>Ga0181338_1000137_pt1 | contig 15976 bp, 31 predicted proteins | sample Sp13VDMM110SD_FD_122168 | JGI IMG/M metagenome (GOLD analysis project Ga0181338, IMG submission 122168) | Freshwater viral communities from Lake Michigan, USA - Sp13.VD.MM110.S.D | ecosystem: Environmental > Aquatic > Freshwater > Lake | place: USA: Michigan | collected 2013-04-23
GAAAGGAAGGGAGGAAAAAGAGAGGGGAGGAGGGAGGAAGGGAGAGGGAGAAGAGAGGAGAAGAAGAGAGGAGAAGAGGGAGGGGAAGGGTGGCCAGCAGTACGGGACTTACGGGACTTGTTGGCCTGGGCTGAGTGGGGAGAGGCGCTGGACGGCCCCGGAAAGCGCGAGGGGGAGGGGGCGCTACCGGGACCGTCACTTCGGCGCGACGGGCCGAAGGGGGGCAGGTCCGGCGACCGTCCAGAACAGACTACAGGACGGGGCCAGAGTGTCAACATTAAATATCGACGCTGCGCCCCGTACTCAGATCGACAACCGCCGCTGTCAGACAGTCGGGCATAGCGGCGGCTTCGGCTCGCATCTGGAGAGCGGTCAGCATATCGTCGTAGTCATTTCTGATCGTCTCTCCCGGCTCGCCATCCTCGCCGCGCATCTGCATGACGAGTTGATACGTTGGCACCGAAGCCCCGTTGAGGACGCGAGTTTCAACCACGATCCGGTCGCACCATGCCACACGGCCCTGATACGCTTTCCGCACGGTAGGACTATGGTAAGCGTCCCGCGCGGCTTCCTTGTTATCGCCTTCATGTATCCTTAGCCATTGGTTACCGTCATGGCCGAAGACTTCATACGACACCCGTTGAACGGTCCCGCAATACAGGCCCTTAATCGTGACAGACATTTCCGCTTTCCCTCTCTGCATTCCAAGAGCGAGTGATACCGCCCTCTGGATTATAAAGCACCATCGCAATAACCTTGCCGCGCATCTTGTTATAATGGCTCTCAGCCGTCGCGCGGTTCCAGTATCCTTTTTCAGCCGTCGCCGTTCCTGATCCTGTAGAGTAGAGCGTGGCGACGGTCCACTTTCCCCGGATGCTCATACGCTCGCGGCCCTGAGAACGGCGCGCAGTTCGCTACCGATTTCCATAGCCATAACCTCGACGTTAGAAAAGTCGCCGTAGGTCTTAAGCGCATCGGTGCGCCACTGAACCCAAGGCTGACGATCCGGGGCGTCATCGCCAGACTGAGGCGAGGCCAGCCACGCGGCCCACAAATGCGCGCCCTTCATAATCTCGCGGCGCACTTCAAGTTTCAGGTCGATTTGCATAACAGAAACTCCCTCTCTGATTTGTCCAGACTACAGGGCATTTCCTAACAAAGCAATAACGCCAACGAAAAAGGCCCCCGATTTCTCAGGGGCCTTTCCGTCGTCAAACCAGCCGCGTTATTTCTTGGCGGGTTCTTCCTTGGCGGCGGGAGCCGGGAGCGCCGGGAGCGAAGTCCGCAGTTCCGCCAGCGGGTCGTTTTGCTGCGCGTCGATCAGTTGTTCGGCGGTGTAGCTGTAGCCGATGGGGTTCGACGCGGGAACGGCGGCGATGGTGAAGCCAAACTTCACGTCCTGATAGACGGGCTTCCCGTTGCCGTCCTTCTCGCCCGTATCGACGCTGTTGATCAGCAGTTCCTGAATGCCCGACGGGAGCCAGAGAACGCCCGCGCGATACGTCTCGTTGTTCTCCAGATTGACGGCCTCGAAGTTGCCCGAGACGGCCACCTGAATATCGCCCGTCTTCGGATCGGTCTTGAAGACCAGACCGGAAGCGATGCCGTAGATGCGAACGAGGTCGAGCGACGAGTGAACGGCCTTGCCGTCCTTTTGCTCTTTCACCCGCGACGGGTTCGCGCCCAGAGTGGCGAGCGACATTTTCGTGAGGATTTTCATAGGTCCGTTCCTTTAGGTTATTTGCAAACACCCCTCAGACGGGGCCTCAGTGTTATGGGCCGGAAACCGGGGCGCGTCAACTCCCGGACCTAGAAAAAGATGACGCGCCCCTGACCGCCACGCTTAGACGTAAGTGAAAGCGTGAACGGCTTCCGGCTCCAGCAGCGGGGCGAGTTCGCCCTGAGCGCCAGCGGGAAGCAGTTGAACCAGACGCTGCATAATCTGGCGCTGGATATCGACCTGAGTTTTCAGGTTCTCGAAATCGAGCCGCGTCGGAGCCTCGCCGTTTTCCATCGGCGTATGCGGGTCGAGTTGCGACGGCGTATTGATCGCGGGCGCGAGCGGCGGCGAAGCGGGGTCATCCCGCGTCACCTGACCGGCGACGGGGAGCGGAGCGCGGCCTTGCGGGATGCGCGCCGAAATGGGGGTTTGTTTGCGGCCCATGATTTAGGCTTCCTTTCCGGTTTCAGTTTTGGCCGACGCTTTCACGTCTTCCGGTTTCAGAGAGGGCGACGGCTTGAAGGCCGCGACCAGACCCGCGATGGTCACAACGGCGTTGACGACCAGATCGGGGGAGACGTGCGAGAGCGGCGTACCGCTGAGGCCCGACCCGCCGAAGACGACGGCGGCGAGACCCGCCCACGTCGAAGGCTCAGACAGGCGGCGTTTCAGAAAGTTCATTCTTCGGTTTCCTTTTTCCGATAGTAACGGCGATACGGTGTTTTATTGCCGTCGTTTCTCGCCTGAACCTCAAGGGTAGTCAGACGATTGTTGAACCCCCAAAGCATTCTCACAATGAGAAGCAACAGGGGAATGTTGACCAGCGAAACCCACGTCGTAACGAGGTTGGTCATCGCTAGGGTATGCTCAAGCTGTTCAGGATTACTCACGGTGATTTCCGCCGACGAAAGACGCCCCCCTTTGTGTTAGAACCTGATTACGAAGCGCCGGGGCGAAGGAGATATGAACGATCCCCTTTTCCTGTTCGTTTATCAGTTGGTCGAAAGCGATACCGGATTGCTCCAGCCTCGCGACGATTTCATACGGCGAACCGAAACCGGGGCATTGAAAGTCAATGCACCAGCCGCTCATATGATCGGAGGTAGGCGAACCGCCAACGGCTTTGTTGACGGTCTTAGAACGCCACCCGGAAGTGACCTTGATAGCGTGGTCCTCCAGAATGCGGCGAACGTTCTGCATCATCCAAGCGCAGAGTTTCAGACGCTCCAAAGTGGCGGCGTCTGGCGCATTGGAAATCCCGAGTTGCCGGGCCTTAGCCGATACCGTCAGTTCGGCCAGGGTGAAGTTAGGCGATAGGTTCACGCGACGGCCTCCATAGCTGCGCCTTTGATCAGGGACTTGCCGCCAGTTACGCCAGCGGACACAGCCCCCAGCGCGATTTGCGGCCCCTTGAGAATAACGAAAATCGCGATGGCGGCCAGTAACAATCCGAAGACCACGAAGCCAATCCGCTTCGCCGGATCGCCTAGGGCCTCCAGCACGTTCTTGATCCCGTTTTCCGTATGCTCCGCAACCTCGCCGGGGCTGACGGTGATACGGTCGAGAAATCCGCCCGAGCCGAAAAGCCCGGTGTTAGTGGGAACAGATTGTGTCGGGTCCGTTTCCGCCGACCCTACCCGGAAAGGGTTCATGCCTGTTTTCCTTTCCAGCCACGCGAAGAAATCGCCAGCCGTACCGCGCAAGATTGACGGGTTCGCCCGCCGCTGCGCCGCCGTGGTGACGCTTTCGATAGGGGTATTCGGATCAGCCCCAAAGATGCGAGCCGCGCCGCCCGCGCCCAAAAAGTGCGCGCCGTACAGCGTGGCGTTATTGATCGGGACATTCCGCTGAGACAGATAGCCCGCGTTCCGGCCCGTCAGTTCCTCAGCCATGCGGCGTTGCAAACTGGCGTCCGGTCGCAGCCCTCCGAAAGCGGACCCGCGTTGACCGCCCCATTGACCGCCCAAGCCTTCCCACGTCCCGCGCGTAAACTGGAACAGACCAGACGCGGAAGACGTGGGGGCGAGCGCATACGGATTATTCGCGCTCTCAATACGCGAGAGCATCGAATAGTAGTCGTTTCCGATGTTCCACGGATCGGGCATTTTACCAGCCGCCTTTTCCGGGACACACATTGAAGACGCCGGGGAGCGTCCGCATACAGGCGAGTTCGGGGCTTTCGGGATGCGGCCCCGTCACCGGCCCCTCGCCAGCGGGCGCGACACCGCGCCAGAAATCGAGGTCAACGGCGGGACCGAAAAGCGCGGACGGAACCCGGTTGTATCCGGGAGGCGGGTTGAAAGGGCGAGACGGATTTGAGGCCATCGGAAAGCGTCCTAAAATGAGAATGGCCAGAAAGGCCGATTTAAGGGCCGTACAGCGGTTTTACCCCCTGCCCGGTATGACGGGTCGAAAAAGTCCGAGTTTGAAAACGTTCCCGACCCGTTCTCTTTTCGTACCGGCTTAGAACCAAGTCCAGGACCGGCGCACCCCAAACGGGTTGATCGTTCCGCCCGGCCCGCCCTGATAGGCGTCAACCTGTCTCGCGGACGGATCACCCGGAAGGCCGGTCGCGGCGGGGAAGAAACCACGGCGCGCGGGAAGGGCGACCCGCGTAACGGGGCCGTATTGACCGGGCCGCGTGAAGACGCTCCCGGCGACGACGTTAGGACCGCCGTTGATTTGCGGCCCGCTGAAATCCTCGCCCTTGGGCTTGGGCTGAGTTTCAGGGCCGAAACCCCCCGGCAAAACTTGGGGGCCGATATCGGAGGAAAACTTCATTGGACTGGCCTCATAGAAGAAATGATATCGTTGAACCCGCGCGGCTTAAGATCGGTGATGACGCCAGAGACGCGCATAGACCGGCCTTGGAAATAGGCGTGTTCAAACACTTCCCATTCCCCGACGCATTCGATTGACGAAACGCCGTCATTCAGTCCTAGCCCCGTCGTACTCATATTCGAGACGGGCGAACGGAACGTCAGGCATTTGCTCCCGAAATCCTTGTCCTTACAGACAGTGATTTTCGGAAGCGGCGGCGGGCCTTGCGGAATGACCGGCGTAAACGGATCACGCCGGGGCAGGGGCGGAACGACGAACGGTGCGACAGGATCAAGGGTCATCGTCAGGGACGAACCCCGTTGACAACCGCATGAACCGCGAGGCGGATAATCCATCGCCGGGCGCTGGATGATAATGTCGCCTAGCTGATAGTCCGTCCGGTTGATGGTGATACCCGGAAGCCCGCCGAGTTGCGGACCCATAAGAGTATCACCCTCAATGACCGTGACCGCCCGCGCCTTCAAACCGAACGCGAGGATCAGCAGCAAAACAACGATGCCGCCCCACGTCAGGATTTGTTGATCACGGTTTGTCATGGCTTAACTGAGCCTCGCGTAATCGACCGTCAGGAAGCCCGACGAATGTTGACGCACCGCTAGCGGGTCCACCGTTTCGACTTCCTGCGCCATGACCCCGTAATGACGTTCCGAAGAACCGACATAGTTATACGAGTACATAGACAGGCCGTCGTCGCGGAAGCCCTCAAACGTGATGTTCTCTTTCAGGCGCACGTCAGAGAACAGCCCGAGGACGCCGCCGATAACGGACCCGATCAGATTGTTTGACGAGGTACGACGCGCCGTCTGACCTGCAATCGCCGCCTGTTGCGTACTGGCGTCGATACGGGCCATTTCAATCTCGCTGTAGTAGCGAGCCTGAGCCATCGTCGTTTCGGCCTGGGCTACCAGCATCTGCCGATAAACCTCCGACTGATCCGCGCTCAAGGCCATCTGAGTTTGCGAGGCCAGTTGCTGCATCGCCACCGAAGTTTGCGACGCGATTTGATCCCGCTGGATTGACGCCTGAGTTTGGAGCCTCAGCATTTCCTCTTGCGACGAAATCTGTTGCGATTGGATTTGCCGTTGAGCATCGACCTGAGCGAGCAAGCCCGTCAGTTCGCGTTCAGAGGTCAGATCGGCCACGGCGAGTTGCGTTGAAAGCTGCGCTTGCATCGCGAGCAACGTCGCTTGGATTTCCTGATTTTGCGCGTTCGCTTGCAGACCCGCCATCGCTAGCTGAGTTTGCGAGTTGATTTGCGCGGACTGCAAAGCGGTTGACGCTTGCAGGTTCGCCATTTGCATGGCCTCAGACGGACCGCCCGAAACGACCGTCTGCGCTTGCGCGCCCCCGCCCCGGATAACCGAGAACAGGACCACGCCGCCGACGAGAATAATCCCGCCGATCACAAAGGGACTTTTCGTCCCCTTGGAAACTTCCTTCATTACGGCGCTGGCCATCTAGTTACCCGGTGCTTGAGCGGCGAGGTATTTTTCCCATTCGATCAACGGGGTTCCGTTGAACGAACCGGCGGCGATGCCTTCAAGGCCGATCACGGTTTCCTGTTTGCCGTAATAGACTTGAGGCGGTTGCAGGGGGCGGAACCCCTTCCGATAGGACACGCCGGGACCGCCCGCGTTATAGGCGGGAAGGCCGAAGCCCGGTTCAAAGGCGAAGTTGCCCGTTCCCGGTCCCGGTAGCCTTTTCGGAGTGTAGTTATACAGGGCCATTTCGGCGCACTCCGATTTCAGGGGTTAGAACGCGCCGCCGCCGAAACCAGTCCCGCCGCCGAAGCCGCCGCCAGTGACAGGGGCAACCGCCGCATTGATCAGATTGGCGAATGCGTTTCCGCCCGCCGTGACGACCTGCGAAGTTTGCGCGTTGCGCGAAACGAGTACAGCGATAGTCGCCAGACCGATGATACCGGCCGCGATCACGCCAAACTCTTTAAGCAGCTTATCCATTGCTGTTTTCCTTAGACGCCAGACGGCGCGTTGATTTGCCGAGTAAACTCAGCGAAGAAACCCCGGTTGGACAAAATCAGTACAACCAAGATCAGGATGAAAAATCCATCCGACACCGGGCGGAGCGGCTTGATTGCCCCTAACGCTCCGATGCCGAATACGGCGGCGACCCAAAAGACGAAGTTTGGCTGACCCGTAAAATCCTCGCGGACGGTTTCAGCAAACTTGTCTGTCTCGCCGCGAAACCCGGCGATGACTAGGACGAGGCCGATTAGGAGAACAGGCCAAGCCATTAGGATTTGAACCCTAGGATTTGGAGCCAAGTAATCAGGTTGCCGCGCAGCGTCGTGAAGATGACGTATCCCACAATTAGCATTACGGCGACCTTTTCACTTTGCGACACGGCGGTTAGGCCCCCGGCAGACGCGACATAACCATCGCGTAATACTGAGGCCAGCGAGCGCCCGCGATGTATCCAGCGATAAGGACCAGCGCGAAGACGAGAAGCGAAGAGGGTTTCATTAGTCCAGAACCTTGTTGAGAATGCTGCGCCAAGCGAAAATGATCACGATGACCAGTCCCAAAAACAGGAACCAATCCAACGCGCTCATTTCGCTACTGTAGGGTTTCTTCACCCAAGTAACGAAGCGGTTGAAAAAATCAGTCACGTTCCGAGCCTCCAGAAAAAGAGCGCGGCGACGTGCCTCGCACGAAGAACAAGCCAAGTCGCCGCCCCTTTATTAGTTGCCGTTCAGGGACTGAGCCTGACCGATGATGTTGACCAGCGCGAACGCTTCCCAGCCGACCAGCGCGGTAGCGCCCGCCTGAACGTCGGTCGCGTTCAGGATCAGGTTCATGTTGCCGTATTGGACGGTCGAAATCGGCTTCGTCCGCGTGGGGATATAGAAGACCCCCAGCGGGAAGTCGTCTTCGATGGTCTGACGGCCCCACGCCGCAACGTACTTCGGCGGAACCTTGAAGACGTTGGTATAGTTGGCGCTTTCCAGAGCGATGAAACTCAGGTCCGTTTCGTTGGCGAAACCGCCGTTGGTCATCGGACGGTTCCGATAAATCACGGTCGTCGAAAGGAAGTCCCGGAAGTTGGAATACGCGATCGGGAAATCCTGATTGGCCACGATGCCGGGGACGTTCGATTGCTTCAGTTCGTAAACCGTCGCCAGATCGAGCAGCGGCAGGATCACGCCGTTTTGGCTTTCCGGCAGTTGATCGTAGTACACCTGAATGACTTCGATGGTGAACGCGCCGACCGTCACGTTTGCCGGGGCCGTAACCGCATCCGCCGTGACGTACACCGCATCCGACGCGCCCTGTTGAGTGCGCGCTTGGACCGCCGTGTTATTCAGCGTCAGTTGCAGGTTCATCGTCGCGTTGACGACGTTGGCGTAAACCGCGCCGCGCAAGTCCTGATCCGAGTAGGCCAGGGGGACGAAGAACGTAGCCTGAGCGTCGGCGTTGGCGGCGGCGGCGATGGTCGGAGCCGCTTGCATCAGCGACGGGTAGTTGTTCGCGTAGTCGAGCGGATAGGTGTCGTTCGCGCGACAGGCCATATAGGGAGCGCCGCCGCGAGCCGAGTTGACCACGTTCAGATGCCAGCCGGTCGTATTGACGCGGGTGTTATTGTTGAGGTCGAAGAACGAAACGTTCTTGAGCAGGTTGGCGGGGCCGAACGGCGTAACCGTCAGCGGAGTACCGCCACCGGCGACGGCGACGTTGGCCTTGATGTTGATGATGAACCCGAGAATGAGGCCGACGTTCCGGGGCTGGATGGCGATGACGTTTTCCGACGACGGATTGACCGTCAGCGTTTTGATCACTTGCGTCCGCTTCACGGCGGAACCGACGATCATCCCGCGAGCCATAAGGTTGGCTTGGCCGGGGTCGATGCGTTGCTGTTGAACAGGGGCCATGTTTTAGGCTTCCTCAGATTTGGAGTTGAAAAGAGAGAAGATCAGGTAGAGGCCGAGAAAAGCCGTCAACGCCATGACGTTGACCTTGATCCAGTTGACCGGGTTTCCGGCGAGGTTTGTGTTGATGATTTTCACGGCAACACTTACCCGTTGTTCGGCAGGAGCTTCATCCCGTAGGACAAAACGAGCCAGCCGACGAGGACCATCAAGAAAATCGTGACGACATTCTCAAAGGACCAAGTGACGACATTATCCATGTCACAGTTTCCTTAGTCTAGGCGGGGGCGGTTCGGAGTGAAGCGCCCTTAAACGACGGTCAAACGTGGCCAAGATTTTAGCCTCGCTAGGGACCGGGGCGAGGATCGCCTTTCGGTCCTGTTTAACATCGTACCATATAGAGTGATATTCCTCCAATCTATTGTTAACGCCATCGGGAATAAAGCGTCCTACAGTCTTCCGGTCGTCTATGTCAGTAAGCCAGAAGACTTGGTAGTAATCGCTTTCACTAATCGCGAACCGACTTATCCAAACGGGCCGCTGCGACAGAGTAATGACGGGGATTTCCTTTGAGCGACCTTGCGTCAATATTGCTTGGAACGCTGGAGACTTGCCCTTCATCGGGAGCATATAGCCTTCATCTACATAAAGACCAGTATTGCCGCGCTCCCATATTGCCCAAAGCATCGCCTCTACTTCCCCCTCTTCATCGGGGCGAGGTTGGACGATGTACACCCCCGGCTCAGTCGGGAGTTTGCTCCGAACGCCTATGATTTCCGCACCCCGGATTTTGGAGAACAGTTTTTCGTGCTTGTAATCAATGACGATCCAAGGGCGCACGTCATAGTCACGTTCAGAGAGTTGCCAAGTAGCCGCAACCGTTTTCCCTGAGCCCGTCTTTCCGACGACTAGGGTTCGACTGTCAGGACCGGGGAGTTTCAGTTGAGCCACTTGGCTACCTCAGATTTAACCGCCCGCGCCTAGCGGGCCGAAGAGTTGAGCGGGTGTCAGAGGCCCTTTGTAATCTGGAGCCACTGACGGCGCAGCCGCCATAGCCTCCGCTGGCGTCTGAACCGGGTCCGCACTTTGCGGAGGTTGAGCCGGGGCCTTATTCTGACGCGCGGCTTTCGACGCGCCCGCGACTGCAATAATCCGTGGCACATAGATCATTCCTCCAATAGCCGCGAGGTTGAGCCAAGCCTGAGTTTTGGCGTCGATGACTAGGGGGTACTGAGCCTGTACCTGTTGAACCGCAATCGCGAGCCGCTTTGCTTCCGTCTCATTCAGGGCGAAGCCGGGTTGCTTCATAGCGACCGCGCCCATTAGGTGAATGGAAATCAGCAGACTTTCGATGCCGCTTATATCGCCCTTCGTTTCTGTCGCGGACTTTCGGGGGCCGCTGGCGGTTCCTGGGCCTGTTCCTCGCGGTCGCCGCTTACGGGGGGTTCCGTCTGCGAAGCGTCCGAATGGGGCGTCGGGGTCGGTGTCGCCGAGGCCGGGGGCGTCTCCAGCGGAGGGGCCGAATGCGGCGTCAATGCTGAGGGTGTCGCCGGGGTTCGGAGGGCTGTCACTTCCTCGCGGAGCGCCCTCAGTTCCTCCAGCGTTTCCGCTAGCTGAGGGTTCGACTGTGACCTTGCCGCTTCCAAGGTCGAAGAGAGATTTTCCCGCCATGTTTCCAACTGCCTCATAATATTTTCGGCGCGTTCAACGTCGCCAGTTTCGATTGCCTCCGCTACAGCGTCGGCGGCTTCCTCGACTTGCTCAAGCTGTTGCTCAAGGGTCAGGTCTTCGGCGGGCGCATCGCCAGCCGGGGGAGCGGCGCTAGCGTCCGTCATGTTCGTCCCCCGGCAAAACAAGCGGTTCAGTGATGCCGAGTTTTTCCTCGATGCGTTTGAGACGGGCGTTCGCCTCAGTCGCATTCCGGGTCACAAAGCGCACCGTCTCTTGAAGTTCGGCGGGCTTGATCCCGAGTTGTGAAAGCAGAATATCGAGCATGGTTTTCTAGGTCCGTTTTTGAGGGTTAGACAGTGGGCCACCACTGAGCGGGCATAGGCACGTTCAGCATAATAAAGGTGACCTTGTTTCCGCCGACCGCCTGAGAAGAGACGGAAAAGATCGGCGGGTTCGGAAGCAGGAACGGGAAGTATCCCTGCCGCTGAATGGGGACGATAAGACGCTGACCAGTGCGCGGCGCGAAGAACGTCACCGGCTGGAGGCAATCGTGAGTGTCGATATACAGCGTCTGAACGGCTTTGATAATCGCCGTCTCAGTCGCGATAGTCGCGTCTATGTCATAGTTATCCGTTGCCGAGAAATCAGCGACCAGACGGATAGCTTTCGGGCCTTCGTCGGGAACGAGTTGATTGAAAATCGGAACGTCAACAAACTGGCCATTGAGTTGGGTCATTAGGTAGTCCTCCAGAAAGATGGAACGGAACCGCAGCTTGCAATACAGGGCAAGTCAACGGCGGGGGAAATCTCCAATGCTCTAGTCACTGGATACGGGCGCGCGAGGATTTGCACCCCGCCTTGTACGACTAAACTGTTGACGGTCGGGGGCGTGAACGAAACCGCGACTAGAACCCCGCCTGATACAACGCGGGTTGTCATTACGCGGTCCTTTCATACGCCGCCCGAATACCTGCCAAATCAGTAGGCAAAAACGGCTGACCTGTTAGCGGGTTGATTGTCACGATATCCTGAAACGAGTTGTACGTTCCGTTTGTCAGGACGCGGTTTGAACCGGCAATAACGCCGCCGCCGATATCCAGCAGCCCGCGCATATCGCCAGTTCCCGCCGTGGTCTTTTGCGCTCTAAACTGATGCGCCACGCCTAGGACTTGGAAAATCGCGCCCGCTGGATTGGCCACGTCGAAAACGGACAAGTCTCCGACGACGGCGCTTTCTATATACTGCGCCGGATCAGGCGGGACGTTATCAATCGCCGTGTATCCAGCCGGGCCGGGAACGGCGGTCCAATCCGCGTCCGCAGTATCCGCATTCGGCAGAACAGACAAAACCGCGAGGTCGCCGGGGAACGTATTAGAGAACGCGCCCGTACCATCCCAAACGCAAAGGTCGTCAACGAACAACGCCCCGGCGATGCCAGGGTTAGACCAGCGACCGACGAAGAAGTTAGAGACGACGCCAATCGACGCGCAAGGCCCCGTTGCCTCAACCGTGTTATTGACGCGCAAAGTAGCGGTTCCCGCGCCCGCGTTGTATTCAAGTTCGGGATAGTTATAGAGGCCGTTATTATAGACGGTTGTTCCCGTCAGAATAACGACGCCTGAACGTTGGACGACAAAACGCCCGGTCGCATCCATCGTCACCATTACGCGCCCGCCCGCGCCGATGAAACCGAAGCCCGTATTTCCACTGTCCAGCGGAGCGCCCTTTTTCCAAGCAACGCCCGCGCCGAGGATTGACGAGTTAGGAACAACGCGCGTGTAAATGTCCTGCCCGAAACCGGCAGGGGTCAGAGACAGGGAGCGCGTTCCGTTACGCGGATCAGTCGTCGCAACTGACAGGCGGTTTGCGAAGTCCCCGGCGTAGGTCCAGAAAGTCCCGTCGCCCCAGCTAGTCCCGACCGGGTATAAGTCCCAGCCCTCGAAAAACAGAATGGCCATAACCTGCCCTTATAATAGAAAAACCCTATGGTCAGTGACTGTACCATAAAAGTTACCAATGGAACAGTTTAGACTTGTCCCGTAAGCCAGACAGTATAGACTAACCTGAGTGGGTAGTCTCTAGGCTACCGGGTCGGGCAAGTATAGGGGCGTCAGGGCGTGGCGAAAAGCAGGGGCAAGACGGGCGCAGCCGAGTTGCGCGCATTCCGTCGTCAGGTTTCGATCCTGAAAAAGAAAGGGCTAGTTTCTAAGCGCACGGATGCGCGGAAGCAAAAGCCTACACGTTACATGACCGCCAAGGTAAAGGCCCTGGCCGAAGTCATCGAAGGGAAACACGTCCCTGTAAAGCTGGATCACAAAACCGCCCTTCGCTATAAGGACGCCGGATTTTTTGTGTACGGCGATAGGGTCGTCGTTTCCAAGGGTCAAGCCGAGACTGTACGGCGCGACAAGTCATCCGGCCTCATACTGATCAGCCCTCTAGGCGGGCGGCTTCCGTATGAAAAAGTCGTCATGCCTTACAGCATCAAAAATATTGAGGGCTTCCTAGCCGCCGCCTCCAAGTCGCCGCCAGACCCTCAGCTTTTTGCCGCGAAGAAAAACAAGGCCGATCATTGGGCTTTCACCTATCACGGCAACAATAGCCTCTCGACATTTGCGGACTTGGGTTTGCTTGGCGAATATCTGGTCCGTTATATCAACCTGCTAGATGACCCGCGCAACTTTCAATACTTCATTCTGTATCGCGTTGTTCCGAAGTTTTGGGCCGCGAAAGTTTACAGAGAGCGGGACACACGCAAGCGCCAGACGCGGGCGAAGTGGGCTAAGGATCGGCGCGAGGAACGGCGTCAGCAAAACGCAAGGGGACTAGCCTTGAGAGGGAGGGAGCAAATGCAAGCGCGTAAAGAAACCTATGAGGAAATGAACGCTCGCCATCAACGCGAGTATAGGGAGCGCATGAAACAGAAGCGGAAAGCAGACGCCGCTTTTGATGACTTGATCAAGAGGGGCGAACGGGAACGCAAAGCAGCTTCCCGCGCCGCTCGAAAGAACCGGGGAAAATAGATGCTCGTTGAGGGGGAGGAGTTTCCAGAGGTTGACGCGGACGAATGGTCTAGCGAACCTCCCGAGGGGTACGACGACGTAGAACAGATTAAGGCTCTAATGCCGAAGCCCTATGTAAAGCGGGCGACGAAAAAGCGCATCTGTGTATTCGACACTGAGACAGACCCGTTTGCGGAAGACCGGATAGTTAGGCCGTTCTGTGTCGGTTTCTATGACGGCGAATGCTACGTTGATTTTTGGGGCGATGATTGCATACAGCAGTTTTTCGCGCACCTTGCCGAGCATTACGCGGGCGAGGATTTGCTGATCTATGCTCACAACTTCGGCGGCTTCGATTGCTTTTTCCAGCTTGATTATCTCGACCATGATCAGCAGCCCTTTATTATCGGGGGCAAGATTGTTTCCGCCATGTTCGCGGGACAAGAGTTTCGGGATAGCTACAGGATCATTCCGACGCCGCTCAGGTCGTATAAGAAAACTGATATTGATTACGCGCTCATGGAACGCGACGTGCGCCATTTGCATAAGCGCGAAATACTCGACTACCTGAAAGACGATTGCGTTTACCTGTATGAGTTAGTCGCGGCGTTCCATGACAAATACGGCGACCGTCTAACCATCGGTTCGGCGGGCTTGCCTATCCTGAATAGCTTCCACCCGTTCAGGCTTATGGGCGAGGATATGGACCGCCTGATCCGGCCTTACTATTACGGCGGTCGGACGCAATGCTTTGAGGTCGGTATCTTTGAAGGCCGGTTCTTTATCTATGACGTGAATAGTATGTACCCTTGGGCGATGCGCGATCTGCGCCACCCTATCGGCTCCAGCTATTCCGTCGCCCGCGATATCTCAGACGACACGGCTTTCGTTTGCGTTGACGGCTGGAGCGGGGGCGCGTTCCCCGTTCGGCAGGAAGACGGCGGGCTAGACTTCCCCCTAGGCTATGGCCGGTTCTTCGTATCCATCTATGAGTACCGGGCGGCTATCGAGACGGGGGCGTTTAGTCTCGACAGGATCATACACGCGCGGGATTGCAGCGAGTGGGGAGACTTCGCGGATTTCGTCAACTTCTATTATAACGACAGGCTGGACGCCCGAGCCCAGGGCGATGATATCCGCGCCCTATTCGACAAGTTTTTCCTGAACGTTCCGTATGGCAAGTTTGCTCAGAACCCGGAACGGTATGAAACTTACGAGTTGCGCCACGCGGAAAACCCGCCGCCGTTTGAAGAGTTGAAAGTACCGTGCCTGAATAACGAATGCGTCGTCTCTGGCCATAAGAAAAAAGAGTGTAGCGAGCGGGGTTGGTATCCGCATACGACCAACGGCGATACGATCATTTGGGCGCGCAAGAGTACGACGGCTTGGCGGTCATATAAGAATGTCGGGATTGCCGCTTCAATCACCGGGGGCGCGCGTTCCGCTTTGCTGAGGGGCATTCGCTCCGCAGACCGTCCTATGTACTGCGATACCGATAGCCTTATCTGCGAAGCGTTTCACGGCCCTGTTGACGGCAAGCAGTTAGGCGCTTGGAAACTGGAGGCGACCGGCGACGTTGTGGCAATCGCCGGAAAGAAAATGTACGTCGTCTTAACTTATGATTTAGACTTTGATGATACGAAGGAGAAAGCGGAGTTTGCGACTTACAACGGTCGGAAAATGCGCGTCGTAAAGAAAGCATCAAAAGGGGTTCGCTTAACCGCCGACGAAATTTTGAGGGTTTGCAGGGGCGAAGTTGTCCTGTATAAAAATCCAGTGCCAAAGTTTCAGTTGGACGGAACGGCTGACTTTATCAATCGCGAAGTTAGGAGGACGGGAAATGCTTCAAGTTAAAGGTTTCGGAAATCGGGAATGGACTGAACGCTTTGTTCGTAACAGCCATGAGTTTGCCGCTATGGCGCGGCGCATCGGTGAGAACGCTTTGGCGCTCTCGTTTGAAGAACAGGCGGAACGCGCGGTCGCTATACTGGAGCGCGAGGAAGCCGGGTTGAGGGCGGCATGACTAGTTGGACGGATGAACGTGTCGCCGTTCTTCGCGCTCTCTGGAGCGAGGGGAAACAGGTTCCCGATATTGCCGATTGGCTGGACACAACGGATAACGCGATCATCGGCAAGCTGAATAAGCTAGGGCTGATCGGGGTTCGCCGGAAGGATAAACGGGACTGGAATAATCGGGCGGTTCAAACTGCCCCCTCAGCCCCGCGTCGTTTCACTTGGGAGATTGCCGCTTGAAAACCTCGCCCCTGTATTGGCACATTCGCGGGAAGGGTCGCGCGTTCCGTGTCTGGCGGTTTCATATCTGGATAGGCCCCGCCAACTATTCGCCAGACCCGCCCGTAGAAATGAGGATCACTTATGAAAAAGCGCGAGGGTAAACCGCCAGTATTTGCAGAGTGTAAATGCGGCGTTAAGTTTGGGAGCAAGTATGCTTTCAAGAAACATCAACCATATTGCAGCGGAGTAAAGGGCAATGATTAAAGTGCAGTTAGCCAAGGTCGAGGGCGAGGACGTTTGGTATATCCTCGAATATTTCAGGACCGTTGAGGGTCCGCGTATCCGTGTCGCTGGCGCACCGTTCACAGACGAAGACGACGCCCGCGAAACGTACCGGGGAATGGCCGACCAGATCGCCAATGAGAAGGCGCGGCAGTCTTCGCTTTTCCCGGTTGACACGGATATCAGTCGGGCCTAGTCTCTCACCTGTAGCCGTTGCTTCGGCTTGCGATTTCCGGGGGCGTACCGCGTGGCCCCGCAAACGGCCTCCCGACGAGGCCCCCGGATTTACCCCACTCAGCCCAGGCCAACAAGTCCCGTAAGTCCCGTACTGCTGGCCAC
>Ga0181338_1000139_pt1 | contig 15912 bp, 27 predicted proteins | sample Sp13VDMM110SD_FD_122168 | JGI IMG/M metagenome (GOLD analysis project Ga0181338, IMG submission 122168) | Freshwater viral communities from Lake Michigan, USA - Sp13.VD.MM110.S.D | ecosystem: Environmental > Aquatic > Freshwater > Lake | place: USA: Michigan | collected 2013-04-23
GGCACCTATACATTTTCAAACTATATGACAGCAAAACGCGCCCGGATCATAATCCGGACGCGCTATGCAGAGCGGTAGTGTGCGGGGGGTTAGGGGGGAGGGGTTACTTCATAAACAGATCGGTTCCCTCGCGCGCGGCCTTGTCAATTTCTTGCGCGCTTTTCTTAGTTCCCCAATCTCGCCACGACTGCATTGCAACCGTTTCCCGTTCGCTACCAAACGGCGCTAGAAGATACTTAAACCACAATTGCGCGCCTTCCTCTATCTCTTTTTCTTGCTCGTCCATAGCCCTATCTCCCTAACCGATAGCCAATTTTACCCCCCTACCGCCTCCCCGTCAACGGATAATCATATTCCCCCTCACATTTCCCCCCGAAAAATCCCGTAACAATAGACCCAGCCGTAAACCCAGCAACAAAAACAACCGCGCCCATGATCAGCGCCGCCGTCATCACCAAAGCCTTACCCATTGACAACCCCTAACCCTTGCCCGATCATGCGCCTTTCGCACAACCCAACCGGAGCCTAGCAAATGCCCAAAAATACGCAAGAGAATACCGCGACCGAAACGGAAGCCCCCGAACTCGCGGACTTTTCCACCCTCTCAGAAAAAGACAAGCTCGATCTTGTTTCCCTGACTGACGAGGTAGCCGTAGCGGCTCTGTCCGGTATTCTCGCGGGCGCAACATCGCTTGAAGCTGTTAGCACGGCGGCGCGCGTTGTTTGGTTCAAACTTATTCCGGAATACTTCGCCGCCCGTGATCAATATTATGCCGCTGTTTTTGGAACGGAAGACGACGGCGAGGAAGACGACGCGCCCGAATAGCCGCGCAATACGGAACTAAAGAAAACGCCCCGCCGGGAAACTAGCGGGGCGTTTTGCTATTCAGATTTAGGAACCGCGCACGTTCTCCAAGTCACGCGCCGGGAGCCTTTGGTTTTCCCGTATTTGCAACCGCCACGGCAACCCGCCGCGCATTTGCTCGCTTGTTTTTCGTCTTTCATTATGCCGTTCTCCTAACCGTCCGCCCGGTAAACACCGGTTCCCCGCGCAAACGAAACGTTGGCGCAATCGGACTATAGAACGCCGTCCCCCCTTCGGCAATATGCGCGATATCCGCAAGCGTTAGCTTAACGCCTTTAGTCGCTAGCTTTTCCGTCTGTCCCTTCCCAAAGTCTCCCCGGAGCGCATACATTTTCTTGCCAGCTATCCAAGCGTCCGAAACCGTCCCCTCATGTTTCCACGCGCCAAGCTCCGCCCCTTGGGGCTCGCCCGTCCGCGCGCATAGAAGGCTATCTGTATCGCAGTAGGCAACGCCCGCGCTATTCTTGATTGCGCGCCATAGCTTCGCCCGCACGGCGGACGTAATAGAGGCGGCTGTAGCTACGTTGTAGTAGCGCATTTGCCAGTCATCCAAGGGGGCCTTTAGAAGCGCATAAGGGCCTATTGCGCCGTCTAGCTGATACCCTTCATATTCCCGATCTTCCGCCTTGGCCCAATCGGACAACATAAAATTCCCGTAATTATCCGGGTTAGCTCCAAACTTACCATAAAGGCTATTCATTAGCAGCTTGGCAAAAATATCCCCGGCGATATCTCCCGCCCGCTTCGCCTCTTGGCGCAACGCGAAAAAATGTTCTATATATTCGCGGAAGCTCACTAGGCGCGTGTGATCCGTGACCTTGATAAGACGCACTTGCGCGACTGTCCCCGTATCAATCCCGGCCTGTAGCTCATGCCCGCAAACCTGATAAATGCGCGGCTCCCCGTCATCGGGGAATGTCATTATCCCGCGCTCGTCTCGATAAGGGAGCGCGCCGAAGCTCTCGCACTCAACAGTAACAAACGACGTTGCACGGAAGCCGGGCGGGTTTTCATCCGTGACGGTATCCAGCCCGTAAGGATGATCTGATAACATAGCCCACGGGTAAGCGGAATTAATATCGTAGACTTGTAACGGTCCCGCGATATGACCCGACTTGAAACATTGAACTCGCCCGCCATAGTAAAACGGCGAATATTCGTAGAAATATGCGTTATCAGATTGCGGTGCTTTTTCACCGTGCATGCCTTCCCAAGTCTTCATTGCCGCGCCCGCTTGGGTCAAATGGCGACCGTAAGACATTTGGAACTGTTCAATCTTTTCCCATAAATCTTTGCAATCTACCCGCAAATATTCGCTTATTTCTTTGCGGTTGTGCGGCTTTTCCCGCTCGCCTTTTTCCATAATAGAGTAATCAATATCGAGCTTCTGCCCAAAAGTAGCCAAAGGCACCGGCAACAGTGAGTAACTGTCTCTGATTTCGCATAAGCCAACCTTGGCCGATACCAAGCGGCCATTGATGACAGTAACAGGCTCGTCTCTGTTGATTTCGTCAAGAATGAAATGGAAGTCAAATTTTCCGCCGTTGTGCGCGTAAACAATGACATTATGGCCCCTTATAAACTCGATAACGTCCGCTGTTTTATCAAACTCGTAATAATCTAACCCATCATATACGCCCCATAAAAAGGGTTCGGGAACGCGCCCCCGTTTAAACGGGTCCGTTTCCGCGTCTATAGTCCAGAAGGGGCGGCTATCGCCTTTCTTGCGCGCCATTATCGCCGCTTCCTTTTCTTAGGCTTTGGCGGGGGCCTATCGTCGCGCTCCGGATAGAACGGCGGAATGACGACAACGCCCGGTTCGTCTCCCGGCCTAACCCCTCTGCTATAGCCGATCATGCGACCGTCACTTAGCGTCTTAAACTTAACATCGGGGAGGCGATATCGCTTTGCGTATTCGCGTTTGACTGTCAGTCCGCGATTGATTGCCGGGAAGGCGTCAAACCGGCTAGTAAATGCCATTACGCCTTGGAACCAATTGCCAAAATAGCTGCTCTGTTTATTGTTAGGGTCATAGAACGCCGCGCTATAATTCTGCATTAGCTCTGTTAGCTTGGCGGCTAGGTTGCTGCGGCCTTTTCCGGCTCCCCACATATAACCGTCACCGGCCTTAATCAGAAATAACTCAGCCCCCGGCGCGTATTCGTCTAATATTAGCTGTATGTATTCCTCAAATGTGTCCGCGTAATCTTCCCAATTGGCGACAAAGTAGCGCGCCGGAATTTGAAAGTAACGCGAGGGGGAGCGAGGCGCGTTCTTTGGTCCGCTATCTACAACGGTAAACCGCGAGCCTTTCGGCAAGCTCTTATCTACCTCAAAGCTAATTTTGTGCGTAGGGTCCGGATGATATACAATCGCCTTGGTAAAGGCTCTATATCCCTTCTGCCCTGTATAATTAAACGCTTCCGTTTTCTCGCCACGGCGCGGGGTATATTCAACAAACGGCTTTGCGGTTAATTGCTGAATTTTGTTAAAATACTTTAAGACAGCCATACGCTGCCCGAAATTCAGCCGCCGGGCGTCATAACCTTTTGCGGGCGTAAATTTGTCGCCGGTGTATCTCCGGACGACTGCTAGCTCTGTTTTTAATGAAGACTTGCCCAAAGTCAGACGGCCCCCTCGAACCGTGCAACAGAGTGCCACGATCCAAGAGGGCCGTCAACCGCCGGTTAGGGGGCCATAGCGGCTTAGTCAACGGCGCGGGCGGCGACGTTGGGTAGCATAATACCGGTTGCGGACAGACGGTCAAGGGGCTAATTTGAGAAACCGGCTAGCAAACAGCTAGCGATTTTCTAGCTATCTCTTAGCAATAGGTTTCAATATGGCGCGCTCCCCTTCCCGAACCCTTACGGTTGAACCGTCCGATCCTTTTCAGGAAGTCGCGGAAACGACAACCGAACGCGAGGCAGAAGAATTTGGGGAGACTTTAGACGCGCTAAAAAATGTCACGGATAACACGGCTAAAATTATCGTTTACAAAGTCGGTAATCGTGGCGGGCGTTGGGCCATTTGTAAGGAAGTTTATCCGCCTATTGATACCTCGTCACTTGTGGACGATCTAAAGCGCGAATTTGGCGCGGGCGATTATAAATTCCGCGTATTTGCGGGCGGTAAAATCCGTAACACTTTATCTATGAGCATTGAGGCGGGTATAAGTGACAGGCTGCCCGCCGCAAATAATGGCGGCGGAATGTCAACCGATATTGTGGGGATGGTTATACAGCAAAGCCAAACAGCCGCCGCGCAACAGGCTTCAATGATGCAAATGTTTATGCAGCAACAGCAAATGGCGCAAGCCGCTGCGGAAGCTCGCCAAGCGTCCACTATGTCTAATATGATCGCGCTCGCCGGTATCGTCGCGCCGCTGTTGCTGGGTAACAGAGACACGCCCGCAAGCATGATAGGCGCGCTCGCCCCTTTTATGCAGCAAGATAAAGGCGGCATGAAAGAAATGCTCGAAACTATGGCGGTTGCAAAAGACCTGTTTTCGGGAGACGGCAATTCCGGCGAGCCTGACAGTATGATAGGCGGCGCGGTCAAGTCGCTGTTGCCGCTTTTGGCGGGCGCTATGCAGCAACCGGCGCAACAGCCGCAACAAATTCCGCAACAATATCGCGCCAATCCTGTTGCGCCTCAAATCCCGCACGTTCCTACCCCCGCGCAAGCTGCCCCCACGCCGGAGGGAACCTTGCCGCTCGTCTGCTCCCGCGCTAAGATGTATCTTGAAGACGGCTTTGACCCGGAACTAGCCGGGGATTGCATTATTGAACTGCTACAGAAAAAGGGCGTTACACGTGACGAGATATCTGCACTTGCAACGACCCTTGTGCAATCCGGGGACTATTTCGCCGCGCTCAAACAGCATGGTTTCGACTTCACCGGAAGCGAGGCATGGTTTAACGCCGCTCTTTCCTATGTCGGGGAGAATTACCCCGAAGGTGACGGAAGCGTTGACGATACCGGACGGGACGGCGGGGGCGAAAGCAACGCTTAACAAAATGGCTGAACTTGCCCTTTCCGGCGCGGAAGATATGCGCGTTAGGAATTTGGCGGTTTCCATTACTCAACGTTTACCGCAAAAGGATTTTTACGGTGAAGCTAGAGAATGTCTTACTTGGGTTAGGGATCGTGTCCGTTATGTTCGGGATATACGCGACGTTGAGACTTTGCATCACGCCGCGACTATCCTCGAAACTATGGCGGGAGACTGCGACGACAAGGCTATACTTCTTTGCGCTCTTTTGCTTTCTATTGGGCATAGTCCTAGGTTTGTTGCGATAGCCTTTAAACCCGGCCTGTATTCTCATGTTTGGGTTCAAGATCGGGTTGCCGGGCGTTGGCTTGACTTGGAACCGACAGAGCCTATAGAGTGCGGTAACAGGATACCGAACGGGCGCGGCGCGTCCTACCTTTACCGCGCGCTCTAGGCGAGGGATCAATGCGTGACCCGTTTTATTCTTCCCGTAATATCTCCGGCGGCTTTGGCGGTTGTGAAAACTGCTCTTGTGGGGGGCGCTGCGGTTGTGGACAAAATACAGCGCGACGGGTTGCCGGAGACGGCGGGGCAATTTGTGGGTCTGTATATCAAGCGGGTTTTGGAGCGAGTGACTACCCCCGACTAACCGCGCTCTTGACGGACTATGTAGAAGACAAAATTGCGCGCGGGGAGCCGTTCTATCTGTCTCCCGATCTTAACAGCGGAACGGTAGACCCTACGGGCAAGGGTTTTGGTTTTCTTCCCATCTTCGCCGCAATCGCCGCTTTTGCCGCCAAAGCCGCGCCCGTTGTTATCGCCGCCGCCGGAGCCAAGGCCGGAGCCGATACCGCCAAGGCGAACAAGAAAGCCGCGAACGCCGCACAAGCGCAAGCCGCTGCCGATCTTACGCGGGCGCAAGCGGAAGCCAAGGCGCAAGAGGACGCTGCCGCCGCTCTTGCCGCGCAACGCCTGACTATTCCGGCGGCTATCCTCCCGCAAGCCGTAGCGGCAACGCGCGCGGACGTATTCGGGGGCGTAGATAAAAACCTGTTGATTATCGGGGGCGTTGCCCTCGCCGCTCTTTTGCTTATGCGATAAGGGGCGAGATTATGGCAACAAATATTGTTGACCTTATTGCCTCGCGCTTTGCGCCGGTTACGCGCCTGTTAAGCGGGCAACGCCCCGTGTATGGGCCGGGCGGTATCCAGATAGGATATTGGACGCCCGCCGAACTTAACGCCGCTTGCCGGGGAAATATCTATATTTATAAAGACGCCCCGCGCCCGCTCCCCGCGCCGGGCTCTTGGTATACTACAGACGACAAAGGCGGCTCTGTATTTCTTGGCCCCTATTGTCTCTCAAAAGGCATTACGTCCCCGTGGATGGACGATAGTCCCGCCGCCTCAACCTTTCGCGTTACGACGCCTTCGGATCGTCAAGCCGCTGCGGACCCGTTGGGGACGTTCGTTAAGGAAGCCGCGCAAGTCGTCCCTTGGTATGTATGGGCGGGCGCGGGCGCGCTTATTCTCGTCTCTGTATTGAGGCGATGAAATGGCAAGCGAGGCAGAAAGACAAGCCGCCGCCGAAGCGGAACGCGCCGCAAGAGCCGCCGCGATAGAGGCCAATCTTAAAGCAATCGAGGCGAGGCGCGCGGCGGCTATCAAGGCAAACGAGGAAGCGAACGCAAAGCGGGCGGCAGACGATAGAGCAAAATCAGCGGCGCGCGGCGTTTCGTCTTCCGCAACCTCAACCGCAACAGGCCCGACTTATGGGCGCTCAACCGGCGTTGACAATCCGCCCGAAACTATCGCGGACACTATCGAAGCGCCGGTAATGCTGCCGCCGCAACGGGACTTTAAGCCGTTGCTCGCCGTTGCCGCTGTTATTGGCGCGCTCTATATTATTCAAGGGAAAAAGTAATGGCCGAAACTCAGTTTTCGATTGACGTTCGCCCGATGCTTGCGGAATTTGAAGCCTTGGGCGAGCCGCAAATTATCGCGTTTATTAGCGAAGCGCGCTCAATGATGTATCCCGGCGGGGATATCAACTTGACCGGCAATAACCCGGTTGAGATTAACCGGGCGAAAAATCAAGGCCAAAAATTCCTTCGCCGTTTGGAAACCCGGTTCGAGGCGCTTTCCCGTCAACCTAACAATCCCTCTGCGAAGTTTGCAGCGGGCGCTATCGCGCAAATTAACGCGATCCAGCGCCGCGCCTCTGCTAATGAGCAAGGCTATTTTTCGCCTGTTGAGGGGACCGGCGGGCTCATGGGTATTTCTTGGTATTGGCTTGCTGCCGGTGCAGCGGGCGTTTATCTTCTGACAAGTAAAAAGGGCCGCAAATGGCTGAAAGGCTAGAAGAAAAAAACAAGCGCCCCGCCGGAACCGTTAAATCCGGCTCGAATACCGGAAACGTATTTGACCGGCTCGCGTCAACAATTCAATCCGCTACCAGTCTTTACGCTACAAGCGCGGAAAGCGTAGGAAGCGCGAGGGTAAGAGCGGCCAACGCAAGCGCGGGTTTTGTTCCCCAAGGGACGCTCCCTAATTACGTTTACGGCGATCAGACGCAAAATCCGCCGCTTGTTAATGCGTTGGGCAATATTCCGCCGGTTTATCTGTATATCGGCGGGGGCCTTTTGCTGTTTGTTCTATTGCGAAAGAAATAAGCCGTGGAACCCTCGCGCGATATTATCCCGTTTGCCTCGCGTATCTCGCAAACGCCCGTAGGCTTTGGCGCGGGCCCGAACAATTGCAATACGCTTGGAACGATCCTGCTAGGCGCGGTTATAACCTACTTTGCGCCGCCAATTATTAGCGGGTTTCTGTCCGGTATTCGTGACGCTTTCGAGGAACGCCGCTAATGGCGAAGCGCCCGCCGTCGCTGTCCAAGGCGCAACGCGCTTTTTCCGCCTTTACCGGACACCGGGCAAAGAAAGCCTATAGCGCGCCTCTTGACGAGGGGGCGGTAGCGGGCTACCGTATGGGCTCAATGGTCGGGGTAGCTTATGAAGCAACCCGCGACGGGAAGACAGAGCGATACTTTCACGAGTTTAAGAAAGCCGCGCGCCCCGATCTAGTCGCTAAGGATGACGGGCAACAGCTATTCATAACCGGCGGGAAGTATCGCGTTACAAATCGAGGGATAGAGGATACTCCGCATATGGCTAGCCGTCTGTTTGTCGTGAACCCGTCCGCCCGCCGCCGCCGCAAGCGCCGCGCCTCGCCGTCCGCCCGGCGCAAGAGCGTCTCTATTTTCACGACAAACCCCACGCGCCGCCGTCGCCGTGCGCGTCCCATGCGCCGCGCCCGTGTGGCCCGCTATCGCCGGAACCCTGTTATGGTCGCCAACCCCAAGCGCCGCCGTCGCATGGCCCGCTATCGCCGCAATCCTATCTCCCTTAGCGGGGGCGGAAAAGGCGGGATTAAGATTATGTCTCTGTTTGTCCCGGCGGCGACCGTGGGCCTTGGCGCGGTAGGCGTCGAGATGCTTATGGGCTTTATGCCTATCCCGCCGCAACTGAAAACCGGCCCCATCAAACACGTTACAAAGGGCGCTATCGCTGTTGCAATCGGTTGGGGCCTTGGCAAGTTTGTTAGCAAGCGGCTTGGCGAAGCGTTCGCCCTTGGCGGCCTGACTATCGCCGTGCATGACGCCGCGAAAGACCAAATTCTCCGCATGGCCCCTAACGTCCGTTTCGGTCAATACGAGAACCGCATGGGCGAATACATGGGCCAATATATCGGCGGCGACGAAATGTATGAAAATCCGGCAATCGAGGAAGGAACCGGCGCGTTTGGTTATTCCAACGCCGGGCAGGTTGTTGACGGGTCCTATTTCTAGGGCTTGAACGTAAGGCCCAAATGACGGGCAGGGAAAAGGATTAAGACTATGGCTGATAAATCTGTTGCAATCGTGGGGCAAGCGGGCGGCTCGCCGTGCGTCTCGCTCTGCTCGCCCAAGGCGATGCTTCGCCCCGGTCAATACGTTGTCCAAGACATTGATAAAATGGAGGCGCTTACTCAGCCGCTCTATTCTTATCAGCTTTACCCCGCTGCGGGCGCTACTACGCTTTCTTTCTTTACGACGGCGGCGCAAGGGACGACGACGGTTGAAGACACCAATATGCAGCTTGCCGGGCAACTGCCCGCGCCGCAACGGTTCCTTATCGAAGGGATCGGTATTGATTGGCTTCCCGGCTCGACTGCCGCCGCTCCGGTGATCCTTGGCGCGGACGGTGTTACCGGACAGGCTAACGATATGTGGGCGGTTTTCCGCCGTGGCGTGTTCTCGCTTGATATCGGCTCCAAGAATTATCTTCGGATGGACCCGCTATTCGCTCTGCCGCCGCGCTCGCACATGGGCAACAATTTCGCTACGTCTTCCTCGACGACTGCCGCCGCCGCTCTGAACGTTCGCATGAATACCGCCTTTAGCGAGGGTCCTGTTCTCCGCGTCAATCCCATGTTGATTGATCCGGGGATGAATTTCCAAGCGACGATTAACTTTCCCGGCGGCGCTATCCCGCTGCCCTCGACAGACGCGCTTTGCCGTATCGGCGTCATCCTTTACGGGACGCTCTATCGCCCGGCGCAATAGTCCGGACGGGCTACAACGCACTAGAGGGGGCGGGCGTTTACTCGTCCGCCCCTTTCTCATTTTCAGGGACCGCGAACAATGAATGATTTTGAACGCCGCGTTTTGGACGTTGTGCAATCCGCGAGCTACATTGACGCGGTAAGGCGCAAAGATCAAAAAATTCTCGCTATTGATTACTTTGCGTATAACGTCAATATTGCGGACGTTCCCGCCGCGACGGGGACGGGCTCCGGTATTATTCAGGTTCAATCGGATAGCGACTTTGCGCTTGTGTATATGAGCGCGGGCGTAACCGATCAGGTTCCGGCCTTTGTCGCTAACCCTATGGCCCTTGCCCAAGTGACGGACACCGGCTCCGGCAAAACGTTCTTCTCCGCGCCCGCGCTGTTTGGCCTTGTATTCGGGGGCGGGGGCTTCCCCTTCCTTCTGCCCGCGCCGCGCGTTGTCGCGCCAAATACGAACATTAAAATTGATGTGTCGAATTTTAGCGCCGCGACGGTTTATGATTTTTATTTCTCCCTCATGGGCGCGCGTATCTATTACGCCTAAAACAAGGTTTCGCCCGTGCCGGATTTTAACAAGCCTTTTAAGCCGATCACTTGGCCGCAAGATAAGCTCCGGGTTCCGTCCGGGGATGGTCTTATGCCGCCGCTTGACTTGCAAAACCTTAAGCTCGTCAAGCGAGAGGCGTTTACTATTGCGGGGACGTTGGGACCGGTTAACAGCGGCGCGGGATTTACGCGCATTTTTGACGTTGGCGATGATGGGGATTTTTGGCTAACCGGTATCGGTATCCAACCCTATTACACTGTTACGCAAGCGTTCAATTCTGACACATGGTCTAAGCTACGGGTTCAAGATATCCGTAGCGGTTACGATCTGTTTTACCCTAACGTTCGGGCGGATTACTTCCGCGTTCGTTCCGCCGGGGAGACTGTCCCGCTTTTTCAGCCCTACTGTTTTACGCGAACGGGGGCTATACAAGTAACTTGGGATGTTGACGCGGTAACAGCAAACGTCCGGACTAATCTGCTTTATATTACTCTTTACGGCTGGAAAGAATACCAAAATGCCGCAAAGTAATTCCAAGCAATACGGGGGAACGGTTCCGATAATCGGCAGCGCGGGCTCGCGCGCCGCTATCTCGCCGTTTAACCCTATCCGTAGCGGCTTGCGGATACAAAACACGGGCGCGAACAATCTTCGCGTCATGTTCGGGCGTCCTACAACGGGGGCTCAAGATGACTTTATTATTGGGCCGGGTTCAACCGAAGTCTTCCGCGATCCTTGCCCGGTAGACAGTATCTATCTTTCCTGTATCGCAATAACTAGCTATTGTGCCGTTGAAGAAAACATGGCCGACGAACAAACGCTAGGCAAAATTCAGCAATTTCTAGGCCGGTTTGCCTCTTTTTTGAGGGTTGGATAATGGCCGACGAATTTACCCGCGCCGGGCTCGCTGCTCAATATCCGATTAACCGCCCGATCTTCTATGGCGCTGATATCGCGCCGTTTACAGGCGTTAGCGGTCAACAGGTTAACGCCACTATTCAGGCAAAAGAGCGAACAATTTTTCTCGCTACAGGCTTGTCTGTCATTCAATGCCGCAACCCTTTAGACGGTAACGCGCAACAGACTTTTGACGGCGCGGATTTTGTGGCGCTGCTACGTCTTAGCAACGTCTCAAAAGGTAGCGTTTACGATCTGTCAAACAACGGAACGCCTACGCTTGCGAGCGCGTTTGGCGGTATTCTCAACGTTAGCTATACGTGGCCCGGTTACATTATGCTAGAAGGATTGCAACAGCTTCGCTGCGATCTTACTAACTTTTTCGTTGGGTCCGTCGCGTATTCCTTCACCTTTGAAGGGGTTGAGTATAGCCAATGAGTAAGAAAGGCGACAATCGCGCGCTGATTATTTTAGCCGCTGCGGGCGCTGCTTACTATCTTACGACCCGAAACAAGGCGGGGGAGGTTGCGTTTTCTCCCGCTGCCGCTATCGCTCCCGCGCCTATGCTTACGCCCGACAATACGGGCGGTTTTTGGAGCGCGATAGCGTCCAATCTTACGCCCGCGTCTAACGTTTATCCCGTAGGAACGGTTATCTCGTCAACTGGCGTTCCTGTCATCCCCACAAGCGCGGGGGACTATGCCGCTGCGACTAGGACCGGCCCCCTTGCGCCCGTCCCTGTTACGCCTGTCCCCGTGACGCCCGTAACGCCCGCGCCGCCGGTTGTGGCCCCCTCGCTCCCTTACGTGTTCCAGCGCAATAGACCGGCGGGCAAGGCCGCGCTCTATAGTCGCCGGTTTAATGTGATGCAAGAATAACATGGCGCGCAAACGGGAAGACAATATAACGCTTTTGGTTATCGTGGGGCTTGGCGCGTTTGTTCTTTATCGCCAATTCCAAGGCCGCGCCGTCGCGGCTCCGGCTTCCGTGACCCGCGCCCCCGGCGCTACGCCCGCCGTTCCGGCGACAAGCGCGCCGCCTGTTAGCGGCAATCTGCCGCGCGGTATTCGGAATAATAATCCGGGCAATATTAAGATTAGCGGCAACGCTTGGCGCGGGAAGATTGGCAATGACGGGACGTTTGAGCGATTTGATAGCGCGGTCAACGGTATCAGAGCGGCTATGGTCCTACTCCGCACTTACGCCAATAGCTACGGGCTAAAAACCATTAGTCAAATTGGGGCGCGATGGGCTCCGGTTGGCGGAAGCGAGCGCGGTAATGAAGGATGGACTCGCGGCGTCTCTCAATACTCAGGTATAGGCGCAAACACGCCGTTGAACTTGGGTAATCAGGCGACTATGATAGCTCTGTTGCGCGGGATCGTCGCGCAAGAAAACGGCGGCGCTTATGCTGGGTATTATCCGGCTAGCGTTTATTCTCAGGCTTGGGGGGCTATGTGATGTATTACGGCGTAGTGGACCCGTTCGGGCGCGAGCGTATGACGAATACGCTTAAAGAGGGTAAGGCGCTCGCGCAAACTCTTGCGGATAAGTCGGGCGATACCATAAACGTTTATCAGAAATTCGATAGCGGCAAAACTAAGGCGCTCTCAGCGCGGGTTTATCCTAGTTATAAAAAGAACCCCGCGCCAAAGCGCGCCGTTCGTCCCTCGTCATTCTACAGCCGCCCAAAGTATCCCTATGTTATCATGGGGAAAGATCATCCCATAGGTAATACTGTCCGTTTCTCGACAGAGACGGAAGCGCGCAAGGCGGCGCTGCGGTTGGCCGATCTTTACGGGGTTCCCGTCAAGGTGACGGTTACAGATACCGTCGAGGAAAAGGTCTATAGTCGGAACCCTGCTCCCTCACTGTCCGATGGTAGCGGCTCTTGGATTGTTACCCGGAAAGATACGGGCGAGGCGGTTAGGGAACTTTGGACCAAAAGCGCGGCGGACAAAGTAAATCTGACTAAATACAAGGTTCAAACGGCGCGGGCTTACCTTGAAGGGTTAAACCGGACCATTAAAGCCAAGGCGAACCCTCGCGGTATTGGGGGGATTGGTTACTACAGTTATACGAACCCGGAAAGCGGGGAAAAGATTTTAGATGACGATTTAGAGCGGATTAAACGGACGGCGCGCAAATTGGCGAACCGGTTAGGGCGCGCTATTCAAGTTCGCGCGGATTACAGCGGGAAGCGGGTAAAATGACCGGCGTTATTCAATATCTCAATACGGGCGATCAGCCTTCGCAAGACCCTAAGACGGCTTGGAACGTTTCTAACAGCTATCCGCTGCCCGTTGCGGGCGCGGGCGAGCCTAGCATTAATCAATTCCTCGATATAAAAACGCCGGTTGTTAATGTCGTGGGGTTCCTGTTCGCTAACGCCGTTGCGTCATCGCCTCGCGTGGGGGCTAGGATTATAAACTGGCTTCCGGCGGCGATCTACATTGCTCCCGCCAACGCGACCGGCCTTCCCGGCCCCGATCCGGTCCCCGGTCCCGGCGGGGTAGGCGTGGGCTTTGAAGCGTATTCGGATTATGTTCCGCCGTATAACGCTGCAACGGGAGCGCCGGGGCAATATTGCTTCCCGTTCGCGCCTCAAAACCAATGGTATTATCTTGTGACGGGCGCATTTACGGCAGGGCGCGCGTTTAACGTCCTGACTTGGAGCCGTTGAGATGACTTGCGGGTTTATAGAAAACGGCGGTTCGGACGGGGTAACGCAAGCGTTCAACGTTATTTCGGGCTCGTATCTAACGCCCGCAACCTGTATCCCTGCGGCGGGCAACGCCGTTATGATACCTAACACCCTTTATCTTTTTCCGTTCAGAACGATTGTTCGCGCGACGGGCGTTATTTCTAACGTCACTGTTATAGGCGTTTTGTCTTCAATGCGTATGGGGCTATATGGCGCGGACGCGGACGGGAAGCCTAACGGGCTAATCGAGGAAAGCGGGGTTATTGCTACAACCGCGCTAGGGATTAAAACTTTTGCGTTTTCTGCTACCCGCTCAATTGCCCGCCCGGTTTGGGTTGGCGCAATTTTTGATGTTGCCTGTAGTATGCAAACGACAACTTCAAGCGGCATTGTTACTAACAACGTAATTGGGTCTGCTACGCTCGCGTCAACGCAAAACGTAGGCGTTTCTACGCCCGTAGCTTTTGGCGCGCTGCCCGCCGATCTTACCGGCGCGGCGCTTACTTATTTTCTAAATACCGGCCCCCTCATGGCGCTTGTTACCGCATAGCAAAACGCCCCCGGCGTGAACCGGGGGCGCTGCGGTAGATCTGGGGAGGCGGTTAGGCGGGGGCCTTATCCTTCGCCTTGCCGGTAGCGGGGGCGGCTTCCGGTTCGGGAGCATCCGGCGCGGGAAGCGCCTTATGCTCTTGCGTAGCGGGAAGCGCCGCTTGCGCCTTGGACCGAAGGCCCGCAAGCGGATCGTTTTCCGCGTCGTCCCCGATATCAATAGGCGCGCACGTAAAGCGGTATTTCGTGGAACTCGTCTCGTTAGGCTCGCCGCCAATGTCAAACCCAAAGGCGAAGGGTTGAGGGCGGGCGAAGTCGGGCGAGCCGTCTTCATTGGTAGGAAGCGCCGCAATATAGGCTTGTTCGAGCGTCTCTTGCGCCGGGTTGGGCAAGATCAGGTTAGACGACTTGAAGACCGCGCCGTCCGCGCTCCGGTGCGCTTCAAACATACCCTTGAAGGCAATGTAAGGCCCCTTGTCGGTTTCCATGCTAGCGATACCGGTAACGCGACCGAACACGACAATGAAAGACTGCCGATGTTCCTTAGCGCCCGTAATCGAGGCGTTCGGATAGGCTTTCTTGTCAATGCCGTTAAGAACGTCTTTAACGGTAATCTTCCGGAGAATTTCAAACTTAGCCATTTAGTTTTAGTCCCTTGTTTTCGTGGCCCCCAATTGGGCTAGACATTTGTAGCGGGGATTGCAGAACCGCGCAAGCTAGGATGATGTATTGCGCGGGGTTTAGTTTGTTCGCGGCGATATGTTGCGCGACTTCCGCCATACCGGGAAAGACACCGGCAGGGGCAATCTGCGGATTGCCGTTAGCGTCCGCAAGCGGGGAGATTGTCCACAATTGCACGTGCGATTGACCGGGGAGAAACATGGTTAGAATAGCTCCGGTTGCGCGGGGGTAGCTCCCCGCTGATAGACTTCCGTAACCGTCCAAGTGTCCGCGTCGTCGCGGTCTACAAGTAAGAGCGCGTAAACGGTTGATGTGCATTTGCGGACACTATCAAAGAGTTGCGCGGCTCCCTCTGCGGTAAGCATATCCCGACAGGTCACATGACCGTCGCTGTATATAGAAGACACTCGAAAGCGCATTTGATTACCCCTAACCATTGTCGCGGGATTGCGACGGGGCGAGCGTAGGGGGTTGACGGCGCGAGCGCAAGGGGTATGCTACGTAATCCCTCGCGGTCTGGTAACGGATCACTTCAAGGCGACGGGTAGACAAGACCGGCGTTGAATTGAAACCCCTCCGCCGGTTGTGTCGCGCCCCGCCTGAGTATGCGGGTTAACAACTGCTCGCTTTATTTTTCCTTCATATGTTCGGGTTAGGTTTTCCCTACGGTTTAGGGAGCCTGAAAATGATACGGACATACGCTAAGATTGTTTGCGCGGCTGTTATTTGGGGTTGCGCTATTGGGGCGGTTTGTTTAGGGTTGGCTATCGGTTAGGGAGATAGGGCAATGCACATTACAGCAAGAATTGAAGCGGTTAACAAGTCGCGGGAAGCCGATGGGGCTTTTGGCGGTTTTGTTATGGAGTGCAACAAGTTTTATCGCCAGCTTGACACCGGGCAATTGACCCAAGAGCAATACAAAGAACGCGTGACGCGGGCGCGGGCTGATTTGATTGATTGGATTTTGACGACAACCCCCTAACCCCCCGCACACTACCGCTCTGCATAGCGCGTCCGGATTATGATCCGGGCGCGTTTTGCTGTCATATAGTTTGAAAATGTATAGGTGCC
>Ga0181338_1000144_pt1 | contig 15691 bp, 26 predicted proteins | sample Sp13VDMM110SD_FD_122168 | JGI IMG/M metagenome (GOLD analysis project Ga0181338, IMG submission 122168) | Freshwater viral communities from Lake Michigan, USA - Sp13.VD.MM110.S.D | ecosystem: Environmental > Aquatic > Freshwater > Lake | place: USA: Michigan | collected 2013-04-23
CGATGCAGAGTTCGGCAAGGCTTCGAAGCAGAAGAAGCAACCCAAGTTTTCCACCGCACGAGACCTAAATAAGACCTTCCATCAGCGCAATTCTACGGGGACTGTGAGCGATATGCTCCATGCCTCGAACATGACCGCTAAGTCATGGGCGCAGGAACCTGGATACATGCCAATAAGGCGCGTAACTTACATAGTGCACCAGCACTGTAAAGTCTGCTCGCACAGCATCTCGTATATCGGGAACGTCTTTACTGAGTTCGAGAACAAGAGGCTACGGTCAGTAGTTAAAGCGCCCGAGCTCATACTTGTTGATTCCTTGGGCTTTGAGCTGCCTCACCTCACTGAGGAAGTTCATCAAGACGTGGAAGAATGTGTCTCGTGCATTTCTTTAAGCCGCAAGATCGACGATTTGCTTGTCGTTCTGGAAGTCACGAATCAACCCACGCTGCAGAAACCATTAGCTTTTGGAGACCACTATGTCGAACCAGCCAAAAGCGAATAGCTTCGTCGATCTCTACGAGTCTCTCGCCGTATCGCTCCTTGTAGCAGAGGAGCAGGCGGAGATTTGTCACGAGGCGTTGCAATTAGTGCCTGAAAGCGCAAGACAAGCGATGAAGCGGCAGTGGATTCTCTGTGTCACGCTGAACACTCTCATTGCGCTCGGCATTAAGCGGGACATTCTCTCTCACGAGACTCTCCTCGAGACGACCATAAAACATCTTGGGCCTGATATGGCTGCTACGTCAGAGAAAATCCTTACCTATTACACTAAGGTAATCGACAAGTGGGATGCTGAAGTCCCGAAGTTCGAGTATCAACCACCGAAAAAGGACTAACATGGAAGAAATCAGTTATTTTATTCCGAGCGATACGCTTGGTGTTCTTGAGCATATCTGTCAAGAAGCGGCAGATTCTCAGTTATCGCGTCGTAAGAGAATCACGGCGTTTAACAAGGCGGCCAGGCTCTTAAAAGAACTTGGTTTAGTGTTCCTTAATAAAGGTGAGGCAATCAAAGCGATTGGCTTTGGGGTTAACCACCTCGGGCACCATGGAGTTATCGTGACCAAAGGTTTCATTGAAGTCGCTTCTGGTGGTAACACTGCAGTAGGAGCAAGCAAATGATCTGGCTCCGCGACGTAGACGGCGACCTCGTGAACTTACAATACATGAGGACTATCCGTAAGGTTAAGGTCGAGGATAGTGAATTTGCTGTTATCGGCTACGGAGACCAGCAGCTTGCTGAGTCCGAATTCGAGTTCTTTCGTGGTGTTGAGTCTGAGTGCGATATGTTTCTCGCACAACTCGACAAGGCGATCGGGCCGCAAACTGAAGTAATCGAAATCAAGGAGATCACAGTTTGAGAACAGGACGACCAAAGCTCGAGTATCCTACTGTCCAATGGGAAGTAAGCATCCCGGCCGACGTAGCCGCAGAAGTAACATTGCTGTTAACCGATCCAGTTAAGGGGGTAGTAGCTTATGGTAAACGCACAGAATTGGTTGCGTCGTTACTGGCCAAGTGGCTTGCTGAGCAAAAGCTTCCAGCCGAGCGCAAAATACTCGCTTCCGACTTTCCGCCTCCCAAGCAAGACGGAGGGGCAGTGGATCAGCGACAGGGAGCTGGAGAAACAAAAGAGCCTGGTGTTCCTCTGGGGAGTGGCGGCAGGGGCGGCTCTCTTGACGTCAGCGTTAATACTGGAGCCGGTTACCTCAACACTGGAGGTAAGCCGCCACCCGAACCACAGTGACATTGCAGCCTATATCTGCAAGAACAATGGAGGCTGGGAGGCCTTCAGTTGGAGCATCAGAAGTAAAGCGCGGGTGAAGTATACCTGCAAAGATGGAACGGAGATTATCACAACAGTAACACTTATCTAAGGAGAATTAAAATGAAAAAGCTTTTGATCATTGCAGTATTGGGACTGGTTGGCTGCTCGAACATGAGCCAACAGAAGGTAGCGTATGTGCAAGACGACAAGTTCTACGATGCGCTTGGTCGTAATGCGCAGTTTGCTGGCATCCCGCTGTGCTCGGATGTTACGCTGGCACGCGGTGTTAAAGAGTGCCGGGTGCGCTAAATGCCACAAAAGCATACGACGACGCTTTACTTCGAAGCACACGTGACAGTTGATCCTGTGTTCGATGCCTCGCGTCGTCGTATCTTTGAGGAGATATGTAGTGTGTATGGCTTTAAAGCTGCCGATCTGTTCATGCAGAAAGGTAAGATATTCGAGCCGTCCAAACTAGATATGTTCTGCACCGGGCGCTCAGTTCATTACGACCCATTGAGCTCTCGTATGCACGCTATGATAATGGCACTGAGACAAGCAGACTTTATCATCAGGCGCTATAAGATTGAGAATACTCTACTTGACGTTAAGTTGAGGGAAGTGCAAGGGTAGTTGGGATAGAGACTGACCCATTAAATCAGTCTCACTTCGGAGATAGAAAATGAGGACGTTCCATAAGCAGCGCATCGTTGCCTTGATGATCGCAGTGGCCTACGCAGCCCCCGCCTTCGCCAGTGGCAACAGCAACAACAGCGACAACACTTACAACAACCAGACCTACAACCAGCAAACCTACAACCAAGGTGGCCAGGGCGGGCAAGGCGGTCTGGGTGGTGCGGGTGGCAGCGCGTCGGCAACTGGCTATGGTGGCCAGGGTGGTAAAGGTGGCACTGGTGTCGGCATCGGTGGCAACCAGAAGCAGCAGCAACAGCAGCAGCAGTCGAACACCAACAACGTAGGCAACGGTGTCGGCAACTTCTCGCCGTCCTCGAAGTCCGACAGCAAGTCGTCGGCTGACGCGGATAGCTTCAGTGCGAGCAAGTCCGGTGCAGTATCCGGCGCGGCAGCCGGCTCGTCCTCGGGTGGCAACTCGATGTCCTTGACTCAGAACGTGGAAGCGTCGAATCTGCGCGACCTCGCCCCGAGCATTGGCCTCGGCTCGCTCTACCCGTCAGCTCCCTGCATGGGCACCTCGAACGTCGGTGGCTCCGGCCCCGGCTTCAGCATCGGCTTCGGCACTTCCTGGATTTCGGAAGAGTGCCAAATCCGTGAAACCGCTCGCATGGCGCCGACCCCTGCCGATGCAATCTTTGTCTGGTGCAAGACTCAAGCTGCTGCCGGCGCGCCCTCATGCGCCAAGCAAGCTTCGGCTCCGGCCTCCAAGCCCGCTGCCAAAGCTGACAACAGCTACCAGGCCCCGTCCCGCACTACCGACGCGACAGCTACCCGCTACGTCGCAGGTGGTCAGGTCTGGACTCGCCCGAACGTGCACAGCGATTGGGTAATGCAGTAAAGGGTTTTGGGCCAACGGCGGGGTTAAGCCGTTGGCCCACCTCTGCTGGAAGGATTCGAGTGAGTCCTTCAAGTAAAGGAGATTGATATGTGGATACTGATACTAATGACCTCTCACGCAATGGTTGTAGTGCCTGATACGGCCTACTTTGATTTGGAAACCTGTAAACGAGAAGGCGCCAGCTATGTCACTCAGGCACAGGGTTCCGCTCGCTTTGCTTGTATCTACAGTAAGACGAATAAAAAATGATTACCTGCCCAAAGTGCACTCGTCAATGGGATGAAGGATGCGAGCAACACGCTTGCATTTCCAAGTTCCAACAATGCTTGTTCTGTTATTTTGTTAAGGGTGATGGAACTCAGGCTGAGCTTCAACAAGTAATCGACTTGAAAGAAGCTTGGGACAGGCAAGAGATGGAAAACGTGGTGCCGCTGGTATGAGTTTCTATAAGCATATTAATGGGCGCTGCATTACTTGCAAGTTTGTCCAGATGGTAGATATTTTCAGACAGAAAATCTGGTGGGAATGTGCTGACTGCAAGAGAAAAAAGCCGTGATATACGCTACTCTGCGTAAGTTGAAGAAATCCGGTAGGAAGTGCGCTCGCGTGCATGGCCAGATTAACAACATTAACGCAGCGGCATACGTCATCTTCGGTCGTGGGTGTTATACTATCAAACGTTATCGAAAGGGAATCTATTGTGTCAGGACAAGACTTTTTAAACTCACCCAACGCGGAAGGCGCAAAGGAGTCGCTTACGCTCGGAGCGATTCCTCAGGAAGTAACTTCAGACAACAATCGAATAGTGGAGCGGCGCAGAGACTGGCGAACGCTCTCGGTCTTGGAAGTTTGCCTCGAGAACAAAGGAGTGGCAGAATACATACGACAGCTTGAAGATTGCCGTCGAGAGCCGAATCATATCTGGGGTGAGTGGGAAGTTGTTGCGACGAACGCTGACAATAACGACCAGGGGCTGATTCGATCGTGCAGTAATTGTAAAGCTGTCCAGCATATTACACGGTCGGAGTTGCCTAAACATGGCTAAGGAGAATATATATCCTGGCCGCTTAATGCAATCCGACGAGGAAGTGGTAGCGGTTGCTTTGAATATGATGGTAGCTCGGGAGCGGCGTGAGGTTAAAGTTTATGCTCACAATCCAAAGATAGCGCACCATCATTGCCTTATGGCAGAACGTCTCGAGGATATTCAGCGAGATTTACGTAACGGAACTTTAACTTTAGTGAGGTGTCAAGATGGCTAGTAAAGTGATCTATACCTGCGACAATTGCAAGAAAGAGTTTGACAAGCCTGACGAAATGTGGGCTATCAAACTGGAAGTAGCTTCCATGAAACCGCAAAACTTCATGCCGAATCGTAGTGCTGTAACTACGCATTTCTATCACAGTTACTTAAATCCTGAATGGTGTCGTGAGTGTGTAGACAAACTCGACTTGTTAAATCGTTTGAAGCAGAACAAGCCGAAAGACGACCCGACTCCTATTCCTACGCTAGGCGAAAAACTTGAAGCTATCGTAAGCGATATGGTCAACGAAGCACTCGAGAATCGCTAATGGAACAATTCACCGCCTTCAAACCAGCTTGGCACCTGGACAAGATAGCATCGCTGCGCAAGGGTAAGGATATTATTCCGACGCACTTGCAATTGATCATCAGCGATCTCTGCAACCAAGACTGCCATTTCTGCGCTTACCGCATGGAAGGTGGCTTCTCCACGGAGAACTTCCCCGATGAAAAAGGCAATAAAAATCCGGTGCGCTACATGCCGACAGCCAAGGCGAAAGAAATCCTCACAGACGCATATCGTCTTGGCACTCGCGCTGTTGAGTTCACCGGCGGGGGTGAGCCTACTGTCCATCCTAACTGGGTTGAAATTATCGAGTACGCAGTCGAGCTCGGATACCAAGTAGGACTGGTGACGAATGGGATTCGCTTAGCTTATAAGCATAAGAATCTCTTGTCGAAGTTGACTTGGATTCGGATCTCGCTCGACGCCGGCACAGAAAAGACTTACCAAGCAATCAGGCGCCATGCTGGTTGGAAGGTAGCTATGCAGGCGATTGAGTTCGCGGGGTCGCTGAAAGGGCCGCTGGTTGGTATTGGCTTTGTAGCGACGAAAGAGAACTACACCGAGGTTTCACTTGCGACCTCGATAGCGAAGAATGCGGGTGCAGCTTACATCCGCATCTCCGCTATGTTCTCGATGGAAGGTGCAGCATACTACAAGGACATTTATCATGAGTTCTTGCAAGTCAAACTCCTGGCCCTCGATCAAGCTGACGAGCGATTTCAGGTCATCGACTTCTTCACTAACCGTGTTGAAGACCTCGCGCAGCAGACACCTGACTACGACCGCTGTGGGTATCAACAGTTTGTTCTCTACATCGGAGCCGACCAGAAGGTCTATACCTGTTGCACCAATGCTTACACAACCGCAGGAGAGATCGGGAACTTGAAGGAGCAATCCTTCGCACAATGGATAGCTGAGAAGAATACTCGCTTCTTGGAGTTCAATGCGCAGCAGTGTCACCACTGTCAATTCAACGACAAGAATCGGATTATTGAGTATCTGACGGAATCCGCCCCACCTCACGTTAACTTTGTTTAGGAGTTAAAATGTCGAAAGCATTAGAGGGTGAGCACTTCTGCGAAGAGCATCAAGGCAATCACTCCCACTACGACAAAAAGAATTGCTCTCTTTGCAAGGCGCAGCAAGACACGCAGAGACTGAAAGACTTCAGAGAAAAGCTGTGTGGCTTCATCGAAGCAGGCGAAGGCGACTTCGTCACAATCGGGCAGGACGATGCAACAGGAGACTGGTGCTTATCGTTCGGCATTTCAAAGAAACGCTATCATGACCGGTCTTTTCTGGGTGTGATAGATAAAGCGATAGCAGATAATCCGCTGCAATACTAGGAGACAAGATGGACGAAGACCTCATCACAGCACGAGCTATGAAACGACACGGTGGCTCATTCGTAAAGGCTCTCGCTGATTGCGTGCTTCACGCTGATCCTTCCAATAAGGAAAAGCTGAAGAAAGCCTTTCCGGAATACTTCCGTGATTACGGCCCTGGCAGTCGGCCTTACAAGCTGTCGGAGAATGACGGCTGAGAGGTCTTTGTATAGACTTCTTGACTTACTACCGGGGTTAATGTATCATCGCGGAATGGAGAAGATATGAACAGGCGAACCTTTCTTAAATCGGCAGCTGCATCGGCGGTATTAAGTGCGCTTCCGATTTTACCTGCACGCGCGACAGTTATCCGGACTTTGGATTCTGGCTCGCAAATGCAGGCTTACATGCACGCTCTTGATATAGAAGCAGCCGTTATTTACGGCGTGCGCTATCATGGGACAGTGACTGGAAGGTTCAGCTCGTCCATGCACAACTTTGAAAACATCCCAAGGACTTTATCATGATCTTAACCCTGGAACAAAAGAACGACCTGCGCAAACGCGTAGTCGAGGGGCACCGGCTGACGCCTGAAGAAACGGCAGCGGTTGTCCTCTCGGCTCGTGGTGCGCGCCGGTCTGCGGCGGAAGCGTCTGCTGCTGGCAAGAAAACCAGCTCTCGTAAGAAACCCATGTCCGATGAAGAATTGGACGCCGATCTCGACTTATTCTTGACCAAAGGAAAAAACAATGGAAGCTCCAACGATTCCGGAGAACAGTCATCAACCGGGGCTGGCAGCGGCGACGACTCCGCGCCAGATCTTGACCTTTCCTGAAGCGATCGACAACACGATGCTCTCGGCATATAAGAAATGCCCGGAGAGCTTCTTCATAGGTCACTGTCAGCATCTGCGTATCAAGGGGACGAACATCCACTTGCACGCTGGTGCTTCCTTCGCGAAAGGCTTGGAAGTTTGCCGCAAGGCTTTCTGGGACGAAGGTAAATCGGCGCTTGAAGCTGAGGAGATTGGCCTCAAGGCGCTTTATACTGCTTATGGTGATGTGGTGCTGGAACAAGGCGCCAGTGGTGACAAGTCCGTTGAAGGTATCGTGAGGGGTTATGAGTCGTATTGGCTCGAATACCCTCTCGGTCAGGACAGCACGAAGCCGCACAAGTTTGCCAATGGTAAGCATGGCATCGAGTTCTCCTTTGGGCAAGGTCTCGAGATCAATCATCCTGAGACAGGTATGCCACTCCTCTACGCTGGCCGGTTCGACATGCTGGCTGAATACAACGGACAACTGTGGGTGCAAGATGAGAAAACGGCATCTCAGCTTGGTGAACAGTGGAATCGGAATTGGGATCTTGATTCTCAGTTTACTGGCTATACTTGGGGAGCTCAGTCTTACGGGCTGCCTGTTGTTGGGGCTATTATACGCGGGGTGGGCTTACTCAAAACGAAAGTAACGCATCAGGAAGCTATCCGTTTTCGTCCTGCTTGGCAGATCGCCCGCTGGCACGAGGAGATGCTTTACACCATCACAGACATGATCAGAGACTGGAAGCGGATGCACTTCGTTAAGTCTCTCGACAAGTCCTCCTGCAATTCATTCGGTGGCTGTCAATACCGTCACCTGTGCGAATCCCCGACTCCTGAGAAATGGGTCGACAGCCATTATGAAACAGTGGTCTGGAACCCCCTGGGAGCGCACTAATGCCGCAGCTTATGAAGGGCCAGAAATGGCGGGACAGGAAGCATAAGATGACTTGGCCCGCTCGGGCTGAGTTCAAGTATGACGAGATTCGCTGCCATGTATTATACAGCGATGGAAAGATTACTTTCTTGTCATACGCGGAAAAGCCTCTTTTCAATCTTCAGCAATTCGCTCCGTTCTTCGCTCGGTTGGCTGGTTATACTGGCCATAATGAGTTTGATACAGGCTTCGAAGCTAATAACAATTTCGGGGACTCGTATCGTTGGGTGCGCTCGTCGAAGAACTTCCCAGCTGATTTGCTTGGTAAACCTACACGGTTTATGCTATTCGATCTGCCGCAAAGTCGTGGTTCTTATATGTCTCGTTTAAATGAAATTGAGCAAGTTGTAGGTTATGCTGAAACGTTGAATTTCAATCTGCAACCGGTTCAAGCTGAGACAGTCCTCAATGCTGAGCAAGCAGAAGCTGAATACGAACGTGCCAGACGACTCGGCTTCGAGGGTCTGATGCTCAAGACTTTCGACCACAAGTATATCCGTGGCGGTCGTCCTGATACATGGCAGAAGATGAAACCTGAGGAAGAAGCCGACGGAGTTATCACTGGCTTCCACGAAGCGATCAGCGATACTGACGACCCGGACAAAGGCCTGTGGGTAGGCAAGGCTCTTGGTCGTATCGGCAGCGTAGACATTCGCGTTGCAGATGGTAGCGTTGCATCTCCTCACGGACTCGACCATACCTTGGGCCGCGATATGTTCTTGCACCCCGAGAAGTATCTCGGCCAACACGCTGAATTCAAATACATGGAGCGTGATCGGCAAGGCGGCTATCGTCACCCAACCTGGCATCGGTTGCGCGAGGCTTCGACTTAAACCCGACATTAAGTCCGACTTGAACCCGGGAGAAACACATGACAGCTTACACAAATCACAACTGGAAGTCGATGAACGAGTTGCTTCGTGAAATCTTCTCCAATCCTAAAGCCACACCAATGGAACTCGAACTTGCAAAAAGGATCGAGCAACAACAGCAAAGAGGTCACGCATGGCAGAGTCAACGGTAGTCGCTTCAGTTCCAAAACCAACTTTCTCCGACCCCACTCAAATGGGGCCGAAGGAACTCCTTATCGGGGCTTCAGGTTCAGGTAAGACACACTCCCTCAAAACGCTGATCGAGGCTGGTATGCAGGTGGTCGGCGTGTTCACTGAACCGGGGATGGAAGTTCTTGAAGAATTGACCTGTGAAATGGGTATGCACTACGTTTACATTGCGCCCGCTGCTGCATCGTGGGCTGAGATGAAAGACGCTGCGACTCAGATCAACACGATGAGCAATGACTCCTTGCAAAAGATGGCAGGGATGAACAAGTCGAAGTATCGTCAGTGGATGGACATGCTGAATGCTATGTCGAATTTCACCTGTGCTCGCTGCAAGAAGAACTTCGGGCCAGTGGACGCTCTCGGCCCTGACTTCGCAGTCTTCAACGACTCTCTGTCAGGCCTCTGTCTCATGTCCTCGAACCTCGTCGTAGGCGCGAAGCCGATCAAGACTCAACCCGATTGGGGAGTCATGATGGACAACGTGGAGCGCTACGTGCAGGTCTTCTGCACTGGTATCCAGACAATGGCTATCATGACCGCTCATACCGAGCGCGAAGTCGACGAAGTCACAGGCGGCACACAAATCATGGCTGGTTCGCTTGGGCGTAAGCTGTCCCCAAAGCTTCCCCGCTTCTTCTCTGATGTAATCATGGCAAAGCGTGAAGGGAGTAAGTTCTCGTGGTCAACAGCAAACCCAAACACCGACTTGAAAGCGCGAAATCTGATCATCGCCGAGAACATCCCGTGCTCCTTCGTCCCCATCGTGCAGAAATGGCACAAGCGCATCGGCTACTCGCTTCCCAAGCGGACTACTTAGCCTACGTCCGACGACTTGTTCTCAACGGAGCGGAGCGCGTATGTATCTCAACGTGGGGCTTGTATACATGGACGAGAGATTCGGATTTCATGCGGACTCTCGCCTGCTTGCAGCACACCCAATCGGAGATTATCGTCGGTTACAGAACGACAACCGATTTTACTCGTTGCGTAAACTTGGCCTGTCAATACCCGAAATTAGGGTGGCGATTCCGCATAGACATTCATGCAAAATATGCGCTGGGCGTATCGAAAGGTATGTGGATTGGTGCCTTAGGATCATCGAATCTCGTGGACTCAGGCCAGATCAACGTCAGCAGCGAAATCTCGACGCCCTGCGCTACTGCGCTCGCACGTATGCACGATACTTGGTGGAAGCAAGGAATGTCGCTGGAGGACTCGAGAAAGCAAGTAATGCTGAAGAAAGTTAACGTCTTAAAGAATTTGGAGGAAATGGGAATCCCTGCAGGGTAGTTAGGCAGTAAAACGTGGGCTTTGCAAAGCGGGTTTCTCCCTGCTTCTCACAGTTAAACTGAGTGTTGGCTTGATATGCCAGCCCCTAACCGGTAGTCCAAAGCCACCCTCGGGTTTAACGCTTTGGGCTATTCGGATAGGATGTTCCTATCCATGAGCCTAGCCTTATCAGTGCCCGTGCTTGCGTAACCTTAAAAGGAGTATCAAGATGTTCGGTGCAAAAAAAGTGTCGTTCGAAGCTCGTATCCTGCGGTCTGCTTTCGATGCCGAGTCCTTCGGCCAGACTGAATACAACCAGACCAATGATACGAAGTATCCCATCATCCCGGAAGCTGAATACAACGCTGTCGTCAAGTCGTTCAAGTTCCGGCAACTCGACAACGGCTCGGTCGTGATGGACGTTGTCTGGACGCTGGACAGCGAAGAAATCCGCACTCTGACTGGCATGAAAGAACCGTCGGTCAAGCAGGGCGTGTTCCTGGACATGAACGAAAGTGGTTCCCTCGATTTCAGCGAAGGCAAGAACGTCAAGCTCGGCCGCCTGCGCGAAGCCCTGGGCCTGAACAAGCCGGGTCAACCGTTCAGCTTCAACATGCTGGTCGGTCGTCCGGCGCGGCTGAAAACCAAGAACCGCAAGGATGGCGAGGACACCTTTGCCGACGTGAAGGAAGTCACCGCACTCAGCTAAAGAACCCCTGTTAGGCCGTTTTGGCCTCCCCGCGTCCTCTCATTCGCGGGGTCTTTTTAAAGGGCACAGGCTTCGAGCCGGTTGCTTACATACCAGTAAGCGCCCTTCAACAAGATTAACCAACAGGGAGATTTAGATGAAATCCTACTTAAAGAGTATCGACGTTGCTGACATTTATGTTAAACCTGATCGGCAGAGGCAGGAATTCAACGAGGCTGCTGGCAAGAAGCTTGCAGAGTCCATTCAAAAAGAAGGACTGATAAATCCGATTACTGTTGAGTTGGATGAGTTCGGTTCGTATGCGCTGATCGCTGGAGAGCGCAGGTTGCGGGCGGTGAGGTCGCTGGACTGGCAGCACGTTCACTGCACAGTGTATGAGCACATCACCGACGAAGAACGCTTCGGTATTGAGCTGAAAGAGAATCTCGAGCGAGCCGATCTTACCTGGCAAGAGAAAGCGAAAGCTCTTGCTACGTATGCAAGCTTTCAGCAGACTACGAAGAACGCTCCCATCGTAGAGATCGCCAAGGAAGCGAAGGTTGCGCAGGAAACTGTCACTCAAGCCAAGATCCTTGCCGAACATCTCCATGACCCGGAAGTAGCTGGGGCTAAGGATGTCAAGGACGCAATGAAGATCATCACTCGGAAGGCTGAAGCAAAGCATCGTTCCGAGCTCGCAAAGACCTTCGACCTGAAACGCACTCCACATTCACTTCACCAAGGAAACGCTCATGAGTATCTGGCAGGGTATCAAGCGCACACTTTCAATGGAATTATCAGCGATCCTCCGTGGGGAGTGGACGCCGACGCTTTTGGATCACAAGCTGGAACTGCCCACAACTACAAAGATTCGTGGAAAGTCGCCAGAGAGCACTATGTCTCCCTCGCCGAACACGGCCACAGAATCTGCATGCCGTCAGCTTTCGCATATGTCTTCCTCGATATCAGAAGATTTGAAGAGGTTGAACTTATCTTCTCACTTGCCGGATGGAAAGTTTGGCCGCGGCCTATCGTCTGGGACAAGCTTGGAAGCGGAATGCTCCCCGAGCCGGATTTCGGCCCAAGGTATACAAGCGAATACATCCTTTACTGTCGGAAAGGCGACCTCAAAGTCATCAAAAGAGGAGCCCCTGACGTAGTCTCTGTGCCAGTAGTAACGGACTTGAAGCATGGCGCACAGAAGCCTGCGGGATTGTATATCGAGCTTTTGTCGCGGGTCTGTAGGCCGGGCGATAAAATCCTTGACCCATATGCAGGCTCGGGTGTGGTGTTCAAGGCAGCCAATAAGCTGAACCTTATTGCGCATGGAGTCGAGCTTGAGGAGTCGAACTTCAATCTTGCCCTTACCACAATGAATGAGGTTGGTGAGGACAACGCAGCTACGGAGATCGTCCTGTGATCTATCTGGCGACTGCGCATACACACGAACTACCGGCAGTTGAAGAAGTAAATTATGCACTGTCGTGTTATGCGATAGGTCGCCTGTTTAAAGCTGGCTTTCCAGCCTACTCACCGATTGTTCACTGGCATCCGATAGTAAAGTATATGCCAACCCGCCCTTCGGTTCAAGACTGGATAAAGTTAGATAAAGAAATGTTGGACTTCTGCACTGAAATGGTAGTGCCGGATTACCCAAACATAACTTGGTCAAAAGGCGTAGAGTATGAGATTGCTTACTACAGACAACAAAGAAAAACTGTCTGGCGATTCAATCCTTATGCTCCCAATGTCGAACTGCGTGAAACAAAGGGGTTTTAATAATGCCGCTAAAAGTAAAAGGCGAGGGCCCAAAGCCGGCCAAGATCATGATTGTCGGCGAAGCCCCAGGGGTATCAGATGAGCAGAAGCAACGACCGTTCCTTGGTTCTGCTGGTGAGGAACTCGATCGGATGCTGCACGACGCAGGTATCCTGCGGACTCAGTGCTACGTAACCAATGTCTGCAAGTATCGTCCTTATAATAATGATATAAGGAATTTCTTTCACGACGGCTTCACTAAGGCTTACGCTACTGGTAAGATGAAGCTGCCAATCGATATTCTGAAAGAGGGTATCGCAGAACTCGAGCAGGAAATACTGGAGGTCAAGCCAAATGTCATTATCGCCGCTGGTAATCTGGCACTGTGGGCACTGGAAGATACGGATACGGCCGCAAAGGGAATCGGTAACTGGCGTGGCAGCGAACTACCAATCGCTCCAAGGTTGGCTAGCAGAGAATCTGCACATGGGCATGCCGCTATTGTTATCCCAATCTATGCTCCATCGGGAGTCCTCAAACAGTGGTCTTGGCGGGCCATCACTGTTCACGACCTCAAAGCCCGCGTCAAAAAGTATATTGAAAACCCAACCTTACAGGTCCCCGCTTATGAGTTTCTCGTCAGACCGTCCTACTCAGACGCCATGGATTTTATGGCTGACATACTTAAACGTCTCGATACAGAGGCTGACGTGGAACACCAAAGACGACTTTCCATCGACATTGAAACTCGTCAGCGTGGCATTGCATGTATTGGCCTTGGCGATCAGCCTTTCAGGGCAGCGTGTTTGCCACTCATGTGTGTCGAGAATCAGGAAGGTTTTTGGACTGCGGATGAAGAGACAGGGATCATTACCCAGCTCAACCGAGTCCTCACACACCAACACGCAGCCGTGGTCGGTCAGAACTTCCTCTACGATACGCAGTATTTCTGCAAGCAATACGGAATCCGACCTAACGTAACAGACGACACTATGTTCATGCAGCACGTTTGCTATGCTGGCATGTCCAAGGGTCTCGACTTCCTCTCTTCAATGTATTGCGACTTCCACCAGTACTGGAAAGAGGAAGGTAAGGAGTGGGACCCCAAGATGCCGGAAGAACAGCTCTGGGTCTATAACTGCAAAGACGTTGTGATTACTTACGAAGTTGCCGAGGTGTTGAACGTGCAACTCGATAAGTTAAAGCTTCGCCCGCAGTATAACTTCCAGATGGAAGTATTCCACCATGTCCTTGATATGATGCTTCGAGGTGCCAACATCGACAAGGAAGCCAAGCTTCTCCTAGGCATCGAACTGTTCGAAGCTATGGAAGCGCGTAAGTGCACCATGTTCCAGATGCTCGGGCATCCACTGAACCCACGTTCTCCCAAACAAATGAAGGCGCTTTTCTATGACGACCTTGGTGTTAAGAAGCAATTTGCGAGAAAGAGGAAACCAGACGGCTCTCGCTCGCTTACACTGGACGACGAGGCCCTGCGTGCAGTCATTAAAACTGAGCCGCTCTACACAGAGTTGGTGCGCACTATTCTTGAATTTAGGTCGCTCGGAGTATTTTTTGGGACTTTTGTGGAAGCGCGGCTCGGCGTCGACGGCAGAATGCGTTGTTACTTTAACCCCGCCGGAACTGAAACATATCGGTTCAGCTCGTCAGAGGACGCTTTCGGTTCGGGGACGAACCTTCAAAATATTCCCAAGGGGCTCGAAGACGAGATCGACCCTCTTGAGCTCATTCAATATAATCTACCTAACATACGAAAACTGTTCATTCCGGACGAAGGATATACCATTTTTGAGGTCGACTTGGCTGGAGCGGATGCACAAGTAGTAGCTTGGGAAGCCGAGGATGAGATACTCAAACAGATCTTCCGCGAGAAGAAAAAGCTGCACGTAGAGAACGGGAAGATGATGTATGGCGCAGCTATGATGGGAGCTGATGGTAAGCGGGAACCTTACTATACTCGCGTCAAGGCAGGCGTTCACTTAACTAACTATGGTGGTCAGGCTAAGACCATGGCAGCTTCTTTAAACATCTCTGTGCATGAAGCAGAGAAGTTCCAGAAGCGCTGGTTTGAAATCCACCCACCTATCCTCGATTGGCATAAGCGGATTGAAAGTCAGCTCATGACCACTCGCTCTGTGCAGAACAAGTTCGGATACCGTCGTTATTACTTCGACCGTATCGAAGGACTTCTCCCTCAGGCACTCGCTTGGGGGCCGCAGTCGACAGTCGCAATCGTAGCAAACCATGGGTTGATTAACACTCGACCTCTTTACACAGCAAGATTCCAGAAACAACAGGTTATCATACCTGGCACTTACAAACACGACGTAGCTATCGTCCGTGCGCAGATGCAAACCGCAGGTGTCCAGAATCTCCTTCAAGTCCACGATTCACTCGTCGGGCAATACCCGACTAAAAATGAAGCCATAGCCTTGCCACTCCTTGCCCAAGCCTTGCACGTAACCATTCCTTACAATGATCCACTGGTAATCCCGTGGGGGCTTAAAACCTCCACTAAATCTTGGGGCGACGCAAAGGAGAGACCGTGGCCAGCTGCACTAACTCCCCGGGTATAAGCCTGACTTGAACCCGGGAACATGGCAAAGCGTAACTATTCGAACTGGCTGAAGTCGTTCGTTGAGATGGCGTCCTACGGCGAGGCGCCTCTCAAGATGCTCTTCTGGACAGGGGTCAGCACCGTGGCGGGAGCCTTACGGCGGAAGGTCTGGATCGACCAGAAATTCTTCCAATGGGTTCCGAACTTCTACGTCGTTATGGTAGCTCCTCCGGGCATCGTCTCGAAATCGACAACAGCAAACATCGGGATGAATCTACTCCGCGATGTTCCAGGGATTAAGTTCGGCCCTGACGTTGTAACATGGCAGTCACTCGTGCAAACCCTCGCAGCCGCAGCAGAAGGGACG
>Ga0181338_1000147_pt1 | contig 15490 bp, 23 predicted proteins | sample Sp13VDMM110SD_FD_122168 | JGI IMG/M metagenome (GOLD analysis project Ga0181338, IMG submission 122168) | Freshwater viral communities from Lake Michigan, USA - Sp13.VD.MM110.S.D | ecosystem: Environmental > Aquatic > Freshwater > Lake | place: USA: Michigan | collected 2013-04-23
AGGAAAGAGTCCTCATTATGCCTCCTTAGCATTGAGAGTTTCACGGATAGTTGAGTAGGTCACTGGGGATTCCAGAGTTCCATTACTATAGACAACACTCAAATCACCTCCTAGGTGTTGCATGTAGGTTTGCTGATCGTGTAGAACATAGTCATTACCCTCTTTAGTTACCTTTAAAAGTCCCTTAGCAGATTTCTTAATTCCATCACCAGTCTTGGGGTCTTTAAACAACTCACGTGGAACACCACCTACCTGTCCCCATGTAGCTTTGATTGCCATTCCGAAGGTATCCCGTGTGATGTATTGGAATGTGTAGCTACCCACACCAAACACAACATTACCAGCACTGAATCCCTTGGCAGCTAACCGCTCAAGGATTTGCCATTGTCGATCAAGGGTGATACTGTCGCCATAAATCAGGCCAACATGACTGTCCAATGTGCGATAGCCTTTATCAGTTGTTGTCCCACCAAAAATATCCCATAGGCATTCTACAGCACCTCGATGGGCTGGAGTTCCTTCTGGAGCAGATGGATCACCACACAAAATCAGCACTGGGTCCCCACTGTCTGGACGGAACACAACTTTACCATCACGCGCCATGATTTGAGATTTGAGTAGAGTAGCTGTGTTAGTGATAACATTCCAAAAATCCCATGTATCTGAGACAACAGACACAATGCCCTGTGGATAGACCTTAGTGATTAGACGCTCAATCGTTCCCACTTCATCATCAACACCACCCATGCACATGACACTATGCTCAGTTGCAGGAACACTACCGCCCTCATCACCACCGCCGTAGTAGAAGTCACTGATATACCCAATTGCTGGGATGGTGTCTGTTCCTTTACTAGACAACAAGAATGCTGAACCACATACCGCGGCATCATGTAGTCCCGACATACCTCGCATAGAGAAGTCGTGGTTCTGCCAGTCAGCAAACTCCTTAGATGATCCTGTCTTCTCAACCCAGTGGTTTAATTGCTTACGATATTGGTATGCAATGGTTGCCACAGTGATGGGCTTCCACAGCTCACATGACAGAAGGGTTTCTATGTAGTTAGTCAACCACCCAAAATCTGCATGGGTATTGATAATCGTTAGCATAGGTACCCGTAGATTGACACGGCTGCCCTCTGGAACTGCTTGTATCGTCAATGGTAGGTAACCCACTGCATGGAGCTTCTCTAGGTGCTCTGAACTCACTGAGCCGGGCCCAAGGCAGGAATCAGCTATCTGTTGAAAATCGTAGATAGCGGTATCAACATCTTCTTGGAAGAACCGTGTGTCCCACAAGTTAATGATAAATTCACGAATAAATCCCTGAAGCCCATAGAAGACCACCTTGTCATCAAAAAGGGGTCCCATGTTGGCATGGGCTGCACTACGGGCCGTAAGGTTGGAGTACACAAACTCAGTGTTATCTGGGTACTGTTTGATGTGCCCTGTCTTATAAAAGTCAGTGGCTAGGGCTGGAAGTTGGTATGAGTAGTTCATATTATTCGGAGATTGGATGGAGAAGGGTGAGAAGTTCATGGGGCTGTCCCATTAAATTGCTCACGTAAATGTTATCAATAAGTCCTTTGAACACATCAACACCCTTAGAAAAGATACCATGTGTTACATACAAAGAGATACGCCCGTCTGTTACTTTTCGTAGTTCCTTAGCAAGTTCAATAAAGGTTCGTCCACCATCACAGATGTCATCCATAATGAGTACGTCTAGGTCTCCTAGATGCTCATCACAGAAGACCTTTGTTCCAGTGATGTTTCCGGTTACCACATCCCTAGTTTTATCAGCTCGAATTACCGTAGGAAATCCCTGCTGTTGAGCAAAAGCAAATACCTTTTTATTTGCTCCAGCGTCGGGTGACACTAGCAGTGATCCATTTTCAAGGTGAGCTAGTTGCCCTGCTAAATACGCCCAATCTCGATCAACTACATTGTCAAGGAGGGCTGCACTAACAGGGGAATGCAAATCATAGCAGAATACTTTACTAAACTTAAGTGCGTTTATGAATGCACAAACTATTCCCAAGGATAAGCTGGCCCCCTCTTGCATAACCCGATCCTCACGAGCATATGGAAGGTAGGGAATTTCCAGTTGAATGTTCCCACACCCAGCCCGATGTAGAGCATCTACAAGTAGGGCAAGGTCCCACAAATCCTGATCAGATTTATAGTTTAGAACGATTTTCTGAAATCCACCTAGACTATGAGGTTGGTGGAGTAGAAGTTTTCGCTCTCCCGCAGGGTATGTTTCTAAACTAAAGTTTAGTACCTTTAGCCCACTAAAACTATTTTTAAATAGACTTAATCCCATTCTTTTTCTCCTGAACTGTCCTCTGCCGTATTCCCATCAGTGTAGGAGACGTCCCCATCAATGGTACTCAGGCATTTATTACACAAATCCACAAACTCTCCACTCTCTTCAAAACGACGGGTGGCTTCTTGTGTAGTCAAAATCACATCACAGGCTTGACATTTCATTTTAGATCTCCACACCTTTAGACCAAGACATAACCCCATTGTTGTGCACTAAACTTGCATTAGGAGCAGCATCTTTAACACTGTTATACTCAGCACCACAGAAATACCAGTATTGTTGATAGTCCTTGGGTACCTTGAAGCCCCACTTACGGATCAACTTAACACCAGTACCAGAGATGGCATGGTCAGCAATCGCCTGAGGGCCATCCAATGCCTTATCAAAACTCTCTAGGGTTGATCCATAGGTAGCCAATCGAACTAGCCATGAGGTCAGGCTAATCAGATAAGTAGTCTTGAAGATTTCAATCGGGATAAACAAGAGTGCCTCGTCGTTACCCAACAACTCAGTTGTCAATTCCAAACTAATGTCCTCTTTCATCTTTGGATTGATGATGGTGTTGATGTTATTTTCAAACAACTCAGGGTTAGTCAGGTGAGTTAGACGCATCCACACACCAGTATCATTGATTTGTAGTGGTGCTGTACTCCACCCGTAGATGGATAAGTCTCGCCCAGCAACAATCTTTGAAACCATATCGTTGAAGAAGTCTTTACACTTCAACTTCCCACTTTTCGGAATAAAAGTATTGCCATCACGATAGAGAACCTCCCAACGCAAGGAATTGGGCTGACCAATTTCAGCGTAAGTAGTACCGGTCGGTTTTTCAAATTTGTATTTCATTTAAATTGCTCCTGTGATTGCTGCTACGTACTTACCGATGTTGGAACCCATGATTCCCGGCGCTGAGTTGACTTCAATAACGAATAGTTCATCTTTCTTTTCGTTATATCCAATGTCCACCCCTCTGAAATCAGACTTGCTAACTGCTGCTGCTTTGAGAGCGAGTTCTCGGAGTCCAGCAGGCTCGTTTTCAACGGTTTGGACAAAGACATAACCGTTAGCAAGGTTGCGAATTTTGGTGTCTTGTTCACCTTCATATCCTTTCTTACGTTTCTTTTCAGTTACCGACACAACTATGCCTTGGAATACATGCACACGAAACTCACGTTTCTTCTTCTTGTATAGGGTGTAGACTGGACACTGTGGTATTGTTTCATGTTCGGGAAGAATGACCTCAATGCCCTTACCACAACTGCTATTAAGCAGCTTACGTCCAAATACAGTCTGACCATCACTAGACCAATTATTCACTACCTTAAGATCAGTTGTGAACTCCAATGCTGGGATGTTGTTATCCTTGAACCATTGGTATTGAACCAACTTGTCAACACTGTTGCCATACTTTAGACGGGTACGTGGCTTCTTACCCTCTTTGGTAACACGGAATACTTTGTATCCCAGTTTAGTTGATAGACCTGCTGCTAATTCACGCAGGGACTTGCTGCCTTTAGTGGACAGTGTGCAAAGAAGTTGAAGTTTCATTTTTAGAAATAGAGAAAGGAATTAATTTAATATCCGACAACACAAAGGTGACATTACCACGATCTGTTTCGTAGATCATATCTACTACCAAACCAGACACATAGAGACCAGCCAACTCAACAACATGGGGGGCCAAGTCGTTGATGTCAATCACACCACGAATAATGTGCTCAAAAGAAAACTCCCCCTCATTACCCCCCAGAACAATTACTTCAGTCTCACCCTCCATGATTGTTAGGGGGAAGTTTTTCTCAACATAGTCATCAATACACATTTCAAGGTGCTGACCAACCCACCGCTTTTTGATGCGTTTGAATGAACTTTTGGACAGTTCTGGCTTCCTTTTACCACCCACTCCCTTAGTCGTAGGGGTCAAAATTTGAGTAGTAGGGGTAGATTGTACCTTGTGGGTGACCGGAAAAACCGGCGTAGCTTTTTTTGGCACGTAGTCCTCCATCACCATTTCATTGGTAGCTAGGTCAATGGTAACAAGGCAATTTTCTGGAATAGACATTAAGTTTTTATCCTTAAGATCAATTCCATTTCGAGCAGCAATCCAATACGCCATCAACCCTTCCGATGCCCATATCCAACCATCGTCTGTCTCAATGATGGAGAGAGGGCGATCCTTGTTGCGAGTTAGGTACACTTTGTTAGTCTCTTGACTGTACGCTGCAATGGCGTATGCCCCATACACCTTACCAATAGCGGCCTCAAAGTTTTCTTTAGTGTAGTCCTTGTTAAGAACTTTGGACAGATGGATTGCAAGAGCCTCGGAGTCTACTGTTGTGTCTGCTAAAGCTTTGTGGTTGTGCAATGTTCCATTATGAACCATAGCAAACTTCCCATCCACAACGAAGGGATGAGAATTTTCATCAGAATTAGCACCGACAGTTTTCTTACGATTGTGCCCAATATAGGCCTTACCGCGGCTCCACATATCTTTGATAGCTGTGTCATCTTTGATACAAGAATAGTAAGCAGGGACTGCTTCCTTAATAATACCAAAGGCATTATCATTCTCGACATAAATAACTCCTGTTGAATCTTCTCCCCGAAGGGTGTCCGCAAACAACATATCAAAGAAGGTATCCTCAGTCTTTTTAGTGAAACCATTCTTCATCTTTACAACCATGCCAACAATACCACACATTACATCACCGCCATTTTCAGATCAAGGATTTGGTTAAACGCAATAGAATCTACAGAAGCTTCTAAAGGAGCTAGATTTGTGTGCCCAAAGATTGAGCGGAACCACACCTTAATGTTATTAGATGTGAGGGTCTTCGCATCTATTGGGTTGTTTTTACCCACCTCCATCACGTTGTTGATAGTCTTTAACCAACTTCCTAGCAGCGCGTCGTCGGCATGACCCTCCATGTGGCGGAACTCGATTGTCCCAAAGGATGTTAGAGGCTTAATATTCAAAGCTGTATACTTGTGCCATTTATTCACAAGTGTTCCAAGGTCATGTTTATACATGGACGGTAGATAGGTCTCAGTTAAAGCAACACAATGAATATTGTGTCGGCGCTTCGGATGCACCAACATGAAGAAGAACTCCTCAAACAAAGCGTACATCAAGATGATGTTTTTCACTTCTTTAATCTCGATGTTACAGCAGTTTACATGAACGTGGATTGATGTCCGCTCAGAGAAACGTTGACTGAGATCACGAAACTTGATTGAACTGTGTAGTTTAGTAAACTCTGGAACAATGTTCATGATTGGGGTGGGCTTTGACACAAACTCCATACCATGATTGCGCAGGCTGTGGTCGTTCACAGGGGAAAAGGAATGCATATGCTCGTTAGTCTGCAAGATAGACTCAATCTCACATTCAAGACCCACAAACAATGGAGCATTGGGTGCTATTAAATCCCCATTATTTAGAGCGCCCGGCTGAAAAGCTTCATATACGTTACTCATGATAGACCACCTTGATAGTTTCTTTGCACAAATCCAACAGTTGTTTGATCTCAGGTTCAAACAGTTTATTCACCTTGATTGTTTTCGTAGAAGTCTCTACTAAACCAATGGGCTTTAGATCACAGCGAATGCTACCATCGGCTGTGTGGTAGGAGAAGCGGCTATTAAGGGCCACACTTTTACCAACCTTCTTACGGATGATTTCATCGAAGGTAGTGTATCGTGGTTTGTTAACAAACCCAACCAGTGTATCCATATCCACGGGTAGTTTTTCTCCCGTATACACATCTACCAACTGCGTGTTATCAGAGCACAGTCCCCGCTTGTATTGGCGGGCTGGTATACGCTGAAGCATGGAGACACGATTGCCCGATTGAAATACAGAACGGGAGGGTAGCACATAATCTACCTCGTATGGCATGGCATCAGACAAGATCAATTCAAAGTCTTCACCAGACTGGTCCTTGCCTAATACTGCGCATGATCCCACATGATTGACAAAGAACAACTCATCTCCAAACTCTTTGAGTTTGATGAAGGTGTTACGAAAATACTTTTCAATGTCTGGTACATTAGATTGTTGAAAGAACATTAGATCACCTCTAAAGAATATTCATTCACCAGCTGTTTAGCCAGTGCTTTGTCGTTGTTGTTAATGGCACGGATAATGCGATCCGCATCTTGTGCCACGTCTTGTTGAAAGGCTAAGGCACGGGCAGTGTTATCCCACACCCAGCCTTTTAGCCGATCCTCATAAATCCAGAAATTGGATAGAGTACGATACTCAACACCATAGGATTTAACACGATGGGCACCCGCGGCACCGTACATCTGTTTACGCTGTTCACCCTGATCCATTAGAACACTCGGAACACCTAAGAACAAGTCCATACGTCGGATAACGTCTACTGGGTCTTGTGCAGTCTCCACATGAACGTGTCCACCAGCGCTACGCATCAATGGATGTGGGGGCTGGGGCTTCTTGTTCTCCTTAAGAGTCCATGCATTGAAGTCCGGCTCGCAGCCGAAGATGTGGGCCATTGGGTGCTTCATCTGATCCTCTGGGAAGATGATACAAGACAGCTTGCTGAAGGACAACTCAGGTAGATACTCCAACGACTTAGCCATGACTTCGTTGATAGACCGTATGAACTCCTCACGACTGCTGGCTGGTGGGATACCGTACTCAAGAGATACATTATCTTCCTGTAGTGTGAACCCTGCGGGCATATCAGGAATCTGCATGGGGTTCCACTTGTCTGCATTAATGTAGCCAATGGAACTAATGGGTTTACCACTTGCATCTTGCAAGAATGTTTCTGGATCAGAACCTAAGCGCATAACTCTTCCTTTTCTGCCACTAAGTGGCGAACTAGTTCATTACAATAATCGGAGAACCGACCTTCAACTGCCCACTCGGGGTGGCCCTGAATAGCCAATCCCTGAATCTTGGGGAAAAACACAACCTCTGCCTCAGGCTTGTCAATCATATCTGTGATGGATCTGTTCCAACCATCCTCATACAACGAGGACATTTTTCGAGATGACATTGCCAACAACTCATGATCAACGTCAAAAGGATACATCATTTGATGGTGGTCAGAGGTCACCGTAAAGTTTTCATTGGTCACGGTGGTGACTAGGTGTGGTGAGTGGTGTCCATTCACGTGTTGGATTAGCTTCCCTCCAGCAAACACACACATCAATTGGGCACCACGACACACCCCAATCATTGGGATATTATTGGCTTTGCAATAATTCATTGCCTTCCACTCAAAAATATCCCGTGGACTGGGCACATCAGTCTGCTGAGTGCGCAAATGAGATGGTTCTCGATACAAGGATGGACTAATATCGGTACCACCCCAGAAGATTACAGCATCTACACCAGCAAAACCCTCCTTAGCTATAGCTTGTTTCTCCTCAAACACCTTATCAAAGGGAGCGATGGAGTCCCCATTGCCTATAGGACAGAAACCAAGCCGCAGCTTACGTGTTATTTTAACAGCCATTAGTCACCTCAACTTGTCGTTTGTCAGCCCAATTACCAGTACACTGCACAGTTTCGCTGCGATCCGCACATCGTGCCAGAGTCAGGATGAATGGATTGTTTTCTTTCCAATCCACCTTACCGTATTGGTCGTAATGTCGGCAAACTCCTATCACTATAAGAGCGCCATACTTCTTCAAATCGCTGGGTTTAACTGGGTAAACAACATCTCCATACTGCAACTTACACTCATTAGATGCCTTGGCAACAATGACACAGCGCTTTTGGTACTCTTCTATTGATAGACCCAACTTAATTGCTTGGGCCTTTTCTCTACTGGTTACAGTGAGTGCAGAGGCAACAAAGGGTGGGGCAGTAGATAGTACACGGGTTGGAGCTATCTGGTACCAAGGCTTCACTTGGGTAGAGGGAAAATATTGTTTAATCATCTAGGTCTTCACTTTCGTCTGGGCTGGGTTCGTCATCACCAGTGTTGATGGGTTGTGTACCTTGGGCCTCTTTATTAATCACACGCTTAACCTTTAGTGGAGTACTAAGGTAGGTATTTTCTAGCACTTCTAGGAGTCCGGTAGTAACATCATATTGAGTTACTAGGAACAATACCTCAGACATATCTCCCTTTTTCAAGGCGGCATTCCACGAAGTCTTCGTTTTTTCCCAAGAAGTGGGAGTTTGAAAGGAAGAACAATTGGCCTCTGCTGTTAATCCCCGAGAATAGGGATCAGAATTGTAAAAGATCGAGTGTATTTTAAGCATATGAATCTTCTCCTGACCCGATGTTTCGCAAATCCCCTACATACAAGGGAAGAGTGGGGTCCATAGCCTGTCCAATAAGTTTACGGGACTCGTTAACAATGAACCCCTTACTCTTAATGGCCTTGTTCTTAGCAGTGTCGTAGCTCAAGGTAGAACGTCCTACACGAGACGTATAAGTTTTTCCATTCTCAACTTGATCGGCTAGTACAAAAAACATATAAGTTCCTTGAAGTTGTTAAGCAACGAAGGCTCGGATGGGTGTCTGTTGACGCTGCTGTTCTTGCTGACGAGCACGAATAGCCTCAACATTACCCAAGGTTGTTGAGCTAACAACAACAGGTTTCAACAAACCTTTACCAATGAGTTTACGACGAATTGCTTTGCAAGCAGACAGGGATTGAGTCATTTGATTTCTCCAAATAGGCAACATTGCCTCCATAGCCCATAGAATGGGCTATGAAAGTTAATTACCGGAGCACCTTAGTGCGACAGTTGATAGACCCACTCATTTCACCACCTCAGCAGACATCAACTGATGTGTGCGGGGATCAAAACTAAGTTTTAGTTTACCCGTTATATTGTAGTTATAGGCTACTGTACTAAATGTGGTGGTTGGTGTATCTCCTAAGGAATCCCACACCCCTCTAACACTCTGAACTGTTCCATCCTCGGTCTCACCGGTCACAGCATAGACAACTACTGGTGGTTTGCGGACACGATAAGACCTTGTAGGTACGAAAGACGGCTGATGTATGGTATTCCACTTGTCACCAGTTAAACTAAGTATTTCAAATACAGTTTCTGGACTTGTAATGGACAATTCCATCAAGTCTTTCCACTTAGAAGTGATTCTGTACTGTGTCTTAGAATTCCAATTCGGACCAGTGCTATCGTACCATACACTGTCCATTTGAGAATAGTACTGGAGACCAGCCTCTGCCCCATACTTTACAAAGAGGGCTCTTTCCAAGGTATGCGAAGATGGCTGCACCGCAGTCTCTTCGATAGGTTGAGGGGGAATAAGCTGCACAGCAGCGTTGATGATTCGTTTTGACATAAAATTTCCTAAGCTCTGAGTGGACGATAAATGGTGTTAATTGTCTCAAACCCACCATTAATGGGATCAAAACCAACAACAGGTGACGTGAGAACAAACTTATTGTTAGAAACAAGACGGCTTGTGTGATCTATAGGGAATACCACAGCCCGCTCACCTAATTTAATGTAATTGTCCTCCGATGGAACATAATTAACTATGCTCTTTAGTTTCAATTTGTAGGTATCCATAGTTATCTCCAGTTGTAATGAACATCAAGGGCCAAGCTAACACTTGAGTTATACCAAGCCTTACGTAAGTCGGTGTCTAAAAAGTAAACACTCCCGTGAATGCTTCTCATAATTTTGCATCTTTCGCAAGTTCACACATAAACAGCAGAGCAAAGACTCTGTGGTCTTGATGCTGTCGATTGGACGTAAGTGCCGCTTCTCGTTCTTCAGGGTGGAACGATGTGTAAGCACTACCAAACCACGTTTGCCCCATACGTCTATTTCGTGGTTTAAACACTGTAGCAAAAGCCCCAATGCCATCTATAACTTGCTCAGAAGTAAGAGAGTCTATGGCTCCACAAGCACAGGGGTGGAAAACAAAGCCATTGTGTAAGTGCTGTGAAAGATCAACTTTTTGAGCAGCATACAAATAAACTTGAGAGAGTTTCATGTTAGTTGCTCCAATCCGATACCCATAGGATCACAGGCAAGGCTAAGATTGCAGCAATAGTAAATGCCTCAGCAATGGCCCGAACGTAAGAAGGTGTTGATAGACCTTTTTTCATTACAGTTCTCCCAACATGACGTAGGAAACACCGCCGCATATACCAAGCCAAATAGATATGGTGGCTAATGCCGCAAGGCCGGGCCCACGTTCAAATGTACCATCACCGAGCCAATAGACTAGAAGGCAGATTAGCACTGTGACTACAAACCCAAGGCAAAATCTAACACTGTTAGAAAATCTCATAAAAACTCCAATTAAAAAAGACAACGACAAAAAGCCCCTAATGGGGCTTTTCTTTTCTGTTAGTAGGTTTAAACTAAATTATTCGAATAGTGAAAACTACAGCCAGTTTGCATTAGAATTTTGATGTACTCCAATGCTTCCGAGTCACTGGAAAATGTATGCTCGGAATCTCCCACTTTGACATAATGCTTTTCCATAATTACATCATAGCGGGTTCGTTAACACTGTTAGCTTTGGCAATTGCAGCCATTGCCACTTGTGGCACATTGTGTGCAGTGTTTCCAATGTTAGAAGTCAAGGCTTCTAATGCTTCCGCTTGCAAGCCAGTGTAAGTGGCAAGCATAGATTTTAGTGCTGCAATGGCAGTCACATAATCGCCTAAATCAGTTTTTTCGTTGCGGTTTTCAATGTCCGTAGACAATGAGACAAGTTTTCCCGCAATACCTGATTTTTCCTGATCCGGCTTTTCCAAATTCTCTAACAGTTTTTTAATAGCTGCAACTGTCAGCACCTTATCGCCATGCTTTGGCAGTGCACCAGTGTAAGAGAATAGGCGCAACACGTGACCCTTTGCAACCGCATAAGAACCACCTGCGTTCAGTTCACTATAGTATTCTTGCCATAGTTTCTCTACAGTGTGAGCCTTTGCACCCTTTTCAATGTGTGGGGCGCAGAAAATGGGCTTGATGTATTCCACTTCAAGTTCTCGCACTGCGCTTTTCAATTCCTTAGGCATTGCCTCATTCAATGGGCAAGTGCCTTTATAGCCATCAAGACGTGGCGCAGTTAACAGTTCACAGAGCAAGGAGACAGCACCACGGGATGCGGAAACCGCCGCATTTTGCTCTTTTCGGATTGCGTTTATCGCATCAATTGGGGCCATAACATCCCCCATTTCCAGCTTTTCAGCCTTATTCGTTTTTGAGTTAACGAAAACAATCGCACTATCAGTATAGGAAACTTCAAACTTGGACATATAAAACCTTCGCACCATTCAAGGGCATAAAACTAACACTATTAGAAAATCAGGGATAGTGTTGTAAAAAAACCACATTACCCCATGTTCAAAATACAAAGAACGTTCTTGTCCCTATGGGTTGTCAGCTCCATTTTGGACAATTTGTACGCAGTAATCTGCGCACCTAGTTACTATGCAAGCCACGTGCCAAGTGCTAAAAAACAACACAACACGGACAACCTACACCTAGAACTAGTAAGCAAGGCGCGTGCCACATAGGGTTTACCCTTAGAAACCCGTTGTTTTTCTGCTACTATGTGCCATTGTGACTTGGCATGAAACTTGTTGTGACAATTGTGTCAGACATTTATGTCACATGACATTGACAATTATGTTATACCCTTGCATCCACACAAATGGTGGAGGCTATACCAACTGGTTTAAGACTAGACTGTTCAGTCGGGTACTGCATTGTATGGTCATATACTGACCCGCTTAGTTTGTGACTGATGAGTCTACATTGTGACTGATGAGGCTGACCAAGGTGATGTAAGCCTTTGATTTATATGATTGTGACATAAACACCACACTTGACACACAATTACACACACTTGAGGGGGGTAGGGGGGAAAACTTGGCTCCACAAGATTTGACGTAATGCAACTCACTATCTTTTTATAACTTTTTCAGCATAGGGGTGGTAGAAACGATAGGAGGCTCTACAATCGTTTATCTATCTGTTATGCTACCCTGCTATCACTTAGGGCTCTACAGAGGCTTTAAGGGGTGTTTAAAGCTGTTTAATCACTATGCCTGCTGCTCGTCTTACGGACTCGCATAGCGTAGCCTTGCATACATTAACTATTTAATTAATTAATAATACATTAGTAAACATACTCAATAAAGAGTATGTTTACATAAATATAATAATATTATATTAATATACTACTATATATACTTATATATTAGGGTATCATACTTTTAATCTTTTGTCAATAGTTTTGTTAAATAAATTTACCAAAACATAAACATTCTTGTTAAAACAAAGATTTCTGGAACAAAGTGAAGAAATCACTTGACTTTTATGTTAAAATATGGTATACTAATAGTATAGACACTTAAACATTCTTGTTTAATTTAATTAATTCTTTGTTCAAAGGAACTATCTTGCTTTCAGATTCTGAACACAAAAAACTAAAACCTCCGATGAAACATCGGTCAACAATCAAACCTGCTAAGGGTAACGTACACTGGTCAGACAAGCAGAAAATGGAAGCTGTTAATTCCTACCTGCTGTTGGGTAACCTAGCCATGACTGGCAGGTTGCTGAATATCCCAGAGATTACCTTGCGAGTTTGGAAAGCCTCCACTTGGTGGAAGGAATTAGTTGCTGAAGCAAAACTGCAGGAAAAGGTAGAACTCTCTGCACGAGTCAAGAAGCTGGTGGATGCCAGTATGACCGTGGTGGAGGATAGGTTGCTTAACGGTGATTTCCAATATGACCAAAAGACTGGTGCCATTGTCCGCAAGCCGGTGAACATGAAAGATGCTCACAAAGTTGCTGTGGATATGCAAAACCAGCGGGACATCTTGGAGAAGGGTGAGAAAGTTGAGCAGACTGAGGAGCATGTGGAAGATAAACTTCTGAAACTAGCAGAGAAATTTGCTGACATGGCTACCAAGAAAATTGAACAAAACCATAACGAAGCTAGAACAATTGAGGTAGAAGATGCCATTTATGAAGAACGTGCCGAACCCTCACGGGAAGGTGGCTTACAGTAAACTTAGTAGGGCGGACCAATTAGCATACATGCGTGAAAAGAATAAAATCTATTATGCTAATAAGGTCGGAGGACTTAAACGTGTCATGAATAGGTCTTCTGAAGAAAGGGCTGAACGTGCTAGAACAAAAGCTAATTTACGAGCGACGAGAGCCAAACAAGCACGGTTTCACGATGAACTTACCTCTCTCGTCTTATCTGAAGCCCATGAGCTACGTAAACTCCGAAACAAAGTTACCGACATCGAATGGCACGTGGACCACGTTGTCCCACTTAGGGGTAAATTGGTATCGGGATTCCACATTTGGTCAAACATCCAAGTAATCCCAAAAACTGACAACCTTAAGAAAGGAAATACGTATGCCCTATATGCGTAATGGAAAGCGTGATTACAAACGCGAGAATGAGTTGTACAACTCCAAGCCCGAGCAAATCAAAGCTAGGTCTGAACGAACCACATTGCGTCGGCAAGCTAATGCTGCTGGTGTAACCCACAAGGGGGATGGTAAGGACTTGGACCATAAGAAGCCCTTGTCTAAGGGTGGAGCCAATACCATGGCAAACGCACGGGTAACCACAAAGTCTGCTAACCGATCTTTTAGCCGCAACGCTAATGGCTCACTAAAAAGTCAAACTTCCAAGAGGGAAAGTAAAAAGAAATGAGTACACTCACTGCTGACGTAATTGCTGGATTTGTCGGCAGTGTCCTTGGAAATCGTTTCGATGGCCGTAGCGCCACACCAGAATTTCACAAGGAATGCTGGGAACTTTGTACTTCCAAAGAAAAGTTTGTAGCCATTGCAGCCCCACGGGGTCATGCCAAATCTACCGCAGTGACCTTGGGTTATGGATTGTCAACACTGCTGTTTCGTGAACGAAAGTTCATGCTTCTTGTTTCGGATACTGAATCCCAAGCGTCCTTGTTCTTAGGTACGTTTAAACAAGAGTTACAAGATAACAATGAATTAATTGACCTCTTCCGAATTAAGCGGAATGAGGCAGGTCATGTGAAGTTTCTAAAAGATTCTGAAACTGACATTATAGTTGAGTGTGAGGACGGGCATCGCTTCCGAATCATTGCCAAGGGAGCGGAACAGAAGCTCCGTGGATTAATTTGGAATGGGTCTCGTCCTGACATCATTATGTGCGATGATATGGAGAACGATGAACTTGTGATGAACAAGGAACGTCGTGATAAGATGCGTAGGTGGTTTAAAGGTGCTTTGCTGCCCTGTAGAGCCGACGGAGGAGTTGTTCGTATTGTGGGTACCATCCTACACAATGACAGCCTTCTTGAGCGTCTTATGCCAAACGAAAGTGATAAGCTCACCACTCGGGTTGGCCTTAAAACTTTCACTACCCGCAAGGGGATGTGGAAAGCCATTAAGTATCGAGCACACAATGAGGACTTTAGTGAACTCCTATGGGAGTCTAAAAAGTCTGCTGAAGAGTTTAAAATGCTGTACGATGAGGCCGTCAAAGACGGAACCACCGACATATATAGTCAGGAATACTTGAATATTCCTTTGGACGAAAGTGTAACGTTTTTTAAACGTGTGGACTTCTTGCCAATTAGGGAAGAAGACAAGAAACTTGTGTTACGTACCTATCTAACCGCCGACTTAGCTATTTCGGAATCTGAAAAAGCCGACTTTAGTGTGTTTGTGGTAGCTGGTGTTGACGAGAATAAGATTATTCACATCGTTGATGTCATCCGCGAGCGTATGGACGGTAAAGAAATCGTAGACATGCTTCTGCATTTACAGAAAATCTACGACTTTGAAGCTGTCGGTATTGAGGACATGCAAGTTTCTAAAGCTATCGGACCCTTCCTTCGGGAAGAGATGATTAAAAATAATAATTATTTATCCCTGCTCCCTTTAAAACATGGAGGTAAGGACAAGATAACTCGTGCTAGATCAATTCAAGCTCGTATGAGGGCTCATGGAGTTCGTTTTGCTAAGGAGGATGATTGGTATCCCATCTTTGAAAACGAATGTTTAACATTTCCTCGTGGCAAACATGATGACCAAGTTGATGCATTTGCATATTTGGGCATGATGCTTGATAAAATCATAGAGGCACCAACGAAAGAAGAAATAGATGATGATGCCTACAGGGATGAACTCCGGGAATCCGAATCAGGCGATGCAGGGCAATC
>Ga0181338_1000150_pt1 | contig 15361 bp, 17 predicted proteins | sample Sp13VDMM110SD_FD_122168 | JGI IMG/M metagenome (GOLD analysis project Ga0181338, IMG submission 122168) | Freshwater viral communities from Lake Michigan, USA - Sp13.VD.MM110.S.D | ecosystem: Environmental > Aquatic > Freshwater > Lake | place: USA: Michigan | collected 2013-04-23
AAGACTTCATCAAAAAAGTAAGGCAGCGACTGGCCGGTTTTGTTGCCCGGCATTGAGGGCGAGTACAAAATGCGACCCATTTCGTCGGTGGCCTTCTCCAGCTTGGCGGTCATCAGAACGTGTCTGCCTGGGAGATCGCGGAAGGCGCGGATCACATCGGCCATTTGCTCTTGCATACTGCCGTAGGCTTGGCGCGGATCCTTTGCAATCTTCTTCTCAGAATTCAAACAGACTTCTGCGATCTCGCTGATTGAGTCAAGGGCCACGCTCTGGAACTTCTTTGCCTCTCCGCTGGAGAGCCATTCGTAGGCTTCCATCAGGTCGGCCATCGAGGTGATCTCCAAATACGGGAGGTCAGCGTCTTGGATGCTCAACAAGCCACCCTCCGCTGACAGCACCACCACATTGGGCAGCGTCTTGATGAGCGTCGTCTTGCCCGCTCCTGCTTGGCCGTAGACCAAGACTTTGACCCCGTTGGCACTTAAGCCGCTGGTGGTTTTGAGTGAAATAGCCATGTTGGGTTTCTCCGGTTTGGCGTTGGTGAGTGCCGGTGACCGACCGGCGGCGGTAAAGCATTAGGGCTTCATCACAAAGATGAAGTAGTAGGCCAGCGGGGCGCCAATGCAGGCGGCGGCTAGGGTGGCTTGGGCCAGTTGGATCAGAAGGTTCTTCATGGTGTTATGCAAAGTTGAGAACGTATTCGCAGCGCGAGCCTTCGGGGGTCTTCGTCAAAACAAAAATGTCAGCGTAGTCTTCGTCGAAAACGCCGCCGTTTGCAATGGCAGCCATGATGACTTCGTGAAAGTTGGTAATGAACGAGCCGGTGTTCAAGTTGTTGAAGTAGGGGCAGCGGGTTGCGTTGTTCATCTCTGTCTCTTCTGTTGTGCGCTCTTCAGAACATCTGTTCAGCGCATGAGTTGAACTGTAGCGGCATTGATGCTACGATGCAAGCACTTTCTGCAACTTTTTTTGACATCACATGAACCTGACCGAAATCAAACAACGTCTGGCTGATCGTCGCCTGCCGGTAGTGGCCGAGGCAACCGGGCTGTCTGTCTTTACTTTGTACAGGTTGGTCAACGGCAAGAGCAAGCCTAGCCGCTCGACGATGCGTTCGATTGAGACGTATTTGCGCCAGACAAGCACGGTTGCGCTCAATGGCTAACCTATCGCACATCTTTGGCGGCTCCTGGTCGCCGCCAGCCGACCCCGTGCTGGCCCCGCCAGAGCAGCAGCTCCAAGACGCCATGCGCGATGCCGGGTTGGAGCCACCCGACACCATCTACCTCGATGGCAAGATTCACCGCTTCAAGTCCGGCACGAAGGGCACGCCGGGCCACGGTGACAAGTCGGGTTGGTACATCGCCTTTGGTGACGGCATCCCGGCTGGGCGCTTTGGGTGCTGGCGTGCTGGCATGGAGTCAACGTGGCGTGCCGAGGTGGGCAGGCAGATCAGCCCAGCAGATGAGATGGCGTTTGCCCGTCGCATGGCCGAGGCCAAGGCGGCACGCGATGCGGAACAGGCACGCAAGCACGAAGTGGCTGCGGATGTGGTTGACACCATCTGGGCTGAGTGCATTGGTGCCTCACCAGACCACCCCTACCTCAAGCGCAAGGGCATCGCACCGCACGGTGCCAGAGTCACGGGCGATGGGCGTTTGGTGGTGCCGCTGTTTGATGCTGACGGCACGATGGCATCGCTCCAGTACATCGATGCAGACGGCGGTAAACTCTACCACCCAGGCGGCTCGACAGGCGGCAAGTTCTGGTGGCTGGGTTCGATGGATGACCCCGGCACGATCTATCTCGCCGAGGGCTTCGCCACCGCCGCCACCGTGCATCAGGTCACCAACCGCCCCGTGGTGGTCGCGTACTCAGCCAGCAACCTAGTGCCCGTCGCAGGCGTGTTGCGTGCGCTTCATCCAACCAGCGACCTTGTGATTGTGGCCGACCATGACAAAAGCGCAGTCGGCCAGCGGTACGCCGAGCAAGCCTGCGCCAAATTCGGGGCACGCATGGTGATGCCACCTGACCTCGGAGACGCCAACGACTATGTGCAGGCAGGTGGTGACTTGCTGGCGTTGCTGACACCACCAGTCAATGATTGGTTGGTGACGGCTGATGCGTTCAGCGCCCAGCCAGCCCCCCTCAAATGGTTGGTGAAACACTGGCTGCAAGCCGACGCCTTGGTGATGGTGCATGGCCCCAGCGGTGGCGGCAAGACGTTCGTGGTGCTGGACTGGGTGCTGCATCTTTCCAGCGGCCAGACCGATTGGCAAGGCCACAAGGTCAAGCCTTGCGATGTGGTCTACCTTGCCGGTGAAGGCCACCAAGGCCTGCGCGGGCGCATTGCAGCGTGGAAACACCACAACAGCGTCACCAATTTGTCAATGTGGCTGAGTCAGTCAGGCTGCGACCTCAACACCACCGAGGGCTACCAACTGGCAGCAGCGCACATCAGGTCGCTGCCTCGCACACCAGGTGTGATTGTGGTCGATACGCTGCACAGGTTCCTTGCAGGCGATGAGAACAGCGCCCAAGACGCCAAGACCATGCTCGACGCCTGCGCACAACTTATGCGCGAATTTAAGTGCACGGTCATTCTTGTTCACCACACCGGCGTGAGCGATGAGGCCCAGCACCGTGCCCGTGGCTCCAGCGCATGGCGAGGTGCGCTGGACATTGAGATCAGCATTGTGCCGCCCACATCCAATTTGCCGATGCAGATCATCCAGCGCAAGAGCAAGGATGCAGAACTGGCACCCACCATCAACGTGGAACTGCAACAGGTCACGATCCCTGGTTGGCTGGATGAGGATGGACAGCCAGTCACCAGCGCGGTGTTGGTGCCATCCACCATGCAGGCAACAGTCAAGACTGATGTCAAGTTGGCAACGCACCGCAAGACGATTGAGAACGCTTGGTGGGCGTCAGGCACACCAGAACGAAGGGGCCATCCGTACATCGAGCGTGGTGCGTTGATGGAGTATCTTGTTCACAAGATGGGTATCAGCGAGGCGTCTGCGCGGGTATATGTTAGGCCTTCAGCGGATGGAAAGTTGATTGCTGCATTATTAGTGGCTCAGGTTATTGAATCAGACGATGGAGGCTGGGTGGTGAGCGATCCCGTCGAGTCAAGCGCCATGATGATCCGCAAGAAAAAGGGGTGAACAGGTGGGAACTGGGAACTTTTTGGGAACTGTTCGGGAACAGTTTCGGGGGCAAAAAGACGAAAAACGGGAACGAACTAGAACTATCTCTTTAGAGATAGTTCTGAGTTCCCTGTTCGTCGCGGCTGAAATCGTTCTGGGAGGACTAAGATGTTGGTGAGTGCTAACTTGTGGTGTGGGGTGGGGGTGGAGAGGGGGGCGATGCACGTTTCGCTCGAAAATGTTATGTATACGCGCAGGCGCATGGGGGATATATGGCTGGTTATGTAAGGAGGGTGGGGATTAAATCATTGCCGTCGCCTGACAGGTTATATGGGCCTGAGAATAAGTGCTGGGAAGTTATCCTTGAAACCATCACCAGCGGCGGCAGCCTCAGCACGGCGCTGGCGAAGCACACATGGATGCCGAGCGTGATGCAAGCACGCAGGCACATCGCCAACGACCTTGCCTATCAAGCCCGCTACGAGAAGGCCTTGCAAGACCGCGCAGACAAGTTGGCGGAGGAGATCATGGAGATAGCCGATCTAACGCCTCCTGAGGGCTTAGAACCCGCTGCAATGAGTGCCTGGGTGGCTGACAAGCGGCTGCGCGTTGACGCACGCAAGTGGGTGGCTGCGAAACTGCAACCTAAGCGGTACGGCGACCGCATCGATGTCGCCGTCACCGACACACGCATCAGCGTCATGGATGCGCTCGCCCAGGCGAAGCAGCGCGTGCTGCAAGACAGTAGTGATGTTGTCGATGTCGAGTCACGCGACGTCGAATGTTGACAACGAGCGTTATGTTAACCGCGACGTGAGCACTCACTAACGTCCGGCAGGGCCGGTGCCCCGCTGGCCCGCCGGTGGCCGGGAGGGGGGTAGGGCCGACGCGAAAGGGCCACGGGAACGGTAGCCCCGCGAACAAATTTTTTCTTTTTTAATTTATCATCTGCCCCATGCCTCAAAACGACAACCCCACCTCCGGCAACCCCTACGTCAAGGCTTTCCATGACTTGATGGCAACGTCCAAGGACTTCACCCAGTTCTTGGCTGATCCTGCTGAACGCCAAGGCATCAGGCAGGGGTTCACAGATGCCGTCAACCGCGGTGCCGTAGCCGCCACCCTTGGCGCACCTGTTGACATGGCGAACATGGGGCTGAACCTAGGCAAGGCAGCGGTGGGGTATTTGGGCAACAAGGCTGGCGTCTTGTCAGCGGATCAGATGCCGCAACTGATAGATAACCCAGTTGGCGGGTCTGAGTACATCGGCAACCAGTTGCAGCGGTTTGGCATGGTGAGTCCCAATCGCAACGCTTTGGCGGAAGGTCTTGCTGGTGTCTTGCCAACCAGCCCCGTCAAGTCGGCCAAGGCTGTTGCGGCGATTGCTGGTGGTGGGGTTGTGCCGGGGATGGATTTAGCAGCTACCGTGTTCCACGGCTCGCCGCACAAGTTTGATCGCTTTGACAGCAGCAAGATCGGCACGGGCGAGGGAGCGCAGGCGTATGGGCATGGGCTGTATTTGGCGGAAGCACCTGACGTTGCCCAAGCGTATGCAAACAAGCTGACTCAGGTGGACGGACGCGCAATTTCCGATCAATTGGATTCGCGCGTGAGGTACTTGAACATGCTGAAACAGCAGGCATCGGCGGGCGATGTAAATGCCGCAAAGAATGTGCCTGTGATTGAGAAGTCAATTGCTGAACTTCAAAACCAAGGCTCTCTCTACAAAGTCGACCTCCCCGACGAAGCCATCGCCAAGATGCTGGACTGGGACAAGCCGCTGAGTCAGCAGGCGCCGGAGGTGCAGAAGGCTCTGCAAATGTCGGGCGTTTCTATTCCCGACATGGCGGCTGTTGATAGGGCAAAGGCAAGTGCAGATGCGGCTTTTGACGCTTGGATTGCCTCGCAGCGCGGCGGGTCTTCGCTTGAGTCAAACAAATTGAAGCAGGCGTGGAAAGATGCCCAAGTAGCTCACGACAAAGCCAAGGCTGGAATCAGTCGGACTGGGGCGGACGCTTACAAGGACTTGCAGTATCAAAACAGAGATTGGGCGATAGAGGCCGGAAGACCCGCCATGACAACGCAGGCTGCAATTCAGGCCAAGGCTTCCGAGGACTTGCGTGCCTTTGGCATCCCCGGCATCCGCTACCTAGACGGCGGCTCACGCAGCGCAGGGCAGGGCAGCAGCAACTACGTTGTCTTTCCCGGCAATGAGAATATGCTGCGGATACTGGAGAGGAATGGGCAGGTGCTCAAGTAATGCAAACCACCATCTACAAGCCCGAGGAAGAACAGGAACTGATGACCACCCTGTGGTCACCAGCGATTGCGGATGACCCGGAGGCGTTTGTACTGTTTGCGTTTCCCTGGGGTCAAGAGAACACCCCGTTGGCAAACTTTAAGGGGCCACGCAAGTGGCAGCGGGAAGTGCTGCGGGAGATTGCTGCACATATTAAGAGGCAGCAGGGACTGGTGGATTTTGAGACGCTGCGCCATGCGGTGTCGTCTGGGCGGGGTATTGGCAAGTCGGCGCTGGTGAGTTGGCTGACGATCTGGATGCTGTCCACGCGCATTGGCTCAACGACCATCATCTCGGCTAACTCGGAAAGCCAGCTGCGAGCAGTCACCTGGGCCGAAATCACCAAGTGGCTGGCGATGAGCATCAACAGCCATTGGTTTGAGGTGAGCGCCACCAAGCTGGCTCCGGCATCGTGGTTGACGCAACTGGTGGAGAAGGATTTACGCAAGGGCACGCGGTACTGGGGCGTCGAGGGGCGGCTGTGGTCGGCTGAGAACCCTGATGCGTATGCTGGTGTGCACAACTTTGATGGCGTGCTGGTGATCTTTGATGAGGCGTCGGGTATCGACGACTCAATCTGGGCTGTGACGGCGGGTTTTTTCACCGAAAACACGCCAAATCGTCTTTGGCTGGCGTTTTCCAACCCGCGCCGCAACACGGGGTACTTTTACGAGTGTTTTCACGCGAAAAGGGACTTCTGGACTAACAAGGTGGTGGACGCTCGGACGGTGGAGGGCACCGACAAGGCGGTGTACCAAAACATCATTGACGAATACGGCCCAGACAGCAGTCAGGCGCACGTTGAGGTGTACGGGCAGTTTCCGTCTGAAGGCGATGACCAGTTCATCCCGGCAGACATTGTGGATGAGGCAATGGCGCGGGAGAAGTACAAGGATCAGACGGCACCAACCATTATTGGGGTTGATCCTGCCCGGTTTGGGGCTGATGCCACGGTGATTGTGGTGAGGCAGGGACGCGACATTGTGCGTATTGACCGGCACCGGGGCGACGACACCATGACCGTGGTGGGGTACATCATCGAGGCCATCGAGGAATGGAAACCCGACATGGTGGTGATCGATGAGGGCGGTCTGGGTGCGGGTATTGTGGATAGATTGAAGGAACAACGCTACAAAATCAAAGGCGTGAACTTTGGCAATAAGTCAGTTAACCCTATCATGTACGGCAACAAACGCGCCGAGATGTGGGGCAAGATGAAAGAGTGGTTGCGTACGGCAAGTATCCCGAAAGATCGGTTCTTGAAAACCGACCTCATATCGCCTATGATGAAACCGGACTCGCGGGGTACAATCTTTCTGGAGAGCAAGAAAGAGATGAAATCGAGAGGCCTTGCCTCGCCCGACGCAGCGGATGCGCTGGCCGTGACGTTTGCGTTTCCGGTCGCGCATCGGGAGTACAAGGAACCAGCGCGGCGGGTTAACGCGCAGGGCAACAGCGTGAGTACATCTTGGATGGGGTCTTGATGAAAGACGACGGGATCATTGCAGCGAAAGCTGTAGCCAGCGGGAACGAAGACTTGCTGTCAACGGCACGCAGTCGGCTGGACATGGCTATGTCGGCGTTGTCTGAATCCCGCGAGGATGAGATTGACGATCTGCGCTTTTATGCGGGATCGCCTGACAATCATTGGCAATGGCCTGCGGATGTGCTGGCGACTCGCGGCGCGGTGCAGGGGCAGACGATCAACGCACGCCCGTGCCTGACGATCAACAAGCTGCCGCAGCACGTTAAGCAGGTGACCAACGACCAGCGCCAAAACAGGCCCGCGGCGAAGGTCATTCCGGTGGACGACAACGCCGACATTGAGGTAGCCGACATCTTCAACGGCATGATCCGGCATATTGAATACATCTCGGACGCTGACGTAGCCTATGACACGGCGTGCGAGAACCAGGTGGCGTATGGTGAGGGCTACATCCGTCTGCTGACCGAATACTGCGACGACAACACGTTTGAGCAGGACATCAAGATTGGGCGGGTGCGGAATTCGTTCTCGGTCTACATGGATCCGATGATCCAAAACCCGACGGGCGCGGATGCCAAGTATTGCTTTATCACGCAAGACCTGACCCGCGAGGAGTACGAGCGGATGTACCCCAACGCAGCGCCTGTGACGACGCTGCAATCGTTGGGCGTTGGCGATCAGTCCATCAGCAACTGGTTGAACGAAGACACCGTGCGGGTGGCTGACTACTACTATGTGGACTACGACCGCGCTACGTTGAATTTGTACCCAGGCAACCAGACGGCGTTTGCCAATACGCCGGAAGACAAGCAACTCAAGATGTTTTTTGGCAAGCCTATTCGCTCACGCGAGTCTGACAGGCCAAAGATCAAGTATTGCAAGATCAACGGCTACGAAGTTTTGGAGCAACACGATTGGGCGGGGAAGTGTATTCCGGTCATTCGCGTGGTTGGCAACGAATACGAGGTGGACGGGCGTCTGTATGTAAGCGGATTGGTGCGAAATGCCAAGGACGCACAGCGGATGTACAACTATTGGGTCAGCCAAGAGGCAGAAATGCTTGCTTTGGCCCCAAAAGCGCCGTTTATTGGTTATGGCGGTCAGTTTGAGGGGTACGAAACCCAATGGAAGACCGCCAACACGCAAAATTGGCCGTATTTGGAGGTCAATCCTGACGTAACTGACGGTCAGGGTGCTACTTTGCCGCTTCCGCAGCGTGCCCAGCCGCCGATGGCGTCGTCTGGACTGTTGCAAGCCAAGGCAGGCGCGTCAGAAGACATCAAATCAACCACGGGGCAGTACAACGCATCGTTGGGCATGGGGTCGAACGAGCGGTCTGGCAAGGCTATTCTGGCCCGCCAGCGCGAGGGCGACGTAGGAACGTACCACTACGGCGATAACTTGGCGCGCAGCGTGCGAAACGTCGCTCGGCAACTGGTGGACTTGATCCCCAAGATTTACGACACGCAGCGCGTGGCTCGGATCATTGGCGAGGACGGCGACACCAAGATGGTGAGGGTGAACCCTGACCAACAGCAACCCGTCAACAAGATCGTTGACCAATCAGGCATTGTGATTGAGAAAATCTACAACCTGAGCGTTGGCAAGTACGATGTGGTGGCCGTCACCGGCCCAGGCTACGCAACCAAGCGCCAGGAGGCGCTGGAGGCGATGAGCCAACTGTTGCAAGGCAACCCGCAACTGTGGGCTGTGGCTGGCGATCTGTTCGTCAAGAACATGGATTGGCCTGGGGCGCAGGAGATGGCTAAACGCTTTGCCCGCACCATTGATCCTAAGTTGATGAGCGACGGCGAGGACAACCCCGAGTTGCAAGCCGCCCAGCAGCAGATGGAGGCAATGGGGCAGGAGATGGAGCAGATGCATCAGATGCTGCAAAACGTCGGCAAGTCTATTGAAGTGCAAGAGCAAGAACGCAAGGACTACGAAGCCAAGATCAAGGCGTTTGACGCCGAGACCAAGCGCATCTCTGCCGTGCAGGCCGGTATGTCACCAGACCAGATTCAAGAGATTGTGCTGGGCACCATCCACGGCATGATTACCAGCGGCGATCTGATTGCCGAGATGCCGGGGCAGGATGTTGATATGGGTGCTGAGATGCCTCCAGAGCAGATGGAGATGCCGCAATGAACGCCTGTCAGTTTGTCGGCCTGCTGTTCCTTGGCCGGGATGTAGCGCACAGCGTCCATCTCAACACCCGTTCGTTCAGCAAGCACATGGCGCTGAACACGTTCTACGATTCGGTCATTGACTTGGCTGACTCGTTTGCCGAGGCGTATCAGGGCAGGCACGGTCTGATGGGACAAATTGCAGTCCCCGCCAACAAGAAAGCTGCCAACATCATTGAGTTCTTGCAAAGCCAGCTTGATGAGATTGAGAAATGCCGGTACGAGGTCTGCGACAAATCAGACACCGCAATCCAGAACATCATTGATGAGATCGTGGCTTTGTACTTGTCAACGCTCTACAAGCTCAAGTTTTTGGCGTAAAACATGGCGATCACACTCAACACCACGCTGCGGAACAACCGCGCAGACCAGATCACCACCTTTGCCGGTACAAGCGCCAAGTTGCGGATTTACACCGCCGCTTACGCTTCTCAACTGGTTGAGTGCATCTGTAGCGCGTCAGCGTTCGCGGCGGCTGCATCTGGCGGTGTGTTGACGCTGAACGCAATTTCGGCAGGCACCGCAAGCGCAGCGGGCACGGCGGCGATTGCACGCATTTACAAGTCAGACGGCACAACGATTGTGATTGAGGGGCTGACGGTCGGCGTATCGGCCAGCAACATCAACATCACCAACACGACGATTGCCATCAGCGACACGATTACCGTGACTTCCGCAACGATCACAGAGGGTAATGCGTGAGTTTTGTAGCTGACCGCGTTAGCCAGACCGCTGCCAACCCTGGCAGCGGCGCGGTTACGCCTTCCGGCAGCGTGTCGGGCTATCAAACTTTCGCGTCTGGCGTGACGACAGGCGCGGTGGTGACGATTGCCATCGAGAGCACCACCCCCGGTGATTGGGAAGTCTGCGATGCAACGTGGAACGGCACGACCCTGACTCGCGGCGAGATTAGCGGTAGCAGTACAGGCAGCCGGGTGACGTTCACAGGCACCGTCAACGTGTTCCTGACGCCTAGCGCACGGGCATTGAAAAACACCCGCAGCGGCACGGCCCGACTGTTGGCCGCTGGCAATTTTGGAGTAATCTGATGGCACTTGACCCGCAATACACCACCACGCCGAATATCTCGGCAGATACGGAAACGACCGCCAACAACGTCTATAACGGCACAGGCACTGTAGGCACAGCGTTTACGGCAGGCGCAAACGGCTCGTATGTCAGTTTTATCAAACTCAAACCTCTGGGCACTAACGTCGCGTCGGTTGCTAGGTTTTGGGTCAATAACGGTTTAACCAACGCCACCGCAGAAAATAATTATTTAGTTGCAGAAACAACACTTCCAGCAACCACGGCTGTTGCCAACGCTGCGCTGACGGAAATAGTTGTATCCCTAAATATGGCTATTGAAGCAGGGTACAAAGTTAATTGGGCTATTGGCACAACCGTAGCAGCAGGGTGGCAGGCAACGGTTGTTGGCGGGGATTATTGATGGACTTTCAAGGATTTCTATCTGACTTAAAAAATCCACTTATTGTATCAAGTCGGGGGTCTTTAGTTTCCACAATTCCAGTTCCAAAATCTGCTTCGTTTGTTTTTGCACATTTGCGTGGGCAAGGCGGAAACGGTGGAAACGGGCACTCCCGCGCAGCGGGTAGCGCAGGAACCGGAGGAGGCGGGGGCGGCGATGGCGGCGCAAACTTTGTTTTGATGCCTGCAAAGCTATTTCAAGGAAGTTTGAGAATTGACATTTCCTCTACAGGTGTTCTTTCTTTAACCAACACAAAATCTATTACGCTGGTTAGCGTAAATAACGGGGGTAATGGTGGTAATGGAGCGGCGGCTACAGTCGGTGCTGCGGGCACTACCGGAACCGCTAGCACCTCAGGCACTTATGCTCTTGCTACTGGAACCAACACTATTCAGGCAGCTACAACGGGTGGCATAGCCGCTGGCGGCGCGGGTGTTTCTACAACCGCTACAAACTTGAACACTCACACAGGTGGCATGGGCGGCGGCGGCTGTACTACAACCGATTTTGCAGGGGGCGGCTTGACGTTTACTGCTTTGGGGGGATTACTTGTGCCTGGGGGCACGGCAGCGGGCGGGAACGGTGGTAGCGGGTTTTTTATGGCCGACCTTAATTATGGCGTTGGTGGCGGAGGTGGGGGCACTAACAACTCCGGCGTTGGCGGCGCGGGTGGCGATGGTGTTAGTTATGGCTGCGGGGGTGGCGGCGGAGGTGCTGGTGTGACGGGCGGCGCAGGCGGTATTGGCGGGCCAGCCGCTGCGTTTATTTATTTCTTGTAAGGAAACCCGCCATGCTGATTTATCAAGACAATCAATTTTGGAACGGCCCCGACGTTGAGTTTGCAACGCTTGCAGAGGCACAAGCTGACCGCACCGCTGTCGTAGACCTAGCAGCAGCATCGTTGCGTGACCAAATTACCGCAGGCGCCTCTGCTGCTGAGATGTCGTCATGGCCGATCAAGTTGGATGAGGCCAACGCAGGCGGTGGCCCCATGCTGACGTTGGAGGCTGGTTACCGAGGCATCACCGAGGCTGCGCTGATTGTGCTGGTGTTGGACAAGGCAACACAACTAAGTACGCTGGAAGCCCAGATTGCAGGCGTGAGCGGGATGCACCGCGACACCATTGACGCCATGACGACTATTGCAGACGTTGTTGCTTACGATATGCGCTCCGACTGGCCTGTGGTGTAAGTCATGCTTGGCTTTTACCCAATCGCATCGCGTCCGATTGGGGCGAATGTTGTAGCAACAGCGGCGGGGATTACCGCTACCCTAGCGGTCATCCTTGACGGCATTTCGTTTGATGGTGCTATAGTATCGGGGCATAACGCTACGATTGCGTTTGCGCTGGATGGCATCAATGTTGCCATGACCGCAATCAATTCAGGCCCGCCGCCGACACCGGGGTTTGTGCAGACTTTGATCGAGATTAGATCGTTTACTGAACGGAGATTTTAATGGCTCTTACTCTCAAAGCTGTCACCACGCGGCTAGGCTACCAACAGATCACATCATTGAGCGCATCCAGCGCCTTGACCGTGCCGACAACTGATCTTAACGGTTTGTCCTGCAAGCCAAGCATTGCGATCATCACCGCTGAGACTCAGGCAGTCCGGTGGCGTGACGATGATGTTGATCCAACCGCTTCGGTTGGTATGCCGCTGGCGGCTGGCGTGACGCTTCAGTACGACGGCGATCTGACCAAGATTCGGTTTATTGAGCAGACGGCCAGCGCCAAGCTCAACGTCAGTTATTACGCATAAGGGGGCCACATGAACATCACCAACGACACCCCAGGCACCGATTACCTGTCGTACTTTACGACGCAGATGCCGAAAGACCTTGCGGCAATGGCTGCGCTGCGCGACGAGTTGGCTATCCGCCAAGGCGCGTTGACGGCAGCGGCAGACACCGTAAAGTTGAAGGCCGACGCTGCTGCTGCGCTGGAAGTCGCCAAGACTGATGCTGCCGCCATCTTGGCTGATGCCAAGGAACAAAACGCTGCGGCTAAAGCCAAGAAGACTGCACAAGACACCCGCGAGAAAGAACTGAACGCCCGCGAGACTGACATGGCGGCTACGTTCAGCGCCCGCGACAAGGCATTGAGTTTGCGCGAGACGCAGGCCCAAACGCAGCAAGACGCCTTGGATGCCAAGGACGCTGCCGTGTTTGCCGCGCAGGCCAAGCTGGACGCTGACCGCGCTGCGCTGGACGCACGCATCAAGGCCTTTCAAGACAAAGTGGCAGCACTAAATGCCTAACAAGAAAATCACCCAACTGCCACCGTCAGCCATTCCGCTGACGGGCACGGAGATTTTGCCTGTCGTACAGAGCAGCGCGACGGTGCAGACGACCGTCTCTGACGTTCTTGGGGCAACCCCTGGTTCATCATTGGTTGTCTACGCGCCAGCCGGTACGGGCGCGGTGGCTACGACCGTGCAGACAAAGTTGCGTGAGTCGGTGTCGGTTAAGGATTTTGGGGCTGTTGGGGATGGCGTTGCTGACGATACGGCAGCGATTGAATTGTGCATCGCCGCCGCTGGTGTAGGCGGAACGATTTTGTTTCCAGCAGGGATGAACTGCAAAGTTGCGTCTGAAGTTGATTTGAACGTATCAGGGCAAAAAATTACCGGCTACGGGGCCAAGATTACCAAGGCCGCATTGTTTACAGGAACGTGCGTTCTACGCATTGGTGCTACCAATGTCACGCTGGAAGGCGTGGAAATTGACGGCACCGACAAAGCCATAGACGGGATTATCACAACGGCGGGTGCCACAGCCGGTTTTACTGCCCGCAATCTTAAGATCACCAACTGCCTGTATGGCATTAGCGCCAACAGCAACAGCAACGTAACGGTTGAAGGTTGCAACATCAGCCTTGTGGCGTCTGGCGCAATCAGGGCGCACAACGTGGCGGCAACGTCAGCGTTGTCTTGCGTTCGCATCCTACAAAATCGCATTGATTTGTCTGATTTGAACCCAGCAACAACAACGCAAAACGCTCTATTGGTGCGAGGCGATGCTACCTATCCGACGACGGACGCGCACGTTATCGGCAACACCATCATTCACGCAGCCGATCCAACCAATTCCGCTGCTTTGTGTTGCGAAATGCGCTTTATTGACGGCGGCATTTTTAGCGACAACTTTGGCAAAGACGGTTCCATGTTGGTGTCGGTGGCTGGTTCAAACGATGTGACGGTGGACGGCAACGTCTGCGACGGCGCGACGTTTTACGGCATTGAGATTGCAAGTGTCTCTGCGGTGCCAAACAAGAACATTGTTGTTTCCGACAACGCAATTAACGGCAGAGAGCGGCTTAACTACGGTATTGGGTTACAAGGCGCTGTCGCGGGTTGTTCAGGTGTGGCTGTGACCGGCAACAGCATCCGAGGTTGCGTGCTGTACGGTATTTTCTCAAACGAAAACTGGTCTGATATTGACATCACCGGAAATCGAATTGACATTACTGCGTCATCGGCTGGGCAGCGCGGCATCTATATTTTTGGAACAGCAACCGCAGTTAATCACGTTGTAGTTACAGGAAATACATTAAACGGCAACAGCGTAGCAGAAAAAGCCGTTTATTTGCGAAGCGTTTTGTATGCAACCGTCACGGGTAATGTGTGTTCTAACTGGACAGAAAACGGCGTATACATTGATGGATCAGCCGTTACTTGCGACGAAATTTCTGTAGTTGGCAATTCGTTTCGTGGGCTAACCGCAGGCGGAATTGGAGTGCTTGGCACGATTGGGGACAGGATTACCGCTTACGGCAACACCGGCTATCGACTGTCTGGCACAACCAACATCAACGCGCTCAACCTAAACGCTGCGCTGTATGAGGCATGGGGGACAGGAACTCCAGAGGCCGCTGTGACGGCTGGCGTCGGTTCTATCTTCCACCGCACCAACGGCGGCGCTTCCACTTGCTTGTATGTCAAAGAATCTGGCACAGGCAACACAGGTTGGGTTGCTAAATAATTTTTAACCGTACTGGCCCGCTGACCAGGGAATCTTAGGATTCAAGCAATGACTGAAGAAGTAGAAGTAGTAGCGGAAATACCCGCGCCGGAACAGGTGGCTACGGCAGCGCCTGAACCAGAAGAACACACGCCGGAAGTAGCTGATGAAGCGCCCTCAGAGAAACTGTTCACCCAGGAAGAACTGAACGCTGAATTCGGCAAGCGTCTCGCAAGAGAACGCCGCAAGATGGAGCGAGAGTTTGCTGCAAAGCAACCGCCAGCCCCGTTATTGGAAAACGCTGACACGCCAGAGGCTTACGCCGAGGCGTTGGCCTATCAAAAGGCCGAACAGATTCTCCATGAGCGTGAGGTGAAGCGACAGCAAGCAGAGACTCTTGATAGCTACCGCGACAGGGAAGAAGAAGCAAGGGACAAGTACGAGGACTTCGAGCAAGTTGCGTACAACCCAAACCTTCGGATTACTGAAGTGATGGCGCAAACGATCCAAGCATCTGAAATCGGCCCTGATGTGGCTTATTTCTTGGGGGCGAACCCCAAAGAGGCGGATCGTATTTCCAAGTTGCAGCCTATTTTGCAGGCTAAAGAAATCGGGAGACTTGAAGCCAAATTGGCTGATAATCCCGTTGTCAAGAAAACGACTGGCGCACCAACCCCGATTGCGCCGGTTACCGCACGTTCTTCTGGTGCGCCTAGTTACGACACTACCGACCCTCGATCAGTCAAGACCATGAGCACAAGCGAATGGATTGCGGCTGACAGGGC
>Ga0181338_1000155_pt1 | contig 15085 bp, 20 predicted proteins | sample Sp13VDMM110SD_FD_122168 | JGI IMG/M metagenome (GOLD analysis project Ga0181338, IMG submission 122168) | Freshwater viral communities from Lake Michigan, USA - Sp13.VD.MM110.S.D | ecosystem: Environmental > Aquatic > Freshwater > Lake | place: USA: Michigan | collected 2013-04-23
GCGATGGAGCGGATAGGCGCGCGGCGCGATGGAACGATGGACTTCACGGCCATCTTCAACGACGCGGTTGGCGCTTCGCACGCGGTGTTCTCGGCGCTGCCGACGACGGATGTGGTGGCTATCTACGCACAGGCGGCCTCGGTGGGTGCGCCAGGCGGGGCGATGGTCGCCAAGCAGGGCAGCTACGACCTCGCGAACGGGGCGGATGGTTCGCTTATCGCGACGATTGGCCTCAAGGCGAACAACTACGGGCTGCACTTCGGTCAGATGCTGACGGCGGGGCTGCGCACAGAGAGCACTGCGACGAACGGCGCGAGCGTGGACACTTCGGCGAGCGCTGCGTTTGGCGCGTCGTTCTTCCTCGTCTGCACGGCGCTCGGTTCAGGCACGCCGACCATCAAGATCCAGGACTCAGCCGACGATTCGAGCTTCGCGGACGTGACGGGGGCGACCTTCGGCACGGTGGCGGCGCTCGACAACGAGATTGTCCAGACGGCAACGGGCGCGACGGTTCGCCGCTACGTACGGGCCGTCACGACGGGGACGTTCAGCGGCCTGTCGTTCGCCGTCCTGATGAACAAGCACACGGTGGCGACGATATGACGCGCATCGTGCTCCCGTACAAGCGCCCGTCGGTTATGCCTGCGATGCGCAAGGACATGCCCACGCGCGCGAAGGTGTACCAGCTTGGCCCGGGGGTGCGGCTCGTGCCGTTCAACGCGGCCGGGCTGCCGCCGCACTACCACATCGACATCGACGCGGCGCCGGAAAAGAAGCTCATCAGGCTCGACACGGGATTCCAGGCGGCGATGTCGTCGGTGCCCCGGGCGCTCATTTCGTGCGAGCAGCTCGGCTGTTCGTGGTTCGCGTTCGGCAAAGATGGCGAAGACGAGGGCGCGCCGTTCAAGCACCCGCAGGGGGTGGAGTGCGGCGATGCCGAGCGATGCCCGGACCCGAACTGCCCCTGTCCCCGGAACGTCTACTCGTGGATGTCGGACCAGGGGCGGATGCACGCCAACGTTGCGCCGTGCCGCTTTTGCGACGGCACGTTTCGATTCGCGACCGCTACCGGCGTCCGGCCGGTGTCGTTCGATGAGTACTTCTACCGCCTCGATGAGGGCGTCGATTCCCTTATCACCATCAGGAAACGGGGGTTGTAATGGCGAAACTTTCGGGACTTTCGGCCACGTTGTCGGTCGATGACAGCGGCGGCACTGCCCGCGCGGTGTCGGGCGACATTCTCTCGATTTCGGTGAGCACTCCGCGCGGAATGCAGGACGTGTCCGGGATCAACAACTCGGCGATGGAGCGGCTGCTCCTGCGTGCGGACGGCAAGTTCGACTACGCCTATGTCTTTAACGACACGGCATCGACCGGCTCGTTCGCGGTGTTTTCGACCGTGCCGAGCAGCAGCGTCACGCGCACGCACACCTACACGGTGCAGAGCAAGGTGCTCGCGGGCGAGTACATCATCCCGGACTTCCCGCTGGCGCTTGGCGCCGACGGGGCGCTCACGGGCAGCATCGGCGCGGTCCTGAACTCGACCGTCGTTCCGACCTGGGCCTAACAGCCGGACAGCGCGCATGGCCCGGGCGCTCTACCGGGCCGGAGTTATCGACGCCGTGGGATACATGCCATTCAACACCCTCAACCTCGACTTTTCAAAAACCCGGTTCGCAGGGGCGGTAGTCAAATGCCGCCTCGACGTTTCCATCGACGAAATCGACAAGTACGACGCCGCACTCGAGGCGACGACGACGGCCGCCGAGCAGTACGGGATCTTCGCCGAGATGTTCCTGATCGAGTGGAACCTCGAAGACGCGAAGGGCAAGTCCATCCCTGCCACGAAGGCGGGGGCGCGGCTCGCGCCGGCGGCGTTGATGCGCTGGACGATGAACACGTGGCGCTCGGCCATCTGGAACGTTGAGGCCCCTTTAGACGGCGCGTAGACGCGTGGATGGCGAACGGGGCGCACGTGGAACAGATGCCGCAGGAGGTGGAGCAGGCGATGGAGATCGAAGCGATTGCCCAGCGATACGGTCAACTGCCGACGGCGGTGATGGCCGCGCCTGCCTCGTTGATCCGGCACTACCGGCTTGTGTCGCGCATCGAGGCGGAGTTGGACGGGGGCGACGAGGAATGACCACGCCTTACTACGAACGCGGCGGAATCACCATCTATCACGGGGACTGCCGGGAGATCCTGCCGGACGTGTCCTCGGATGTGGTCATCACGGATCCGCCTTACGGATTCCGTAAGGCGGATTGGGATTCCGAGTTCCCCACTGACTGGCTAACGGGGCTTTCACCTTCTAGTGCGATCGCCATCATGCCCGGCATCAACAACCTGATGAGCGTTCCGTGCCCCGACGGCTTCGAGTACCGGTGGATGTTGAGTATTCACATCGCCAACGGGATGACGCGCGGGCTCATGGGCTTCGGGAATTGGATTCCCGTGCTCGTCTATGCGCGCCCCGGATCATCGCTCTACCGCTGTCAGCAGGATGCGACCGTCGTGAGCATCCGCGGCGACATGCCGTCACATCCAAGCCCGAAGCCTATCGATGCGATGCGGTGGCTGGTCGATCGCTTTGAAGGCGAAACCATTCTCGACCCGTTCATGGGTTCAGGGACAACGCTCCGCGCCGCCAAGGACCTCGGGCGCAAGGCTATCGGCATCGAGATCGAAGAACGGTACTGCGAGATTGCTGCTCGTCGCCTCGAGCAGGAAGTACTGGCGCTCGTATGACCCCCGAGCAGGCTGCAGTGGTGGAGATCGAGCGCATCCTGAAGGGTGCGGACCCGGCGGGGGTGCTGGCGGAGGCTGGCACGCTGGCGCTCGCGTGGGGCGTCGAGCCGGATGACTTCATGCTCGCGCTCGGGTGCTCCGGGCTTGTCGCGCCGGAGGAGTCGCTGCGGGAGTTCCTGATCGCGCTGGCGGGGCGGACCCCGGAGGCGAAGCAGACGCTGGCGAACCTGGGCATCGCGTTCTACGACCGGGTGACGGGCGGGATTCTGCCGATGCGGGATATCGGGGAGATGCTCAATTTCCGGCTCCAGTATTTCGGGCGGAACGTGCGGCTGGCGATCGTGGAGACGGTGTTTGGCGGCGGGGCGACGACCGCGCTCGGGCTGATGGCGCTCGCGAAAGATGAGGCCGCCTGATGAAGCCGTATTACGAACGCGCGGGGATTCAGATTTTCCACGGGGACTGTCGCGAGATACTGCCGGGGCTGCCGAGAGTGGACCTCGTGATCACTTCCCCACCGTACGCACAGCAGCGGCATTACGGCTTCAAGCCTGGGGAGTTTGTATGGGAGCAAGTTGTTCCACGTGCACTGGCTAATGTGAACGTGACGGATGACGGGCAAATCCTCGTCAATCTCGGTTTGGTGCACAAGGACGGCGAAGTAATCACGTACTGGGACGCTCTCCCGCCTGTGATGAGGGCCTACGGATTCCGACTTTTCGGCTGGTACGTCTGGGACCAAGGGTTCGGGCTTACGGGCGATTGGAACGGGCGTATGGCTCCGTCTCATGAATGGGTATTTCATTTCAATCGCGCGGCAAAGCGTCCGAACAAGACAATCCCGTGCAAGGACGCGGGCAGGCTTCAAAATGGCACGGTTCGGAAGGCAGACGGGTCTCTGCACAAAAAAAGCCATGAAGGGCGGCCTGTCCAATCACACAAAGTGCCGGATAGCGTCATTCGGATTAATCGCGAGATGGCTCGTAACAACGGAAGCCATCCGGCTCCTTTTCCCGTGGCGTTTGCAGTTTTTTGCATGGATGCGTTTGGCGGGGATGTGCTCGACCCGTTCATGGGCGGAGGAACAGCACTCGTCGCTGCTGCCCGATTGGGGCGGCGCGCCATCGGCATCGAAATAGAGGAGCGGTATTGCGAGATCGCTGCTCGTCGCCTGGAGCAGGAAGCGCTGCCGCTGACTGAGGGGGCCGCCTGATGGCTGGAGGGACGATTAACCTCGCGGTCAAAACGACCAACGACAACTCGGGCCTCAAGGCGGCGAGCGCGGACCTGGATGCGCTGGGGCGGAGTGCGGCGACGGCGGGCAGCGGGGTCGAGGACTTCGACAAGAAGCAGGCGGCGGCGGCGAAGAACCTGAGCGATGGGCTGGTGAAGGCGTCGGCGCTGGCGTCGGTGGGCATCCTCGCGATCGGCGGGATGGCGATCAAGACGGCGGCCGATTTCGAGCACTCGATGTCGCAGGTGGCGGCGGTCTCGGGCGCGACGGGCGCCGAACTGACCAAGCTCAAAGACCTCGGCAAGGACATCGGCGCGGACACGGCGTTCTCGGCACGCGATGCGGCTGCGGCGATGGAAGAACTCGCGGCGGGCGGCCGGTCGGTGACGCAGATTCTCGGTGGGGAAGCGCGCGCGGCAGTGGACCTCGCGGCGGCCGGGAACTACGGGCTGGCGGATTCGGGCAAGACCATCGCCACGGTCATGGACGTCTGGAAGAACACACAGATCAGCACGAACGACGTGGTGAACCGGCTCGCGGGTGCGGCGAATGCGTCCCGGTTCGGCGTCGATGATATGTCGCAGGCGATTGCACAGGCGGGCGGCGTCGCCGCGCAGATGGAAGTGTCGTTCGAGGACTTCTCGACGGCCATCGCGATGAGCGCGAGCAGCTTCGCCAGTGGTTCGGACGCGGGCACCAGCTATAAGACGTTCCTGCTCGGGCTGGACGGCAGCACAGACAAGGCGAAGGACAAGATCGCCGAGCTGAACCTGCAATTCCGCGACCAGTCCGGCGCGCTCAAGGGCACGGCGGACATCGCGCAGGAGCTGTCCGATAAGGTCGGGATCCTGGGCGAGGCCGAGCAGGTTGCGGCGCTCAAGGTGATCTTTGGGAACGACGCCTACCGCACGGCGGCGTCGATGATGGACGGCGCGGGCGAAGCGGCCACGCGCGTCAACGACATCCTCTCGAACACGAACGCGGCGGACATCGCGGCGACCCGGATGAACAACGCGAAAGGGGCGTTCGAGGAGTTCAAGGGGTCGGCGGAGACGCTGGCGATCTCGCTCGGGGAGAAGGCGCTGCCCGCGATGACGGGCGCGGCCGATGCGGGCGTGGCGATGCTCAACGGGTTCGCGGGGCTGCCAGAGAGTACCCAGGGATTGGCGCTGGCGGGCGCTGCACTGGCGATTTCGGCGCCGGCGGCGGCTGCCGGGATATCGAAGCTGGCCTCAATGGCGAGCCTGCTGTCCACGGGCGCCGGGCGGGCCCAGATTGGCGTCGGCGGGCTGGCGGTTGGCGTTACGGCGCTGGCGGTGGGCGTGGACCTGCTGCTGACGAAGACCACGGGCGCGGGATTGATCGACCGTGTGTTCGGCGATGTTGGGCGGGCCGAGGCGCAGGCGCGGGCCATCCGAGAGATCGACATGGCGCTCGACGGGCTGGCGATGTCGGCGGACCCGGTGGAAATGCTCATGAAGCAACTGGCGGCCGACGCGGAGATCTTCGGGATAGAGGCGGTCGCGGCGGGCAACAACGTCAACATGTTCGCCAACTACATCGGCGGGTCGGATGCGCGGCTGTTCGGCTTCAACGTCGGCCTCTCTGATGGCGTGGACAAATTCAAGCTCTATGAGGAGCGGGTACGGGCGACTGGCGAAGCGATGCTCACGGCTGGCGCGAGCACCACGGAGCTCTATCGCGCATCGCAGGCGTTACCACCGGAACTCAAGCGCATTTTCGACGAGACCGTGGGGCTGGAAGAGAAGACGGCAGCGCTCGGGGACGCTGCATGGGACGCGAGTGAAGCGTTTATCAACGGCGCGGCTCCGGCCTTCACGGCGGTAGCAGACACGGCTCCCCCGGCGACGACGGCGCTCGACGACTTCCGGGCCGGGCTGGAAGAGGGCGCGAAGTGGGCGGACGAGTTGGGCGCGCGGTTGGACATTCTCGCGGGGCGGTTCGGTTCGCTCGACCCGCAGATGGCGATCAACAACATCAACCTTGCCATCCTCAAGGACGAACTGGCGGACGTGACGCGCGCGGGCGGCGACTACAGCGAACGGTTGGGGATGACCACCGGCCAGATGAAGGACCAGATCAAGGCTATCGAAGACAGCAGCGCGGCGATGGCGGAGAACGAAGACGCCTACGGCACGTTGATGGGCGAGATGGAGAAGCTGTCCGGGCCTGCCGGGATGGTCTCGGGCGCGGTGCTCAACATCGACGACGCCATCCAGACCACGATTGGCTCGTCCGAGGACCAGATCGAGGCGATGGGCGAAGTCGGGCAGGCGATGGGTGCGCTCGCGACGGGAGACATCCCGACGGTCGTGGCGGCGCTCATGACGATCGGGGAGAAGTCGCCCGAGGCCATGAAGGCGTTCGTCGATGGCATCACGGACCCGGCGAAGAAGGAAGCGATCATCTCGCACATCGAGACGATTGCTCCGGCGGTGGGGGCGACGTTGCGGCCTGCGATGAAGACGGCGGGCGAAGAGGGCGGCGCGGCGCTCGGCGAAGGTGCGGTCACCACCATCGCTGGATGGGGCGATGCGGTATTCACCGCGGGCGAAGGGCTGGGCAATTCGGCGGGAGACGGCATGGCGGCGGGCATTCGGGCGAAGGTGGACGACGTAGCGACCGAGGCGTGGAACATGGTGCGCGCGGCGCTAGGCTCTGCGGCTGCGGCGCAAGAGTCGCGTTCGCCTGCACTCAAGTACCTGCGGCTCGGGCGGTGGGCGGGCGAGGGGTATGCGCTGGGCCTCAAGGAGTCGGAGCCGCTGGTGGGCAAGGCCGCGAGCGAGATGGTTGGCGCGGGAGCGAAGGGCGCGACCGATGCGAACGGATACTTCTGGGGTGACAATTTCATATGGGATGGCACGAACCTGGGAACAAAAACGGGGACGGGGTCGCCGCCGCCGGGGCTTACGAGCGCGGGGCCGAAGCCAGCGAAGCCGACCGCTTCTAATCCCGGAATTTACGATCCGGTGAGGCTGGGTACAGCACCGCCTCCGGGCCCGGCGAAGCTGCCGCTTGTGTCGGTTGGCAACAACGTCTATTGGGACCCGAACACCGAGACCTTCGTCAATGGCGCGACCAACATGCCGGGCACCGATGCGACGTGGAACCCCGCGACGGGAGAGCTGGGCACGGACGCCATCCAGGCGAACGGCGGGCTGACGGTCTACCAGGGGAGCGACGGGAAGTGGCGGCGGCTGCTGAGCGACGAACTGGCGACGAACGCGGATGGCACGTGGCGGACCGAGCGGGACCGACTCGACGCCATCGCCTACCAGTCGCGCGCGCAGGCGGTCAAGGGCCCGTGGATTACCGGCGGCATCCACACGATCGGCGGGTCGGAGGATGGCACGAGCCGGGGCGGCACGATGGGCGTCACGGGCGCGTACATGGCCGGGTACATGGGGATTCTGCAGGACCAGGCGATCGCGGCGCGGATGCGGCAGAACACGCTCGGGCACGGCGCGATTTCGGACCGCTTCTACAACTACGGGCAGGACATGAGCATCCACGATTTCTCGAAGAGCTACGGTTCGACGGGTCTGGATGCGCCGGGGATCGACCCGTGGCACCCGAACGCGATGGTCGGCGGCGGGACGCGCTACTGGCAGAGCAAGCCGGGTTCGGCAGAGGGCGGCGAGTGGGCGGTCGCGAGCCGGCGGTCGAGTTCGGGCGGCGAGAAGACGGTCATTGTCAACGTGAACGCGATGGATTCGCAGTCGTTCCTGCGGTACGCGCCGCAGATTCGCGAGGCGTTGCGCCAGGACGACAAGCGGGGGGGTGGCTAGATGGCTGCTGCGACGTGGGCGATTGAGATTGACTTCGACAAGAACGGGACATACGACGATTACACGGCCGACCTCGATGGCATCGGCAACGGGCTGGATGTGGACAACGGCGCGGCCTCGGGCGATGGCGGGTTCCGCTCGGGCACGATGTCGTTTTCGCTGCGCAACCACGGCGGGGCATGGAACCGGAACTATTCGAGCGGCAGCGTCTACGGCCTCATGAACGAACGCGTGCCGGCGCGCATCCGGGTGACCCGCAGCGGCACCACCACGTTCTTCGGTGGCTACATCACGGAGTATGACGGGCCGGTCTACGAGGCGGTCGGCGCCGAGGATGCGAGCTGGATCACGTTCCGGGCGGACGGGCTGCTCTCGGTGCTCGCGGACGACGAGGTGACGGTTGCGGCGTCCAGTTCGTACGACGTCGATGGCGCGCTCGCGGCGGTGTTCACGAACCTCGGGCTGACGGTCACGACGGACTACGTGGTCACGGACAGCGACCAGGCGATCGCGTTGTTCTTCGCCGACCGCGAACCGGCGGGGCAGGTGATCAAAGACCTCGTGGCGAGCGATATGGGCGGCGTCATCTACGAGAAGAAGACGGGCGTTATCCAGTTCACTCCGCGCGATGGGCTGCTGCATGGCACCGCCGATGCGACGTGGGGCGACGACAACGCGGCCAGCCCGAAGGTGTTCCCGAGCCGGATTCGCCCGATTGTGCGCGACCGGATGGCCGACACGGTGGACGTCATCACGCGCACGGTCGAACTCGGCGCCGGCGGGACGATCGTCTACCAGGCCAAGTTGGGCACGCAGGGCCCGTACGGCTCGACCTACCTGTTTAAGACCATCACGGTCCCCGCGAATCAGAGCCTCGGGCCGACCGTCGTTTCTGTGAACAGTAAGGGGGTTCTCGGAATTCAGGGCGTGCCTGCGAGCACTGCGTACCTGGATTACGTGGCGAACAGTGCATCCGATGGTACGGGCAGCGACGTGACGGCGAACGTGACCGTAACGTTCACCCTGAACGCGAGCGGGACCGCGTATTCCTACACCATTACCAATACGAGCGCATCCGTCGTCTACCTGACCAAATTCATCGTCAGGGCCGTTCCGATTCTCGACGGCTCAGGCACTTCGCCCGGGACCGCGCTGCTCTCGGCGCCGACTGGGGCGAACGACACGAGCGTCGGCTCGGTGGCGTGGTCGAACCCGACGAACGTGACGAGCACGAACAACAGCTACGCGACCGCGGTGCTCACGGGCGGGCAGACTTCGAACTACCTGCTCGTAAACGCGTTCGGCGCTGGCGTGCCCTCGAACGCCACCATCAATGGCGTCGCCTTCGAGGTCGAGTGCAAGGCGGCGGTGCAGACCACGCAGGTGATTTCGGCGCGCATCGTGAAGGCGGGCACGGTCGAGACGACCGTGACGCGCACCGTGGTGGTGGGCACGACCGAAGCCTACAAGATTCTCGGCGCTTCGGATGACGTCTGGGGCACCACGCTCACGCCCGAGACCGTGAACAACTCGGGCTTCGGCGTCGCGCTGTATTTCTCGGCGGCGCTCGCGGACACCTACTCGGTGGACCACGTGAAGATGACGATTTACTTCGAGACGCAGGTTGGCGTGAACAAGCGCGCGGAGACGTGGACGGCGGAACTCGCGATTCCCGGCGTGAAGGGCGGGCAAAGGCGCACCTACAACCTGCCGTGGGTTTCGGATTCGACGAAGGCGCGCGACTACGCGCAGCAGATGTTGAGGATCGCGCGCTACCCGGAGGAGTTGCTCGAACTCACGTTCCCGTGGAAGGACGACGCCTCGCGGGACGCCATGATCGCGGCCGAACTCTACCAATTGATCGCGTACCAGGACACGAGCGTGGGCCCAAGCCGGGCGGCGTATGTGGATGACTGGTATCGGGTTATCGGGTTGTCGCAGCGGACCACGATCGGGAGCGCCCCGGAGACGGTGGCGCTGCTCAAGCCGAGCCTCAATTTCCGCGACCTCGACAACATCGCGTGGGATGACTTCAACCGGGCGGACGGGTCGCTCGGGAAAACGCCGACGGGGGATACGTGGGTCATAAACGATGGCGCGTGGGAGATCTCCAGCAATAAAGCACGGCCAACATCGACAGCCCTTGGCGTTACCACTTTCGATCTCGGGGTGAGCAACTTCGTCGCCGAGTTGTCGCTTAGCGGACTAACAGCGGACACATCAGTTATTGCCGGAATTGTGTTCCGGTACGCCTCTACCCTCGATTCCGTGCGGTTCACAATCAATCGCACGGGGTCAAATATCTGGTCGATTGCGAACGTAAACGGGATTCCATCGACTCAGGCATCGGGGGCGTGGACTGTTACGGATACAGCCGAACTGCGGATTGTCGTACAGGGCAACCGAATGCGCGGATGGCTTGATCGAAAGCTCGTTTTTGACATTTCCAACAGCCACAACTCTTCAGACACCAAGGTCGGCATGTATTGCGACGGCCGGAGCACAGTGGAATTAGACAACTTCTATGCGCAGGGATTGTGAGGACACCTATGCCAGACCCGCAAAGCAAGCCGCCGCCGCGCCCGACGTGGGACACGTTCCTGCAGGCGATGGTGAACGTTCGAGAGCAGGGGTTCGACCTTGTGCAGATGTCCACGGCCTGCCCGGGAGACGGGTTCGAGGTAGTGACCGCGATTGTGCGGCGGCCGGACGGAAGGGGGCGATGACTTGCCGATGCAGCCCTTCGAGCCCGTGTTCCTGCTCGCCGGTGACATACCTGTCGTTTACGTCGGGGCGGTCCTCGGACCGCTTGCTGCTGCCGTCGCGGCGCTGTGGAAGTGGCAGAACGCGGCAATCGAACGCGAACGCGCGACCTCGAAAGAAGCGTGGGATGCAGTCCGCGACGCGGCCACTTCTTCGGCTGAGGTCATCACCGTCGTTCGGGCAATGGGGGAGGCCAACCATGAAATACGCCGGGACCTGGCTACCATCCTTCGACAACTCGAACGCATGGACCATCGCAATGCTGCGAGCGGTTGAGCGCATGAAAGCGTTCCTACTGCCGAGCATCGCGAAGGATGCGCCGGCGCCGGGCGAACTCGAAGAGGACACCCAGCGTCTCAACGACGTGCTGCGCGAAATGCGGGCGCTCGTCCAGGCCATCCGCGAGGACGCTGACCGCATGGAACAACGAAAGAGCGGGCGAAAATGACCGAGATCGAGGTCCTTCGATTGATTTCGTGGATCGGGCTAGGCGTTAGCGGGGTATCGATGCTTACGTCGGTTATCCCTATATCTGCGGCCAACGGCGGGCGCTGGATGCTCGTGGGGCTGGGGGTGGCCGGGTTCGCCATGTTCGTCAACGCCGCGTTTCTGGTGTTCATCACACAGAACATCGACAGCATCCAGAGCACCGGCATCGCCGAGCTAGGCACGTTCGTGGTGCGCATTATCCCGACCATCGTTGGGGCCGTATTCATCGCGGTCGGTTGCCATTACTGGAAAATCCGCCACGGGGGGCACTCATGAGCGTGCGCGAGGTGGTTTGTTTCGGGCTCGGGTGGCTGGTGGCGTGCGTGACGATCGTGCTCGGGGTGTTCCTGCGCGGGCCGGGAGGGTATCGCTGATGGCTATCTCCGTAGTCCGGCCTGTGCCTGCCCGGTTCGGCATCTCGGGCGAATACCTCCAGACCACGGACGTGTGGACGCCTGAGCGCCCGCATCTCGGCGTGGACTTCAACTGCCCCGGCGGGACCGATGTGGTCTCGGCGACCATCACGGCGAAGGTCCACGCGGTCCACCGCCCCGGCGACGGCTGGGGCGATGGGTCGTTCGGCATCTGCATCGTGATGGATGTGATTGGGACTCCCTGGTACTACCTCTACGGGCACCTGTCGGCGGTCCTCGTGACGGTCGGCGAGACGGTACCGCCGGGGCAACTCATCGCGAAGAGCGGTGCCACCGGCTTCGTCACCGGGCCACATCTGCATGTGCAGGCGAGCGAATCGCCGGACTTCCCGCGGAACATCGACATCACGGGCGACCCGATCCTCGGGCTGCGCGGGCTGCCGGTGGACGTGCCAGACGTTCCCGGTTCGGCGACGGTCGAGGTGCAGTACATCGCGGCAAGCCTCAACAACCTCAACACCATCGTTGCCGACGAGCGGCTCGCGAATAAGGCTCGCGACGAGGCGCTGTCCAACCGGCTCACCGGTATCGAAAAGGCGATCCAGGCGCTCGTCAACGCGCTCCCGAAAGGATAGGAACCATGAGCACCCGCGAAGCAATCGCAACCATCCTCATCACGATCGCCTCGATGGCGGGCGCGATGGCGGTTCCCCTGATGGCGGAATCGAGCACCAAGATCATCATCGGCACGGGCATGGTGTCGTTCTCGACGACGCTGGTGGCGCTCCTGGGAGCGCTCAAGCTGGATCCGCGCTCGAGCTTCGGGGGTGGGGCCGGTGAGTGACCCGCTCTTCGAGTTCGACGCCGAGTGGACGGCGAGCAACGCCACGAAGGACCGCACCCGCGCTGTCCAGATGGCGAAGGAGTATTTCGCAATGCGCCCAGACCGGGCGGCGTTCTTCGAGGGCAAGGCGCTGGGCGAACTCGTGGCCCTCGTATCGGTATGCCGACAGGCGAACAACTCAGCCGGCCGCATCGAAGCGGACATGTTCATCGTGGCGGCGCACCCGCCCCAGAACATCACCGGCGTCATGCGGATGGGAGCAGCCTAAATGGCGAACAATTTCAACATCACCAACGCGGTCGCACAGGATATGGCCGACGCATTCACGGCTGCGCTCGATGCGGGCACGGCGGCAATCATTCGCATCTACGACGGCACGCAGGCGGCGGACGCGGACACTGCCGTCGGCGCGCAGGTGCTGCTGGCCGAACTCACGATGTCCGGCACGTCGTTCGGCGCGGCCACCGACGCCAACCCGGGCGCGCTCATCACGGCGAACAGCATCACGTCGGACTCTTCGGCGAACGCGACCGGGACGGCGAGCTGGTTCCGGATGCTCACGCAGTCGGGCGGCACGACCATCGCGGACGGCAGCGTCGGCACGTCGAGCGCGGACCTGATCATGAACACGGTAAGCATCACGAGCGGCTCTATCGTGGCGATTTCTGCGTTCACGATCACGATGTCCGAGGGTTAGCCCCGGTGCGGAAGACCTGGAGCGGCAGCGGAGATGTCGCAGGTACGGCGGGATGGGAAGGCGGCCCATCCCGTGCCGTACATGTGCCTGCGCTGTGGGCACCGGTGGACGCCGCGCGGGGCTGCGAAGCCGGTGATCTGTATCAAGTGCAAGAGCTACGACTGGTGGAGGTGACCTAGTGGCTGACGGAGTAGCAATAACTGCGGGGAGCGGGACGACGATTAAGACGGATGATCGGTCGTCGGTTCACGTCCAGGTGGTTTACGACATCGGTGGGACCACGTACGCGAACGGGCAGGTGGCCCCAACTTCTACGGCAGCGACCCTGCTGGCGGCGAACACCGAGCGGCGGTCGGTCATCTTCCAGAACGTCGGGAGCGTGGCCGTCTGGATTGGCGCGGCGACGGTGACGACCGCGAACGGGTTCCTGCTGCCGGTGGGCGCGAGTATCGAACTCACGACCACGGCGCTCATCCAGGCCATCACGGCAAGTGGTACGGGGAATGTCAGCTACATTGACATTTATAATTCCTGATGAGTGCGGTAGTGCCACAGGCGAGGAAGAACGGGATCATTCGCGACCCGCGATTCTGGGTGACGAGTGCTGGGTATGAGTTCCAGTTCAAAGCAGGAAACGCGGATATGGCAGCCGCGCTCTCTGCAACTAATGACGGGCTGCCAGGGTACGGGTGGACTGTTACATCAATAGCCACAACCGAGGGGAGCGCTGGCGATTTTTTATCGTCGGCTGATGTTGATCCGACGCGATTTGTCACTGATGCAGCCTCTGATCAGTTCAGATGTTCACTAATATTTGGGTCGTACGCTCACGCACTTCAAGCGTCGCGGTTTCTGGGGTATTTCCCGACCAAGCTCACGGTGGAAACATATGCAGCATTTACTGTTGCAAGCGCGAACGAAACCACCTATATCGGATTCGCGTCGTCTGGCCCTCGGATTGTATCCAACGGGACCAATTTTCAGGGGGTTGGGGCAAGCACTAGCACCGGCGCGGCGGTCGATAACGCGTGGCACGTGTGGAAGATCGAGGTGAATGCGACAACCTGCGAATGGTTCATCGATAACGTATCGCAGGGAACGTTTAACACGGCAACAGATGACTGGCCCGTGGGGTTCGGCTTGTTTTGCTCTGTCGCTGGGACTAATCGAATCTCTGTCGCGTGGGGGAGGGTTTTCTACTCATGATGAACTTCCAGGAAGACCTCGGTGGCATCATCACAGACCCGCGGTAGTGGGAGAGTTCGTGGGGCTACGAATTCTGGTTCGTGCCGGGCCATGCGGACATCATCACCACTATGTCCGCGAGCAACGACGGGCTCTCGGGCTACGGATGGGTCGCGACGGCACTGAGCGTCACCGAAGGTAGCGCGGGAGACTTTCTCTCGTCAGCGGACATTGATCCCACCCGCGTGATATTCAACGCAGCAGCCGACGCGCTGGTGAGCCCGCGAATCTTCGGCTCGTACGACCACGGACTGGTGGCAGCGCGCTACCTTGGCTACCCGCCAACGAAACTCTCCTGCGAGGTCTACGCGCAGTGGACGACCGCGACCGCAAACGAAAATGGCTCCTTCTTCGGGTTCACTGGGCCTTCCGTGACAGACGCTACCGCCGTCAACAGCGGAGCGGCGATTGTCTGCGATGGGACCAACTGGATACTGAAGAGCGATAACGGTACCGATACTGGCGCGCTCGACGATGGAAGTTGGCACCTCTTCAAGATCGAAGTCGGCGCAACAACCACAGAGTGGTTCATCGATGGCGCGAGCCAAGGAACCATTACGACTGAGACCGACATCTGGCCGCTGTGCTTCAAGGCAATTACCACGACAACAAACCGCTTCGGCATCGCGTGGGTCAGGATCTGGTACTCATGATTGCCGTGACCGAGCGATGGCCGTCCCTCAAGCGCGAGGGGGTTGTGGTGGACCCAAAGTTCTGGGAGTCCAGCGCGGGCTATGAGTTCCAGTGCTCGTTTGGGAACGCAGACCAACTTGCTATTTCCTCTGCTACCAATAAGGGACTGCAGGGCAGTGGCTGGACTATCGCCAGTGCCACGCTAACTGAGGGTAGTGCGGGCGACCTTCTCTCTGCTGCCGATGTAGA
>Ga0181338_1000158_pt1 | contig 14891 bp, 15 predicted proteins | sample Sp13VDMM110SD_FD_122168 | JGI IMG/M metagenome (GOLD analysis project Ga0181338, IMG submission 122168) | Freshwater viral communities from Lake Michigan, USA - Sp13.VD.MM110.S.D | ecosystem: Environmental > Aquatic > Freshwater > Lake | place: USA: Michigan | collected 2013-04-23
TCAGGGTTGGCGCAAGCGCCAGATTGCTTCACTCAAAACCAGCGTTGAATCGTTTGACGAATGGGAGCATAGCCACCGCCCAGAGCAGTACGACGTAGAGCGCCGCGCATACCTTGCTGGGTTTGAGGCAGGCTCACGCAATGAGCGACTCAAGAAGGACGCCAATGACTGACAAGCAACCAACGTGTCAGGTGTGCCGCAAGCAACCAGCAGAGGTAAAGGGCAGGAACAGCAGGGGCGCACCGCAGTGGCGATGCCTCACCTGCCATGAACTCAAGAACCGTGCAGGCCTTACCAAGGGGAAGCAATGACCACCAAGGCAGAAAAACAACACATGAGCAGGGTGGCTGAACTGGGGTGCGCGGTATGCAGGCGGATGGGGTTTGAGGGAACCCCTGCCGAATTGCACCACCCAAGGGCTGGAACGGGGGCAGGAAGGCGCTCAAGCCATATGGACGTCATCCCACTATGCCCAGCCCACCATCGCGGCTCCCTGAGCGGTATACACGGGGTCGGGACAAAGGCGTGGCCTAAGCTGATGGGGTTCACTGAGCAAGACCTGCTTGACGACACCCGCCGCCTGCTAGGCATTACGGTCTGCGAGTAAAGCGGTTGTATTTTTGCAACATAGGGTTTTCCTTAGAAATATTTTTAAAAAGTTCTTGTGCAGACGTTTAATTTGAGATTAAACTAGCATCACTGCAATAAGCAGGCAACCAAACGAAAGCGAATCATGAAATCAAACGACATCCAGTTCACACCAGTAGACACACTCGGTAACCTGTTGGCTCAAATTGCTGAGTTGACCAAGCAAGCCGACGCCATCAAAGACGACATCAAAGACAGCGCCAGCAAAGGCGGCGCTAAGGTAGTCGAGGGCAACCTGTTCAAAGCTACCTACATTGAGAGCAACCGCTCGACGTTCGACAAGGACGCATTCATCAAAGAGTTTGGCGCAGACGCATACGCCAAGTACACCAAGGTGTCTGCCGTGTTCACAGTCAAAGTAACTTCACGTTAATCAGGGGGCGGACATGAACTTCACATCAATCTACGAAGAAGCAATGACCGCCGCTAAGGCGGCTGAGGCTGAATACTTTGCCAAGTATGGCGAACCAATGTATTGCGGCTTTGCTTGGGTTGACTTCCCAAGCGCACGCACACCGTTCGTTACTTGGTGCAAGAAAAACAATGTTGGCTCTAAGCATTGGCAAAAAGGCTGGCAGATTTGGAACCCAGCAGGCAACCACACCCAGTCAATGGACATCAAAGAGGCTGGCGCTCATGCGTTTGCTGAGGTGATGAACAAGCATGGCATCCAGTGCTACATGGGTTCACGCGCAGATTAACCACAAGGGGGCGCAAGCCCCCGTAACCAAAACGAAAGCGATTCGGATATGAAAAACGCGCAAGCAGATTACATCAACGCGGGGTACAAGTACGAAAGGGCGGACAACGCCAACAAGGCTCGTGCAGTTGCTGAGACTATTCGCAAGATGCTCCAAGAGGAACACATCACAGACCAAACTGACGCACGTTATTTTGTAGAGCGCGGACGTCAAGAAGCAAGGGAGACAGCATGAGTACCGACCACATTGTCAACAATCTAGTCACTCAGCGCATGGAGTGCCAGCACTGCGGTTTTACGCAAGCTATCAAGATGCCTGCACCCGTCGATGCCATCTTAGGCAAGATGGACGCCTTCTTGGAGGCTCACAAGGATTGCAAACCACCACAAGCGGAGGCGGTGATGTCTGACTACATCAAAGGCTTTGACGCGGGCTACGCCTTTGTCTTGAACGAGATTGAGCAATACGCCAAGACATACAAGGGCGACAAGTTGCCATTTGCTGAATTGCTGTATCACTTGAAAATGGAAGACCGTAAGGAATCAGATGCCATACGCAAAACCGAATAAAAATCAAGATGTGCTTTTTGGTGAGCAGGAAGCATGGCGAGAAGAGTGGCGAGGTATGCCAGAGTTTGAGCAAGAAAACTTATTGCCAGAGTATTCTGTTCGAGTGAACTTTGCCACTTACGAAGATTTGCAAAAGTTTGCGTCTTTAGTTGGACAAGTCATTTCTACAAAAACTCAATCAGTTTGGTTCCCTAAGCAAGAAAGGGAGAATCTTTCCAGCAAAAGATATGTTGAATAAATATCCAATTTACATAGTTTCAAAAGGAAGGTGGGACAAGCGCCTTACTGCTGATGCCTTGGAAGAAATGGGAGCCGATTACAAAATCATTGTTGAGCAACAAGAGTTTGACAGCTATGCGCAGGCGGTAGGCGAATCTAAGGTGATAGTCCTTCCGCAGTCGTATTTGGATGAGTACGTTACTTGCGATGACTTAGGGAATGAGAAGGGGAAGGGGCCCGGGGCGGCTCGTAACTTTGCTCTTGACCACAGTAACTCTGCCCGCCATTGGGTCATGGATGACAACATGGATGGCTTCTACCGATTGAATAGGAACTTGAAAGTTAAATGCCTTACCCCTTCAATTTTTAGGGCGGCTGAGGATTTTGTGGACAGGTATGAAAACGTCCCGTTGGCTGGATTTAATTACGCTATGTTTGCCAAACGCAAAGACAGTCCTCCTCCATTTGTCCTGAATACAAGAATCTATTCCTGCTTGCTGGTTAGCAATTCAATCAAGCATAGATGGGAGGGTAGATACAACGAGGACACGCACCTGTCGTTGAGGGTATTGAAAGACGGGGATTGCACAATCCAATTTAACGCCTTCCTTGCGGATAAGGTGAGGACGCAAACCATGAAGGGCGGCAATACTGATATGTTTTACGCCAACGAGGGAACCTTAAATAAATCAAAAATGCTTGAGGAGTTACATCCAGATTGCTCAAGGGTGGTTTGGAAGTTTGATAGGTGGCATCACTTTGTTGACTACAACCCGTTCAAACGCAATGCCCTTGTCCGTAAGGCTGGCGCAATGATTTCAGAGGGCATCAACAACTACGGCATGGTATTGAAAGATGTTAGGGAAAGTCCCTAGTTTTTGCTTGGTTTAATTTGAGGTTATACTAGCCTCACTGCAATAAGCAGGTAACAGCGAATTAGGAGCGAACCATGAATACAGCATCAAACCCCTTCAGCGACATGGCAGACGACTTAGGTGCAATTTACGCATCTACACCCGTTGCCCGCGCTACCAGCGAAGTGACTTACTTCGAGCAGGCTTGCCCCAAGTGCAAAGGCACTGGTCGTTTCACCTTTGGCTATATCAACGTGCGCTCTGGCGAGTGCTTTACTTGCAAGGGTAAGGGTAAGCTGTCATTCAAGACCTCCCCTGCTACCCGCGCCAAGGCTAAGGCTGGCGCACAGCGTCGTGCAGTTGCCAAGGTTGACGCGCAAGCCGCTAAGGCTCAGGAGTGGAAAGATGCCAACCCTGCTGAAGCCGCATGGATGGAGTCCAGCGCCCCTCGTTTCGAGTTTGCCAAGTCTATGTTGGATGCCCTCAACAAGTACGGTCACCTGACTGAAAAGCAGATGGCTACTGTCCAGCGTCTGACCGTGCAGGATGCAGAACGCCAAGCCGCTCGTGCCGTGGAGCAAGCCGCCCGCGCTGAGTCAGCCCCTGTGGTGTCGGTCGAAGCCATCGAAGTGGCTTTCAACAACGCCAAAGAAGCAGGCGTGAAGCACCCTAAGTTGCGCCTTGAGTCCTTTGTGTTCAGCCCTGCTGGTGAGAACAGCAAGAATGTTGGCGCTATCTACGTCAAGTCCAAGGGTGACGGCGTGTATTTGGGCAAGGTCATGGGCGGTCGCCTCTTCACCTCACGCGACTGCACCACAGAGGCGGCAGAACGCATCACAGCGGTCGCCAGCGACCCTAAGCAAGCCGCTATAGCCTACGGCATGGAATTCGGTTCCTGCTCAATCTGCGCTCGTCAATTGACTGACAGTGACAGCGTGGCTCGTGGCATCGGCCCCATCTGCGCAGAGAAGTACGGTTTCTAAGGGAAATCACTTAGAAAGTATTTTCAAAAGGGGGTTCACAGCCCCCAGTTTGTTTATGCTAGAATTACACCACCAACAGCAATAACGCAGTTGGGCAACCAAACGAAAGCGAATTATGAACTTCTTCAAGACACAGCAAAACCCCCACGCTCCAGCCCACATCATCGTTGTGGAGGTCAGCGACCAAGTGCAACGTGCAGATGGCTGGGTATCACGCCACGACTTCAAAACCTTTGAGCAGGCTCAAGAGGTGGCAGACGCCGCCAGCCGCTTCGAGGGCGTGGACTACATCGCCACCGACGCTGGTGACGGTTGCTACCCACGCTTCGATGTCATCAAAGCACCAGCCCATTCCGATGCCGTGTCCTACTACTTCAACGGCGACTCATACCCCTGTGGTTATATCAAGACCATCAGCAAGACCCTGAAGAAAATCACAACAACAGAGGGTCAGGTGTTCTACCGCCGTGGCAACACTGGCTCTTGGAAGATGAAGTGCTGGTCAATGATTGACGGTCACCACAATGACCGCAACCCACACTTCTGAAATCACGGGGGCGAAAGCCCCCAATAACCCACTCATAACCAAAAGGAAAGCGAATCGCTATGTCACACTTTGATACCATGAACACCATCGTCAGCAAGTTCTTTGACAACTTGCCCAAGTCCTACGTTGCTTACTGCGACTACATCGCGCACACTATTGTGGGCAACCTGAAGGCGAACGACACAGAGCGCCTGTTGTCCAGCGTAGGCAAGCCTCAGTACGACCTGACCGCATCGGGCGCGTTTGCCAGCACAAAGAAGACCATCATGGTCGAAGACCGTAACGGTCGCAAGTACCGCGTGACTGTGGAGGAGGCATGATTGAAGTATTGAAACAGATGCAAAAAGCGTTAAAAGAGTATCACTACTACACAATTGACGCTGGCTTGCCCAATCAATCAATGCTCAACAAAGGGTATGCGGCTTACCAAGCAGGGAAGCAAGCCATTGCAGAGTTGGAAAGCCAAGAACGCAACTTCTGCCCACGATGCGGCAAACGATTGGGAGGCGAGGACAGCATTCATACTTGCACGCCACCACAGCGTACAGAGCAAGATTGGGATGCACTTGCTGAGAAGCAATTGGCATCAATTAAGCGTGACATGAAGGCAACCTTTGAAGACGCAGTGGTTCGTGCTACGCATAAGGTGATGGCTGAATTTGAAGCACAGGCAGAGCAAGAGCCGCCCAAGTATTCATTCAAAGCATACTGGGAAGCAAACGGGCGCATTGGCGTGGTTGCCTGCATTGTGAGACCAGATGGAGGGGTGCATTTGATGAGTGAAATCTTAGACCTGCCGCCTTCCACTGAACCACAATATACGCCTGAACATCAAGCCAGAATTGCCGCCTTCAAAGATGCGATGCACATCGCTAAGGAGAAGAACACATGAGAGAAGAAACCTTGCTTGAGAAGGTCGCCATTGGTATAATGATGGCTCTGGTTTTTGTGCTTGCGGCATGGGTTCCAGACTTCACATTGAGCGAAGAGGATTGCGCAAAGCAAAGCCCTCGCGCATACGTCGGAAGCCTTTGTAGCGAGTCGAAAGCGAAATAGAACCGAGTCGGTTTCCACGCAAGTGGAGCCAAGACGCATGGGGGTTGTGACCTTGGTCGAAACGAAGTGAAGCGCGTTTAGCCCCCAGTTGTGTTGGTCTGGCGAAATGAAAGCGAATCGAATACACTGACGTCATTCATTCACGTTCATGGGGATTACGGGTTATGCCAGAAACCATCACTAAGGCGGCAAAGAAGCCCGCCAAGACACCGAAGGCTCAGACGCAAGCCCAAGGTAGCCCTACGCCCGCAAAGACGCCTGTAGCCCCTAAGAAGATGGGACGCCCCTCAAAGTACGACCCTGAGATAGCACGCATCATCTGTGAACAACTCAGTGAGGGAATACCTCTTAGACAGATATGCAGAGAGAACGATGGCTTCCCTGCGTGGAGGACGGTTTACGATTGGATGGGGCGCGACCCTGAATTATCCGCATCCATCGCACGCGCACGCGATATTGGCTATGACGCCATCGCTGAGGAATGCTTGCTGATTGCTGACACGCCGCAGTTCGGTCAGAAGCAGGTGATGACTGACGAGGGAACCGCCACGACCATTGAGGATATGTTGGGTCACCGCAAGCTACAGATTGAGACCCGCCTGAAGTTGTTGGCTAAGTTCCACCCCACCAAGTACGGTGACAAGCTGGGTCTGCATGGGGTCGAGGGAGCCGCCGCCATCAAGACCGAGGACACCAACGCCAATAAGTTCCTTGAGGTTATCCGCAACATGGAGATGACCAAGCGTGCTGGCTGAGATTCTCGAAGACCCAGCAGTACAGGCGGAGTTCAACGCCTTCTCTGACCATGACCGCATTGCCTACATCGCCCACGCCAAGTGGGTAGCCAGCGCCCACCGCTACCAAGTCCCGCCTCCACTGGAGATGGACTACACCGTGTGGATGATGCTGGCAGGTCGAGGGGCAGGCAAGACCCGCTCCGCCGCTGAGGCGCTCTGGTGGTGGGCATGGACGAACCCTGAGTCACGCTGTCTGGTGCTGGCTCCTACGTCCAACGACATCAAGTTCACCTGCTTTGAGGGACAGTCTGGTCTCCTCGCGTGCATCCCGCAGGAACTCGTGGTGGACTACAACAAACAAGACCACCAGATAAAGCTATCGAATGGCTCCATCATTCGTGGCATCAGTGGCGACTCATATGAGCGTTTGCGTGGCCCTCAGTTCCACTTTGCATGGTGTGACGAGTTGGCGGCATTCCAATACCTCGGCGCTGGTGAAGCGTGGGACATGATGATGATGGGACTGCGTCTAGGTGACAAGCCTCGTGTCATTGTGACCACGACACCGCGCCCCAAAGACCTCATCATTGACTTGGTGGGGCGCGAGGGTGACGACGTGGTGATTGACCGCGCCAGCACATACGAGAACGAGGCGAACCTAGCCTCCACCTTCCGCAAGCAGTTGGAGTCATACAAGGGTTCTAAGCTGTATGAGCAGGAGGTGATGGGTCAGTTGGTAGACCTCGAAGATGGCAAAGTGGTGAGTCGCTCCATGTTCAAGATGTACCCGCATGACCGCCCCTTCCCTAAGTTCGAGTACATCGTGCAGTCGTATGACTCAGCGTACACGGACAAGACCTACAACGACCCGACCGCTATGACGACGTGGGGCGTGTTCAAGCCAACGGATGGGCCAATGTCCGTCCTGCTCCTCGACTGCTGGGCTGAACACCTGACGTTCCCTAAGCTGAAGCCCAAGGTGCTAGATGAGTGGCGTGTGTCTTACGGTGAGGGCAGAGAGGCAAAGCGCCCTGACCTGATACTGGTGGAGGCAAAGGCGTCAGGGCTGAGTCTTGTACAAGAGTTGCAGGCGATGCACTTGCCTGTACGGGCGTGGAACCCCGGCAATGCGGACAAGATGACCCGCTTGCAGATTACCGCCTCCATCTTTGCCACTGGCAGGGTCTGGCTCCCAGAGTCCAGCGTGCATAAGGGCTATGTGAAGGACTGGGCTGAGGGCTTCCTATCCCAGATATGCGCCTTCCCTGATGCCGCGCACGATGACTACGTCGACTCGACTACTCAGGCAATGCGCCTGCTCAAAGACATGGGCTTCCTCGACATCAACCCAGAGCCTCTGTATGATGACGACGATGACTATGCTTATGCCCGTAAAGAGCGGGTCAACCCATATGCGGTGTAACTATGGCAGGCCCTAAAAACAAACTCGGCGCACTCGGTGCAATAGGCAAACGTCTGCTGGAGACTCCAGAGGAAGCCCGCTTGAGGGAACTGTTGTCACACAGTGGTGATAAGGCGTTGCCATTGAAGCTACCCCGCGCTAACCTGTCCGACGAGTTCATCAATGCGCAGGCTGACCGAGTTGCTCGTCAGATGCTTGGCGAACACGTCACGAGTGGTAAGGCAGGCGACACCAAGAACTTAGCGGGTCGCTCCATGAAGGAGAGCCAACGGGTCAAGAACCTGAACTACAAGTTGACGCCGACAGGCACGGTGGCGAAGGAGACGCCTTACACGCCTCGCAAAGGGGATGTGAAGGTGGCGTTCCCCGGCGACCAAACCGTGTCCGACAAGATACTTGACGAGGTCGAAGGCTTCCCCATTGACTCACAGCAACAAGGCGGCGCGTACTATGGCTTAGGGCAGAAGCACCTCAAAGACCCTGAGTTCTGGAAGTCCACTGAGACCCCAGCCAAGAACGTGCAAGCCAAGGTTGACCGCGTGGCTGAACTATATAACCCTGAGCGTGTGATTGGCTCCCACCTTGCAATGGGGCCTATGTCCAACAACTTCGCCATGCACTTTGCTGACGCCAACCTGCGGGCGATTGATTGGTCAAAGGCACAGCCTAGCAAAATCAACCAGTTTGATAGATTGATTGCCAAGGGGTACTTTGACCCAGTGGCAAAGAAGAAGGTGACTTTCCCAGATTGGCCGGGTCTCGCTGACCGTGAAGCCGCCCTCGCCGCAATGAAGGAAAACACCGCCCTTCGCAAGTGGGTCAACAATCGATTCAAGACGCCAGCCGTCACCGAACCCTTGGGTTTGCCCAACGGTCTGGACATTCAATACGCCATCACCGAACCACGCATCCGTGACATGGAAATCAACATGACTGGTCTGATGACTGGCGAGTTGAAACCCAACGCATTGGTGGAGGCGGCAGGAGCGCCACACAACACATACAGCCACCGCATCCTCGGTGAGGCGCTAGGCCCTCAAGAGGTGTTGACTCCCTTTGTGCTTGACTTCCCTGACGCGGCAAAACACATCGCCTCGACCAAGCGCCCATCCGACTTCACTGGAACGATTCAAAAGGTGTTCCCACATCAGGTAGTGGACGACCAATACATCAATCAGTACAACCAATACCGTGAGCGCATCAAGAAGTTGACAGGGCAGAAGAAGGGCGGAGCCATCAACATCAGCGAAGCAGATAAGCGACTCGCAAAGGCAATCGAAAACCGAATGGCTAAAGGTGGAGAGGTTGACCTCGAAGCCGCTGACGCCAGATTGAGCGCCGCTATCGAAGCCCGCATGGGTATGGCTGGTGGTGGTAAGGTAGTCAAGGGCGCGGCTAAGGCATTCAAGAAACTATTTGCTGATGACGTGGTAAATGGAATGCGTATCAGGCAGGACATTCCAAACCAATCTTCAATTGGCGCATCTCTGACTGACTACTCTACGCAAGGTTTGCAAGAAGTGCCAATGAGCGCCTTCGAGACTGTTGGCAAGCCAAAATACAGAAGCGTTCAAGAAGAGAAGCGCACCAAAGAACTGGCGCGACAAATCCAAGAGAACAAAGAACTGAACCCTCTGATTGTTGTGAAGGACGCCGAGGGTCACTACATCCTTGAGGGCGGTCATAGGTTCGATGCACTGAGGGAGTTGGGTATAGATTCCTTCCCTGCTCTGATGGTGCATGACTTAGAGTCCTTGGGAACTCTTGCCAAAGCCGACGGCGGAAAGATTGTCAAGGGCGCAGGCAAGGTGATGAAGAAGCTATTTGCGGACGACGAGCCTTACAGCGAAATCAGTGGCATGGTATCCAAGATGGGTGAAGAGGGTCGCCTACCCATCATCCCTGTACCGAACCGTTGGTTTATGCAACCTGACAAGTTCCCGAATCAGCAGAAGCTGGTTGAGCGCGTACTGCAACAGTCTGGCAAGAGCCGCGAAGACTTTATGTCAGGCGCGTTCATTGACCCACGCACTGGCGAGATACTTGACTCACGCATTATGGATGACTTGGGTGTGGTCATTGACCCCAAGACCAACCGCCCCATGATGTCAGCCAAGGGCGAGTCTGGGTTAGAGCAGATGAATCCAAAGACTGGCTCATACACCAAGAGCAACTTGGTTCGCAAGGGATTGTTCAAGCCAGAGGGTGGCGACCCACTGCTCAACGACCTGAACTTCCTTGCAACGATTGAGAAGGGTGACGTTGGTCACAAGTATGGCTTGGCGACTGAGTACGCCAGCCCCACAGAGTTATTCAACACAGGCACAGGTGCTAACCCAACGCTTCGACCACGGAGCCGTGGTGACTTGTTTGGTGTTGGTGACGTGATTGGCAGGGTGCGTGTCGGTCGCAGTGAACCGCACGACGTGTACGAGAAATTGTTTGTCGCGCCCAAAGGCTCTGACGTGCAAGGCAAGAAGCTGAGTAAAGCCAATGGCGGTCTGGCTATGGCTAAGGGAGGGAAGTTGGCGGCAATAGGCAAGCTAGGCAAACGCTTGTTGGCTGACCCTGATGCTGTAACACCTTCTGTCAGTGGCGGAACCCGCAAGTTTGGTAATGATGCCAGCGGACTCAACATCATCAAAGAGACTGGTGGCAATTGGTCTCCGTCTGGTGAATTGGTTTATCAATCCAACCTTGACCGCGAGTTAAATAAACTCAAAAAAGGAAGATTCGACACGCCTATCAATGTCATCAAGCATAACTTGGAGCAAGATGCGCTTGCTGGCAACACGGCGCGTAAGGCTCAGTTGGAGCAGGCTCTTGTTGAAGCGCAGAAGACGGAAGCCGCAAACAAGTGGGTGGATTCAAACCTCAAGAACTACGTTACCAAGCAGATGGCGACCGAGGGCGACCCTGTGCGCAAGCTGGCGGAGGAAGGTATCAAAGCGTTCCCCGTAAACATAGACGAGTTTGGCGACGCTGAGTTGCGCACTTATGGAAGCGCTAAGGCAAAGCAAAACCGTAAAACTACTGGCTATGTTCCAGAGGGTGTTGCCAAGTCACCTCTTGCCAAGCACTACGAAACAATGACGGACGAGTCAATTAGCCCAGTTGAAGCCAAGCACTATCAAAGCATACAGGCGTTGCCAAAGATGCAACGACCAGCGGGTACGATGGATGCGCCTTGGATGAGCAAGTTAGACCCAGAGACACCTATCTTTTCGTTAAGCAGAGATGCTGACTTTAATAAGTTTGGCTTTGACCACATCATGGATGTCTTGCGTGAAGACCTTGCCACTGGTCGTATTCGCCCAGAACAGATGAACAAGATAAGCATGGAGCAGGCGGTACGTCGCACGCATGAGTATGACGAGGCGCTGAAAGCAAAGATGCTCAATGCAAGGATTGCAGAGCAGGCTAACGCTAACGTGTTTAAAGAATACCCAGAGGGGTACAAGTGGGTGCAGTTAGATAAACCGGGTCAGTTCAACCTTGAATCCGACATCATGGGTCACTCCGTTCGCGGGTATGAGCCACCCAAGGGACACCCAGACTACAGCGACATCTCTGGCGACTCAGGCTATAGCGGCTACGGTCACGGTGGCTATGAAGCCATCAAGTCAGGCGATGCCAAGATTTATTCATTGCGTGACCCTAGAGGTATGTCTCATGTAACCGTTGAGGTTGGTAAGGCTCCACTGCGCACATGGGACGACGTCACCAAGGCTGTCGGTAAAGAAAAAGCCGCCGCACTACACAAAGAGTTTTATGACATTGGCGCAGACCGCGCCGACAACACCGAAGCGGCAATGGCTATGTTCCTCAAGAACAAAGGCGTTCAACCTACTGAAAAAATTACCCAAATCAAAGGCAAGCAGAACGCCGCGCCCAATGAAGAGTATCTGTCGTTTGTTCAAGACTTTGTGAGAAGCGGTCAATACTCAGATGTTGGCGACCTCAAGAATGCTGGACTATACAAAGCTGACCCTGATGAACTTGGAATGTTTATTCCCTCCGACCCGCGCTTAAAGAATCTTCCCGGTCGTCGCACCGATGACCTGAGAAAAGCAAAAGAGGCTGGTTTGTTTGGTGACAAGCAGTACCTTACTCGCAATGAATGGGAAGACATCTTGCGCAAACAGATTGAGTCTGAATCAGGCCCATTGCCTCCCGCAGAAGGCATGGCTGAAGGCGGCGGCGCATTCAAGAAGCTACAGTTCATGGGCGGTGGTGGCATCACCACTACGGCTGGCACGTTCTCACCTGAAGAGTTGGGTGTCAGTCCATCTGACCTTGATGCGTCTAAGTATGCTAAAAGAATTGCCAGAAACGCCGCAGACTTATCTGTCGAGGGTAAAGAGCAACTTGAGAAAGAGTATCGTCAACTTGCAAACAAAGGCGCAAAGAAAGATGCGCTCATTCGCATAGGTTCTCAAATCCTTGGTAGCGGCGTAGACTTTGCCAATCTTGGGTTAGAAGGGTTGGACTTGTTGCAAAGCGCCATCCCAGCACTCAGCAAGCCTGAGTCTGTCCTTGACGTTGCTGGCACTGGCGACCGCGTACCAAAGTTTAGATTAGCAACAGATGAACCTTTTTTGGGCAGTGAACATTTCATAAGAAAGTTCAAAGAAGCAAAGTTGCTTGGTGAAAACGAGTTTCCTTTGACTGAAATTGTTGCCAATTTATTTGCGCCAGCCGCCGCTGTTGGCGCTCTTAAAAAGGGAAAGCAAGCATACGAAGGCGCAAAGTTGTTGACTAATAAACCCAAGAAAAAACAAGGCGGATTGACCGCAATGGCAAGATAAGGATTACACATGGCGACAGATTACCCAATTAGCCCAGACGAAGACCGCTTCATCGAAGGTATACGCATGACTGAGGAGGGAGGCGCTGAGGTGGATATGTTGCCCGGCGAGGAACCCGATGTCGAAGAGTTGCCTGACGGTTCCGCTGTCGTCAAGTTGGAGGATTTCAAAGGCCCTGCCGAGGACGAGGACTTCTACGCCAACTTGGCTGAAGAGGTCGTCAGCATCGTTGACTTAGAGGCGCTGGCGACCCGCTACATCGACCTGATTGACAACGACCGCCAAGCGCGTAAGAAGCGGGACAAGCAGTACGAAGAGGGACTTCGACGTACGGGCATGGGTGATGATGCCCCCGGTGGCGCTCAGTTCCTCGGAGCCTCCAAGGTCGTTCACCCCATGATGGCTGAGGCGTGCGTGGACTTTGCTTCCCGCGCCATCAAAGAGATGTTCCCACCTGATGGCCCAGCCAAGACCAAGATTATTGGCGAGGTGACGGACGAGAAGACCGAGACCGCCGAGCGCAAGCGCGACTACATGAACTGGCAGTTGACTGAGCAGATTGAAGAATTCAGGGACGAGCAGGAGCAAATGCTGACCCAGTTGCCGTTGGGTGGTTCACAGTTTATGAAGCTGTGGTTCGACGACAAGAAGCGCAGACCTTGCGCCGAATTCGTCGCCATTGACAACATCCTGCTTCCCTTTGCGTCTGCCAACTTCTACACCTCGCAACGGGTGACGGAACAGCAAGACATCAGCGAGTGGGAGTTCAAGCAACGTATTGACCGTGGTCTATACCGCGACATCAACTTCATTCGCACCACCACCGAACCTGAACAGACTGCCGCCGAGAAGGCAAACGCCAAAATTGAAGGCAAGCAGTTTGAGGATGGCGAAGACGGTTTGCGCCGCGTATATCACATCTACACATGGCTTGACCTTGAGGATGACGACCGCGCCAAAGGTGAGACCGCGCCCTACATCCTGATGATTGACGAACTCGACCGCAAGGTGCTAGGTTTGTACCGCAACTGGGAAGAGGGAGATGAGACCTTCACCAAACTGGATTGGATGGTCGAGTTCAAATTCATCCCTTGGAGGGGCGCGTATGCCATTGGGCTACCTCACCTCATCGGAGGTCTTTCTGCCGCCGCCACGGGGTCATTGCGTGCCTTGCTAGACACTGCGCACGTCAACAACTCCTTGACCATGCTGAAACTCAAGGGCGCAAAGGTCTCAGGGCAGTCCGACCAGATTGAAATCACGCAGGTGACGGAGATTGAAGGTGGCATTGGCGTGGACGACATTCGCAAGATTGCAATGCCCATGCCCTTCAACCCACCCTCCCCTGTGCTGTACCAATTGCTAGGTTGGCTGACGACCGAAGCCAAGGGCGTGGTGACTACGGCTGAGGAGAAAATTGCCGACGCCAAGAGCAATATGCCAGTGGGTACGACTCAAGCGTTGATTGAGCAGGGCGCTGTAGTGTTCTCCTCTATCCACGCACGCTTGCATGATGCCCAGCGCCGTGTCCTGCACATCCTTGGTCGCATCAACCGCTGGCATTTGGATGAGCAACGCAAGGGCGACATCGTTGCCGAGTTACCCATCAAGCGCGAGGACTTCCGCCGCAACAGCGACGTGGTTCCTGTGTCCGACCCCCACATCTTCTCTGAGACCCAGCGTGTCGCTCAGATGCAGTCAGTCATGCAGTTGTCTGCGCAGTTCCCTGCCATCTTTGACCAACGTGCGGTAGTGAGTCGAATGCTCAAGCAGTTGAAGATTCCAAACGTCAACGAGTTGATGCCAAATACGGGTAAACCCGCAGAGTTGAACGCGGCAGACGAGAACAGCGCAATGGCACTGGGCAAGCCAGCCTTTGCCTACCCACGTCAAGACCACTTGGCGCACATCCAAACCCACCTGACGTTTGCGCTTGACCCAATGCTTGGCTCCAACCGCCTCATTGCGCCTAAGTTCATTCCGCAAGCGCTGGAACACATCAAGCAACACATGATGCTTTGGTACACCCAACAGGTGCAGGGCTACGTTTTGGCGGCAGGAGATGTCAAGTTGGGCAAGTACGAAGAAAGCAAGATTGCCAAGGAAATCGACCGCGCCATTGCTGTGGCTTCAGACCACGTCAGTTTGGACTCCCAAGAGGTGTTCAAGGGCGTGTTGCCTGCGTTGGAGCAGTTGGGTCAACTCATGCAACAGTTCAAGCCACAAGCGGCTCCAATGGAAGGCGAGGCACAAGCTGTGTTGCAAGCGTCTATGGCAGAGACACAACGCCGTACAGCAAACGACCAAGCGCGTTTGGCTTTCGATACACAGAAATTCCAAGCGCAA
>Ga0181338_1000159_pt1 | contig 14867 bp, 33 predicted proteins | sample Sp13VDMM110SD_FD_122168 | JGI IMG/M metagenome (GOLD analysis project Ga0181338, IMG submission 122168) | Freshwater viral communities from Lake Michigan, USA - Sp13.VD.MM110.S.D | ecosystem: Environmental > Aquatic > Freshwater > Lake | place: USA: Michigan | collected 2013-04-23
CATTGAAAGTGGTAGGTGTTCGCGTGGCGATGATGACAACCGCACCGGGGACAGGGCCAATAGCCAGCCGCGGCCGGGTCTGTGCAGCACGGGCGCATCATAATTCCCCTTATGGTGTAACGAATTCAGTGGGCCGGGTCGTAATGTGCCCAAAAGTCTTCGTGATCCTGGTGTCCATCACCCTCTGTGTCCGCACGGTTTGCCACGTACCGGCATGACGGGTGCACGCAACTTCAATTCTGTGAAGAGTTGCGTATGGTCGACACCAACTTTCCGGCCTATCTGTCGCCATGTCATCGTTTTACGTAGCCGCGCGACGGCAAACGCACGGGCATCTACCGCCCGAGCGATTGTTTCTTGCGCCTCACGGATTTGGCGGGTCGCTTCGATTGCGTCGGCTAGCGGGTCCGCAGACGCAATCGCCCTCATTGCGTCACCGGGTCCGGACGCATGTAGGCCGTAACCACGACTTCGGCGCGGCGACAGCCGTATTGAACGGTGCCGTCATTCGAGTACAGGGGCCGCCTGGTCTCGAAGACGAACACGGTCGTGTCGTTGTCCTTCTCCACCATGTGGATGAGATCCCAGCCGTGCAGGTGACCGTCGTCGGCGTTCACCATTGCCAGCATCGGCGAGGTAAACATTCTGCGCATCAAGACATTCGCCGGGATCATCGCGGCGTCACTTCGTGCCAGTCCTCGATGACGAGAATCGTACGGCGGAAAACGCGTCCGCCGTGGCGGGTGCTGTGCTCGATCCATTCATCGAGCGGATATACCAGGTCGTAGGTGGCGGGCCGGACCAGCATGGAGCCGCCAGAATAGAGCTGGGCGTGCTCCACGGCCGGTTCCTGGTCCGCGAGTTGCGCGGCGCGGGTGTCCATGCGTTGGAGGAGTTGGGCGCGTGCGCCGGTGGGGGTGGTCATGCCCCGTATGCTACATCAATTTGCAGATTGATGTAGCGGCGTGGTTACCGGAAGAATCCGCCCGCGAATGACTTCCCCGACGTCTGCGGGGATCGCCGGCCGCGGGCTACGGGCTCCGGGTCGCCGGGCATCGGGGATGCGGGCCGAGGTGCGACGCCGCGCGCCTTGACGGTGGCTCTGGCGCCCTCTCCTGACTTGGGGTGGGGCGTGGGTGCCTTGGCGTCCGCGCGGCGGCCCAGCTCGGCGCGGGCGCCCCCGCCGCTGGCCTTCCGGCGGCCGGGTTCCTCGCGCCATTCCCGGTTCGCGGGCGTGCGGCTGATCTGCGTCGCGAAGCTCTCCCCTTGGCGGGGGGAGCGGCGCTCGATGTTGGCCCGTGCGCCGCCCTGAGCGGCCTTCTGGCGCACGTTGGGGCGGGGGGCGGCCGGTTGGAGGCGTACGCCCTTGACGGGCTCTCCACGGGCCAGACGCTCCCACTGGGATGGCGTCGGGTGCCATACCGCCGCCGGCGGTTCTTTCTTCTGCCGGCCGGGGGTGTGCCGGCCGGGGCGGAGCGGGTCCTTGAACAACGGCTTGAAACGTGGTGCCCGGACCTTGGTGGAGTGGCGTCCCATGTCAACGCTCCGAATTCTGTTGCAGCGTCTGCGCGGTGATTTGCTTCTGCCGATTGGAGATCGTCAGGAGTAGGCCCAGCACGGGCGTGATGACGGCGGCGGCCAGGGCCTCTGTGCCGCGGCCGGTGTATGCCAGGAATGTGACTGCGGCGACGAATCCGAGCACGGTGACCATCCCGCAGACAATGGCGGTAATCATCACACTCGGCCGGTTCATGAGGGCACGCAACTCCGTAGACGTGGGGAGCGTGATCATACCGCCACGGGCTGACAATGGGAGAGTCACCATGACCGGATCATAGACCAACGCAAAGGACCCCGATAGCCGTAGCAATCGGGGTCCTTTGCGTAGATTGAGATCTTATCGGCGGGGGCCGGTAGACATCACCTTCCACGCCGCCCACGAATTCCGGAGTGCCCGCGCGCGCCTTTCACGCCACCATTTGATCATCAGAACGGTGACTCGCCGATCCACCGAGTGTCGTCGGGGGAATCGGCCGGGGTCACGTCGTCGCTGCTGGGCCGGTCGTGTCCGTCGGCAAGGAATGCGGCGCCGCTGATGCGGGTGTGGCGGGGGCATCCGGGCTGGTGGGCGGCCGGGTGCCCGCAGGTGCAGGGTTCCTGCGGGCCGACGACGCCCATGTTACCGGTGAGGCCGGACACGTCGGGTTCGGCGCCGCCGAACAGGACGGCGCCGTCCTGCGACCGGTGGGGGCCGGTGTGGCCGCGTCCGAGGCTGCACGGGGTCTTGATGACCCCCGGAGCTGGCTCCGCGTACGGGTACGGCAGGGGGTCCAGGCGGCTGAATGGGCAGGGTTCCTGCGGGTTGCCCCACCGGGCGCCGGGCGGCCCGTACAGGACGTCATCGGCGAGATCCTGGGCCGACCGGTCAACGATCCAGACGGGGCCGTGCAGGTCGAGGAGCTCGACCCACGCGAGCGTGTGCGGCGTGCCGTCCGGGACGTAGCCGAGGCGTGCCCACATGCCGTCATTGAGGCGCGTCCAATGGCTCGCGTCCTTGCTGCTCGCCACCTTCGTCTCGGTGGGGGGGGCGCCGGGAATCTGGTATGTGGTGGAGTCGGCCTTGTAGCGGCGGATCTCCGCGGCCTGGTCTTCGATGCGCTGTGTGAGCATCTCGATCAGGACCGCGGCACCCTGGCCACCGTCCTGGGGTGCGGCGATGCCGGCAACGATGTGGTCGGTGTCGTCGCCCTCGAATTCGTCGCTGAGGACTTCGAGGGCTCCCATGGCGGAGAGGATGAGGTTGTGGCGTTGGCGGGGGTTGAGGCTCATGTCGCTTCGCTCCAGGTGTGGACGTCGGTGGGGGCGGTGATGGGGCCGAGTGCGCCGCCGTTGATGAACGCGGCGTAGTGGACGCCCGTGAGGACGCCGCCACCGGCCCGGTGCTGGCCCTGGTAGAGGTACCGGAGGGGGTACCGGAGGATGCGGCGCACGGGGGTCCTTTCAGAATGCGATCGTGGTAGCCGGGACGGTGAGGGATTGCGCAAGGTGCGGGCCGCTGTGGTAGTCGGGGCGGACGCATCTGGCGCCGTTGAACATCCTGCCTTCACACTGTGGCCACAGCGTGGGATCGCTCAACGCCGTAAAGATCATGTGATCGATCACGGTTTCAGCGGTAGGGCGACGGGGGCGGGGAACGACGGTTTCACGGCGGCGGCGTAGTGCTTCGTGGCGCCATGACGCCAGAATCCAGCCGAGGGCGAAGGTGAACCCTGCGAGTATGCCGATTGTGGCGCCGAGGCTAGACACTGCGTCCCCGCTTCCATTGTGCAATCGCCTTTTTGACCGGGGCGGCGTGCGGGTGCTCGTAGCCGAGGGCGGCGCAGATGATCGCGTCGACGACGGTTCCGGCGGGCAGGCCGACCATGGTCCGGATCGTGTTGAGATCGTCTTTCACCACCTGCTCGGACCGGGCGAAAATCACGGGCCGGTCGCTGGCGGGTGTTGCGGGTAGCGGTGTCGTCATACATGCACTGTAGCAGTCTGCAAATGGCTATGGAATGCAGCCGCCCCCGACGCGGCAATGCAGTCGGGGGCGGCGCCACCGAATCGCGGATTCTGGGGAGATCACGCTCGGTCGGCGTAGGGAGACGATAGCAGGTACAGGCGCTTGTGGTCCTGTTTGCAGAAGATGTAAATCAGCTTTTCCCCGGGGAACTTCGGCTGGTTGTGGGGAACCTCGACACGAATCCGGTTGTCTCCGTCCGACGTGCAGTCGGTGTAGCAGCACATCAGGGGCAAGCCACGGGAGTTGCGTACGAGAACTTTGGTACTGCCGCTGCGGACACCCCGAACGCTGTGTGGAGAGCTGATCGGCGTGCCCTGCGTGTAGGGCAGGATGAGGCCGCTGGCGTGTTGCTGGCCGGCGGCGGCGGCGGCGCCGACCGGAAGGATGAGGCCGCCGGTCATGGCCGTTCCGCCACCGCGGCGATGATCTCCACGGCCAGGCGCTTGTAGTCGATCTCGATCGGGTCGGCCGTCCGTGCGATGAGGGTGTTTACGGCCTTGACCAGGTCGTTGGTTTCGACGCGCTTGGATTTGTCGGGGAGGGTGACGGTGTATGTTTCGTCCATCTGGCAGAGGGATTCGAGGCGCTTGATGGCGTAGGACCCGTCCCACTGCTGTCCCAGTTCGGACATCTCGTTCTCCTGTTCGTATACAAGTACGGCGGCCGGGATGGCGTCGCCGAGGGTGTACCGCATGTGCCACGGCTCGGATTGGAGCTCCCAGCCCCAGCCGTAGATCCAGGCGGCGGTGGTCAGCCACCGGAGTCGGTCCGTGGTGACGTTGGCGATATCGACGGCGATGCCCCAACCGTGGTTGGACGTGCCAGGCACGGCGGCCGACGCTTTGCCGGGGACCAGCCACCATTGCCGGCCCTGCCACGTCCTCGATTCGGTGGCGCCGTCCGGCTTGGTCGTCCTGTAGCGGGCGCGGAAAAGCGCTTCCTGCTGGGCGTAGCTGCGGTAGGAATCGGCGGTGGAGGTGGCCCGGATCGGCCAGGAGTAGTGCTCCAGGGCGGCGGCGACCAGGGCACGCCATGCGCGGGCGGCCGGCTCGACCAGGGTCACGGCTGGCCCTCCGGTATCGGACGGCGTGGTCCACAGGACGGCGGACGGAAGTTGGCCGTTGGATTTGCCGTTAAGGACGGCGGGGAGTGTGACGTTGGGAATGGGAAGGGTGGGCATCTGGACCTCAGATCAACACGTTGGCGTTGGGGAACTGGGCGGCGGTACCGGCGTGGTCAATCTGCAAAAAGAAGGGGGTGTTCCCGGCAACGTCCGCCGTGAACGTGTTTGTGAGACCTTGGCCGGTGACGACAAGGGGTGTCGTGAGGGTGGTTCCGGCGGTCCGGACCGCGACGAACTCGAAGTAGCACGATTCGGTGCCGACCACGATGCATCGCTGCACCCACGTTCGCTCTACCGTGCCGGCAAGGTTGGTGACCCGGACGCGGATCACTTGGGCGTTGGCGGCGGCGGCGGCGGCGGGCGTGACGTTGATACCGACCGCGACCCGGTACGCCTCGCCGTTCTCGAAGTCGACGGCGGCGCTGGTCAGGAGGACTTGCTCCGCGCCGATCGCGCCGATAGGGAGGGTGCCGGACACGTAGGCGCGCAGACCGCGTGGCTGGGACACGAGATCAATCAGAAACCCTGTGCCCTGGCGGATTTGCACGTCGACGCCGCCGAAAAGGACCCGTGACAGGGATTCAAACGCCACGGACACGTCAGACACTGATCCATAGGTCAGAAACGATTCAAGAACCGATCCGCTCAGTTCGTACGTTTCGTGCACGACACCCGTGTTGACCGTGCCGACCATGTGATTGCCTGCGGAGATCCCGTAGTACGTGTATGCCGTGGCGGATTGGCGGTAGATGATGGCGGCGGTCAGCACGCCACCATAGAACGCAACCAACTCCGGGGGGATGTCCGGCCCGATCACGATGGCGGGCTGCCCTGGCCCAGCGAATGGTGGCAGCGTCAACGATGACGGAGCCACGCCCCAGTCCCGGTTACTGGCCACGGGTCAACGCTTTCAGCGCGGCGATCTTGGAGCCTCCTCCGGCGAGGATGCCGAGGGCGCGGAGCATGCCGGGTGCGAGCCTCATCCGGTGCTCTCCGGCCATCGCGCCCTCAACGACGGACATGACGCCCATGAGGCCGCCGTCCGCCATCGGGTACAGGACGAACGTGCCGGCGACCAGGGGGGCCGGTGGGCCGTCGGCGGGGGCCTGGGCGTGGAGGTCCTTGATTCCGGCGATGAAGCCGCCGAGGTCGGCGGGGGGGGTGATGTCGGCCGGTGCGTCGGTGGTCATAGTCGTCCTACCTCGGGTTGTCGGAAGTAAAGCCACGCCGTGGGCGCGGTGCCGGTGGCGATGGACCAATGCAGGGTGATGGCCTGGCCCTGTCGGACATACATAGCGGTCGGCGGCGCGTACTCGTTGATCAGGCCGTTCTCCCCGACGCCGTACAACTGGTCATCCAGGTAGACCAGGAAGTAGCCGCCGGGGCCGCGGATGGCGCCGTGCCAGCACTCGAACTCCGAGGCGGGTAAGACGGCCGGCGGGAACGTAACCACCCACGCGCCGGGGGTGACCAAGTTGGAGGCGGACAGGACGCCGTAGGCGGACCGGACGCCCAGATTCGATGCCACGGCTACAGCAGTCGCCAGGCGAGCTGGGCGGGCAGCTCGACGGCGCCGCCGGACAGGGTGACGTCTCCGGTGCCGGTGCCTGCGCCGGACGCAGTCAGGATGCCGCCGCCGACCAGGACCAGGGCGCCGATGGTCCAAGTGGACCCGCGGGTGATCCCGGACTGGATGAGCTTGCTGGGCGTGACCTCATCCACGTAGAGGGACCACAGGTCCGTGCCGGCGACCAGGCCGGGGCCGGACGCGGCGACACGGGTCACCGCCCACACAAACCCCGGCTCCGGGCCGAGCGGGCTTTGCCGGTTGTCGGCCTGGGGGCCGCCGATGGTCCACACACCGCCGGACACGGTCGCCGCGCCGGAGAACTGGCGGAATTTGACGCCGCGGGTCAGCTCCGTGGCCCACGCCCCGAGCACCTCCGTCAGCTCGGCGCGGTTGAGCAGGTCCAGTTCGGCCCCGGCTTGGATCTTCGCTTTCATGAGGACTCCTTGATTTCGCGGCCCAAGAACCAGATGCCGATGAGGATGAATACGGCGCCCATGATGAGGGCGGAGCCGCGGAGCAGGTTGCTCGGGAGCATGGCTCGGGTCACGATGCCGGCCAAGTTGGCGACCGATTGGGCGCTGGTGGCGAAGCTGCCTGCGGCGGAGCCGATGTTGGCCAGGGCTTCTGTGACGTTGCCGGGGTTGGGGATCATCCCCGTGATGTTGCCGATGGCGCCCTGGATCGCTCCGACGACGGTGCCGGTGGGGTCGACGGGGTTGCCGTCTACTCCGGGCGCGCGCCGGTAGTTGTCCGTGTGTGCCCAGTACCCGTCGGTCAGCTTCGTGACCGTGACGGTCTTTCCGGGCTCGGGTGCCTCGATCAGATTGCCCTGGCCGTCTGCGATCCCGACGTGACTGGACCTCCCACCGCCCCAGTTGGAGAAAATGAGGTCTCCGGCCTGGACTTGGGCGCGGCTGATCGGGACCAGGTTCGATCGTGGTCCGATCATGTCGTGCGTGGTGCGCGGGATCGTGATCCCGATCTGCTTGTAGGCGTCCCAGAGCAGGCCGGAGCAGTCGTACGAGCTGGGACCCTCGGCGCCCCACACGTAGGGCTTGCCCGTCTGGGCCAGGGCGTAGGCGACGGCGTCGGCTCCGGTGGGCATGGGTCAGCCGCGTCCCTGGCGACGGCCGGAGAAGAACCGGGGGCCGGTGCGTGGCTCCGGGTCAGGCTCGGGTTCGTCGTCGTCCTGGTCGTCGTCGTCCTGGTCGTCGTCGTCCGGGTCGTCGTCGTCCGGGTCCTGGCCGCCGCCGCCGAACATGCGGTCCATGAATGCCGTGGCGTGGCCCCCGGACAGGACGAAGATGCCGCCCTCGAAATCGTCGTCGTCGTCGTCGGGTTCCGGTTCCGGTGCCGCGCGGCGCCGGGGGGACTTTCCGTATATCGCGTGCAGCCGGGCGTATTCCTGCCGTTCCTGCCGCTCGGTGTTGCGTGCCATGAGGGGGTCCTATCTGTGGCGGGTGTCGACGATGACGATCCGGCCGCGGGTGGGGTCGTCCCGGGTGGTGACCCGCGCGCGCTGCCCATTCGGCAGTGTGACCTTGACCCATTTTCCGGGTCGGGGTGGGGTGGTCATGACCGGTAGCATACGGCCAACATCATCCCTCATGGAAAGGGCAGAAAGATGCCCCGTGCGCGTAAAGCAGTCATCGACGATCCGGACCTCGGCGCGATGGAATCTCTCGACGGTGACCCGGCGCCCGCGGCGACGCGGCGCGGTCCGGGCCGGCCGAGGAAAACGGCGGTGAAGGCGGCCGGGAATCGCGGGCAGATCCCGACCAGGACCAGCGGCGGCCGGATCATGTCGAAAGCGGCGATGCAATCCAAGGTCGCGGGTGAGATCTACGCCTACGTGTCCATGGCGGCGGCGGGTTGGGAGCTCCGGGATCCGGAATGCGCCGGAATCCTTTACGAAACTGTGACCATTCCGGGGCCGGGTGGTCCGGTGCAGGTCGAGCGGCTCCAGGCGATCGTGGACCGCATCGTGGCCATGATCAGCCGGTCCGATGATCTCCTCAAGCGTTTCGCGGACTCTGGCATTCTCGGTGAGCTGGCCGTGCTCGGGACGCTGATGTTCCCCCTGGCCGCGGGTCTGTGGAAGGCGCACGGGCCGGCTGGGAATGGTCACGGTCCGGCCGGAGAGGGGGCCTACGATGCGGACCGCTATCCGGCCTACGCCCCCGTCAACTGACGAGCTGGGAATCCCCCGGGTTCGATGGGTAGAGGATGGTTTCGGGGCCGCGTTCATCCAGTCGTGGGGGCGGCCGGGCGGAACCCGGTTTGACCCTGAACACCTGACTGTGTATGGGAAATCCGGCGGCGGGAAGACGTACTTCGTCGGCTACGTGTTGAAACGGAGGGCGCTCGCGCCGCCCCATGGGCGTGGCTCCCACGTCGTGATCGTGGCCACGAAGAAGACGGACCGGACGCTGTCCGCGCTGGGTTGGCCGATCGTCTCGACCTGGCCGCCCGGCTACGGCGAGAATCAAGTGATCTACTGGGCGCGCGCGAAGGGGATCAGCGCGGAGCATCGCATTCCCCAGCGGGCCAAGGTCAAGAAGCTGATGGATGCGCTGTGGGTGCCGGAGTCCAATATCGTCGTGTATTGGGATGAGTTGGCGTATTTGGAAGGAATGCTCAAACTCAAACCGGAGATTGAGACGTACTACCGAGAGGGACGCGCCCTCGGGATCACGAATGTGGCGAGCATGCAGCGCCCGACCGGCGTTTCTCGGCTGGCCCACAGTGAGGCCGGGTGGACGGTCGCTTTCCCCCCGAAAGACGTGGATGACCGGGACCGGGTCGCGGAAGTCCTCGGAGATCGACGCCGGTTTGCGGCCGCTTTGGACCAACTGGACCGGAGAAAGCACGAATTCATTATTCGGCACGATTTGACCGGAGAGACCTACATATCTCACTTGCCGAATCCGAATCAACGAACGGCCCGGAAGGGCGTTACGGGCGATAGGCGAAAAGGTGTACCCTCCCGAGGACAGTGATCTACGTCCGCAGAAAGGCGGCCGGTGATGCACACCCACTTCTCCGCGATGAGCGCAATCGGGGTTTTCCTCGTGGTGCTCATTGTCGGGACGGCTTGGAGGCTGGGCGCATACCGGCTCGCCTCATCCAATCGGGCGGAGTTGCGCAACCTCGGCGCCGCCATGTCCTTCCAGTACTGAGTAGGAAAGGAGAGCATCGTGCCCGCTGCGGCCGTTGCCGGCGGTGCGAGTCACGCACCGGCAGGACCACCCACCACGGGTGGGTCGGTCGTCCCGTTCTTCTACGGGACGAACCAGTACGTCGAAAAATTCTTCTCCCAGTCCCAGCTTCTCGCCGCGACGCAGGTCGAGGCAGTCAGCAACGTGAACCCCGGTGGGTTCATGCGCGGCGTGCGCCTCGAAGTGTCGTCGACGGGCGGCGTGATCGGGTCCGGTGCGGTCGCGACGGACGGGCCGTGGACGGCGCTGCAGTCCATCACGCTGGAGAACATCGACGGATCGCCGATCATCTACCCGATGGCCGGCTACACGCACATGATCCGCCAGTGGTTCGGGCGGCCGTGGTGGGGCGACCCGTCGCGCCGGTTCGACTTCTCGAACACGATCAACCCGGCCTTCTCGCTGTTCATGCAGCCGGAGATTCGCCACACCGCGGGGGTGCTGGCGAACACGGATGCGAGGGCTCTGTATCGGATCAGGTTCACTTTCGCGACCGCGGCTCAATTCTTGGGCACGGTCGGTACGGCGACCCTGCCCACGGTCACCGTGACCTGCTACCTGGAGTCGTGGGCGCAGCCGGACTCCGCGGACCTGCGCGGCAACCCGATCGAGGAGCTTCCGCCGGGCCTCAACCTCGCCACGATCGCGCGGCACCAGGTGATCAACTTGACCGCCGTCGGCGCCGACAACACGTTGCAGATCTCCAACATGGGCAACGAGATCCGGTGCTTCACCTGGATCATGCGGAACTCCGCCGGTGCCCGTACTGACCTGGCGTCCAACCCCATCCGGTGGCGCCTCGACAACCGGTCCCTCGGCGTGTTCACGACGACCGAGGTGTTCAACCGGATGGCGGACTTCTACGAGTCGTTGCAGAACGGCTCGACCAGGCCCACGGGTGTGTACGTCTTCCCCCGCTTCTTCGACCCGGGCCGGATGGTCGGTGAGTCATGGATGGGCACCACCAACGCGACGTATCTCATCTGGGAGACCGCGACGGCGGCCGGCGGCGCCGGAGGCACCATCGAGATCGTCACCGATGAGGTCGTGCCGGTCGGGCCGGTGCCGATGGAGCTTGAGTCCATCTGATGGCCCGCAGGGATCAGGCGGCGCTCCCCGGCTCATGGCGGGGAGCGCCACCCCAAGCAGGAGGGACCGGGTCCATGGCAGGACCACGCAGCGGCAACGTCGTCACCCCCACGCGCAAGTTGTCGGCCACGGGCTGGACGCCCACCGTCGCCAACCTGGTCGTGCTGGTGGCGGTGGAGATCGCGGCCTACTGCGCGCTGCGGTGGGCTTTCCGTACCGCGCACGGCGGCTGACAGCGGCCCACGCGGCCGTAGAAGGGATACACGGGGATGGGTAAGAAAGTTGTGCTCGCGTTTTTGGCCGGCTGGGCGCTGGCCATTCTGATCAGCCCGCGCGACGTCGCGGGCATGTTCCGGGGCAAGTCGTGACCGCGGCCGGTGACCACACTCACGAGGGTGGGCCGGATGACGGCGCCTACGACTGGTTCAAAATCTTGGACATCGTGGTGTGGGTCAGCGTCGCGCTGATCACGTGCATGGCGGTGGAGTGGCTGATCGGCGTCGTGGTCCGGGAGCGGATCTCGCGCGGCGCGGCCCGGCACCTGGCCAAGGTCGGCGCACCGTCCGTTCCTGATTCGCCTACCGCGTAAGGACTCTGGCGATGAATCTGGCGTTTGCGATGCTGTTCCTGTGGATTGGTGCGGCCGCCTTGTGGTTCGCGTCCCACGGGGTGGAGGCAGCGTCGCCGTGGGAGGCATTCGCCACGGTCCTTGGTGCGGCTGGTGGTGAGTGATGGGCCGTCACGCGGCACCGTCACCGCCGCCGGATGCGCGTGCCCGCGTGGTGCCCCGGCGGCGGCCAGGACCCAAGCACAGTAGCGACGCGCCACCGAAAAAGGCCGCGCCGCGAAAGGCAAGGGCAAAGGCGCCTGCTCCGGCGGCGCCGACGGCAGTGCCGTCGGTGCCTGGGAAGGCTGCCCGGCGGGCCGCCGCGGCGCGCGCGGTGGGAAGTGAGGCACGCGAATACGCCTACCGTCAGGCGTGGCGGGCCACGAACGGGAAACCGTCCGTGGTCGGCCGGGCCACCAGCGGCGCCGCTGCGGGGGCGGCGTCGGGGGCCGCGATCGGGGCCGCGGTTCCGGTGGTCGGGCCGCTGGTCGGGGGAGCCACCGGCGCCGTTGTCGGCGGCGCCGGTGGCGCGGTCTCCGGTGCCAAGGCCAAGAAGGCGTACAAGGCCGCGATGCGGGCCGGGACCGGCAACGCGAGGAAAGTCATCGTGGCGGAGTTTGCGATCTGTGCCGTGATCGCGGCGTTGTCGCCGATGACGGACACGGCGAAGGCGCCCACGTCGTGGATGAAACGCATGACCGCGATCATGGGACTGTTTTTCATCCTGGGTCTCATCTCGGCCGGTGGGCGGGGCGCGTCACGGGCCGCGGCCGGATTCGGTGGGATCGTCACCGTGGCGTTGCTCATCAGTGAGCGCGACGTGTTGGTCAAGTTGGCGTCGGTGTTCCGCACGCGGGACGAGACGATCTCGGGCCGGGGGCCTGGCCCGTCCGACGACGATCTGATCGCGGCCGGCGGCGCTATCGGGGACTGGGACATCGGGTGGAATCCGGCGTCAGGCGGGCCTTCGGGTGAATCCGTGAGCCCACCCTGGGACTTCGGGACGCTGCGATGATCGGGGACTGGCTTGCCCTCATCTTCGTGGTGACGATCATCTACCTTCTGGTGCGGCCGAGAAGTCAGGCGGCCCAGACGGTGGACGCGATCGGGGACCTGGTGACGGAAATCGTTCGGCGCGCTACAGACGTTGCGGCATAAGGAAACGGGGACACACAATGCACCGCTTTTTTGACTGGTTGATGTTGCTGCTGTACGTCGCCATTCTGTTCCTTCTCGTCCGGCCAGGTTCGCAGGGGCCGAAGTTGGCCGAGACGGCGACCAAGGGCCTGGTCGACCTCATGAATGCCGCCACGGGTGGCGGCGGCTGGTCGGGGAACAAGTGAGCATCGGGAGCCGGCAGCGATCGGCGCCGCCGATCGATCGGCGGACACCGCGGCGCGGCGACGCCGCCGGCGGCTACGACGTGGTCGAGGGGCCGCGGACCCTCGCGCCCGGCCTCGATACCGAGCTGGCCCGCTACCCCGGCACGGTTTTCGATACCAAGGTGATCCGTGACCGCGGCCCGTTCTACGCGCAGCCGACGTACGGGCCGCCCGGGGTGTCGTGGACGTCGTGGACGGCGGCCGGACCGACCCGCCCTGAGCTGCACATGCGCAACGCCACGTGGCGCAACATGGTCGGCAACTCCATGTCCCGCTACCCCGTGGTGGATTCCCCGTCGACGGGCATGCACACGATGGGGCCGGCCGGCACACAGCGGACCGCGGAGCGGTACGTCACCACCCCGCAGATGGTCGCGGAGCGGCAGTATCGCCTCTCCCCCGGCCAGTACAGCGGACAGACGTATTCGCAGACGACGAAGGTGCAGGGGCGGCGGCGATGACGATCACGAGACGTCAGACCATGGTCGGCGGCGCCATCGTTGGGGGCCTGGTCCTCATCGCAGTGATCCTGTGGTGGCACAACCATGCCACCGCGCGGGAGCGGGCCACACCTGCGTGGCTGAGTCCGGGCCAGCCGCCGGACGAAGTCACGCCGGAGCCGCTGTCGCCGGATGCGTCGTGGGCTGCGAATCGGTGCCGGCCCATGGTCGCGTCGTGCGGGCCGCACTCGGCCGGATCACGAGTCCGGCGGGAGTACCCCGGGTCCCTGTGCGAATCCGACGCGAGTTTCGTGCGCGCTTCCGTCAACCTGACTGCGGAGTTGTGACATGGCGGTAGCGCAGCAGGCGCCAGCCTCGAACGCCCCCTTCCTCAAGGGGTCGATCATCTGGGAGAAGAAGGGGCCGCTGCCCGTGTGGGCGTGGGCTCTGCTGGTCCTGGGCCTGGTCCTGGCCGTCACCATGTGGCGCCGCAACAGTGCGTCCGCCACGGCGACCGAGGCAACCACCGGCGGAGACGTTCCGCCGAACCAGGCGGCGCCGCCGGTGTTCATCGTGCCGCAAGGACCGCCGCCGAACGTCACGATCACCGTGCCGGGAGCGCCGCCCGGTGCCGGCCGGCCCCACCCACCGCTCACCCCGCGACCTCCGTCCAACTTCAGGGACACAGGAGCCATCTGGACCGATGCCCTGGAGCTGCACTGGGACCAGGTGCCGGGCGCGTCCGGGTACGCGATCCGGGACCTCGGATCGGGACAGGTGCATTCAGTGGTGGGTGGCAACACCACAGGGACCATGCTTCGTGGTCTAATACACAACGGCAGCTACAATCTGCAAATCGCCGCAAAGAATCTGGCCGGGGGTCTCGGTCCCTGGTCGGCAACACTGAACGCGAAGACGAAAAACTGATGAGCGTCCAGCGCCCGCTCGTCAAGGACCAGGCCGCCGCCATCCTCATCGGCGTCGGACTTTTCCTTGCAGGGTCCTGGTTTCTGTATGACGCGTGGGAACGCCGCGGGCAACGCACGCCGCGGATCGCCAGGCCGTTCACGTGGTGGTAGTCAGGTAGACCGCCGCCACGGGGGCGGCCGGCACACCCCAGAAAGGAAAGATCATGAGTGTTTTCGACGGCTCCACCGATGAGCTGACGTACGGACAGGCCCTGCTCGAACTGGCGGCCCGCGTGTCGTGGCCGACGGAGCTCCACGGACGGGAGGCAATCCGGGCGATCCAGGTCGAGCACGACCTGGTGCCACCGGACCCGGACGTTGTGATCTCCGTCGACCCGCGCGACGCCGAGATCGCGGCACAGAAGGCCGAGCTGGACAAGCTCCGGGCGGAGAAGGCGGACCGGGACCGGACCGCCCGCGCCGCGGAGCAGGAGTCCGAAATCGCGGCCCTGCGCGCGGCCCTGGACACGCCGCCGGCCCCGGCCGACGGCAAGGGCAAGGGCAAGGCGTAAACGCAAGTCGGGGCGCCGCTACAGCGGCGCCCCGGGCCACCTGCGGTCAACAGGTGGCTTCGACGATCCCCCCACCAGGAAGGAAGTCAAATGCCCGCAGATCGTATCACCCCCCCGTTGCATCGCGCATGTGTTGTGACCCCCGGGACCGTCATGTACGGAAACGGGACCGTGACCCATACACCCCCCGGCCTCGAATCGGACCTTCCCGCCCTGCTCAAGGGCACAGTGGGACGGTTTGGTGACCAGGCCACCATCCTGCTTGACGGGCCGTCACTGGCCGACGTTGAGCGGCACAGCGCCGCTGTCCGGGCGGCGGGATGGGAGCACTCGACCATCGGCGCCTGGACCCTTTTCCACCGGACGGACGGACGCACAGTGTCGGTCGGGGTC
>Ga0181338_1000160_pt1 | contig 14772 bp, 27 predicted proteins | sample Sp13VDMM110SD_FD_122168 | JGI IMG/M metagenome (GOLD analysis project Ga0181338, IMG submission 122168) | Freshwater viral communities from Lake Michigan, USA - Sp13.VD.MM110.S.D | ecosystem: Environmental > Aquatic > Freshwater > Lake | place: USA: Michigan | collected 2013-04-23
TACAGGTGATGTGGTCGGTATCCACTTTGACTCAAATACAGGCGTATCCGCAACGGACGGCAATTATTCTATTACTAGAGTAGATGCAAATTCGTTTACTTTGACTGACATTAACTCACGCACAATCACAAGCACTGCGGCTTTATATGTTAGCGGAGTTAATCGTTGGTTAATGACTTATGAAACACACTCAACGGACGAGTTCCAAAACGCTCCGCTTATTCCTGGTGAGGGCGTGTTAGTAGTTAATGGGATTTATGCGTACATGAGTGCTATAGATTCAGCGCAGATTTATTATGGCTAAGACTCCTGCGTGGCAACGCAAAGAGGGCAAAAACCCTGAAGGTGGTTTAAACGCCAAGGGTAGAGCTTCGTACAACGCAGCCAATCCTGGTAAGCCTGGATTAAAGCGTCCACAACCAGAAGGCGGTTCAAGAAAGAAGTCATTCTGTGCACGGATGTCAGGCATGAAAAAGAAACTAACCAGCGCTAAAACCGCTAACGACCCAGATTCACGCATCAATAAGTCTTTACGGGCTTGGAACTGCAAAGAAGGCGGAGCAATTAAAAGCAAAGCTAAAAAGAAGGTGATATGAAAGAGCATTTAACCGAAGGCACTAAACACGTTGTAGATGGGCTATCTTTAGTTACAGTGATAGGTACACTAACAGATTTATTGCCTGCAGTAGCAGCTTTATTTACAATTGTTTGGACAGTAATTCGTATCTATGAAACCAAGACAGTTCAAGGATGGGTTAGCCGTGCCAAGCGTAAGTAAGAAGCAACATAATTTCATGGCGGCTGTGGCTAATAACCCAAAGTTTGCCAAAAAATCAGGAGTGCCTTCTTCTGTTGGGAAGGAATTTTTAACTGCCGACAAAGGCAAAACATTTAAAGAAGGTGGAACCATGAAAAAAATGAAACCAGTAGACATGAAGAAAAATCCAGGTATGGCTAAGTTACCTACAGCTGTACGCAATAAAATGGGTTTTATGAAAGAGGGCGGTAAAGCGCACTCAGATATAGCTAAAGACAAACCTATGATGAAGAAGGTAGCAGCTAAAGCTGTGAAAGGCCATGAGAAGCGTTTGCATGGAATGGCTAAAGGTGGTGGCGTAGAGGCCAAGGGTAAAACCAAAGGCAAAATGATTAAAATGAATAGAGGCGGAAAGGCTTGCTAATATGAAAAAGATGAAAAAATTTCAAGACGGTGGAACTGCGGATGAAAATTTTACGCCTGAGCAATTAAAGTTCTTAGGTGGTGCAGACCGTACAGACCCATACATTTTGGCTCGTATGCGTAAAGCTGCTCCTGATGCGCCAAAAGCTGCTAAGGTAGATACTAAAGCGGATACCGGTGAACTACGTGATGAGACTGGCGCTACTTCTAAGATCCGTCGCAATACCGAGACTGGTGACCTATACAGCACAGAAGCCCCTACACCAAAGGCTGAAACAAAACCTGCTGCAAAGGCTGAAACAAAATCTGCTCCAAAGGCTGAAACAAAACCTGCTGCAAAGGCAGAGGCAAAATCTGAAATGGGTCCAACCAAAAGAACTACTGTTCAAGATTTTAGAGAGTCTCTTAAAAAAGCTCCAGAGATGCCCGGATCGTACAAAAAAGAAAGCACAGAAAAGCCAAAGACTAAAATAGAACCAGGTACATTTAGTTTTGGTAAAATTGCCAAAAATCTACGTGAGAAAGCCGGCATTACTTCCTATAAAAAAGGCGGCTCAGTTAAGTCTTCAGCTTCTTCTCGTGCTGATGGCTGCGCTGTCCGTGGTAAGACAAAAGGCCGGATGGTATAACTATGCCAAACTACAGACAACCTACTGAAAAAGAAGCGAAAAAGCTTGAAGGCGCTCGCAAGAAAACAGTAGAAGGCATCGAAGCCGAGAAAGATATGTTTTCAAGGCTTATGCCGACTATGGCAAAAGACGCTCGGGATCAGATCCGAGCTGGAAAAGCTATGCGGGAGTCTGTACCTGCTGCCGCTCGTGAGGGCGAGGCTTATAATCAAGCTGGCTTTAATAAAGGCGGACTTAATAAAGTTAACCCCACCCCTTCCATCCCAGCAACACCTGCTAAGCAGAACCCTAACGCAGTAGATAAAGATTCTAAAAAACCTGGCGCCAAAGGCTTTCAAGCAGTTCTTGATAAACATACAGGTGGTAGCAAAAGGGGCGACGATGCACCTGATAATCTTAGAACTGGTGAGAAAGTATCCTCAGCATCTAAACGGGCCGACGGTATTGCCATTAGAGGAAAGACACGCATATGAGATCTAGCCGTGGAATGGGGGACATTAACCCATCTAAGATGCCTGGAAAGAAAACGATCAAGCGTAAGGACAATCCAGAAGATGTGGAAATGTTTGCGGGTGGTGGACTTTATGCCAATATCGCTGCAAAGAAAAAACGTATAGCTTCTGGGTCAGGCGAGAAGATGCGTAGTGCTGGCGCTAAAGGTGCTCCTAAGAAGAGTGACTTTGCCAGTGCTGCTAAAACAGCTTCATACGCCAAAGGTGGTAAGGTTGGTAAGGGTGGCAAAGCCGGAGCTGGTTCGGCAATAGCAAAAAAACTTTTACAAAAACCTGGTTCTTTAACTGCGGCGGATATGTATGCAGAAGGCGGCAAAACTTCTAGTGTTAATAAAGCTGGTAACTATACGAAACCTGGTATGCGCAAATCTTTATTTAACAGTATTAAAGCATCGGCTACTCATGGTACGGCGGCGGGTCAATGGTCTGCTAGGAAGGCACAACTCTTAGCTAAACGCTATAAAGAAAAAGGCGGGGGCTATAAGTGAAATGGTCAGACAAACGCAAAAAGTCAATCAACTGCGACAGCCCAAAGGGGTTCTCGGAGAAAGCCCATTGCGCCAGCAAAAAGAAGAAAATGGCAGGGGGTGGTTTAGCCGCATCACAACGTTCCTTAAAAGCTTGGGGCGACCAAGAGTGGACAACCAAGTCAGGGAAGAAGTCATCCGAGACGGGGGAACGATACCTGCCCAAGAAAGCAATACAAGCGTTAAGCCCAAGCGAGTACGCAGCAACAACACGAGCAAAACGGCAAGGAAAAGCACAGGGACAACAGTTCGTGCCACAGCCAAAAAAGGTAAAAGCAAAAGTAAAACCATATCGAAAGGTGTAAATAGTGGCTGATACAAAAGACTTTATTCAACTACAAGTAGAGGCGTCTGAGCGTTTATATCAAATGATGCTTGATGACCATAAAGAACGAATTAAAGATATGTCGATGTGGGCTGAAACTAGTGTAAGTCTTATGAAAAAACTAGACGAACGAGACGAACTGATAGAAAAGCTTCACAGAGAAATTGAAGTGCTTAAGAATAAATAACTATGGCAAATACAACCGGCCTTACTACATTTAATTTAGATCTTAACGATCTAATAGAGGAAGCATACGAGCGCTCTGGGTTACAGTTGCGTTCTGGCTATGACTTTCGTACGGCCCGCCGGTCTTTAAACTTGCTTACTATTGAGTGGGCAAACCGTGGTATTAACTTATGGACTATTGAAGAAGGCGTAATTCCAATGGTTACAGGGCAGGCAGTATATCCCATACCAGAAGACACAATCGACCTTTTAGACCACGTCATTCGCCAAAACAACGGCACTGCTAGCACACAGTCAGATATTAATATTTCCCGTATCTCTGAGTCTACTTACTCAACCATACCTAATAAGCTAGCAAACGGCCGACCAATTCAAGTTTGGATTAACCGCCAGACTGCAAACACAAACTCAGCGGCGTCTACAACGGTAGCGGTAAGCGGAAACACACCAAGCGTATCTACTACAGACACTACAATTTACGTAGGATCTACAGCAAACTTACCTTCAACTGGGTTTGTTTTAATTGATTCGGAAACTATCGGGTATACCAACGTAACCGACAACCAACTAATAAACTGCGTAAGAGGACAAAACGGAACTACCGCAGCTACCCACGCCACTGGTGCTTCTGTAAAAATACAAAACTTACCATGTATTAATGTTTGGCCTGCCCCTAATGCTGGTGGAGACTATACGTTTGTTTACTGGCGCATGCGCCGCATGCAAGATGCTGGAAACGGTGTAAACATTCAAGACATCCCATTCCGCTTTATTCCCTGTATGGTGGCTGGATTGGCATACTATATTGCAATGAAGAAACCAGAAGTAACGCCAGACAGAGTTCTAGGTCTTAAAGCCGACTACGAACAACAATGGCTATTAGCTTCTCAAGAAGATAGAGAAAAGGCTTCTGATAGGTTTGTACCCCGTCAGTTGTTTTATTAATGCCATCTAAATATGCATCTGGCAAGAATTCGATTGCGGAGTGTGACCGATGTGGTCAGAGGTATAAACTTAAGGAATTACAGAAACAAGTAGTTAAGACCAAGCTTTATAATATTAAGGTGTGTCCTAGCTGTTGGGACCCAGATCAGCCACAGTTATCGCTGGGTTTATATCCAGTTAATGACCCGCAGGCAGTTCGGGAACCAAGACCTGACGTTAGTTATCTGGTCTCAGGGACAGATGTTTTAGGGAATGTGTCTGGCGGTAGTAGGGTATTTCAGTGGGGGTGGGCACCAGTGGGCGGGGCAAGCGGGTTTGATACCGTTTTAACCCCAAACTATTTGGTGGCAATAGGGCAACTTGGTACAATAACAGTATCAACAACTTAGGAGTTTAAAATGGGTTATACATCAACAGCAGACGGAGTAGCCAAAAAAGGTAAGACCGAAGGTACAAATTTAGGCGATAGTGGTCCTACAGTCTTGGGCATGAAGGCAAAGCCAAAGATGGGTGGCAAAAGCCAAATGGACATGAAGAAAATGGGGCGTAATTTAGCCAAAGTCAAGAACCAAGGCATGATGCGTAAAAGCGCAGGGAGAGGTCGATAATGGCTAACTATTCAAAGAAAGTAATGGGCAAAGAAGTTGGAGACGCTAAAGTCTATGCTCCTCCCCATACCATGAAAGGCAAGGCTATTTCTGCCAAGGGATTGACTTCTAAAGGTACGACTGGTGCAGAACAAATGGCTAATATGAATATCTCGGTTGACGGGATTAGTAAAGGTAATGGCAAGCCCGTAAATCAGTACGGCAAGATTGAGATGCGTGGTGCTGGTGCGGCTACTAAAGGCCGTATGTCTAGTGGAAAAATGGGTTAAAGGTATACTTTAATGAACTATGTTCAACTTTACCAAGCAATACAAGATTATGTTGAAACTACTGAACAACTGTTCGTGGACAACATCTCTACGTTTGTTCGGCAAGCTGAACAACGCATTTACAACACCGTTCAGTTACCCCCACTTCGTAAGAACGTAACAGGTACATTAACAGCCAGCAACAAGTATCTTTCTGCACCGCTTGACTACTTATCTACGTTTTCAATGGCAATAATTAAAGCCGACGGAAGCTACGACTATTTACTTAACAAAGACGTTAACTTTATCCGTGAATCATACCCACAGCCTACAGATACAGGGTTGCCTAAGTACTATGCTTTGTTTGGATCACAATACACACTTACGAACGAATTGTCTTTTATTCTTGGACCAACACCAGATAGTAGTTATAACGTAGAACTACACTATTTTTACTACCCTATATCTATTGTGCAAGGAGCTGTAACCTCTGGCACGATTACGCCAGGGTCTGGCTATATCAACAACTTGTACAGTAACGTGCCTATTACGGGTGGTTCTGGGTCGGGTGCTACGGCTAACATTACGGTGGCTGGCAACGTAGTTACAAACGTTCGCTTTAACAACCTAGGTAACTTTTACGTGGTTGGTGACGTAGTTTCTGCCGCTACAGCGAACCTTGGCGGTACAGGATCAGGCTTTCAGTTCACTATTACTGCAGTTGATAACACCCTTGGCACAAGCTGGGTTGGTGATAACTATGACCCATGTTTACTTTATGGTGCAATGCGGGAAGCTGTTATTTTCCAAAAGGGTGAGCAAGACATGGTCACTTATTACGAAAAACAGTTCCAAAATGCTATGGAGCAATTGAATCGCCTCGGCACAGGACTTGAAAGAGGTGACGCTTACAGGGACGGTCAGGCTCGTATACCGGTTAATCCATAATGGCTATCCAGCAAGGTCAGTGCACTATATTCAAAAAGAACTGCTTAAGCGGTTTAGAGAACTTTGCTGCTGGCACACCGTATACATATAAGATTGCGCTTTATACGGCACTTGCTGATTTATCCTACGAAACCTTAATTTATACGACAACCAATGAAATATCAGGCACAGGCTATACACCAGGGGGTAATACGCTGACTCGAATCGTTCCAGCCACTGATGAGCAGGTAGCTTACATATCGTTTCAAAACACTACTTGGAGCCCAGCGAGCTTTACTGCTAGAGGGGCCTTGATCTACAATAGCACTACAAATGCAGCGGTTGCGGTACTAGATTTTGGATCAGATAAAACGGCTACAAATACGTTTACTGTAACTTTCCCAACGGCGGATGCAGCAAACGCCATTATTAGATTGACTTAAGGAGTATTTATGAGTTCTGAAATAACAAAATTAGGCGACAGCTTTGGAGCTAGTGCTTCTTATGGCGGTGGTTCTGCTGAGACTGTTGGGTTAGAAGGTGTGTATGTGGCTACTTGTTATGGCGCTGATGGCGTTGAAAAATGGTCTGACACTATTGAAAACCTGACTACCAACGTAGGTCGTAAGAATTTAATGGATTCTTACTTTGGTAACACAGGCGGCGGTGCCATCATTATGGGCTTAGGAGGCGCTAATGCTGTCCCAGTATTTACCCCAGCTTATGCTGATACTCAAGCATCACACGCTGGCTGGTTTGAAGTTGGCGGTGCTAACGCTCCTACCTACTCTGGAACCCGTAAAACTCCAAGTTTCTCAGCGGCTACAACTGCTAACCCGTCTGTTCTAGCTACTTCAGCTGCGGTGGTGTTTAGCATGACTGGCTCTGGTACCGTTTATGGCGCTTTTATTAACGTAGGTGGTTCTACAGCGATTGATAACACCACAGGCACTTTGTTTAGCATCGGTGCATTTACGGCTGGTTCTAAAACGGTTACTTCTGGCGATACCATCAACGTCACGTATACACTCAGCGCTGCTGGCTAAGGAGCTTTAAATGGCTCTTCAGTTAAGAGATAGGGTATTAGAAACAGCCTCGGCTCCTGGCACAGGCACAGTTACCCTTCTTGGCGCTTCGTTAGGATACCAATCCTTTAATACCGCTTTAACTAGCGGTAGTACTACTTATTACACGATTGCGGATTTAGGCGGTGCAAACTGGGAAGTTGGTGTTGGTACGTTTACTTCTCCAAACCAGCTTGTACGTAATACTGTTTATTCTTCTAGTAATGGTGGTTCTACAGTTAACTTTAGTTCTGGCACACAGAACGTATTTATTACTTACCCGTCTTCGCAGTCAGTAAACCTTGATGCTTCTAACAACGTGTCTCCGCTTGGGACTGTAGCTTCAGGAGTTTGGAATGGTACTGCAATTGTTACGACTTATGGTGGTACTGGGCTTACTTCCTATACTGCTGGTGATCTACTTTATTACACTTCTGGTACTGCTCTGTCTAAACTGGGTATTGGCGCCAACGGATACATTCTTACTTCAAACGGTACAGCTCCAACGTGGGCAGCAAACACGGCAGCCACTCCAGACGATGCGTACTTTTTATCATTTATGATGGGTTAATATGGCAACTTATTCAAACAACTCGTATGCGGTAAAGAACGTCAGTACGTCTGGCTCAACTGCTATATCAAGCATTGCTTCTGGTACTGTTGCGGTCTCAAGCCTCATCTTAGCAAACACAGGCGCAAGCCCAATTACTGTTAGCGCTTATATCACTCGTAGTTCAGTGAACTACTACCTCGTCTATGTAGCTACTGTGCCTGTTGGTGGTTCTTTAGAAGTCATTCAAGGCAACCGTGTTGTGCTAAAAACTAGTGATTCTCTGACTGTTGTTGCTGGTACGGCTACTTCTTGTGATGCGTTTGTTTCTGCTTTGACTGCGACCTAACATGGCATACATCGGAAATACTGTTGAGAACCAAGGCTTTACCCCAGCCATTGATTACTTCAATGGTAACGGCGTTACTGTAACGTTTACTCTATCACGCCCTATTGCTTCTGTAGCGCAGGTAATTGTTGCGATTGATAACGTTATTCAAAACCCAAGCTCAAGTTTTACCATAGCTGGTAATGCAATTACATTTAGTTCTGCCCCGCTGTCTGGCACAAACAACATCTGGGTTGAGTACACAAGTCTAATTACGACTTATCAAGCCATTTCTCAAGACCCAACCGTTATTGGTGACATTAGAGCTACTGGCGGTTACTTAGCCGAGGGTGACTTTGGTAACTCGTTTGTTGACGGCGCAATCCTTGACTACGTTACAGGTAGAGGCCGAGTTACTGTAGGCGACTTAGATGACATCACTTTCTACCACGGCGGCACAGCTGGTCGTTCTGCAATGATGGATTTGTATTACGCTGGTGGCGCTAAAGTTTACGGAACTACTGCGTTAACTATTCCTGTTGGTACAACTGCCCAAAGACCTACTGGCGCTAACGGCATGATTAGGTACAACACCACACTTGGCGTTTTAGAAGGTTACATTAACGGTGCTTGGACAACCGTAAAAGATAGCTCTTATTCCGTAGAATATCTTGTAATTGCTGGTGGCGCAGGTGGAGGCGCACAGCACGGTGGAGGAGGTGGATCTGGCGGGTATCGCTCTTCTGTAATCGGAGAATCTTTCCAAGAACCCGTATTAAATATTTTTCCAGGAACTTCCTATACCGTAACTGTTGGTGCTGGCGGTGCAGGTGGGACAAGCGGACAGCCTGGAACTAATGGAAACAACTCTGTGTTTGGGTCTATTACATCAGTTGGTGGCGGCGGTGGTGGTGGCTGGGGAGTTAGTCCTTTTGGAGGCTTAAATGGCGGTTCTGGGGGTGGCGCTTCTTTAACAGGTGTGGGTGGTAACGCAACTGCTGGACAAGGATTTAATGGTGGGGATACTGGGCCACAAGGCATAAACTCAACCTTCCCAAATGGTGGATCGGGCGGCGGCGGCGCTAATAATATCGGTGAAAGTTCGCAGAGTTTATCTAAAGCTGGTAATGGCGGTAATGGGCTTTCTTCATCTATTACTGGAACATCAGTAACTCGTGCTGGCGGCGGCGGCGGCGGTTCCCATAGCCCATATGCAATTGGTATTGGTGGTTCTGGTGGTGGTGGTAATGGTGGTCTAGGAAACAACGGAGCCCCAAGTGGAACTGGCGGAGATGGTACTGTGAATACTGGCTCTGGCGGCGGCGGTTCTGGTTCTAATTCAGCTAACGGTGGGGCTGGTGGTTCTGGCGTAGTTATCATTCGTTACTCAGGCGCTCAACGAGGTACAGGCGGAACCGTTACATCATCAGGCGGATACACTATTCACACTTTCACATCATCTGGTACATATACGGCTTAAGGAGAAAACATGGGACATTTTGCAAAAGTAGTTGACGGTAAAGTTACACAAGTGATTGTGGCTGAACCTGATTTCTTTCAAACATTCGTAGATTCAAGCCCTGGTGAGTGGATTCAAACATCCTATAACACCATTGAAAATAAACACCCAGAAAACAGACCATTGCGTGGTAACTACGCTGGTGTTGGCTACACATACGACAGAGAAAACGATGTGTTTATTGCCCCAAAACCATCTGATGACGCTACACTAAATACTGAAACATGGCTATGGGAAGTTCCTGTAGTTGAAGAAGCACAAGAGAGCTAAATAATGCCAATAAGCACCATTGACCAAAAAGGCTTAAACGCTCCGCTATCTTTAACGACACCAAACCTTGGCACCCCATCTGCTATTAATTTAAGTAATGCTACTGCTTTACCCGCTAGCGCTTTACCTACTGGATGTATTTTACAAGTTCAATACGCAACTATTGGAACAGCCTTTACTACAACCAGCCAGACTGCGGTAAATTCATCTTTGTATGTATCAATAACACCTAGCTCTACATCAAGCAAAATTCTTGTTATTTGTACTGGTTCTTTTGGTTACGCTAATAGCGGTAGCTCTAATTTTGGATTTCAATTATGGCGAAATGGTGTAACTGGAACTCAAATTGGTAACGGCACAATTAATACAACTGGAGCAGTAAGTCAGCTTGATATGCCCGGAGCGTTAAGTGGCTATGACACGCCATCTACAACTTCTTCTATTAATTACTATTTAGGTGTTAATACACAACCTAGTGTTGGTGGAACAGTTCGAGTTCGTGAAGGTTCTTCAATTATTGCTATGGAAATACGTTAATGCCATACATCGGAAACCCCATATACCAATCGGCTTTTGTAGTCGATCAATTCAACGGTAACGGCTCTACTACGGCTTTCACAATGTCGGTGGCACCTGCTGGGGTTACTAACGTACTGGTAGCGGTATCTGGTGTTCTTCAAGACCCAAGCACATATGGCGTTGTTGGCAATACGATTACTTTTACAGCAGCCCCACCCTCTGGTACAGGCAATATCTCATGCCGTTATCTTGGCGTACCTGCTTCTGGCGTAACAACCACAGCTTACAGAACCGTAACGGAGTTTACTGCAACCGCTAGCCAAACAACATTCACACCTCCTAGCTACACCGTAGGCTTTATTAACGTCTATTTGAATGGTGTGCTTTTAGGCTCTGCTGATTACACTGCTACTAACGGAACTACTGTTGTTCTTACTACGGGCGCTTTGGCTGGTAATCTGGTTACTGTAGAGTCTTTCTTAGTTAGTTCTGTTCTTAATGCTATTGCTAATACAAACAATTCTGTTACAGCTTTAAATTTAGCATTGGGCGCTTCTGCTTATAATTTGGCTTCTGTTTCTGGTACTACTTACAACCTTGAATATCTTATCGTTGCTGGCGGTGGTGGCGGAGGTGGTCGTGTAGGTGGCGGAGGTGGTGGTGGCGGTGTCTTAAATGGTTTTGTAACTGTTACATCAGGCACTGGATATAGCCTTGTAATTGGCGCTGGCGGCACTGGCGGTGCATCAGGTGTTAATGGAACCGTTGGGTCAAACTCTACTGGATTTAGCTTAACTGCTATTGGTGGTGGTAATGGAATGGGGCTTGGCGGTGCAGCTTTAACTACTGGTGGTTCTGGTGGCGGTTCTTCATTTACTAATAATGCTTTTGGTGCGGGGACTGCGGGACAAGGATTTAATGGGGCATCTTCGTTTACAGCAGCTGCATCTTATGGTGGTGGAGGCGGTGGCGGTGCTGGAAGCCCAGGAACAAACGGAACAAACGGTTCTGGCGGTAATGGTGGTAATGGATTGTTATCTCGCATTAGTGGTTCTTATGCTTTTTATGCTGGCGGTGGCGGTGGCGGTGTCACTTCAGTAAGCGGTGGTAATGGTGGCGCTGGCGGTGGAGCTTTAGGTGGAAATAATACAGTTGGCTCAAATGCAAGTGCTAATACTGGCGGTGGGGGTGGCGGTGGCGGTGATGGTCTAGCTGGTGGTAATGGCGGTTCAGGAATCGTTATTGTTTCTTACCCAGGCGCTACTCGTGGCACAGGTGGAACTATTACCTCTGTTAATGGATACACCATTCATACATTTACTTCTAATGGGACATTCACAGCATGACACAAGCAGCTAACTTAGGCGCTCTCGGTACTAACGCAGGTACTACTGGTATTTTGCCAGCAGCGGGGGGTGGTACGGGAACTGCATCGGGCGTAACTGGATTCAAGAACAGAATCATAAACGGGGCGATGGGAATTTGGCAAAGAGGAACAACATCAACTTCTATTGGTTATCAAACTGCCGACAGATGGTCTTTTTATGCAGATTCATCAAGAACTGTTGCTCAATCATCTGATGTTCCTAGTGGCTTTATTTATTCTGCTTCATTAAGCGGGACAGGAAGCACAGGATTTACTCAAAAAATTGAATCTGTTAATACCAATGGACTTGTTGGAAATAACATAACAATTTCATTTTATTTAAAACAAACAACTGGAGCAGGCGCAAACGCTATAGCATTAAATCTTTATCACCCAACAGCAGTAGACAATTATAATGCTACTACTCAAATTGGTTCAACTCAAAACTTTACAACTACAACTGGATGGGCGCAATATAGTGCAACTTTTTCTAGTTTGCCTAGTGGTGCTGCTAATGGTTTGCAAGTAACTATTGTTACAAATAGCGGTTCTGCCGTTGTATTTTTGCTTACAGGAGTTCAGCTAGAGGTAGGCTCTACAGCTACTAGCTTTGATTACAGACCTTATGGAACTGAATTGGCTTTGTGTCAAAGGTATTTTGAAAAGTCTTATGATACTACTGTAGCACCAGCTACAAATACAACAACAAATGCTGTTTACAATTACGGAAGCACAGACCAATATTCTTCTTTGGTTGCTTCTGTGCCATTTAGGGTTGAAAAAAGAGCCGCACCTACAATGACCGCATATCAAACTGGTGGCACAAGTGGTTCTTGGGCTTATGGAAGAAGCGGTGCAACTGGAACTGCAACTGCTAACTTTTATGACACAGGAACAACTAGATTTACTCAATATATGACAATTGGTGCTAGTGCTTACGCATCAGCAAATTGTTATGGTCATTGGACTGCTTCTGCGGAGTTATGATTATGTATAAACTAATAAAATTACCAAATGGTAGTCTTGCTAATAGTGTTGAAAATTTAGATAACAACGCTTATATCCCATTCGACCCAGCCAACACCGACTACCAAGCATACCTAGCTTGGATAGCAGAGGGCAACACCCCACAGGAGGCAGACGATGCCATTAACTAAAGTCCAAAGTGCGATGATTGGTGGTGGGTCGGGTACTGTTGCGTTTGCTCCATCCGTGCCTGTATACGAGAACACCCAAACGATTAGCACGAACTACACAATTACGGCGGGCTCAAGCGCCATGTCTACAGGACCAATCACAATCGCAAGTGGGGTTAGCGTAACTATTCCTAACGGATCAAGGTGGGTAATTCTATGAGTAATTTAACGATCCTTGGCGATACATCTGGCTCGGTTGTTCTGCAAGCCCCTGCGGTAGCGGGTAGCGGAACTATTACTTTGCCTACTACTGGTGGTACTGTTAGAACTACGACAACTCCAGGCACTATTTTGCAAGTGGTTAGTGCTACTTATTCAACCGAAATTAGCAATAGCACAGGAACTTACTCTGATGCTGGCTTATCTGTAAGCATTACTCCTAGTAGTTCTTCTAGCAAAATTCTTATTCTTTGCTCACAAGGAATGTTTAAAAGCACTGGGTCTGCTGGTATTTATATGCAAGTATTAAGAAACTCAACTTCAATTTTAATAAATGGAAGACTAGGAATAACAGATTCTGCTGGAGTTGGTGGTTTTGTTTTATGGAGTTGTAATTATTTAGATTCTCCAGCCACTACTTCTGCAATAACATATAAAACTCAATTTAGAAACTATAATACAACTGGTACTGCTTATGTAAATATTGACGGCTCAACTGCACAAATTGCATTAATGGAGATAGCTGGATGAATCACGAAACCATATACAAATTAAACCCATCCGTAGTTACCATTCGTGGCGATGTTGCTTACGATGCAGACGGCAAAGGCGATTACATTGCCAAGTGGGAACACCCAACCCTACCAAAACCAACCGATGAGCAACTAGCATGACAACAACAATCAATGCCTCAACCTCGTCTGGTCTGGTAGTTACTCCAGATAACAGCGGCAACGTACTGCTTCAATACAACGGGCAAAGTGCGCCAACTTTTTTTGCATATAAATCTACAAACCAAAATGCTACTGCTGGAACCGATACAAAAGTAACTTTTGATACTGAAGTGTTTGACACTAACAACAATTTTGCTTCAAATCGTTTTACACCAACTGTGGCTGGCTACTACCAGCTTAACTCTAATGTTTTTTATACAAATGCCACTACTGGGTATGCTTTCCTATCGTTTTTTAAAAACGGGGCAGATTTTGTGCGTGGACCACAAATGCAATTAACAACAGCTGCATACAATGCGCAAAACATTAGCAATATTATTTACCTTAATGGAACTACAGACTATGTAGAGGTTTACACCCAATCGGGGAGTACATCAACTATATATGGGGACCCTGGCCCAACGTACTTAACTAATTTTTCTGGCTGTCTTTTGAGGGGCGCATAATGGCTTTAATTCTAAGTGGCGATACTGGAGTTCCAGCTAGTGGCATGCCTACGGGGTCTGTGATTCAGACTGTAAATTCGACTTATTCAACTCAAGTTGATACAACTAGCACAAGTTATGTAACCACAGGGTTATCTGCAACAATTACCCCAAGTTCTTCATCTAGCAAGATATTAATTATTGTAAGCAATGTAATAAGAGCGGCAAGTCTTGGTGATTGTAATTGGACTGTATTTAGAGGTACTGTAGCAGGAACAAATTTAGCTAGTTCAGGACATTTTGTTTATGGAACAGCAACTTCTGGTTCTACTACTGTTGTTACTGGAATTAGTATTAATTATTTAGATTCTCCTGCAACAACTTCTGCAACAATCTACACATTAGGGTTTAAAAGTTCAGGAGTTTCAGTAAGCAGCCAACACGCTAGTACAACCGCAACAATGACCCTTATGGAAATTAAAGCCTAATGTTCGGAATCAGCACCTTTGCTCAATCGCCTTTTGCTGCATTAGGTGGCAATGCGTTTCCAGTTGA
>Ga0181338_1000161_pt1 | contig 14608 bp, 12 predicted proteins | sample Sp13VDMM110SD_FD_122168 | JGI IMG/M metagenome (GOLD analysis project Ga0181338, IMG submission 122168) | Freshwater viral communities from Lake Michigan, USA - Sp13.VD.MM110.S.D | ecosystem: Environmental > Aquatic > Freshwater > Lake | place: USA: Michigan | collected 2013-04-23
GGTGGGTTGACCAGGAAGCCACCCCACGCGGACACGGGAGAGGCGCGACGTTCCGAGCCGACCGCGAGGACTATGCCACGATGGCGCGCGTTATGCGGGATCAAGGCCGGTTGCCGTTTGATCTGAACGAAGCAACGCTACCATGCGAAGACGCCGCTTGCGGGGTGTGACCCGAGCGGCGTCCGCGCCCTGTATCCTTGCCACCCCCTACGGGCCGAGCGGCGAGGCTCTGCATCACGGCCGGGGACGATCCGGCGCGCCTAGGCTCTACCAACTGAGCTACGTGGGGCAGCGCGATCGAGATACCACCCGCCCGCCCGACGCATCAACACTTCCACGCTCGGAGGGATTTATTGATGCGGCTGTTCGGATCGTTGGCGGTCTTAGCCGAAGTCAGCTTTTTCTTCATACCCTTCATTCGAGCGCAGAAGGAATCCCGGCGGGGGCCGCCCTCTGGCTGCGGCGCCTTTAGCCCTGGTTTGCCAGGGTTGGCGCTGTTGTAGGAGGCGCGCCCCTTAGCGTTGAGGCCGCCTGCCTCCGCCTTACCTTCCTTACGCGTCCACGCCAGTGTCTTTGCCATGTCGCACTCCGATTGGTTAGTGACCGCACCCGCAGTAGCGCGATCGGGATACCACGCGCGCCGAGAGGATGGCGAGAGGTTCCGGGAGGATGCCGAGAGGTTAGGCCAACAGGAGCCGCAACACCTCCGCGACCTGATCCCGAAACGCAAACATCAGCCCGCCGACGAGAAACGGCGCCGACCGCAAGCACCACTTGCAAGGATGGTCCCGCAGCGTCCGCCAAGCCAGGATCAGGAGCGCCAGAACTCCCACAACCAGACCGCCCCGGCGCCGGCCCCAGCTTTCCAGGCCCACTCTGCGAGCAGCCGGCCGAGCGTAGGAAGCGCGCCTTCCCCCAGTCGTTGCGCTATCCATTTCGCGGCACCCCAGAGGGAATTGATGATTTTGTCATGAGTTTGCTTTGGCCGCACGTCATTGAAAACCCCCTGAAACCGTTTGTCACGCTTTGGCGGCAAGGTCTGTGACCCAGGCTATACCTAGGCGCGAACGGGCGTGCATATCGTCAGTGGTCATGAGGCTGCATTCCTCGTGGCGGGCGTAGGGGGCCGGTCCCGGTTCCCGCCGGGGCCGGTCTATTCGTTCACTTGGCGGCGATGCCCTTCAGCTTCTCAAACGTCCGCAGGCCGCCCATTCCGAGCATACCTAGTAGCAATTCCCATAGGCTGTCATCCAAGGCGGGCAACGTGCCTGCCATGTCGCCATGTCCAAAAGCCACCATTCCCGCGCCTACGATCGGCCGTGCCAGGTATTGATAGGCCAAGGCCGAGGCACAGACCCACCCGACCGCCGGACGCCATCCCGCGACGAATATGGAGCCGCTGTCCGCCTCGGTCTGGTTGATGTTGGCCTGCATCTGATCGGCCTGTTGTGCGGCGGCAAGCAGAGACGCCATCGCCTCGGCCTGCGCCCGTTCGCGTTCGGCCGGATCGGGGATCATGCCGGTTAGTTTGGAGATGACCGGGCCGAGTAGGGGGAGAAGAAAGGCGAGCATGGCGCGTCTCCGATCAGCGCAGGATGGTCATGGAGAACCAGCAAACGGCGCTGTTATCCACGGAAAGGGTAGAGCCGGAATCCTGATACACGCACGTCTCAAAATAGTCGCCGGGTGTGACGGATTGCACACCGGATGCCACGTTCTGGTTGACGTTGATGCCAGCAATAGTCGGAGTTGTGTCGGATGGCGTCAGATTGGCTAGACTGCCATTTTTCCGAATGTAGACCTGCCGATAGCCGGACCCGTTCGGGCTCCAAATCACGCCAGCTTGAAGCGATACCAAAGACACGCCGGACGGAACCGTTAGCCTTGATGGCGTCGCGCCGGAGTAAACCGAGGAACTATCATAAACGGCTGATTGCCAAGTCAGTGCCGTGGTGGTTGCCGTCGTGATAGATTGCGAACCCGTTTTGACAACCGACGCCCCCCTGCCAAAGTTGGCCGAGGCGGATGCCCACGTTGTCCCGTTGCTTGTCAGGACATTGCCCGACGTGCCAGGCGCGACCATCTGCACCGCCGTCGTGGTGTTCCCGAGCAGCACATAGTTGGCGGTGAGTGTGGATCGTCCGGTGCCGCCATTCGCCACGGATACCGGCGCGGACAGGGATACCCTGTTGCCGGATACCGATAGGCCGGTTCCGGCGATCACGTCATTGGCAAGATAGACGTTGGTCCCATTGGACCATATCAGCGTTGCATATCCTCGAACCGCCGTGACCGTCGCAGCCCCGCCGCCATCGGATGCGAGCGTGACGGTATAGGCGCCGCTTGTCGTGTTCCGGACGATGTAGAAGCCCGCCACGCTGGCCGGGAAATAGATGGTCACGTTGCCAGAAAGCGTCCCGGTCAACAACACGTTCACGTTCTGGCATTGGGTTTGCGTGAGTGTGACGTTGACGTTCGTGAGGGAGACCGACTGGATGCCGCCGAACGCCTTGTCTACAACGTCCCAGTCGGCATTGACCGGAACGTCCCACGTGTTGACGTAATCGTTGAAGCCCGGCTTTTCGATGCGCTTGTTGGTGGTGTAAGTGCTAGCCATGGCGATCGGTCCCTAAATAGCTTGGTTGGCGACTTCGAGCGCCTTGGCGATGGATGTATCGTCGTGTTTCAGGAGCGGTTCCGTCTCGCGGCCAAGCCGGCTTTTGTGGCGTTCGGCAAGGGCGATGTAGCGATCCGCCTCGGCTTCATGGTCTGGGAGCGACGTGCGGCCACCGGATGCGCGCGCGGGTCTATCCTCTGGCGCCTTTGACGGGTTAGCGCGTTCGTATGTCACGCCCGCCTTGGCCATGGCCGTTGTCGCGTTTTGCAGGAAGGATTTGGCTTCCGGCATTTCCATGGCGAGCTTGCCGAGGCGCGCAAGATCGGCCGGATCAGTGGATGATAGAAGTTGCATGACATGCGGCGCGATGGCGCGTTCACGGGCGCCCTTAGCCGCGCGAATGCCAACGTCTAGGGCGGCACCTGCCGCTACCCCGGCCAGATGCCAGACAGTGCTTCCCGTCATCCCGGTAATCAGCGGAAGCGCCCCGGCGCCACCTAAGGCCGATAAACCAGCCTCTGACAAAGAGGGAAGGTTGTGCTGCTCATTCGCTGCAAACGGCTTCAGCTTGGCCATGTTCGCATTGGCGAGAGCGTGCCCATACATAGCGTCAAACGCATCATCACCGAACACGGATTTGAGACGCTTTTGCATGAGCGGAGACGATAGCAAGGTTTCAACCTTTTTGACCCCGCCGGGTTCGATCGCCATTTCAGCCAAGCGGGAGGAAATACCCGTGCGGAATAGGTTCTTGTCCTGCGGGTCTGCCTTCTTGAATTTCTCCATGATGTCGCGCGTGAAGAAAGAATCCCCCTTCTTCAAGCCGAAGTATCCGTCTTCAAGAGCGTTCCGCGCGCCGATATCCTCGGCCGCATCGTAGCGAGCCTTTTGATATGATGGGACGATTGCATCAACTTCTGCGACAAGCTGACGCTTTTTCAGAGACAGTCGCCGCGCTAGGTCGTCTTGCTTGCTTTCTTTGGCCGCTGCAATCAGATCATCCAACTTGCGCTTGGCTTGATCCCAAAAGACAAGATTAGGTGCCTCACCCGGAACGCCATTGCGAGGGATAATCCCGTTGCCCGTCACGCCACGCCCGATGATCCCGGCGTCGGGATCGGTGGCGATTTTCTCGACGCTACGAATGACATCTCGCATTTCGTCACCGGACGCCCATCGTTGCAACGCAGGCGTCCACACCTGCGCGGCCTTGGGATCGGTTTTCCATACTTGATACACGCGGTCGATTGCAGGCTTCGCCGCTTCCTTCATCATGGTTTGCAGCGTGGCCGCATCCGTCACCGCGCCGTGGTCATTTGTCAGTCGTGCGGCAAACTGATCGCCGGCCAGCGCCGACCGGCCTTGGATGGTGTCATTCAACTTGGCAAAGGCCGCCGTCGCGTCATCTCCCGCCAGTCCGTATTTCTCGACTAGCTTCTTTGTCGCGGGACCCGCCATGTCAGCAACCGCCGGGATTGCCCCTGCTTTTTCCGCCTGTGCGATTTCTGCGGGAGACATGGTTGATCGACCAGCCCGAACGTCTTGGCTCAGTGCCTTCGCTATCTCATCATCCGCTACGCCTTTCGGATTGGCGAGGCTCTTAGCCCCCGACCGAACGCCTTGCAGCGCGGCAGGACCGGCAAGAGCGCCAACAACGCGGCCGATTTCCTCTTGCCCGAACACGGAGCCAAGATCGCCTAGGGCTTGCGCTGATGTGCCACCGACGGCACCAAGGCCGACGCGACCGAGAGCGGTGGCACCTGGCCCCATGCCCGGCATGATGCCACTGCCTGCCATTTCGGCGGCTGATCCGGCATACTCTCCGGCCTTGGTCTTTGGTTCATAAGCAAGCGCCGGAATTTTGTTTTCCATAACCTGCGTGATTTCGCCCGCGTTCGGCGCCGGCATAGATCGCGCGCCTAGTCCGGGGAAAGCGGGCGGCCTGATAGTCTCGGCTTCTTTCTTGAAGCGCGCGGCTTTGCCGGGTTCGGCAATGCCTGCCCACTCTCCAACTTCAAGGCCCTTTTCGATCAGCTTGCTAACGCCGGCCGTGGTTATGTCGTTCAAGAATCCCGGAATGCCTAGCGTGCCTGCCACCGCGCCCTTGGGGAACTTGGTTGCGGCAGACATACCAACGTCTTTTGCCGTGTCGAATGCGGTTGGAACGTCAAGCGTAAACCGCCGGCCTTCTTCTGTCGGCGGTCGCGGCTTGATCGGAACGTCTACATCCAGAGTGAACCGGCGCCCTTCTTCCATGGCTATTTCACCTCAGAAAATTCAGGACGGCCGTCTTTGTCGATGCCTTCAAACCGGGCCTTGGTAGGCTTGCCGATAGGCACGCCGCCGCTCGTTGACTTCGGCTCAATGATGTAGACCCAACCCGGCTTGGCATCGCCCCAATTCTGCGGATTGGCGCCACGCACAGCAAGGTTGGCCTTGGCTTCATCCTTGAACTTGGCCATCGGATTAGCCTTCTGCCATTCCGCCGTCCATGTCGTCAGGTCCGCGCCTTGGTTGTTCTTGGCGTAAGCCGCAAGATCGTTCTGGTATTTCTTGGCGTATGCGGTTTCACCGATCAACCCACCGAGAACGTCCCGAACGGCTTTCGGCTGCATCGTCCCTGTAGGAACGGTTTTCGACGTAGTGTTAAGCTCCGTTGCCGGCGCCTTGTTCCCATATTTCAGCAACGCTTCCAGCGCGAGCTTCATGCTGTCTTTGGTCACACGCTCCAAATCCGCCGCCGAATTTCTCGCGTCTTCCGGGACATCAAAGCCAAGAGCGATCAGCTTGCCCGCAACGTCAGCTTTCACGTCTTCAAACTTGCCAGCCTCAAACGTCGAGAAGATATCAGCAAGATTGGCAAGGGTAGCCGCATTTGTCTCTATTGCGTTCATTTCCGGTCGCAAGGCATTCACAACCTTCTTATTCTCCGGAACATTCATCGTCCACTTGAGGAACGCATCACGCACCTCTTGCGCCGCCTTTGGATTAGTGGCGTCCCGGCGAACGGACGGCAAAATTTCACCAGCAATGATCTTCTGCCGGCGGGTTTCCTTTTCCTCGGCTTGGCGCGTAATCCGCTCAACGTCCTCTTGGTTTGCCCCAGCCTCGCGAAGACTATCGGCTTTCGCCCGCAACTCCGCGGCTTGCACGCCCAATAGGTCCGGACGATCTTCCGGGATCAGATCGTTCAACACGGCAGGTTCTACGCCTTGGAACGGCACCGTTGCCTCTACGCGCGCCGGAGCGGTAGCGACCGGCGGTTGCCCAGCGGCAGGGGGAGGCGCTAACGGCGTAGCCTGCACACCCTCACGCGGCGCGGTGCCACTCGCCGCCGGAGCGGTAACGGTTCCCTGCGTCGTGGCGCCATCCCGGATGCTTTCGCCAACCGGGAAAGACGTTCCAGAGATGCCCGTGTAGACCTTGGAAAGAAGCGTCTGCTTCTGCGAAGGCGTGAGCAATTCGCCATTCGGACCACGGAACAAGTAAGGCGTGTTGCCATACTTTGCCGGGTCCGGGTTCGGGACCTGTGCAAACGACTGATCCCAAAACTTGACGGCTTCAAGCGCCTTGGTCTGCCGCTCAATCCCGATCCGATCCGGGATCGCCTTGGTTTCCTCGGCCTGCTTGGCCAGCATGGAATTAAGCTGCTGCTGACGGAGTAGCGTGCCCGTCCCGCCCATAACCGCAGCGCCAAGCGCGCCGGCCTGCGTCGGAGCGCCGGCCGCCATGTAGGAGCCGATAGCGGACAGCGCCGGGAGCAAGAAATCCTTGCTCGTGAGGCTATCCATGAACGAGCGCTCTTTCGCCGCCGGCTTCTCGGCTTGTTGCGTGTCCATCATCGCCATGATGGATGACGGGATAGCGGGTTGGGCCGGAGCCTCACGCGGCGCGGTATCGTTTGCGACGGCGCCGAGGCCGGGCTTTTGGCGTGGTCCGAGGGTGGGCCAAGTCGCCGCAAGCGCCACCTTCGCGCGGTTCACCGCCTCGGGGTCGCCCGACGCCAGATCGGCCGCCAGGTCGCGCCCGGTTCGCTTCTTATAGTCCGTTTCCGCCAGATAGCCGGCGGCAACATCTTGGCTGGCCGGAGAGAAGTCCGGCAGGTTGAGCTTTTCCTTGATCGGCGTCCATGTGTTGCCAAGGAACTGATAGCCGCCCGCCGCATCGGAAGTCAGGCCGGCGTTCGGCTGTCCGGCCGGAATGGTGGACCGGCGGCGCGGATGGTCAGAATAATCGTCAAACGTGATCGGCTTGCCATCAGGGCTATAGATGGCGTTGTATTTCCCACCGCTTTCCTTGGGCATTACCTCGCGCTTGAGGAAGTCCATCGTTTCCGGCGCGGGCCGGTATGCGACGTTCTTCTTGATTTGCTCCAAAGCCGCCGTCACGTCAGGCGATGTATCGTCAACGGCGCCATCGGTCGCGTAGCCATGGCGCGTGACCGCCCCACCGGACTGGCGTAGGAGTGCCCCGCCTAGCGTGCCGCCAAACAACCCACCCAGCGCCGTGCCAATACCGGGGATCATGCTGCCGATAGTCGCGCCGGCCAAAGAACCGATAGCCGCACCGCTGCCTTTTCCGCCCCCGCCGCCGCCACCACCTGATGCGGTCGCGAGCTTGGCCGTCGGCTTTTCGTCAGGGATGTTGATGCCCTTGCCGGGAGGCGCATACAGACCGAGCGGCGCGTCGTCGTCTTCTTCGCCAACCGATCCACCGTCAGCCTTGAAGATCGAGCCAAGCAACTCCGGGTCGATCTTGTCCCATGCCTCTTTCGTCATGTCGGCGGTGTCTTTGCCGTCAAACAGCTTGCCTAGCCCTTCCGCGCCCTTCTCCCCAAGCTTCCACATGGTTTCGATGGTGTTGGCCGCAGCGCCGGCAGTTTGCAAAGCATTCGGCCGCTCACGCGGAAGCGCCGGCAAAGCCAATCCGCCCTTGGGAGCCTGCAACGTGTGCTTGATGCGATCGCCGGCACCCGACGCCCCGGACCATGGCGCGTTGGCATACATGGCCGCTTGTGCCTTGGCCAAGTCGGTTCCGCTCATGCCCAGCATGTTGATGTAGTCCGCCGCGCTTCCGCCATCGGCAAAGCCCACGCGGCCGCCGCTCGCAAAGCCGGAGGATGACGGACCCTTGCCAGACGCTTGCGGCATCTTGCCAGACGATTGCGGCATACCGTAGCTGCCACCGTATTGCCCGGCGCCCATGGTCGGGGCTGAGTAGAAACCGAAGTCGTTGCGGGTTGGTTCGGTGGACTGCGACTGAGAACCGCCCCACGGCTGATACGTGAGCGGGGTTTGACGCTCGTAAGGCGCACGATAGACCGGCGCGGCGGGTTCGGCCGCCGACGTGACCGCCGCCAAGGCTTGCGCGATCTGCGGATACAGGTTGCCGCTACCGTCGCCATCGCCGCCCGTGCTGCCATCCATGCCGCCGGAGCTACTGGCATCAGACCCGCCGAAGCCGCCTTCGCCCATACCGCCCATGCCATCGCCGCCGACGCCGCCGCCTACCTCAAAATGCCCGCGCTTGGCCGCTTTCTCGGTCGCTTTGTCGTAATCGACCGTTTTATACCCGCCCGCCAATCCGACCGCCTCGGGATGCGCGCCTTCAACCTCTTGCGCCATGAGGCCGAGTTGTGGGCGGTTTTCGCCCTTCATGCGGTAGCTGTAAATCTTCTGCCCGTCGAACGTCTCGCCAACCGGCTTGATGTCTTCCTTCAACCGGAGATCGGAGAAAGACGGCTGCGTAGTTTGTGTGGTCGAACCGGACAGCGCGCCCGTTCCCATGGCGATGTTGCCGAGAAACTGCGCCTGCTGATACGGGAAGCCCTGCTGTTGCAAGAACTGGTTATAAAGCGCGGACAGACCGGCTTGGTTGGTCTGTTGCTCCATCTGGCCAGCGCCCATCTGCGCTTGCGCGCCCTGCAAGGCGGTATTCTGCCCTTGCACGCCAAGGCCCGCGTAAGCCTGCCCACCGCCCAGACCCATATTGTAGAGGTTCTGACCCGACGACTGCTGAACTGCCGCTTGCTGCGCCGCCTGGCCGAACAAGCCCTGCGCCGCCTGCTGTTGCATAGCGGCCTGTTGCTGCGCCTGTGTGCCGATGCCTTGCGCCGCCGCCTGCTGCATAGCCGCTTGCTGTTGCGCCTGTGTGCCCACGCCCTGAGCGGCGGATTGCTGCAATCCGGCCTGTTGCGCGCCCATGCCGTAGATGCTTTGGCCCATACCGGCCGCCGCCTGTGCCGCGCCAAGGCCCTGCCCGTATTGCTGTTGACCTAGTGCCGCCGACTGTTGCGCGCCATATTGTTGCGCCACGCGGTTGGCCTGATCGGCGGACAGGTTGATGCCCTGCTGTTGCGTGAACTGGTTTGCGGCCTGTCCGTAGCCGGATTGCAGAATGTTGGCGAGCGTCGCCTGATTGGCGAGGGACTGTTGCCGGCCAAGCTCCGCTTGCGCGATGCCCGCCCGATCGCCGCCAAACGCCCCGGCCCTGATCGCGTCGCCGGTCATGGCGGAACGCTGCTTAGCGTTTTCCTGTTCCTGCAACGCCTGTTGCGATTTTACTACACTGTTGATGTATGGCGACATGAACGGTTGCAACGCATCGCCGCTAAACTGTTGCGCGTTTACGTCGCGCGTGCCGCCGGAGAGATAATCCCCCGCCAGCCCGGCGTATTGCCGCCCGGTATTGACCGCTTGCGGAATGGCCGCAAGAGACCGGGCGTAGATGTCTGACGCGGCGCCAAGGCCCTGCCCAGACGTATTGAGCGACTGGCCATAAAGTTGCCGGCCGGCTTGCGTGCCCGCTGCCGACGTGCCGAGAGACCCGCCGTAAAGATTGCGTCCGATATCCGTGCCTTGTGCCGACGTGCCAAGTGACCCGCCATAGAGCAAGTCGCCAAGCCCGCGAGCGCCACCGATCGTATTGATGGCTTGCTGTTGCAGCGGCGCACCCTGTCGCAATCCTTCGGCGACGATGTTTTGCCCGGTATTGATGGACGGTTGCGCCATGCCTTGCACGGCGTTGACGTTCTGAATGCCGGCCCGCTGCGATCCCGTAAGCGGCGCCACGAACGCGCGCGGGTCCTGCGAGTAGGAAACGAACGGAGTTGACGCGACGTCCTCGGCCCGCGCGTTAATCGAGTTGTATCGCGCCAGAACTTCCGGCGGGATGCTAACCGATTGGCTAGATGTTGAACCCTTACCGCCGGCACCCATTCGTTAAGCCTCCGTCGTTTCGGTGGGTTCCGGCGCCACGGTTCCGGTGCGGGCGTTGTAGAGAAAGAACGCCCCCGCCGGCTTACCAAACTGCCGCTCGTAAAGCCTTACCTTTGCCTCGGTGCGGGCGTTGGACAGCACACCAATGATGAGCGGGATACCGAGCGCGTCTGCGATGCTCTTGGAAAATTCGCACAGCCGCGACGCACGCCCGCCCTTGGCGTGGCGAAAGCCTGGATGAATGAAAATCGCTTTTTCTTCCAGCACCGCATCGTCGGAATACCACATGGGACCCACGCGAAGCAGGATGGCGCCTTCCAGCTGGCCTCCCTTGGGGCCGATGATCCCGACAAGCCCGTGATCCTGATTTAGCGCGGCCCAAATCTCGCCAAGTATCTTGCGATCGTTCGGGTTCACAAAGCCGTTCTCGTCACACGCGGCGCGTGCCAGGTCCATGCAGTCATGGATATCGGTCGGGCCACCAATGCGGACGGTAAGGCTTTCGCTCATGCTCAATCCTTCTTCGGCCCGGGAAGGCCCTTCAACGTCTTGATCGTCTTCGCCCGCATCTTCTTCACAAACGCATCCAGGATTTTATGGCCATGATCCATGTCACCCTTCCCAATATGCGTCACCTCATGCGGCGCTATGACATACTCGCCACCCGCCGCGACAATCGGAACGGGGGGAGACGTAGACCCGCCGTTCGCTTTTCCGACACTTTGAGCGTTATACGGCAAACCTCCCATAAATGGAACAGGCTTAGAGAATATGCCCTTGACAACCTTGAAGCCCGCCATCGTGTTGCCCTCGCCCATAGCCGAGACGATATCCGCCGGCAGGACGTAGCTGCCCGATGGCACATGCATGGGAAGGTGATCGGTGCGGCCTGCTACGTGGCTATGAATGGGGCCGGTATGGAGCTTAGGCGCGTTGGTTGACGGCATCGACGCCTCCAAGTGAATAGGTGACGTTGACGGATTGGCCGGCGCCGGGGACCACGACAAGGCCGGAAGTGAACACCATGCCGGCCGAGTAAATCCCGACCGTCGCGGGCGTAGCGGCAAGAGCGCCGGAAGCCGGCGGGGACGTGACCGAGTTGAAATTGTAAATCACGCCCGCCGCACCCGCCACGACGATGGAGAAGTTGACAAGAAACCCCTCGCCAGTGGCTATCACCGTTGCCGCCGTGACAGTCTGAGACGTGTATTGCCCTTGCGCGCGACGGATGACGGACACGACGGAGTTTGTCGCAAGGACGCCATTCTTCTGCGTCGTGAGCATGTCATCTTGCGATGCCATCAGTATTTTCCATCCGGTTGCACGCGGTAGCGAATGTTGCCAATTCGCCAAAAGCTTCCGGTATCAGCGCTCTCAATTTTGATTGAGACCAGCCGCCCGCGAAACCGTGGCGTGATGTAGGTTGTGCTTTGCGTCATGGCATATGGCCCGTAAACCAATGGCGTTTGGCCCGGGTAATCGCACACCTCGAACGATATAAAGACCTGCGCTGTCTGAGCGCCGTTGAAGTATCCCCATTTCATGTCCGGCCAAACCTGATCCACGAACATCTTTAGGTCGGCATCGTTCAACGTCAGAAACCCGGTGTTGAACACAGACACAATGGCCGATGGGTTGCCCTCCACGTCCACGCCATCGGTAGACGTTTCGTGCTGCACCACATAGCTACCCGTGCCACCCGAAAGCGTGCCCGCCGCTATCGGTGCGCCTAGCACGCTTTCATTGATCCATGCCGTGCGGGTAAGGGAACCGTAGTCCCACTGTCCGATTAGCGTGTTGTATTTGAGATAAATCGTTGGGACGCCGCCCGATCCAATCGTCGGGATATACCAAGAAACCTCCCCAAACCGAGAGTTAGCCGCTATGCGGATGTTGTCCACATAAGCCATGTCTATTTCTTGGAACGCCACGTCCCAAACAGGGCACGGGATTGGCTCCGGCCCGTTCTGCCCGAACCGATAGAACTGAGACTGGCCCATCCAGTAGACAACGCCGCTCATGGACGTTGCCGCTTTGCGCCCGATCAAGCCAACGCCATTGCCCAACTCATTGAACTGGTAGACGTAGGGCAACCCCACGTATTGCATGGCCCATAAGCCGAGGTCCGTCCAGATGAGGGTTTGTTGCGCCGCTTGGATGCACTGGACGATGCGGGACCCTTTGGGAATGCGGTAGGACCCGGCCTGATTGCTGACCGTGCCAATCCACACATCGAAATTGTTTACGTCGCACCAGCGAATGAGCAACGGGTCATGAATGCTCGTAAACGTCGTGCCCCACGCGATAATCTGCCGCTGCGGCATGGCGACGATAATGCCGTGGTTGGTGATCGGCGCGGCCTGAATGACGATCGCAGTCGTATCGCCCGACGTGGGGGACCAATAGTAGATGGCGCCATTGAACGGGTTGGCGACCAGGATTTCGCCCCAATTATCAAGGCACCAATCATCGGCCGTGATCGACGTTGCGGTCGTCGTGATGGTGGACCCGGAACCATACCCGCCGGAACCATACCCGCCCGCGCCGTAGCCCGTGCCGGCAGGGATCAGCCCCGGCGTGGCATAGAACACAAACCGCGCGTCGCCACCGTTCACAAATCCCGACGTTGTAGACGTGGCGGTTGTCGCCGCCGTGATCGTGAAGGTTCCAGAAGTCGGAACTGTGCGAACCAGGTAGTTGCCGTAAAATGTGACACCCCCGACGTCGGTTGAAACGAGAATGGGGAACGTATCGCCAACCGCTAGGCCATGGTCGGCAAGCGTGATCAGTGCCGTGGCGCTGCCGCTTGTCGTGTCGATTTCAGGGACCGCACCCCCGCCCGTGACCGCCGCCGTGGGCGCGTCAGTTGCCTCAATCTCAAATACGTTGGCGAGTAAGCCAACGTTGTAGCACTGATACATGCCAAACAGGACGATACCGCCGACGCTGATATGCACCGGCAGATAGACAGACCAATAGGGACTGACGCTGAGACCCACGGCGTTGATGACGATGGTGTTGTCAGCAATGATCGTGTCGATATCAACCGCTGCGTCGTCTGTGCGGGTTTCTGGCGTGATATCGGACAGCGCGCCATTCGTGATGACGGACAAGCTGCTTTCGGCGCCCACGGCCAAATGTGAGGCGGCGTTTGTGTCTTCCCATGCCCACAGGGACCGCACCACGGAGCCGATGGCGTTGGCGTAGTATTTGGTCCATCCGCCTAGCTTCTGGATCAAGCCGAGGCCCTGACGATCGGGCACGAACCGGATAAGCTGCGACGCATATACCGCCGCCTCATTGAGCGCGGGCGTGCGGTTCTGGTCTACGCCGGGGATTAGCTTAATGGATGCGTGCGGCATGGCTACCGCGTCGGGGTTGCGGTAGGCGACGGGGATTGCGAGGTCCAACCCGATCCTTCAAACTTCTTCCTCGCTTCCTCGATCGCCGCGCCACGCAAAAGGGTCTGGTATTGCGCCTCATATGACACCGCCATGGCCGGATCGTCCGACTGCCGGCCGAAATTGCGCTGATAGGCCGAAACGTAGACCATGCTCGCCATGATCATCAGGTCGGGCAGATACAGGCTGATAAACGTCTCGGTATTGGTCGCGGACAGGCTTTCCGGCCGGTAGGTTCCGACAATCTCGACCGAATAGGTCTGATCGGCGAACGGACCGACAAGAAACACGTTATCGTTGAACGGCGCAAAGTAGGCGGGCAGGCCGGCAGACGACGCGGACCCATACACGGCGTCAAGAAACTCTTTCGTGACCGGCGTGCATGGGTTGCGTGTGCCAAGATCCGGGTTGGTCTGCCCGGATGGCGTGATGATGTTGATTTGCTCGCTGACGACGATCGTGCCTTCCGGGATCGTGATGGATCGCGTGTTGCCGGTCACAGAATAGCCGGTGATGGACGTTGACGTGAACAGGAAGTCTAGATCGCGGCAAATCCTGTTTTCCGCGTAGGTGATCATTTGCGGCAGGATTTCGACGAAAGCGGCGTCGGTTTCCTCGACCACGGCCATGGTCGCAATCTGCGTCTTGTAGAGTGCATACGTTAGGCCGGTGGTCATAGCGTCACCCGATGGCGAAAAAGATCAGAAGGTAGACGATGAGCAACGCCGCCGCGCCGTTCATCCGGCTTGGACCGTTTCGACGGGTTCAGATTGCGATGCCCCAGCCCGCGCCGTCTCAATCGCCGCTTGCACCACCATCACATGCCGATGGAGCATATCGCCCGACGCGGCCTGTAGAACGGCCACCATGGCCCGGAACGCATTGCCGTCCATCGTGACAGACTGCGCCACCATCAAAGCGTCTTCGTCTCTGGTCATACAATCCTCACTTGCACGACAGATCCGTTTCTGTAGACCTGTCCCACGCCGACGCCACCCGCCGCCGCTGCTGCATCATTAGCATAAGAAGTGGACGCTTGCACGCCCGATAGCTTGATAGCGCCGCCAGAGACGTCCCCACCCGGCCAGCGGATTGCGTCTTTTCCGAAGGTGATGTCGGAAATATCAATGCCACGGCGCATAGTTGGCTTGCGTTCGGCAAAACTGGCACCGGCCCGAACGAAATCCCCATTGTAAGGGTCCAAGGGGACGCGCTTATTCACGCCAGCCGCCAGGAACGTCATCCAACCAGGCGTGTTTGCGGTCCCTCGTGTCCCTCCGTAAGCGATGAAGCCCTCCGGGGGGGGCGGCACCTTCCATGCCCAGGACGTTCATTCGGATTCCCGCACCCGCGCGCGTTGACGCGCGGCCCGA
>Ga0181338_1000163_pt1 | contig 14450 bp, 28 predicted proteins | sample Sp13VDMM110SD_FD_122168 | JGI IMG/M metagenome (GOLD analysis project Ga0181338, IMG submission 122168) | Freshwater viral communities from Lake Michigan, USA - Sp13.VD.MM110.S.D | ecosystem: Environmental > Aquatic > Freshwater > Lake | place: USA: Michigan | collected 2013-04-23
GAGAGTGGCCAGCAGTAGGGGACTTAGGGGACGGGCGCTTGGCTGTTGGGGGAGGCCATCGACGGCCCCGAAAAGCGCGGAGGGGGAGGGGGCGCTAATCGGGACCGTCTGTCGGCGCGACGGGCCGAAGGGGGGTGGTCCGGCTTCGTCCAGATCAGACTACAGGAACCAGGCGCGGCGTCAACCGATATTTTCCGTGCGACCTGTCGAGAGGTCAACGACGTTCGCGGTCAGACAGTCGGGCATATCCAGGGCCTCAACCCTCGCGCAATGGGCGGTGATCGCGTCGCTGTACGTCGCCTTCACGACCGGCCCCGGCTCGCCATCTTCGCCGCGCATCTGCATGACGAGTTCGTAAACCGGCACGTTAGCCCCTTTGAGGGAACGGGTTTCCACAACGGTTCTTTCGGCCCATGCCACGCGACCCGCATACGCGCGCCGCAAGGTAGGATCATTGAAAGCGTCGCGGGCCTTGATCGCGTTATCGCCTTCATGGATGCGAAGCCATTGCCGCCCGTCGTGGCCGAAGACTTCGTAAGTCACGCGCTGGAAAGTCCCGCACAAAATACCCTTAACAGAAACTTGATCGCTCATTGTGTGTTCTCCCTCTCCGCATTCCAGGAGCGGGTTATTCCGCCCTGGGGATTGTATAGGACCATTGCGATCACGCGGCCCCTCATTCGGTTGTAATGGCTTTCCGCCGTCGCGCGGTTCCAGTAACCCTTTTCAGCGGTCGCGGTTCCGTCCCCTACCTTGTAGAGCGTCGCGACTGTCCATTGTCCCCGGATGCTCATTCCGACGCCGTGAAGATATTGGCTTGCGTCAGCGCGGCTTTCTTCTCTTCATACTCGCGCTTGATTTCGCGCATCCGTTCCACGTCAACGTCAAGGCCATCGGCCAGGTTCGCGAACAAGCGGCCCAGCGTTTCATATGCCAGAAGGTCCGCTTCGGAAGCCAGAAAATGTTGCATCGGATTTCCCTCTCCAAATCTCCCTTACTTTAGACACTAAAAAACCGGCCCCGTCAAGGGCCGGTTTCCTAGAAGGCCGAAAAGTTCGGCTTACTTCTTCGCGGCGTCGGGAGCCGGAAGGGCGGCGAGTTCCGGCAGCGAAGCGCGCAGTTCCGCCAGCGGGTCGTTCTGTTGCGCGTCGATCAGCTGTTCAGCCGTGTAGCTGTAGCCGATGGGGTTCGACGCGGGGACGGCGGCGATGGTGAAGCCAAACTTCACGTCCTGGTAGATCGGCTTGCCGTTGCCGTCCACCTGGCCGGTATCGACCGAGTTGATCAGCAGTTCCTGGATGCCGCCCGGAAGCCACAGGATGCCCGCGCGATAGGTTTCGCGGTTCTCCAGGTTGACGGCTTCGAAGTTGCCCGCGACGGCGACCTGGATATCGCCCGTCTTCGGATCGGTCTTGAAGACCAGCGACGAGGCGACGCCGTAGATGCGAACCAGGTCGATGGACGAATGAACGGGCTTGCCGTCCTTCATTTCCTTCACACGCGAGGGGTTCGCGCCCAGCGTGGCGAGCGACATTTTCGTGAGGATTTTCATTTTGGTCTGTCCTTGAGGATTTGCAAACGCCCCAAAAGCGGGGTGTCTTTCTTATGCGCCGGAAGTGCGGGCCTGTCAACCCGGACCAAAAACAGATGACAGGCCCGCGACCGTCACGCTTCGGCGGTGTCGATCACCGGAGCGAGCGGTTCCACGTCGTCCAGGATCGGCGTCAGTTCGCCCTGCGCCGACGCCGGAAGCAGTTGCATCAGGCGGCGAACGATGCCGGTCAGGACCACGACGCGACCGGACAGAAGTTCGAAGTCCAGACGCGATGGGGAGGCGTCGTCTTCGAACGGCGCGCGCCGGTCGAGTTGCGACGGGTTGGTGATGCTGTCCAGTTGCGGCGACGTGGGGTCATCGCGCGTGACCTGGCCAGCTTGCGGGAGCGGCGCGCGCCCCTGCGGGATGCGTTGCGAGACGGGGACTTGTTTGCGGCCCATGATCTAGGCTTCCTTTCCGGTGACGGTTTTGGCCGACGCTTTCACGTCGTCCGGTTTCAGAGACGGCGACGGCTTGAACGCCGCCACCAGGCCCGCGATGGTCACAACGGCGTTGACGACCAGATCGGGGGAGACGTGCGACAGAGGGGTTCCCGAGAGGCCCGATCCGCCGAAGACGACCGCAGCGAGGCCCGCCCACGTGGACGGCTCCGACAGTCTGCGTTTGATGAAGTTCATTTTTCGGTTCCTTGTTTCCGATAGTAACGGCGAGCCGGTGCTTTGCTCCCGTCGGTTCTCGCCTGCACTTCAAGAGTGGTCAGGCGATTGTTGAACCCCCAAAGCATCCGCACGATAAGCAGAAGCAGGGGGATATTGATCAGCGCCACCCACGACGTAATGAGGTTCGCAATCGCGAGGGTGTGAGCGACGCTTTCGACTTGCGTAGCCGGATCAGGCACGGTGATTGCCTCCGATATAGGACTTCCCGCGCTGCGTCAGGATTTGGTTACGCAGTTCGGGAGCGAAGGAAATGTGGACGATGCCCTTTTCCTGTTCGTTGATGAGTTGATCGAACGCCAAGCCGGATTGCTCCAGGCGAGCGACGATTTCGAACGGCGAGCCGAAGCCCGGACATTTGAAGTCGATACACCAGCCTGACAGATGATCGGAGTTGCTGACACCGCCGACCGCCTTGTTGACGGCAGGGGAGCGCCAGCCGGAAGTCACCTTGATCGGATGATCTTCCAGGACGCGCCGAACGTTTTGCATCATCCACGCGCACAAGCGCAGGCGCTCCAAAACAACGCCGGTCGGCGTGTTCGAAATGCCCAGGCGCTTGGCCGTGTCCGAAACCGTCAGTTCGGCAAGGGTGAAGTTTGGCGACAGGTTCACGCGACGGCCTCCATAGCTGCGCCTTTTGCGAGGGATTTGCCCTTCGTCACGCCAGCCCCAACGAGGCCCATCGCGACTTGAGGCCCACGCAGGATAACAAAAATCGCGATTGCCGCCAGTAACAATCCGAAGACCACGAAGCCGACGCGCTTCGCCGGATCGCCAAGGGCGTCAAGCACTTTCTTGATACCGTTCTCCGTATGCTCCGCGACCTCGCCGGGGCTGACAGTGATACGGTCGAGAAATCCGCCCGACCCGAAAAGGCCGGTGTTATGTGGAACAGATTGTGTCGGGTCCGTTTCCGCCGACCCTACCCGGAAAGGGTTCATACCGGTTTTCCTTTCCAGCCACGCGAAGAAATCGCCCGCCGTACCGCGAAGGATAGACGGGTTCGCCCGACGCTGCGCCGCCGTCGTGACTTGTTCGATAGGCGTATTCGGATCGGCTCCGAAGATGGAAGCCGCGCCGCCCGCGCCCAAAAAGTGCGCGCCGTAAAGCGTCGCGTTGTTGATCGGAATATTCCGCTGCGCCAGATAGCCAGCGTTCCGACCTGTCAGCGTTTCGACCATGCGACGTTGCATCCCCGGATCGGGACGCAGACCGCCGAACGCCTGGCCGGATTGCCCGCCCCATTGCCCGCCCAGGCCTTCCCACGTCCCGCGCGTAAACTGGAACAGTCCCGACGCGGTTGAAGAACGCGCCCGCGCGAACGGGTCGTTGTTGCTTTCGATACGCGCGAGCATCGCATAATAATCGTTGCTCACGCCGAAGGGGTCGGAAAACGGCATGGTCAGAAGCCGCCCTTCCCCGGACAGACGTTGAAGACGCCCGGAAGCTGGCGCATACAAGCGACCTCATAGCTTTCGGGATGCGGGCCGGTGACGGGTCCATTCCCCGCCGCGATGACGCCGTTCCAATAGTCCAGGTCGGCGCGGGGTCCGAAGAGGAACGCGGGAACGGGGTTGTAGCCGGGAGCCGGATTGATGACGGGCGGTTTAGCCATTGGAAAAAGTGTCCCGAAAAGAGAAACGCCAGAAAGGCCGATTTAAAGCCCGTACAGCGAAAAGAGGGGTCGTCAGGTGCAACGGGTCGAAAAAGTCAGAGTTTGAAAACGTTCCCGACCCGTTCTGTTTTCGTACCCCTTAGAACCAGGTCCAGGAACGATGCTGGCCGAAACGGTTGATCGTTCCGCCCGGCCCGCCCTGATACGCATCCACCTGGCGAACGCCCGGCTCGCCATAGAGGCCGGTCGCAGCGGGGAAGAAACCCACGCGCGCGGGAAGGGGAACGCGCGTCGTCGGCCCGTATTGGCCGGGGCGCGTGAAGACGTTTCCGCCGCCGTTGGGACCGCCGTTGATTTGGGGACCGCCCGCGTCATCGACTTTCCCCGGCTTCTGGACTTCGGGGCCGAAACCGCCCGGCAAAACTTGCGGGCCTGTATCGCTGGAAAACTTCATCAGATTGGCCTCATGCTGGAAATGCGATCTTGAAGATAATCGCCGTGAAGATTGGGAATGTCGAAATCGACAACCTTCGAACGCCCTTGGAAATAGGCGTGTTCGAACACTTCCCATTTCCCGACGACCTGGATTGACGAAATGCCATCGTTGAGGCCCAGCCCCGTCGTTGACATATTCGACACCGGAGAACGGAACGTCAGAGACTTGTTCTGATAGTTCGCGTCCTTGAAGACGGTGATCTTCGGCAGCGGCGGCGGGCCTTGCGGCACGACCGGCACAAACGGATCACGGCGCGGCGACGGCGGCTGAATGTATGGCGAAAGCGGAAGCGGGTCCAGGGTGAGACTGTTCCCGCGCGAGCAACCACACGTTCCGGTCGGCGGATAATCGAAGGCCGGGCGACTGATGACGATATCGCCTAGTTGATAATCCGTCCGGTTGATGGTGATCCCCGGCAGGCCCGCGATTTGCGGACCCATCAGAGTATCACCCTCAACATAGACCGTCGTTCCCCGCTTCAAACCGAAGGCGAGAAACAGCAGCAAAAGAACGATGCCGCCCCAGGTCAGGACTTGCTCATTCTTCGTCATGGTCAGCCCAGCCGCGCGTAATCGACCGACAGGAAGCCGGACGAATGCTGATGAACCAGAAGCGGGTCAACCGTCTGGACTTCCTGCGCCATGACGCCATAAACCCGTTCGGTCGAACCGACGTAGTTATATGAGTACACGGAAAGGCCGTCGTCGCGGAAGCCTTCGAACACGATGTTCTCTTTCAGCCGCACGTCAGAGAACAGACCCAGGACGCCGCCGACGATGGAGCCGATAAGCCCGTTCGAAGATTGACGGCGCGCGGTCTGACCCGCAATCGCCGCTTGCTGCGTACTGGCGTCGATCCGCGCCAGTTCAACCTCGCTGTAATAGCGGGCCTGCGCCATCGTCGCTTCCGCCTGCGCCACCAGCATTTGCTGATAAACATCGGCCTGTTGCTGGCCCAACGTCATCTGCGTCGTACTGGCGATTTGCTGCATCGCGATGGAAGTTTGCGACGCGATTTGATCCCGCTGGATTGAGGCTTGCGTTTGGAGCCGCAGCATTTCCTCTTGCGAAGAAATCTGTTGCGCCTGGATTTCGCGTTGCGCGTTGACCTGCGCCATGATCGCCGTCAGTTCGCGCTCGCTGGAAATGTCCGCGATTGCGAGAGACGTTTGCAGTTGCGCTTGCATCGCCAGAAGCTGCGCCTGCGTCTCCTGGCTTTGAGCGTTCGCGGAAAGCTGCGCCAACGCGAGTTGCGTTTGCGAGCCGATTTGCGCCGACTGCAAAGCGGTCGAAGCCTGGAGGTTCGCCATTTGCATGGCTTCGGAGGGACCGCCTTGCACAACGGTCTGCGCTTGCGCGCCGCCGCTCCGCATCACGGAAAACAGCACGACGCCGCCAACGAGAATAATCCCGCCCATCACGAAGGGGCTTTTCGTGCCCTTCGAAACTTCCTTCATCACAACGGAGGCCATGCGTCAGTTCCCCGGATTTTGGGCGGCGAGATACTTTTCCCATTCGATCAGCGGCGTACCGTTGAACGAACCGGCGGCGATGCCCTCAAGACCGATCACGGTTTCTTGCTTGCCGTAATAGACCTGGGGCGGTTGAAGGGGCCGGAAGCCCCGCCGATACGAAAAACCAGGACCGCCCGCGTCGTAAGCGGGAAGGCCGAAGCCCGGTTCAAAGGCGAAGTTGCCCGTCCCCGGTCCCGGCAGTCGTTTCGGAGTGTAGTTGTAGAAGGCCATTACGGCATACTCCGATGCGAGGGAAAGGAAGGCGGCTTAGAACGCGCCGCCGCCGAAGCCCGTACCGCCGCCGAAGCCGCCGCCCGAGACGGGGGCGACCGCCGCCTGGATCAGACCAGCGAAAGCGTTGCCGCCTTCCTTGATGACGTTTCCGGTTTGCGCGTTGCGCGAGACGAGAACAGCGATGGTCGCGAGGCCGATGATACCGGCAGCGATCACGCCAAACTCTTTCAGAAGCTTGTCCATTGCTTTTCCTTATGCGCCAGCGGGCGCGTTGATTTGCCGGTTAAACTCGGCGAAGAAACCCCGGTTGGACAAAATCAGTACAACCAAGATCAAGACGAAAAATCCATCCGACACCGGGCGAAGGGGCTTGATAGCGCCCATCGCTCCGATGCCGAAAACGGCGGCGACCCAAAACACGAAGTTCGGTTGCCCGGTGAAGTCTTCGCGAACGGTTTCCGCAAACTTGTCCGTTTCACCACGGAAACCCGCGATTACCAGAACAAGCCCGATGAGAAGGACAGGCCACGCCATCAGGATTTGAACCCCAGGATTTGAAGCCAAGTGATCAGGTTTCCGCGAAGGGTCGTGAAGATCACGTACCCCACGATGAGCATGACGGCGACCTTTTCACTTTGCGACATTGGATTACGCCGGGGAAATGCGCTGCATGACCATGCCGTAATACTGCGGCCAGCGAGCGCCAGCCACGTATCCGGCGACCAGCACCAGCGCGAGAACGATCAGAGAAGTCGGCTTCATCAGTCCAGAACCTTGTTGAGAATGCTGCGCCACGCGAAGACGGCGACGACGACCAGACCGACCAGAAGAAACCAGTCGAGTGCGGACATATCGCTGTCGTAGGGTCGTTTGACCCAGGCGACGAAGCGGTTGAAGAAATCGGTCACGTTTTCAGCCTCCGAAATCAGGGCGCGGCGTCGCGCCTCGCATTTAGAACAAGCCACGACGCCGCCTCCCTAGATTACGCCAGCGCCTGCGCCTGGCCGATGATGTTGACCAGGGCGAACGCTTCCCAGCCGACGAGCGTGGTCGCGCCGGCCTGCACGTCGGCGGCGTTGATGACCAGGTTCATGTTGCCGTACTGGACCGTGGAAATCGGCTTCGTCCGGGTCGGGATGTAGAAGACGCCCAGCGGGAAATCGTCTTCGATCGCCTGGCGTCCCCACGCGGCGACGTACTTCGGCGGCACCTTGAACACGTTCGTGTAGTTGGCGCTTTCCAGGGCGATGGAAGTGATATCGCTCTCGTTGCAGAAGCCGTTGTTCGTCATCGGCCGGTTGCGATAGATGACGGTCGTGGAAAGGAAGTCCCGGAAGTTGGAATACTGGATCGGGAAGTCCTGGCCCTGGACGATGCCGGGGACGTTCGATTGCTTCAGTTCGTAAACCGTCGCCAGATCGAGAAGCGGCAGGATGACGCCGTTTTGGCCCTCGGGAAGTTGGTCGTAATAGACCTGGATCACTTCCACGGTGAACGAACCGACCGTCACGCCGGAAGGCGCGGTGGCGGCGTCGGCGGTGACGTACACCGCATCCGAAGCGCCTTGCTGCGTCCGGGCCTGGACGGCGGTTCCGTTCAGGGTCAGTTGCAGGTTCATGGTCGCGTTGACCACGTTGGCGTAGATCGAACCGCGAAGGTCCTGGTCCGAATAGGCGAGCGGAATGAAGAACGTCGCTTGCGCGTCGCCGTTCGCCGCCGCCGCGATGGTGGCCGGGGCCTGCATCAGCGACGGATAGTTGTTCGCGTAGTCGAGCGGATAGGTGTCGTTGGCGCGACAGGCCATGTACGGCGCGCCGCCGCGAGCGGAGTTGATCGCGTTGATGTGCCAGCCGGTCGTATTCACGCGGGTGTTGTTGTTGAGATCGTAGAACGAGACGTTCTTCAACAGGTTGGCGGGGCCGAACGGCGTGACGGTCAGCGGAGTACCGCCGCCCGCGACGGCGACGTTCGCCTTGATGTTGATGATGAAGCCCAGGATCAGGCCGACGTTGCGGGGGGTGATCGACACGACCGGTTCGGAGCCGACGTTTTGCGTGAAGGTCTTGATGACCTGGGTACGCTTGACGGCGGAACCGACGATCATCCCGCGAGCCATCAGGTTCGCTTGGCCGGGGTCGATGCGTTGAGCGGGAACAGGGGCCATGTTTTAGGCGTCCTCATTTCGGGAGTTGAAGAAAGAGAAGATCAGGTAAAGGCCCAGGAAGGCCGTCAACGCCATGACGTTGACCTTGATCCAGTTGACCGGATTTCCGGCAAGGTTCGTGTTGATGATTTTCATCGCCAGCACTTACCCGTTGTTGGGAAGCAGCTTCATCCCGTAGGACAGAACCAGCCAGCCCAGCAGGACCATGAGAAAAATCGTGACGACATTCTCAAAGGACCAGGTGACGACATTATCCATGTCAGATTTTCCTTAGTCTCGGAGGGGGCGGCTCGGAATGAAGCGCCCTTAAACGACGGTCGAACGTTGCCAGGATTTTGGCCTCGCTCGGGACGGGTTGCAGGATCGCTTTCCGGTCCTGTTTAACATCGTACCATATAGAGTGATATTCCTCCAATCTATTGTTAACGCCATCGGGAATAAAGCGCCCGACAGTCTTCCGGTCTTCAACATCAGTAAGCCAGAAGACTTGATAGTAATCGCTCTCACTAATCGCAAAGCGACTTATCCAAACAGGGCGCTGCGATAGAGTAATGACGGGGATTTCCTTTGACCGACCTTGCGTCAATATTGCCTGAAACGCGGGAGACTTGCCCTTCATCGGGAGCATATAGCCTTCGTCCACATACAGACCAGTATTGCCGCGTTCCCATATCGCCCACAACATAGCCTCTACTTCCCCCTCTTCATCGGGGCGGGGCTGGACGATGTACACGCCGGGTTCGGTCGGAAGCTTGCTCCGAACGCTTATGATTTCCGCGCCCCGGATTTTGGCGAATAGTTTTTCATGCTTGTAATCGAGCACTATCCAAGGGCGAACGTCATAGTCACGTTCGGAGAGTTGCCACGTGGCCGCGACCGTTTTCCCCGATCCCGTCTTTCCGACGACAAGGGTTCGACTGTCAGGGCCGGGGAGTTTTAGTTGCGCCACGTGGCTTCCTCTTTATTCCGCGCCGGTAAACGACGGGCCGAAAAGTTGGGCCGGTGTCAGAGGCCCTTTATGTCCTGTCGGAGCCACGCCCGCCGAAGACGGCTCCGGCGCGGGCGCAGGCGAAACCGCGTCCGCACTCGGCGTAGGTTGAGCCGGGGCCGGACGCGAACGCGCCGCCTTTTTCGCGTTCGCCAAAGCAACGACACGTGGCACATAGATCATTCCTCCGATTGCAGCGAGGTTGATCCAGGCTTGCGTCTTCGCGTCGATAACCAGGGGATATTGATCCTGGACCGATTTGATCGCTTGCGCCAGGCGCTTCGCTTCGACTTCGTTGAGCGCGAGGCCCGGTTGCTTCATCGCGACCGCGCCCATCAGGTGAATGGAAATCAGCAGGCTTTCAATGCCCGCTAGATCGCCCTTCTGTTCTGTCGCGGACTTGCGGGCGGGGCCGGTTCCGGCGCTTGCGCGGGCGCGGCGCTTTCGGAGGGTTCCATCGGGGAACCGTCCGAACGGGGCGTCGGGGTCGGCGTCGGCGTCGGGGATGGCGTCGGCGGCGCTTGCTCCGAAGGCGTCCCCGATGGTGAGGGGTTCGGAGGCGTCGCCGGTTGGCGCAGCGCGTCGAGGTCCGTCCGAAGGTTTCGGATTTCCTCCAAGGCTTCCGCCAGTTCCTGGTTCGGCTGTGACCTTGCCGCTTCCAAGGTCGAAGAGAGATTTGCCCGCCATGTTTCCAGTTGCTCCAGGATATTCGCGGCGCGTTGTGTGTCGCCCGCTTCGATTGCTTCCGCTACGGCTTCCGCCGCTTCGTCCACTTGTTCGAGTTGTTGATCAAGGGACAGTTCTTCGCCGGGAGTTTCGTCGCCCGGCGCGGCGTCGTTGTTTCCGTCAGCCATTGTCGGGGCCTCCCAAAACAATGGGGTCAGTAATCCCCAGGTGTTCTTCGATGCGTTTCAGACGCGCGTTCGCCTCCGCGACATTCTGCGTCATGGAACGCGCCATCTGTTGAAGTTCATCGGGCTTGATCCCGAGTTGCGAAAGCAGAAGATCGAACATGGATTTGGTCCGTTGTTGAGGGTTAAGCCGTAGGCCACCAGGCGCACGGCATGGGGATATTGAGCATGATGAAACGCACCTTGCTCCCGCCGACCGCCTGCGAAGAAACTTCGAAGACGGGAGGGTTCGGCAACAGGAACGGGAAGTATCCCTGCCTGTTGATCGGAACGATGATCCGTTGTTGCGTCCGGGGAATGTAGAACGTCACCGGCTGCAACGCTTCCGACGTGTCGATATAGAGCGTCTGACACGCCTTGAGAACCGCGCGCTCAACCGCGTTCGTCAGGTCCAGGCCGTAACTGTCGATGGTCGTAAAATCGCAGACGGCGGTAATCGACTTCGGACCTTCGTTCGGCACAAGCTGATTGAAGATCGGAACGTCAACGTATTGCATATCCAAAGGAACGGGCATTAGGCTTGTCTCCAGAAGTGTGGAACAGAACCGCAGCTTGCAATGCAGGGCAAGTCAACGGCGGGGGAAATCTCAATACCGCGATTGTTCGGGAAAACGCGGGCCAGAACAACGAGCGCGCCTTGCGTCACTTCACTGTTGACGGTCGGCGGGGTGAATGAAACGGCGACGACAAACGCGCCGGATACTGCGCGCGTTGTCATTTAAGCGGTCCTTTCATACGCGACTTGCGCGCCCGCCAGATCGCCCGGCAAAAACGGCTGACCGGTAAGCGGGTTGATCGTGACGATATCCTGGAAGCTGTTGTAAGTCCCGTTCGTCAGGACACGATTTGCGCCCGCGATTGTTGAGCCGCCGATGACCAGCGAGCCGCGCATTTCGCCGGTCCCCGCCGTCGTCTTCTGCGCCCGAAACTGATGCGCGACGCCAAGCACCTGGAAGATAGCGCCGACCGGCGTAGCCACGTCGAAAACGGAAACGTCTCCCACGGAAACGCTTTCGATATATTGCGCCGCGTCGGGCGGAACGTTGTCGATACGGGAAAAGCCCGAACCGGCAGGAACGGGCGTCCAATCCGCATCCGCCGTATCCGCATCAGGAAAGACGGTGAGAACCGCCAAGTCGCCGGGGAACGTGTTCGAATAAACGCCGTCGCCATTCCAGGCGCAGAAGTCGTCAAGCCAAAGCGCGCCGGAAATGCCGGGGTTCGACCAGCGACCGAAAAAGGTCGTCGCCACAACGCCGATTGAAGCGCAGGGGCCGGTTGCCTCAACCGTGTTGTTGACGCGAAGTGTCGCGGTCGTCGCCGCGCCATTGTACTCCACTTCCACATAGTTATAGAGGCCGTTATTATAGACGGTCGTTCCGGTCAGGATCACGACGCCCGAACGCTGGACAACGAACCGGCCCGTCGCATCCATCGTCACCATGATGCGACCGGTTGAGCCGATGAAACCGAAGCCCGTATTTCCACTGTCGAGAGGGGCCGTCTTTTTCCACGCCGCGCCAGCGCCGTATATTCCAGACGCCGCCGCCGTCACCGGGCGCGTGTAAATGTCCTGGCCGAACCCGGCAGGCGTCAACGAAATCGCCCGCGTACCGTTGCGCGGATCGGAGGTCGCAACGGAAAGCCTGTTTGAGAAGTCCCCGGCGTATGACCAGAAAGTGCCGTCAGCCCAGCCCGTCCCGACCGGGTATAGATCGAAGCCTTCGAAACATTCAATCGTCATAACCTCACCTTATAGTAACTTCGCCCTATGGTCAGACACCTTACCATAAGACTTAGTGATGGAACAGATAGGACTTGTCCCCTAAGCCGAATAGTGTAGCATGGACGCCTAGACAGTATAAGGGGCGGTCGGGGTGGCGAACAAGCGGGGGAAGATGACCGGCGCAGAGTTGCGCGCATTCCGTCATCAGGTTTCACTTCTCAAAAAGAAAGGCCTTGTTTCCAAGCGCACGGATGCGCGGAAGCAAAAGCCGACCCGTTACATGAAGGCCAAGGTTTCGGCATTGTCCGAAGTCCTGGAGGGGAAACACGTCGCGGTCAAACTAGATCGCGCAACCGCCAAGCGATATCACGACGCCGGGTTTTACACGTTCGGAAATCGCGTCGTTGTTTCCAAAGGCCAGAAAGAGACAGTGAGACGCGACCGGGGTTCCGGCCTGATAGTGATCGCGCCACTAAGCGGGCGGCTTCCCTTTGAGAAAGTCGTAATGCCATACAGCATTTCGAACATCGAAAAGTTTATGGAAGCCTGCAATCAATCCCCGCCCGATCCGCAAGTGTTGGCGGCGAAGAAAAATCCGCAGGACCATTGGGCCTTCACCTATCACGGCAACAACAGCCTTTCGACTTTCGCAGACCTGGGTTTGTTGGGCGAATATCTCATTCGCTATATCAACCTCCTGGATGACCCGCGAAACTTCCAATACTTTATTCTCTATCGCGTTGTGCCGCGCTTCTGGACCGAAGCCGGTTATCGCCAGCGGGATACACGCAAGCGCGCCAATCGTTCCAAATGGGCGAAGGACCGGCGCGAAGAACGTCGCCAGCTACAGAACAAGGGGCTTGCCGTGAGGGGTCGAGAACAGCTTCAAGCGCGTAAGGAAACTTACGAAGAAATGAACGCGCGTCATCAGCGCGAGTATTACGAACGTCAGAAGGCGCGCCGGAAAGCGGACGCAGCGTTTGACGATCTAGTGAAGACACGCGAGCGCCAGAAGAAAGCGGCGGCGCGGGCGGCGAGAAAGACCAAGGGGAAGTAGGGTATGAGTGAGGGGGAGTTTGTTGAAGACCTGGATCAAGTCCAGGCCTTGCAACCGAAGCCGTTCGTTCGGCGTCCGACTAAAAAGCGCATCTGCGTATTCGACACTGAAACCGATCCCTTCAAAGAGGATCGGCTAGTCGCGCCGTTTTCGGTCGGCTTCTATGACGGCGAATGCTACGTTGACTTTTGGGGAGACGATTGCGTTGACCAGTTTTTCGCGCATTTAGCCGAACACTATGAGCCGGGCGAGTTGCTGATATACGCCCATAACTTCGGCGGCTTCGATGCGTACTTTCAGTTGAAGTATCTGGACCTGGACCAGAACCCCTTCATCATGGGCGGCAAGATCGTTGCTGCGACATTCCAGGGTCAAGAGTTTCGCGACAGTTATCGGATCATCCCGACGCCGTTGAAGGGCTATAAGAAAACCGAAATCAGTTACGACTTGTTTGAGCGTGAGGTTCGCGAACAACACAAGCGGGAGATTTTGGACTATCAGAAAGACGACTGCCTTTATCTCTATGACCTGGTGAAGGCGTTCCATGATCGTTACGGCGACCGCCTGACTATCGGTTCAACGTCTCTCCCGATGCTGAATAGCTTCCACGCCTTCCGCCTTATGGGGGAGGATATGGACGCCATCATTCGCCCCTACTATTACGGCGGTCGGACGCAATGCTTTGAAGTCGGCGTGTTCGAAGGTGACTTCAAAATCTATGACGTAAACTCAATGTATCCCCACGCGATGCGAAATATGCTGCATCCGATTGGCGCGACCTATACAGTCGGCAGACACATAACCAATGACACGGCGTTCGTCTGCGTTGAGGGTTGGAGCGGGGGAGCCTTCCCCGTTCGGAACGAAGACAACGGCCTGGACTTCCCGCGCGGTTGGGGGAGGTTTTGGGTTTCCATCTATGAATACGAAGCCGCCCTGGAGACTGGCGCGTTCACGCTGGATAAGATCATCCACGTTCGCGACTGTCACGAATGGACGGATTTCGCCGGGTTCGTTGATCACTATTATAAAGAGAAGTCGGACGCGAAGACCTCGGGCGATGCGGTCACAGAGTTGTTCTCAAAGTTTTTCCTCAACAGCCCGTATGGAAAGTTTGCCCAAAACCCGGCGCGATACGAAACCTTTGAGTTGCGCCACGCAGAGAACCCGCCCGACTTTTCAGAGTTGAAGCTACCGTGTCTTGACGCCGAATGCGCGAAGTTTGGACACAAGCGGAAAGAGTGTACGGAACGCGGGTGGTATCCGCATACGACGAACGGCGACACAGTTATATGGGCGAAGAAATCGACCCACGCTTGGCGCTCATATAAGAACGTCGGCGTCGCAGCTTCGATCACCGGCGCAGCGCGAGCGGAGTTGTTGCGGGGTATCCGTATCGCAACCCGCCCGATGTACTGCGACACGGATAGCCTTATCTGCGAAGCGTTCGGCGGTCGCGTCCATAAGACAGA
>Ga0181338_1000164_pt1 | contig 14304 bp, 16 predicted proteins | sample Sp13VDMM110SD_FD_122168 | JGI IMG/M metagenome (GOLD analysis project Ga0181338, IMG submission 122168) | Freshwater viral communities from Lake Michigan, USA - Sp13.VD.MM110.S.D | ecosystem: Environmental > Aquatic > Freshwater > Lake | place: USA: Michigan | collected 2013-04-23
AAAAAGGGATTCTCTGCAACGATATCTGGAGTTAGATTCTTCTCTTCTTTGACCAAGAAGAGAGCAGCAGCATACGATGCTATTCTAGTTTTGCCCATAGGCAGCTTCATGATCAGCTTCTTGAGATTGAGAATCATGACATCGAATGTTGTCAGTGATTCCATCTGAACTTGAGTTCTTCTCTCTTTTGGAGGAAGAATTATGTTTCCTTCGGCATCTATCACTCCAGCTTTATATGCTGGCCATTGATCAAACGGCGTAGTTAGCAGTCTGAGAATCCGATATACGATGTATAGGTCTACTAAATTTGCCATTAGATACTCTTATTTAATTTATCCAGAACATCTGGATCGTATGGATCTTCTTCTGTTATGTATTTCAAATAAAGAAAGAATGAATTTAAAACAGAGTGATTTTGCTCTTCAATTTTAAACTTAAGCATGATTACTGTAGCTTCTACACCAAACACATTCGTTAGAAAAATGATATGATTGAGAATTAACTTTTCACGTAATTCTTTTTTATCTTCATACTTATTGATCAATCTCTTGATATACTTTATAGTTTTCAAATCATTTAGAAACTCTAATACAGAAACGCAATTAGGATTTCTATAGTTTACTATAGCATACTCATCGAAATTGTCATCATTTAATTCATCATTCATATCATTGAAATTACCAGGAAGTGTTCGCTGCGAATTTTGCAATCAGAGTTGGAGACACTGCGATGTACAAATTATTCAAATCCCATGCGAATGAGCCTGTGGCCCAGCCATAGAATGAATTATTTGAGTTTGCTGGTGCACTCACTGATGTCGTTAGTCTAAACTTATCAGAATTGAATACTGCACTACCTGTAATGTCAACTGTAGTATTCGATGAAATCTTTAAGTAATTACCTGCGACTAGAGTGTTTCCAGTTGCTCTAATGTCCATCTTAGAGACTACAGTTTGCGCACTTTCACCGAATAGATCGCCAATCTCTATCTTCTTATTTACTGGTGTCGTCGATGGATCACGCACGATCAACAACAAATCTGTATTTGCTGTTGCCGTGACTGCATCCAACTGAGTGATTTTCTTATCTGCCATTTTAATTCCTTATTCTATAAACCCAACTTAATGGGAATTCTACTACTGGGACTCAGACCAATTTATATATTTAACTATCTTCGGCTACAGAGTCATCAGAGGCATCGCCTGTGATTGTACTCATTGCAACTAGATTTTCTACTTTATGGCGTGTTCTACCATGAACGTCTGTATACGTCATGTATCTATTCCATCCAGCGTTGTTCAAACCACGAATTGCATTATTAGCAACTCTAGCTTCAGTTTGATCTACTCCGATGATCTTCGCAATGTCTGTGTATGGAACATACTTAGGCGAGTCTTGACCTGTGATTGTTGCGCCAGAAACGTTCGCTGCTGCCCATGCTGAGGCAAGAGTTAGCGTATTTGCGGATGTGACTGCGTTTACTTTAACATGAGTTCCGTTAATGAATAGACTGTCCGAAGGATCAATCTGTGTCAAGAAAGTTGTTCCTGTTCCTGTCACAGTAACCGATGTGTTTACTGTGTTTGCAGTTCCTGTGATTGCGTATGAATCTCTTTTACCCCATAGTGCCATGGTGTTCTCCTTTTAGAATCCTAGTTTTCGTAACTGGGTTATTGTTGATAGCGTATTTATGTGCCGTATTCCAATTCCACCTTTTGACTCCCACTCTTGAATGTTCTTCGAGTAGTCATCAATCAGTAGATTGGGGCGCCCATCAGTCATCGCATACTTTTGTTTCTCTTCCCTGGGCACCAGAAGTATTTCTTTCACATGCCCCAAATTTGTTCTTACCCACTCAATCTTCTCTTGCTTGCAAGTTGCCATTCTCTTTGATGGTGTAGAAAGAATGATTGGATTGTACTGACGAATGTATCTCCACAACAGCAATGCGTCCGGCATAGGATCAAGTTTAGCCCAGAACTTTGGCACAGTTTTAAGTGCTTCCCATTTCAAGTCTTTATCTGCAAGATGGAACGGCTGAAGTCCTTTTTCTTTTAGAACTGCGTTCGCACCTCCCATCAAGTTGACTAGAACTTGATCCATGTCGCAATAGATTTGTGGTAGTTGATTCATTTTTCTTTCAAATCAGGATTCAGTTTGATTGGCTCTTGTTTGCCGCTCAATTTTTCACCCTTCTTAACGTCCTTAGATGAGGTGTTCTCAGACTTCTTTAGCTTCTCTTCTTCAAGCGAAGCATCTTCACATGTAGAAATCATACCTGATGTCTTGCATGAGATGTTTGCTGGAGACTTCATCTTTCTAAAAGCCTTCATGAACTTGTCTGCAAGTTTTGGATTGTTTCCCGATGCAGTTGGTTTGCTAACTGCGCCACCCATCAACTCAGGATCACCAGCTTCTACGACTTTCTTCTTTTTCTTCAGTGGCTCTGCTACCCACTTAGGAACACCTGAAGGAGTTGACTGTCCCTTCTCAAAGTGTTTAGTCACTTCAGCAGCGGTTTCAACTTTAGATGCTTCTTCTAGTCCAGACTCTTCAGACATCTTCTTTGCCGCCATAGCCAAGCCCTTTTTTCTCCTATCAGTGATGCGTTGTGCGATGTTACTTTGTCCTTTTTTGATGAAGGGCTTTAGCTCTTCAACATCTTTCTTTGCTTTAGTAGCATAAGAAGAAACTGTACTCTTATCTAATTCGTCAAGTTCGATCTCTTCTTTAGTCAAGTCACTCATATTTTTCTTGTGGTGCTGCACACCATATTTGTCTTTCACTTTTACATGAACAACATCATTTTCAATCTTAGTTACGGTGCCGCTTTTTTTGACTTTGTTTCCGGGCGCTGAGTTTAGTGCGTGTTGAAAAGATACTTTATCTCCAACTTTAGCTTCGTCTAGTTCGACTTCTTCATTCCTCTGATCAAGCCCAAGAAGTTCCTTTATAGTTTTCATGATTAAGCCTTCTTGACGATCTTATCTACAGCCTTAGCCATGTTTTGACGATGCTTCCAGCCTTTTTCAAATGCCTTATTTGATTTTTGGTCAAGCTCGCGAGCACCTGATGTGTATGCACCGTGTTCTTTTTTCTTTGCTTCTGCATCCATAGCAAATTTGCGGGTAATTGCACCTTGAGTCGCAACATCATTGCTACGCTTTTTGACGTAAGAGCCAAGAGTTTCTTTGCTCAACTCATCAAGCTGATCGTAATCTTCAGTTTGCATGAACTCTTCAATTTGCTCTAGGGTGAAATCTTCTAAGTCAAATTGTTCTTCTTCCAACTCAACTTCTTCTGGCAACTTACCCTTAGGACCAGCGATGCCACCTTGACTCTTAGTGAACTTCATCTTGTCTTTCAATCTCTCTGTCTCACGATCAGCTTCTCTCTTTTTGCCTGCGGCAGTTTTGTTAAAACTAGGTAATTTACCACGAATAGCCAAATCGCTATGGGGGTTAAAGTTTCTCGATTGCCCTTCCGCGACTTCATCTTGATTCAAAGATGCAATGAAATCTAAGTCTTCTTGAGTTAGTTCAGCTTCTTCTTTCTTCAAAGCGCCTCTTGCTTCAGCACTCTTCAACATTGCAACACGATCACGATATCCAGCGACGCCAGGCTTAATGTCCTTAGCAGCTTTCTTCTCGCCTTCTGTAGGCTTTTCGATGTGCTTCATAGTTGTCTTAGCTTGTGCAGATTCAGCTTCTTCGACTTCTTCGACTTCTTCATTCTTTGGCACACAGTTAGGAACTGGCTTACCGCCCTTGCCTTTTTTCATGCCAACCATTTGATGAGTATTCCAGCAAGGATCTTCACCATCCATTTTCTTTTTGTCTTTGACTTCTTCATTCTTTGCAGTGTGCATAGAATCTAGCTCATTGAAGAAATTCTTCTTTTGATCCGCAGTCATGTCATTCAAAGACTTAATGCCTTTCTTTGCCATGTGTGCTTTGACTTTTGCTTGATACGCATCGCTCTCAGAAAGAACTGCGTTTGTTGCGTTCAGAAGACTCAGTGGAATTCCAAATTTATTTGCTAGTTGTTGTGACATAGTGATATCTCCTTAATTGTTTGTTTTGTTCTTTACCATGCTTTGCAAGACCAGTATTTCGCCGACCATTTTGGTCCTGGCTCATCACAGTTATGTCTTGCACGGAAACTTTTTCTTCTCTCTGGATTGTCTTTCTTGATCTCCATGTTAGGATCACCGAAACGAACAATCACCACTTTACCGTTTGGTCCCATTGTGTACACCGCAGACTTCTTTGGTCCATCTGGCGTGTAGAATGGCTTATTCAGTGATACATCTTTGCCCTGATATTCAGCTTCATGAAGAACTAGATCCCAGTCTACCTCTTCTAGAATTTCTTCAGACTCCTTCATCGGTTTTTTAGAAGGCTTTTTTGATGATATAACATAAGTTTCGTCTGGAGAATCTTTTTTGAATATCTCTAACCATTTGTCTTTAGTCTCTGGTGTAACACTTCGCTCTTGTTTCCATATGCCCGTTATTTTATTGTATTTCCACAGAGACAAGTTTTCTTCTAACTCAGGCAAGTCTTCTTCAACGCACTCATCGCAACATGCTTCTTCGCTGTACAGCTTGAATGCTCTCTGAAGATTCGCACTGTTGATTGCTTCTAGTGCTTTATCTGCTGAGTATCTAGCCATGATGATTTCTTGACTCTGACCTGGCGTTGCTCTAGCGTATGCCATTCTAGCAGCATCTGTACCGTATTCTAGCACACTTTCTGCGAACTGAGAAAACTTTGCATTGCGCTGAACAGACTCCCACAAATCAGCATCATCGTGCTTGATTGTAGCACCGCCGCTAACGAATGAATTGACTCTAGCGAATGCCCATTGCTGAGGCGTCATCGAAATGGACTCTGTCCACGATTCGATTCCTCTACGATAAACAGTGCGCAGAGTGGAATATGGAATGTTCGATTTATCTGCTTTCTTTTGAAGACCATCAATCTCTTCTATGATATCTTTGACTTCATCGTAGTGTTCGCCTAAGTCTTCTTTGCTCATGTGACGAATAGCTTCTTCTACGTCAGAGTATTCATCTTCAACATCTTCCTCTTCAGGCTCTTCCTCTTCTTCGTCAGAATACGAATTGAACTCAAGATAGTCTGTCACTGTTGCGATGTAATCTGTTGCAAGACTGATCTTTGATGCAACCCATGCATCCGGTTCTTCTTCCATCTCACTTAGCATTTCTAGAAGTTCTTCTGCGTCATCAATCAGCGAAGCAACTTCAATTCTTGCCATGTGAAGTCCGTCCAGCTCTACTTTCTCTTCAGCTTCTTCTTCTTGCTCAATGACGTATTGGAATGCTTCTTTTTGCAATTGTGCTTTTGTCATCTTGAACAAAGCATCTGAAGATGTCACCATGTCGAGGAGCGTAGTGATCAACGATTCCGTTGCTCTTCTTTCTTGTGCATTCAGATTCTCACCAGACTGCAACTTGCTAACTGATCTTTTGATTGTTGACAGCATAGACTTATCTGCAAGTCCATAACGAATTAGTTGATCTAAACGATTAGCAGATTCATCGATAATTTCAAAAGACTCTTTCTTCAGCATTGTGTTCATCTTGCGTTGAACTTCAGCTTGACGAACTTTTGGCAATAGTCTAGCAGCAATCTTGCCGACGACGGGCTTCATCTTCTCTAGTCGTTTGTCAACAACAATTTTCTGCGCTGTTGCCATTGCATCATAGCTTTTACCAGAAGCAAATCTAGACTTCAAGAATCCTCTTGCTTGTCTACGTGCGCGAAGTGCTAGATGCTTTTTATCTGCGAAACGTTTCATCGCAAGCATTCTTGCGCGTTGAATTCTAGTCTGAAGTCTCTTGAATTGAATTGCTCTTTGTCTGCGCTGAGATAAACTCAGAACAGCTTCATCCAATTCAGCTTCTTCATTTTTTGTCTCTTTGGTTTCTTCTTCAGGCTCTTCTTTTTTCTTTCCTAACACAATTTTATGTGCTGAGTATTTTTTGCCACTCTTGCTAACTTTAAAGTCCGCAGTAGCTTGAATACCCTCTTCGATCATTTTTGAAAATTGTTCGTCTAGTTTCATGCCTTGTCTCACTGCGTTATAAAGTTGTTCTGTGTCTGTGTCCGATAGCTTAGACGGAACACCCCTGCTAAAATTCTTGATGTCTTTATCTGCTGCAAACTTGCGCATCTTTGATCCAGACATTCCTTCTACGCCCTCTGCATCCGGATCTCTTTCTCCAGCAGATACGATTTCAATGGAATCGAATGTGTATTCTTTTCCATTGTACTTGTCAAGCAAAGTCTTGAATTCTGGAACACGATCACTGCCCACAACTACAACTAGCGTTGAGTATTTGCCATTCAGTTCTTTTGCAACTTCGATTATTGTTCGTGCTGCTGAACTTTGAACCATGGGTCCAAATGCCTTCTTTGCAAATTTGACTTTGGTGTCAAACGGCAAAGGATCTTTTTTGGGATTTGTGGAGTGCGATAGATATAGTTTTGCATCAGCTTTGCGCGATGCTGCTTCAGATTTGAGTTTGTTTGCAAGTTTCTCATGCCCGTTTGTCATTGGATTCATGCGTCCAAAAGACACTACAACGGTAGATTTTTTTGCTTCACTCAGATGAGCTTTGAATTTTTTCATGCTTGGAGATTCCCTTGGGCTTATCCTGACAGGTTTGCCGTAGCCTAACTGCAATGATCTATTTATAATTACCTATATTTTAGTTGACTTTCACTTGACATCATGATACATTACTGTGTACCCTATGACAATGAATACTATTATGTTATTTCTTGCCAATCGATAGAACCAACCACTTTATCTCCGTTTGTTGCGCCCACGATGGCTAATGTAAACAGAGTTGGTGTCGATGTTAATCCATCACGCTCAAGCTGAAACTTAAATAAGTCAGTTGATAGTTTTAGTCCTGAGCTACTTTGATTGCTAATTCCAAGATATCCAGATGACAAAACTGTACCGCCTGTTAATGTAGTTGCGTCTAACTTATACTCGACAGAATCACTATCGCTAACAGACACCCACGTTCCACTACCTCCAGAAACTGAACCACCCATAATTAATCTCCACTGATATCGTGTCGCATTGCCATCACCAAGAATAGAAATTTCTTTTGGAATAACAATCGCATCAAGTCTAGTTGCTTTTAATCTGATTGTGACTAGCGGATAAACAGTTCCTGCTGTTGCAAGTGTATACAGAGTTTGCACAGGATGTCCGACGCTTCTTGGTCTTCCACGAAGATCATAACCGCCCTCAGATATTACTGTGGAGCAAATTTGTTTAAGTGTGCTTTCACCAGATGTCGCCGCAGTATTAAATATCTCATATCTAATGGGCAAACATGCAGTTGTCATGTACACATCTGAAAGTATATTTGCATGATGAAACGAGTGGCAGTGAATTAGTTGACCATCGATCACGAAACCTGCACGAACCGATCCGACACCAAGCCACTCAATATCATAGAATACAATTTGAGTTTTGCTTAAATCTAATACCTTCTTTGACGGTCCTGTTCCATCGAGTGGATCTAAATTCCAATTAGCTTGCAATGCTGAATTTTCTGACAATGTTCCATTGGTGCTACTTCTAACAATGAAACTTACTGTGTTTGCGCCAGATTGATTTAAGAATACTCCATTAGAATCGTTGAAGTATCCTACTCTCTGTGTCAATCCAACTTTAGGCGCATTCATCACGAATGTACTCATTATCTGCAAACTCTTACCCGGCTGATATGCAAAAACTTTAGTTGTCTCTCGTTTTGTATACGTACCGGATGTGTTGTCCACAGTCATCAATACGGTGCTGTTGTTTGCTAGATATGATGTTGATCCATTTGCAGAGTTTGCTGTAGAGAAGCCTCCGTTTATTTGATATCTGTTAAAACTATCAAACAGAGTGACAGGAGTCGAAACTCTTGCACGACCAAAGGCATCGATAGCCATGCCTGATGGATTTCCACTGGAGACTGGATTTCCATATTGATCTGCAACCATGACAGTTTCAAAGAGCGTCTTTGCTTGCTCTAGAAACGAGTGTGTGTTTTTATTAAACTGTGCCATTTTTTATTTCTCCCAACCTTTGATGACTTCCGGTGAGAAGTTTGCGTAACTGAATGTCATTCTATCGACCAACTTGACTGCGTTGCCACTTAGTTTGTCGATTGCGACATAGCCCTCAACACCAGTCACTTTGTATCCATTTTTAGTTAACAAGAAGGTATCAAGTTTTTTAACTTCGTTCAACTTGTTGATGATCAGTTGTTTTGCGTCAACTAGAAGATTCATCATAGTAAAGATGTTCTCTAGTTGTTTCTTATTCTTTGAACTAAAGAATGTCAAGACTTTCTTTGCGCGTTCTTGAACGGCAGTCTTGCCTTTTTCTGTCTTTTTCTCTTGCTCTTCTTTAGAGTAGATTCCATTTATGTATTCTATGAGTCCAGCAACATGCGATGAAACATTAGTGATTCTTTGCTGTGCGCGAACTTTCATGTTGTTGAATGTCTTGATTCGCATCAACAACTCTTCGTCATCAGAAATTGAATTCAGAATCTTTGCGTCTAGCTTATAGAATAGCTTGCCTGCTTGAGATAGAAGATTCGTAACTTCAGCAGTCTCATTTGCAGTCATTGTAGCTTTGCCCGAAACGTCTTGATAGTCTACAGATGTTGACCACACATTGCGTGAGGCAGAAAATGAGCCAACGATGTCTTTGCCGAAGACAGCTTTCATGTTTTCTAGTGAGTCGCCTTCGTAGACTGTGTGCCATGCAAGACCAATCTTGCTTGCTAAGATTTTCTTAGCGAGAGCAGTGTCTTTAGGAACTGCATACACAATTGTGTTTGGATGGAATGTGATGTATTCAACATCATCAATTTTTACATCTTTGATGTCTTCTCTAGTGTAGAGAAGATCGCCTTGAACTACGCCTTTGATGCCTAAGTCGGGCAGATGTTTTAAACATGCTTTGAGCTTATCAGCAAGATCACCCGATGTGTCTGCGTCAATCTCTGCGTTCGTCTTATACAACTTAGGATTCTTGTTGAATATGCCCTTCTTTGCGATGAAGAACTTACCATCTCTTGGATCTTGACCAGCGAAGATCGCAGGTGCTCCATCCCATTTGACTGTGATGTCAACTTTCTTTGTAGAGTGACCAGCAAGCATATCACGAACTGCACGAAGAGAGTTGATCACTGCGCGGGTGCCTTGCACTCCAGCGTTCAGAACCAAGTCCTCTCCATGCTCCATATGGAGATTCTTTTCTTCGTATAGATGTTCTCTGAATGATCTCATATTATCCTCTTAGATCAATTCTGAATGCAAGTCCAGTTATGCCGCTTCTAGATTTTCCTCTAACATCAAACTTCACTTTGTCCATTATTGAGTTGACGTAATGTCCATCAATGATGTAGAAGCCTTTCGGACTTATGATGCTATCTGCAACAGCACCTTTGTATTGTTTTAGGGATAGTTCTCCCGTCAACGCTTCATACAATAGAGCCATCATGAAGTCTCCATCTGATTGGATGTAATTCAACATAGACTCCATAAGAAATTCTTTGTTGTTTTTTATCCAGTATTCATAGCTTTTGTCTTGGATAATTTTTCCACTCTTTATGAACTCTTGAATCACTTTCGGTTTAGCTTCTTTTAGAATTCTTTGCTTATTGTCTTCAGACAACAGTCTTGTCGGCATGCTTTTAAGTTCGGTTATGATAGATGATAGAACATCGCTCTTTTTTTTGTTTGGAATATGTTGAGCAGCAGATTCAAATAGTTCAGCGGTAGAAGTTCCCTGACCCGAAGCCAATTGTACTCCACCCGCCATTTTCACTGATGCTGCGTAAACTTTATTTTTTATTCTGAATACAACATCTGTCTTTGGCTCGGGCTTGGCTGATATCGCCACACCAAAAGGATTTGTTCTGTCGTCTGAATGCCACGCTTCAACCTTCGCGTTTCTTCCCGCAAAATCGTAGACATGATTCACACACTTTTCAGCTTGGTCCATTATTGTAGAAGAATAAGTTCTGCTGAAAGACTTTATTGTATTGTTTTTTATCTGGATCTTTTCAACTATACACCACTCTAAGTCTACGCCTTCTGATGCTGCCATTTTTCTATCCTTATAAACAAAAAAGCCTGTCGGGTTGACAGGCTATTTATAAGAATCACATTGTTATAGAACTTCGTTCTTACGTCCTAGCCCTGCAGGATTCATCCCCTCAGACACATACACATAGTTGCTTTTGTGTAGAGGTGCGACACACATTGCAAGATTATCCACAATCTCTCGATCAGAATTACTGAGTTTGTGATAGTCTTTCATAATACCACTTTTCGTACATGCGCCAGTAACGTATGTAGCCTTTCGCGGTTCGCGAATAGCGAATGCTTCTTTCTTGGGCTTTATTTCTAGAGATCCGCCGTACTTCTTAACGGACAATCCAGACTTCATAGACTTTACGCTATCTAGCCAAGATGCGTATTCTGCAACTTCTTTTTTAGTCTTAGACTTTCGCTTCTTGGAACGAGTGCTTGTGTAGATTATGCTAGTTGACATTTTAATTTACTTGATATTCGTCTATCACAGCCTCTTCCAACCTACGCTGAGGCAAAGGTAGTCTTCACCGTCAACGTTTACGATGTCTCCAGAACTTAGACTTCGCCCTCGGCCGTAGCGGGACTCTCGTTCGTCTTCTCGACTTGGGTTGTTCGTCAGGCAAAAGATATCTTCAGCAACAGCTTCACCCGTTAGATTAGGCACACCAATGCTACCAACGGTCTCGTAGAAGCCGTCCCTTAGCAGTTTCTTTGCTTCTTCTACGCAATTGGCGGAGAAGAAGAAGTTGCCCATGAACTGGGAGTCCAACAACTTGATAGTAGCTACAGCCATGTTTATTCTCCGTGTATCAGTCTTGACGATCAAACTCGTCGCGGTAGTCGAACAAGAAAGGATCAACGTCTGACTCCTCGAGCTGGACGGTTAAGCCGTCTTCCATCGCTGAGAGTCCGCGGTGTACAGCTTCTTCCCAATACAGACCCTCGACAACCACCTGCAGGGTTCCGTTGGTCCGCAAGATCATGTCGACCAGGAAGTCGGGCGCTGGCATTTCCAACAGTTCCTGCTTAGTGACGTATGCCATGAATTTTCTCCGATGTGTGTGTTAGGCTGCAACCTGATCGAACAGATGAGCCCAGTAGGGGACCTCGTCCTGGTGGAGTTCCTCTCGGATCCACTCGACGTTGTAGCCCTTAGATGCGTACTCGCCAGCCATCTTGAACAGAGCCTGTTCAGCTTGAGCCGGAGTCATGCGCTGATGGTCCATGAAGCTAAGGTTGCTGCTCGCAGCAAAATCGTTACCCCTGCGCGCGGTGACCTGGATGAATTCGTATGACACAGAGAGCTCCTGTTGATTTATCACCATGTATACAGTATAACACAGTGGATCCAGAAGTCAATAGTACCTGAGTAAATTAGTCTACTATTGTTGCATAGAAGCAACAGAAATAAAGCGTCCAGGAGCGTTTTTTGGCTTTATCCTAGGGGCTAGTACCCGGTGGCGAGAAAAAACGCTCCTAGAGCTTCCTGGACCGTCTGTTATTGAACTTTGAACCCGTCAAACTTACGTTCTGCCCTCATTCCACGTCCAAAGTTAGACTTGTCGAAAGTTGGAGTATCCTCGACTGGTCTTCCACTGTCATGAATATGAGTCTGTGCAGACTGTTCAACGTCATAAAGTTTCATCTTTGCACGATCAATACCTACAACGAATCGCTTGTTTGTGTCTGGACTTGAGTACCGATTCTTCAATTGTTTCACCATGATCTGATTCAAGTCTGCAAGTTCATCCGATGTGATGAGTGCAAACATGAAGTCTGCTGTTGCAGGTAGACCAAACGATTCTGAAGTATCCGTAAGACTAACGTCAGTGTTGTCGTAACCACTTCGAGTCGTTTGCGTTGCAGACACAACTGGAACTTTACTTTCAACTGCAAGCCCACGCAACTCTTCTGCAATCGCTTTGATGAATGTGTATGAGTTAACACTAGCACCTTGCTTCATGCGGGAAGATGAACAGATGTTCAAGTAATCAATATAGATGATGTCGGGAATAAACTGGCGCTTCAACTTCAATTCATTCAAAAGATGTTTGAAATGTGTTACGTTAGCAGATGCTGTAGGATATTCTTTGATGATCAACTTACCCATCGTCTTCTCACGCAGCTTTTCAATCTTGCGAAGATAAGACTCTTGAGGCATAGATGCGAGTTTGTCTAGATCAGTGTTCAGTAGATTTGCATCGATTCGTTCTGCGATGCGTTCTTCTGCCATCTCAAGTGTGATGTAAAGAACGTTCTTACCCATCGTCAGATTAGATGCTGCACAGTGACACATAAACATAGACTTACCAACGCCAGTGCCTGCGAGAATGATGTTCAGTGTTTTATTGGGAAGTCCACCCTTAGTGATCTTGTTGAAGTAATCAAGATCAAAAGGAATTCTCTCTTCTACTCTATGATAGAAATCGAATCGAGATTCAGCATCTTCTAAGAAATCGTGCCCGACATGATTGTCAAACGAGACTGATAGCGCATCCGCAAGGATGCTCGGTATGGCGCCTTTGTCGAGTTTATTTTCTGCTGATTTGCTATCCAATATCTGGATGCTCTGCATGATTCCATTATAGATCGCTTTTTCTTGACAGAATTTTTCTGTAGAGTCAATGAGCCATTCCGTAACTTTAGTGTCGCACTCTGTCGCTTCGATCTGGTCAAGCAACTCTGATGTCTTTTTATAAGAAGAGTCCAGGATGTTAGGCTTGCCTTCGACTTCAATCTTGATTGTCGATACAGTAGGCATGCTATTGTACGTTGTGACATAGCTGTGAATCTCTTCAAAAACAATTTTTTCATGTTGTTCAGAAAAGTAATCTGCCTTAAGAAAGGGAAGAGTCTTTCTTGCATAAGTCTCGTTATCAATCAGATGCTTTAGGATCTGCGTTTCTAGTTTCATTATCGTATTTTTCCTGTGCCGTTTCGAGACTGTTTAGAAGAACTGAGTTTAACACACTTCCTATGACACTTTCAAATTCATCCGTCATATCCTCTGCAATGGTTCCTTCTCTCAGTTTGTAGTCGAATGAGATAGGATATGTTCCATCTGAGTTTTCAACTTCAGCGAAGTTAAGTGTTCCATAAGTGTACTGAATGCCAGCAAATTCTCCAGTTAGAATCTCTACTCCAAATAGATCATCATCAGATTTGTAGCCAAACGTAGACTCTGTGATTCTATAGTCTTTATTCATCTCCATCATCAGTCTCCTCAGCATCACTAGACTTTACATGACCATCACTCTGCCCATACAGGAACTCTTTCTTACACACTTCATCGATCATATCAAGAATTTCTTTCGTGTAATACTTCTCTGGATTTTCATTGATGTTCTTGCCGAAGACTTTCGTGCCGTCAGGCATTTCATATCGAGTAGAAACTTTCTTGATGATTTCATACTTCTCTGCAATGTCAAGAAGTCCGTAGTAGCGATCTAGTCCAGTGCTGTAAGTGAGCTTGATTTCAACCATAGAGTTCTCTTTGGTGAAACGACTCTTCTGGAGTTTGGCTTTGATAATATTGCCGATTACTTCAGTGCCATCTTTGTCTTTCTTCTTGCTGAGGTAGATGATCGTTGATGCAGTGTACTTCAGACCAGAGCCGCCGCTCATTTCTTTAGTGGGAATGTATGCGCCGACAACATCATAAACGTGATTGGTGACTAGGAGAGGTACACCTATCTTTGCAAGTTTCAAGTTCAAAACACGAAACGTTGCCTTGAGTGTTTGCGATTTAGTCATATCGCGAGTCTCTTTACCTTCAGAGGTGTCTTCCATTTCTTTAGTTGAAGACAACTGACCCATCGAGTCTAGAACCATCATCATAGGTTGTCGCGATTCGACTTTCTGTGCGCTATATGCATCGATGATCTTCAGCGTAGTGTGCCTGAATTTCTGAATCGTGTCTGGCTCTGACAACACAACTCGCTTAGAATCGATGCCCCGCGAGTCCATCATCTGCTTAGTGACAGCGGCTTCAGTGTCAAAGTAGATAACACCACCAGTTGGATTGTCATCAAGGAATTGCTTGACAACGCCAAGAACAAAGAATGTTTTGCCTGTTGCAGACTCACCCGCGAATGCTGTGACTTTGTTGTTGGGAACACCGCCGTAAATGCTACCGCTCAACAGTGCGTTGAGTGCATAA
>Ga0181338_1000166_pt1 | contig 14298 bp, 22 predicted proteins | sample Sp13VDMM110SD_FD_122168 | JGI IMG/M metagenome (GOLD analysis project Ga0181338, IMG submission 122168) | Freshwater viral communities from Lake Michigan, USA - Sp13.VD.MM110.S.D | ecosystem: Environmental > Aquatic > Freshwater > Lake | place: USA: Michigan | collected 2013-04-23
AAGCCGGTGGGCTACTTTCAGCGGAGCTTACTGGACTACTCGACAAGCTCACCCGCGAAGCCGACGACATCAACGTCGCCTACGCTTCCTGCCGGGCAGACGCCTTCACCATCCGCGCGCTGACACCGCAGTAGGGCTCACTCGCGCAGGTCGGCGATCTCGCAGGCCCAGACGACCCAACGAGCGATGACCCAAACGCAGACGAGGCCTGTCAGGCCAACAATGATCCAAGTCATGATGTTGCTCCAATGATGATCAGCGTTCCCAGCAGGGCCAGGCCAACAACGGGTCCCAGAATCCGCAGCCAGGACTTTCTCCGCAGGCGCTTGTGTCTAGGAAAATGTTCGATCGGGTTGGCAGCTCCGGGGTGGATCCTGTAGACATTGCCTGTGCTCGTGGGCTCTCGCCCTTCGCTCGCGTGCATGATCATTTCAACAACCCTTCGAGTTTGGCCTTGCGCAGCAGTTGAGCTGCGGTCGGGCGCTTTGGTTTGGAATCACGGCTCTGGGCGCGCTTGACGGCCTTGTCGATGCGCTTCGCGACGAGCGCCTGTCCGGCATGAAGTTTGTTCGGGACAAGGTGGCCAGGGCCGAAAATGTATTTCACGTTGTCCGTCGGATGCAAGATTCGGTTGTGGCGCTCACCGTCCATGCGTACGTGCAGCCTGTGATCAGCGCTGCGGATCGTGCCTTTGAACTTCGCTCCATTCGGCGCAGTCCACTCGACCCTGCCGCCGATCTTTGCTGGAACCGAATAAAAGTCTCTGACATATTGAATGGTCATTGCTGGCTCCGTATAAGTTGAGGGTGAAGGGGCCGAAGCCCCTCCGGTTGTTCAGATCTCGAGCGCCAGCTCCAGCGCCCGGCTCTTCAGCGCGTCACCATTGCCGAACCATGCGCCGTTCATCCGGCTGTCCGCTGCCCGCCCGCGCTCGTGGTCCACGTACTGGGTGACGCTGTTCAGCCACTGCCAGGCGCTGCGGCCTTCGGTCAGGTCGGAGCCGATCGCAGCACCTTCGAACAGCTCGATGATCCGGCGGTAGGCCTTGGATTCCTTCACGCCGTCTTTATCTTGGCGAGAGCCATCAGCCTTGGGGCCAAGGGTGGGCGCAATCAGCTCCAACGTGAGCTTGGTTGCCCACTTGGCGTTTACCTCGCTCTGGGCCAACCGCTGGGTCTGCGCCATGAAGGTGTCCCAGGCCGACTTGATCAGACCCAGACGCTTCTGAACTTCCAGCGCGTTGAAGGTCGAGTGGTGGGCGATCTTCACGGTGCGCTCGTTGCGGCCCATGGAGTCTTCCTGCAGCGCCACAGAGATGGTGTTGTGGCAGACGACCCGGATCGCAGTGAACTTGGCCGTGGTTGCCAGGCCACCGTCGAAGCTCGTCGCCAGCAGCAGGTAGGGCAGCACCCGGTCGTGGCCGATCACGTCGAAGCCCTCGTTCATCTTCGCCAGAGCCCACACACGCTTGCCGCCGTGCAGTGAGCCCGCCGTGTCCATGGTGAACCCGCCGTTGTCGGTCAGGTTGCGGAAGAACTCAAGGGTCTCGCCAGGCTGCACGACCTTGTAGCCTTTGGAGACGATGCCCAGTGGCACGCAGGTGTCGGCGCGGTACAGGACTTCACGGTCGCCCATTTGCATCATCCGTGGGCCGTCGTCGTTGCTCTCGCTGGGCACCTGGAATCCGACGCTCGCCCGGCGCACTTCGAAGTCCAGACCGGCCTGCTTCTTCCAGGTGTCGATGGAAGCGCCGTAGGTCAGCTCCTGGCCCAGGCCATGCCATGGGGTTTCGCCGACGTAGGCCATGTTGTTTTTGCCGTTGCTTGTGTCGAGTTCGTGAGACATGATGTGTTTCCTTTTAAGTTGAGGGAAGGGGACGGGGCGAATCAATAGTTGCGACCGTGGTGTTCGGTCATCAGATCGCTGCGCAGCTCTTTGCGGACGAATTGGTAGGCCAACTTCCAGGCTTCCTTCGCGGTTGCGACGCAGCGACGAGCGCTTTCAAAGTGGGGCTGGACAATGCTCATCGTGTCGTCCAGACCATACATCTTCAGTGTGCGCTCATGGGCGCTCTTTCTTGTAACGGCTTGGCAGCGGGTCGTGGCGCGCGTTGCCAAGAAGTAGTATTTGATCATGAAGTGGCGCATGGTGTTTCCTTAAGTTGAATCCGGTTTCATTCAAACCGTACACGAATTATGGGACCATGCCATACCAGGGCAATACAGGGAAAACCCTTGGTTTCAGCCAAAAACGCAAAATAGTTTGCTTAAAACACTAGAAAGGCAGCAGCTCGCGCTCGTCGCCGTTGATCAAGTCGGCTATGTTCTTCTTGGAGGCCAGCGCCCGGACGATCTTTTCGTCCACCGTGCCCGTCGCCACCAGGTCGATGTAGACCACGTTCTGGTCCTGGCCAATGCGGTGGTTGCGGTCTTCGCTCTGCAGACGCTCTCGCAGCGAGAACGTGTTGCTGAAGTAGAGCGTGTAGGCCGCAGCGGTCCACGTGACGCCTGTTCCACCGGCCTGCTGTTGTGCAACCATGACCGATGCCCATCCGCTGTCTGGAATTTCCGGGTCGCCCTGGAAGGCAATCTTCGCAGCCTCGCGGTCCTTCATCTTCACGCCACCATGGTACTGCACGACCTTGATTCCTTCCGCCTCCAACACGCGAACGATCTCATCGATCTCGGCATGGAAGCGCGCCCACACAATGATCTTGCTGCCCTGCGCAACGACGGCCTTCACCCGGTCCACCATCAGGTCCATCTTCGGGTTTTCACCTTCAATGCGGATCGGCTCCTCATGCTCAGGGTGGATGTAGAAGCCGCTGGTGATCTGCGCCAGCTTGGTGATGGCGGTGAGCTTGGCGATCGGAGTTTCCTCCTGCTCGTAGATGAGCCGGCATTCGTCCTCAGCCTTTTTGTACAGCTGGGCCTGCAGCGGTGTCATCTCGAAAAACGCGGTCTTGTAGATCTTGTCGGGCAGGTCCAGGCAGTCTTTCTTCAACACCCTGAATGTGTACGGCGCGACGATGCGCTGCAGCTTGTCTAGGTTTTTGTACTTGGGCTGACCGCCTGGACCCTTCTGAACAACCTGCGGGATGCGCTTGGTGCCGCTGCGGTCCATGATGCTCTTGAGCAGCGGGTTGATCTTCTGAACTACTTGCCCGTTGTCGTCGTAGGTGCTGACGGTGTCGGGGATCATTTCAGCGTACTCGGTCTTGAAGGCAAAGTAACTCTCGGTCTCCAGAATATTCTTGTCGAGGAAGTTGTACGGCGCAAAGGCGTCGAACGGACCCTGCGTGATCGGGGTGCCGTCCATGATGCGACGATACTTGGTCATGTACTTCAGCTTGAGCAGAGCCTTGAACCGGGCAGACGTTGGATTCTTGATGTAGCCAGACGCCTCGTCGCCGACGATCAACAACCGGCCAGCGCCAATCGCGAAGCGCATCAACGCATCGAAGCTGCGCTTGTGGTTGAGCCCTTCCCAGTTCATCGTCAGGATGCGCAGCTCGCGCGCGCCGTCGGGCGCTGGTGTGTAGATCTTCTCCAGCAGCGCTGCCTCGCGCTTGCTAGTGTTGGAACTCCAGGCGTGCGACTTCCACCGGCACCAGTCAGGCATGTGCTTTGGCAGCTCCAGCAGGGTCCAGTTTGTGTGCACGCCATTTGGCGCGAATACGATCATCGCGTCGATCTCGCCTGCTTCCCAAAGGTCTGCGGCATTGTTGGCGATGATCCAGGTCTTGCCTGTTCCCATTTCAGCGCTGAGCAGGAAGGCGCGCTTGTGGCCATGCTCTGCCAGGCAGCGCAATTGGTGGCTGTACGGCTTGGTCTTGTAACGGCTCACGTCTGGTTCTTGAAGCATCTGAGAATCTCCTCTGGTTTGATTGGTGAGCCCTTGGGCTGCGTCCACAACGCGGCCTCTAGCAACTCATTGACTGTCATTTCGTTGAGCTGGTCGGCGTACAAGCCGGGTATCAGCATGCGGCGCTTGTCTGTCCCGATCCAAAAGAAAGCGATGCCACCGGCCTTGCGTTGAGCCAGGAACCAATTCTTTTGGCTCTGCAGCACAGGGTGATTCGACCCGCCAATCAGCGCAGTGGTCGCGCGCTTGGGTTCAATCGGGGCTTTCAGCTCAAGCCAAAACTCGCGACCTCCCTTCACACACACACTGACATCTGGCATGCCTTCGCCAAGCAGGTTCTCGACCCGGTCGCAACGGTGTGGGCTGCGAAAAACATTTTGCTTCAGCCACTTGTACTCGATCTTTTCGCTCATTTGTTTTTCTCGATCGCAGCGTTGACGACGCGCGTTATGGCTCGCCAATCAGGAACTGTTTCTGTCCATGTGTCCTCATACCAAGACCTTTCACGACTCTCGGTTGGCGTTTCTTTCAACTCATGAAACAAGGTTTTGACTTCGTCTTCGGTCATGGTGCTGCGGCCTCCGTTGGTTTGTCGAGCCACTTCCACTTGGTGATGAAGCCGAAGCGAATGTCCTTCACAAAGCGCGCGCGGACCAACAGGTGAGCGCCTTCAGGCACGGTCTCCAGCAGCTCCTTGCCTATGGCTTCAAAGTCGAAGCGCCCGATACGCGCGCCGATCGTTCCTGTGTCGTCGCGCAACCGAACGTCCACAAAGTCCAGCGGGCCGGTTTCACGCTTGCCGTTGCGCTTTTTGACGTTGACCTCCTCGTTGGCGTTGCGGGCATTTTTGTAGATGAGTTCGCCCAGGAACACGTGTGAGCCGCGCTGCTTGCCATCGAAGCTTTCAATCTTGTCCACGTCACCGTTGATGCCGATGGAGCCGGGGTTCTCATAGATCTTTCCGTACTTCGAAGCGAACGGGAAAATGTCTCCGAAGAGGTTGCTAGCCTTCTCGATGTCGGCGCGCTGCTTGGGTGTCAGCTTGCCAGCGTCGCGCGCTTCGATTAGCTTTGCGGCCTTGCTCTCGCCAATGCCTTTCAGGTTCAGGAAGCCGCCGACGAGCTTGCCATCCACAGCCGCCCAGTTTGCGACGGAAAGGTTGATGTCAAACGGCGTGTATTCCAACCCCTCCTTCACCATCTCACGCAGCAGCTCGATAGCGCTGTCCTCGTCCTTGGCGTTGCGGAGATTGGCCGCAGCAAACTCCAGCGGGTGGTGCGCCTTCAGGTAGGCCGTCAGGTAGCTGATCACCGCGTAGCTGTACGTGTGCGCCTTGTTCATCTGCCAAGCGCCCATTGAGTTGATTGTCTGCCATGTGGCATGAGCGGCCTCTTCGCTGATGCCTTGGCTCATCGCGCCGGTCTTGAACTTCTCCCAGTAGGTGTCGAAGAACTCTTTGCCCATGCGCTTGGACATGGCCTTGCGGATGGTGGAGGTTTCCTTCCAGTCGAACTTGCCGATCTCGCGCACAATGGCCAGCGTCTGCTCTTGGTACACCGGCAGGCCGTAGGTCTCTGCCATGTGGGCTTCGACCAGAGGGTGGATTGGTTCGTAGGGTTTGCCATTCTTGCGCTTCACCCACTCTTCCGTGACACCGCCGCCGAACGGACCGGGCCGTGCGAGTGCTGTGACGGCGTCGATCTCGGTCAGCGACTCAAAGTGAACGTCTCGGCTGATGGCGCGCAGCGCGTTGCCTTCAAACTGGAAGATGCCGCAGAGCCTGCCTTGATTGAACACATCATAGGTCTTCTGGTCGTCGAAGGGCAAGTTGTACCAATCGATCGGCACGCCAGAGTCTTCCAGCACGCCCAGCGTTCGTAGACCCAACACGTCGATCTTCAGCAGGCCAAGTTTTTCAGCCGCGCCTTTTTCCACGTGGGCGATGCCGTTTGCGTCCACGACGCAGTAGTTGGTGATCGAGTCATTGCAGACGAGCAGGCCTGCAGCGTGGACGCCGGTGTGACTGGCGTGGCCTTCAATCGCTTGCGCAACGACGGCCTGCGGGTATTGCTGGATGAACTGCCTGCCGGGGTCGGTTTCCTTGAAGGTATCTTCCAGGCAGTTGTTCGCGCGCGAGTCAGCGGACGAGCGCTCGATCATTGCGATCTTGACAGCGCCCGTTGCAGCAGGCGGGATGTTGAGCGCCTTGCAGACAGCGATGAGCGCGCTCTTGGGCTTGAACTGGCTGATGGTGCCGATGTGAGCCGTGTTGCCTTCACCGTGCTTCTCGGCCATGTACGTGAAAACCATCTCGCGCTTTGTGTCGGGGAAGTCGAGGTCGATGTCGGGCAGGTCGGTTCGGGTCACGTCGATGAATCGCTCGAAGTAGAGCTTGGGCGGGATCGGATCAATCTCGGTGATGTTGGCCAGGTAACAAACCAACGAACCGGCTGCAGAGCCGCGCGACGGGCCGACCAGCATGTGCTGCTTGGCGTACAAGCACATGTCGGCCACGATCAGGAAGTAGCTCTCGAAGTCTTTGGACCTGATCAGCTCCAGCTCGTACATCAGGCGGTCTTCGTACTCGTCAGTCCAGCGCGCGTCCATGTTTCGGCGCGTGATGCCGGACCTGCAAAGCTCTTCCAAGTTACCCGCTGCCCTCACCATCTTGGCTTTTGGCAACACTAAGCCTTTGCAAGCCAGAGCCACAGCGGCCTCCTGCTCGCCAGTCTTCAGGTCTACCAATATGTTCTGCGGAGTTGGCTTCAGGCCTGCCCGGCTGATCAATTCGAACACGCCTTTGTCGGCCTCGTCGATGAAGGCGTTGTCGCTGGTCGCCACGACGCGCAGGCCGTGCTCTCGGGCGAGCGCTAGCTTTTTGGCGTTCAGCACGCGGCTGGCCGGGTTGGTGTCTATGAAAGCGCCGCATGCGCTCAGGAACTCGCCGTCGGTGATGTCGCCCGCAAATTTCAGGATCTCGCCCGACATCGCAAGAACGTCGGACTTGTACAGGCGCGGAACCTTGCCGGAGCGTGTGGAGATGGGCTGCTGGTGGGCTTTCGAGAGCGCCCTGTAGAGTTCGCTCAGGCCGGTGGTCGATCGGGCCAGGAACCACATGTGTAGGTTCATCTCATCGTCGTCCACGGCGCACTCGACGCCCAGCAGCGGTTGGATGCCCGCCTTCTCGCATTCCTCGAACCACGTCACGTGGCCCCAGGTGCTGCCAACGTCCACAATCCCGGCAGCAGTGCAGCCCAGCTCCTTCAGCCGGGCGACGGTGCGGGCGACGGGCGCAAAGGTCTGCCCGAAGCTGTATTCTGTTTTGATGCGAAGTTGGATCACTTTTTCTCTCTCATTTTGCGTTCTGTTTGCTTCACCGCGTAGCTGGTCACGAGAGCCTTGAATTCGACCTGCTCTTCCTCCGTCATGGCGTACCACAGCGCCATCAGCTCGAAAGCGCCTGCTGCCTCCTCGAAGAATTTCGCCTTCGCAGGATTGGGGCCGGTGGCTGGTGGAAGAGCAGGGGTCATCAGTAAGCCTTGCCGCCTTCGGCTTGTCGGGCTTCCAGCTTGTGGTCAGGCCGAACAGCGTTGAACAACAGCTTGTCGGTGACAGCGCCACCAAGGTCAATGCCAGCCGCGCCTGCAAGGTCGCAGATCCGAATCAGCGCATCAGCCAACTCGACCTCGAACATTTCACGGTGCTTCAGCTTGTCGTCTGGCAAGCTCTTGCGGTGGCCTTCCATCGCTTCGCTGACCTCGCTGTGGATCAGGCAAAGCTTCTCGGCAACAAGCGCTTTGCCGAAGCGGGTGCCTGCGCGGATCTCGGCCTTGTGGTCTTGGCCTGTCTTTGTGTCTTGCCACCAGCCAGCGGCATGCGCGTCGCCGTGACAGCGCGCGACGAGTGCGTCTACTGCGCCTACGATCTCGGCGTCTTTGGGTGAAAAAGTTGGCATCATCATTGCTCCATTTCGATTGCAGTTAAAAGTTCAGAAGACACAAGTGCTTCCACGAGGGCCTTCACGTCGTCCAGCGCGCGGTGGGTCTGCGCCAATTCCTTTCCTGTGAAGTGTTTGTAAAGCTCGGTCAGCTTTGGCCGGTGACCGAACAGGTGAACGAACTCCTGGACGGAGCAGATCTGGATCGCAGGCCAGCCACAACCGAACGGCTCACCCGTCAGGCGCATGCACTCGTAGTCGATCAGCGCCTTGTCGAACGGCAGGTTGTGAGCAACGACGCAGCCAGCGTTGCGCAGCATGTATTGCGCCTCGCCGTTCCAGACATCACGGAAGGCCGGTTGGCCCTCCAGCTGGTCGTTGGTGATGCCGGTGATCTTGGTGATCTCGGCGCTGACCAGCTCACCGGGGTTGATGAGCCAGTTGCCCTCGCCGATGATCTTGCCGCCTTCGACAAGAGCAATGCCAAGCTCGATCACCTTGGGCTGCTTTTCCAACGGAGCCGTGCTGGGAAGAGTCAGCCCGGTGGTCTCTGTGTCGAAAACGGCGGCAATCATGCTTCGAGCCTGACGATGAACTTGATGTCCACACCCAGCACGGCGCGCGTGTCGTAGATGACGTAGTTGTAGGAGCGCTTGCCCTTGATCACCGGGTTGGTGTGGCTGAACGTCCGGACCGACTGAGCCTCGCGGAAGCCTTCAGCTGCCATGAAGCCGCGCCAGCGCAGAAGCTCCTTGGCAGAGCAGTGCATGCCCAGATGGCTGACGGTGTTGGGAGAGCGCTCCATCCAGTTGGGGCCATCGGTATAGTGAAGGACCTCCAGCTCGTTCGCGCCCTTGAGCATTTCATAGTCGAATGCCAGGTCAGCCTCGTTGGTGTTGCCAGCGCCGAACACTGTGCCGGAGGCCTTCACGTGGTCGCGCGCCCATTCGCCTGCGCCCATGCGGGTGAGCAGCGCAATGGCAGCTGCGGGGTCTGCCGGGCAGAGAGCGACTTGCTCAATGCGGAAGACGAGTTTTGGTTCAATGTTGGTGTCCATGGTTTCTTTCAGTTTGGTTTCTTGGTCTCTTCGAGAACTTTGTCGCATTGAGCGGATGTGATGCAGTGGCCTTGATGGTCGACGATTTCCTCCCGCGCGTCTTGCAGCGCATTCCACAGCGCTTCACGCTGCTCTTCGAGTTTACGGATCCGGGCGCTGGCCCGACGAATGATTTCTTGCTGGCTCATAAAAATAGATCTGGTTGCCGGTCGTTGTTCCAGTGGTTGCTCAGGGCATTGTTTCTTTTGGCCGTGATGATCTCCAAATTCCAGGGCACAGTCAAACCGCAAACGAGCGGGTGATGCAGCGGCACACAATGATTGATTTCATGCGGGACACCGGTCAGCTCTGAAATGCACCTGCAGTTGTATTGAATAAGTTTTAACGCATCGCGGTCAACCCACGGCGGCGTGGAGATAATTATCGCTGAGATATACCGCTTGCGCTTGCTTCTTTTTATCCAATGCGGAACATCGCCACAAAGCAGCGCGGCGCGAACCTTGCTGTGTGTTTCTGAAACGCGGTGAACCACGTAGTCGAGCATGCCCATGATCAGAACGGACAAGGCTCGTTGGGGCCGTGGACAACAGTGCCGATCCCTTCCCAGGCGCGGTCCACAGCCTCGTCCAGCAAGCGCTCTGGCGTCGGAAACAAGACCGGGATCCACCGGCCTTCACACGGCTTGTAGCCTCTGCGCGTGGAAAGGTTCTCTGCAAGCGTTTCAATGCGCAGGTGGTCCGGATGGATGCACAGGGGCTTGAAGCAGCGGTAATGCCCGGCCTCATCAAACGGAAACAGCCAGCCTGTCGAGATCTCAAGCATCTTGCGGTGCGCAGAAACAGTTTGGTGAACCCCGTTGTCGCGGACATTGAGCATCGGATAGTGCCTGCGGACGGCACCGGTCCAGATCCAGCAACCATCTTCGTCGACTCTCGTATTGGCGACGAGCCGCTCGTACAGCGTTGCGTAAAGACGATGCGCCATGACTAAGCCTTCCAGGTTGGCGACTTCTCTTCAATCAACACTTTCCTGAACGACTCAATTGCAGAGCTGCGCATGGCTTTGCGGTTCGCGCTCAGCCACAACGTCAGCGCCTCGTGCGGTTGTTCAACCCTATGCACGACGTGGTTCTCCGCGCGATAGCCGCGTGAGCCGGTGACGGCTGCGTGGTAGCCTCCACCACCAACGTAGACCGTCATGCCCTTGGCGACGAGCGCCTTCAGCTCGGTGTCGGTCTTGGCAATGACCGCGCCGGGGTGCTTCTCGCGGAAGTGCTGGTAGCAAGCTTCCTTCACCATGTCGGGCGAATCGTACTTGGCGTATTCCAGGTCCGGACATTCTTGCGCGATGAGGTCGGCGATGCGGCTGTAGTCCTTGGTCTCGTACCACATGTTGCAGGTGAGCGCAGCCAGCTCCCAACCGCTGACGGTCTGCCGGTCACGCTCCAAGCGCAGGTGCTCCGGCTTCACGTTGTATCCGAACTCCATGTCGGTCTTGCAGATGAACAGCCCGCCGACGTAAAGCTCCTTCGGGCGGTCCAGAAGGATGTCGCCCATGGTGGTTTGCTTGATTGCGCCGATGTCTTCCTGCATCCGGAGGCAACTCGCAACGACCTCAGCAACATCGTCCTTACTCAAGCCTTCAACCTGGAACGTCAAGCCGTTGTTCACCTTGTTCGGCAACTGCGTCTCGTCAATCACCAAGACCTCGCAGCCAAAGCGACGGTTGAATCGGAAGCGGGGCTTCCACAGCTTGTCGCCGTTCAACACACCAACCTCGTAGCCCAGCCGCGTCAAGACCAGCAGTGCGATCTTGTAGCCTTCGCCGAAGGAGCCAATCGCATCCTTGTCGTCGGCCTTGCTCGTCGCGCCCAGCAGCAATGTCTGCGGCGAGAGCGTCGTGAACTCGCTGTTGAGCCGCAAGCCGAAGGTCTCGTGGTCCTCCGTGATGAACTCGTACATGAACGGCGACGCGCTGTCCAGAGCGTTTTGAATCAGCTCGCGGACAGCCTCCTTCATGCCCCAGCGCGAGACGTACTCTTTCACGAGGCTCAGCTCGTAGGTGGTGGTTGCTTCCATGGAATGCTTTCTGTATAAGTTGAGGAGCGGCTCAAGCGCCGTAGGGGATCACGGTGCCGGTGAGGAACTTGTGGTTGTCCTTGTTGCGCAGCAGGTAGGCCAGAAACTCGGCAACGGCCTCTGGAGGCGTCTCTTCACCGGCCAGCAGGCCTTGCAGCTGGTAGGCAACGGCGTGTTCCTTGGTCCAGCCGCGCGTGGCCACCACCTGCTGGTCGATGGCGTCGCTCATGCCGGTGCCCTTGAGCTTGTTGGGGGCAATGCCGAAGACCGTGATGCCCCACTTCTTGGTCAGCTCGCGCGCCAGCTGCAAGGTCATGATGTGGGCCGCGCCCTTGGAAGCGTTGTAGGCCAACGAGCAGGTCATCGGCATGTGCGCAGCGTTGCTCACGACGTTGACGATGGTGCCCTTGGTCTTGGCGAGAAAAGACAAACACATCTTGCTCATGTTGAAGATGCCCTTGGCGTTCACGTCCATCACCAGGTCCCACTGGGCTTCGCTGAAATTTTCGAGCCAGTTGATGATGTTGACGCCAGCGCAGTTGATCAACACATCGAGCTCACCGCCACACAAGTCGTGCAGCTGCAGGAGACTCGGCCTGCGGACATCCATTTTGTCGTCCTTGGCTTTGTCGTATTCAATGACCGTATGGCCAGCAGCGATCAGCGCCGTTGCGATTGCCAGACCCAGGCCGCTGCTGGAGCCGGTGACGAGAATTTTGCTCATGATTGTTGTTCCTTAAATTTACGTTGACGTTCAGCTTGACCATTTGCCGAGAATGCGCTCGGCGCGCCTGTCCGCCAATTGAAGGCGTTGTTCTGGGACCTTGCCGTGCCGTCTGGCCAAGAAGCTTCCGGTTGCGGCACGGCGCGCGTTGGTGGCTGCGCTTTGACTGGAAACTGCCTGGTGTCGCCCTTCATTTTGCCACCAGCGAATCGCGGTGCAGGATCGACTCGATCATGGCGCTGTACACGCCATCGTCGTGGATCGAATCCATGTGCGAGAGGTTGCTGATGGCGAAGCGGCTGAGCTTCACCAGCTTCAGCTCGAACAGATGCCAGTGGTCCGTTTCGACAAGGCCGGGCGGCACGCCGTCTGGGAACAAGACCTTGACGAGCTTGCTCACCATCAGGTAGTTGCTGCCGTAGACCTTGTTGCGCTCGTCGAAGGTTGCCGCCATGTCGCGCAGGATGTCGCCTGTGGACTTGGGCTGGTTAGCCTCCAGCAACATCGCAGGAGGCTCGCGGTAGCCCGCGCTAAGCGACTTGCTGACAGGCAGCGCGCCGCAATCGTGGCATTCAACGTAACCGATGTTTTCTGCTCCAGGAATCAAGCCGGTGCCATTGCATCGCTTGCAGGCGTCAGTGAGCTGGGATGTTTCGGATTGGGTCATGGAATGCGTCCACAGTGTGAATGAAATGGCGCACAGCGGGTATGCCATGCGAGCGGTACATGTCCACGACGCCTTGGTGGTCGTCGTAGGCCATCACAATTTCCTCCTTGGTCACGGAGTAGTTGTTGTTCGGCTCGAAGAGCCAGGCCAGCTGCATCTGCTTGACCTGCGGGCTGGAGCCACGGTGGCCATCCGGGCGCATAAGCAGCAGGAAGCCTGGGGCGACGCGCGCTGTGTTCAGGAGCCAGTGCTCTGTGAGCGCGCGGTACATCGCTGGCCTGGCCGTCATGAAGACGTTGCGATCACCACTCCACAAAGGCAACTCGAAGCCTTCCGAGCTTCGGCAGGCACGATCGAATCCAGACAACAGGTGGTAGTCGTGATAGCGCGCGTCGCCGTGCTTTTGCCAGTTGATCTTGGGGATGCGCCAAGCGTCGTCTGCTAGGCAGTTGTCGATGTCGCAGACGTACGTGCGCATCAGGCTTCTGCCTCGACGATCGTCACCGCGCCCGGCTTCATGAGCGCGGCCACCTTGCCACAGGCGCGCTTCACGTTGCCACGGTTGCTGTACGACTCAGCGCCGTCAGCGATGGTCTTGCCGTTCTTGGCCTTGAGCCGCCAGAACCACCAGTGGCCTCCTCGTTGCGCGCTTTTCACGCCAGGATAAAATTCGATGATCATTTTTGTTTCTCCGGAGTTGCGTCAAGAATTTGACAGTTGGTAAATTCGAAGTCGTTGTATTTTTCTCGCAAACGGGCCAGGCGACGCTTCGAGCGCTGGAGAGAAGCATCATCACGCGTCCCGCCCATGAACTCGACAACGCGCCTGCGCTGACCTTCTGCGCAGGCCTGGGTCATCAACACCGTGCGCTCTGTCAAAATGCACTGACTGATGTTGAAGTCGTAGTCGACAATCTCGTCGATCGGGTTGCCACCAATGCCGATCACCTCGATCGGAACAGGCCACTCGTTTGTCTTGACAGTTGCAAAACAAAATGGGTTCACCCCGCTGTCTGTCTCTTCGACAGGCCTGACCTCGAAACTGCCTTGAAAGTCTTCAATGAACATGCCAAGGGTGCTTAGCAGGTGTTCGCACCCAAGCTTGAAGATTGCCGCTGCAGGTGCAATGTCTTTTTCGCAGGTCACAGCAATCGGCATACCTTCCAGACGAACGAAAAGATCGATGTCCTTGACAGGCCTTTGACGACCTTCCTTGCTCAACAACAGATCTCGAATCGCGCCACCACCAATGATCACGTGGTCTGTCTTGAAGGCAAACCGCGCGTCGTGAACGATTGACTGCAGATCAAAAATGCTCAGGGTGCGCATGGCTTACCCCTTGCGCATCTTGTCGACGATCTTCAGCAGCTTTCCACGCGTCAGGAGGTCGGGGAAGTGCTCCTTGGCAAAGGCCTCGATCTCGGCAAAGTAGTCGCGGCTCTTCGGGAAGAAGAATGTGTCGGTCCACGGATGAACCTTGAGCGCCTCGTCGAGCATCGCGTTGATAACGCTCTGGTACTCGCCTTGCGTGCGGCCACCGGTGCGCGACCGGGCGAGCTCAGCCAGCGTGCGGAGGTTGAACTTGCAGACGATGTTGGTGGCGATGTTCGTCGGCAGGATCCCGCGCGCGTCTTCTGGAGGCACGCCGCGCGCCAGGAGAGCGTTGTAGGCAAATTTTATGGACTCCAGCGCGCCATTGACAATTTCATGTCCTGGCGTTCCTTTTCGGACTCTGTCGGAGTACACGTAGTCAAAGTCGCCCATGTCCAGGACGCGCATCGTCTGTTGGGCGTAGGACGCGGCGCGGGTGCGGACCTGCTGGTGGGTGTAGGCGCGGCTGACCCCTTCGACGAGGAAGGTGTAGTCAACGAACTCCCACGAGCTGGGGATGGTGTTGGCCATGTACTCCAACTCAGAGAGTTTCTTGTCGCGCGGCCAGGCGCGGATCTCGTCCAGCAGGCCGGGGCTCATG
>Ga0181338_1000168_pt1 | contig 14197 bp, 20 predicted proteins | sample Sp13VDMM110SD_FD_122168 | JGI IMG/M metagenome (GOLD analysis project Ga0181338, IMG submission 122168) | Freshwater viral communities from Lake Michigan, USA - Sp13.VD.MM110.S.D | ecosystem: Environmental > Aquatic > Freshwater > Lake | place: USA: Michigan | collected 2013-04-23
AATGGATTAAGTTTTAGACAAATTGCGCAGAAGATTTTAAATAATTTTAATACTCATATTCGTAGTAAAGCAAATCAATTTAAATTAATAATTGCTGATATTGCTCAAGTTGATGCTGGTAGTGCTATTGCGAAAAAAGTTGATAAAAACATTACTAAGTCAACTGCAAAAGAAAGTCAAAATATACAATCGTATTTAACCGGTTTAGCAACACAAAAGAATTTAGTTTTATCACACAATCCTGCTGGTAATTTATTGATTACTGAGGCTAATACTGAAGGTGCTCCAATTTTTAATTTTGATGAAGACCAGGGAATGGTTGGGGTTGTAGAAATGGATTTAAATTTTAATGGTCAGCCAATGCATTCACATATTACTGTGATTATGCAAGCAAGTCAAGATGGAGGAAATGCTGGAGAATATACAATTAGAAATCCTTTTGTGCCTGTAGCGGCAGTATTTAGACCTAAAGTAGTTACACTTTCATCCGGTGACGATGTTACAATTCAAGAAGCTGCCGAAAATGAATTACGAAAAGAATTAAAAAATATTGTCCTAAAAATAACTTTAGATCGTGGAATGATAAATGGGAAATTTATTCGTCCAAATAATATATGTACAGTTAAAAATAGGTCTGTTTTTTTATATAAATCTGTAAAGTGGTTTATTGAAAGTGTTGATTTTACCGCTGATGCTGATAGTGAAAAAAGTATTTTAACATGTGTTCCAACTTATGTTTATAGTAAAGAAACACCAGTTAATTTCTTTGTAAATAGTCATGAAAATTTGCCGCGATTATGAAGATATTAAAAGTTGCAGGATCTTCCTTTGATAATCTTAAAAGATTAGTTGTTAAAATTTGGAACGGTAAATCTGATACAAGAACTGCTATTGAAGCAAGTCCGTATGGAATTGATAGTAATCCTGTTAAAGACATGGTTGCTATTTACGCAAAAACAGAACTTGACGGAAACGAATATATAATCGGTTATTTGAATAAAAATAGGCTTGCTGAAATTGGAGAAACTCGTTTATTCTCGACTGATTCAACGGGCAATTTAAAAGCGTTTGTTTGGCTTAAAAGTGACGGTATTGCTAATCTGAATGGAGATATTAATGGAGGGTTAATTAAAATAGATAATTTAAAAAGTCAGTATGATGCGAATTTATTAAATATTAAAAATTCTGTTTTAGCTGCATTGTCACCAGTTGATGCTATAATGGTTACACTTGGAATGCCAGCACCTTTAGCTACTCAGATATTCACAACTGCTTATGCAAGTGTATTGAATTTAAATAAGACACCTTTAGAAAATACAAAAGTTAAACACGGAAATGGTTAGAATACACGGAAAATATGGAGTAGCTGATACAGAGGCAGAAATATTATTGACGGTTGGAATATCAGAAACAGTTATTTATTGTTTAGATACGCTTAGGTATTTTAAAGGGTCTAATGATGCTATTTCTGAATGGTTAATTTATGAAAATTATGGCAATCAAGAAAAATTAACAAGTGCTGTAAATATAAAAACTATTAATAAACAAAGTTTATTAGGAAGTGGAAATATCGTTATAAGCGGTGGTAGTTCAAATGGTTATTTCCCTAGTGGATGGTAAAAATTATTAACAATAAAAAACAAATAAAAAATGAGTTCAATTTCAAACGTATTTGCAAATGAGTTAGCCCTTTTGCTATTTAATAATACAGATATTGCCAATGTTGGCGATGTTGCAGGCTTACAAAATTCTGCTAGCGCAGGGAGTTTATATCTTGCTTTACATACAGCCGATCCTGGCGATGCAGGAACGGCAACAACAAGCGAAGCGGCTTATGGCTCTTATGCTCGCGTTGGAGTTGCTCGCAGCGGAGCAGGTTGGACCGTTTCTTCAAGAAATGTAACTAATGCCGCTGATATTGTTTTTCCTACAAGAAGCGATGTTGGAACGGAAGTTTTAACGCACTGGGCTATCGTAAAAGAAACAAGCGGCGCGAGTATTATTTTATTTAAAGGATCTTTAAGCGATTCTTTATCCGTAACATTAAACATTGCGCCAAGAATTACGGCTGGCTCATTAGACGTTAACTTTTAAACTATAAAAAATGGCAATTACAGGATTAGATTCAATTTATGCTGCTCGTGCAGCTGGAAAATATAACAAAGGTTATTTTCAAAAAGTAAGTTCAAATGGCGCCGCTTCAGTAGCAGGTCACTGGCATGAATTTTTTACAGCAAACGGAATACCAGCGGCAGGAGCATTTAGCGGTTCTGCTGGAGTTGCTACGCAAATGACTGCGGCAACACAAGGCGCTTTTCCTATCGGTTCAGCTTCTGTAACTCCGGATATTCGTCACGCTACTTCTTTAAAAATGCAAAGCCCAACCGCAACTTTAGTTCCGGGAGTTTTCTATTTAGTGGATTATTTGCTTTATTACCCTGCTTGTGTAGTTACAGGAACGCCGACAACATTAAACAATACGGCAACTTTACCACGTTACACTACTGGCGAAGGCGTACAATGTTTAGTTGCGGTTCAAACGGCAAACGGAGCAACTCAACCTGCTTTAACTTTAAGTTATACAGATCAAGACGGAACAACCGGAAATACAGGCGTTTTAACTTCGCCAGCAGCTTCGAGTGCGATAAGTAAATTATACTTAAATAACGGTAATCCTTTTTTACCTTTAGCTGGTACAGATACAGGCATCAGAAAAATAGATTCTTATACTTTAGCTACTGGAACCACAGGAACAGTTGCTTTTGTTTTAGTTAAAATATTAGCAGAGATCGATTTATACGCTATTAATACTGGAAACTTAATGAACTTTACTACTGGTGATGATATTCTTCCAGTAATAGAGGACAACGCTTGTTTAGGAATTATTGGTTCATGCGGAGGCGCTATGATCTCGAGTGCTGCTTTTAGCGGAACGTTATCAAATATATGGGGTTAAGAGGTTCAATATTTCACTCTCAAAAAAGAGTTGGCGGCGCTGGATTTGTAAACGGCGGAAGAAGAAACGAAGGTAAACCAATAGAAATAACTATTGGTTTGCATAGATCTATTTCTGTATTATCCGTTTCAAGTACACCTTCTGGTTACAGAATACCAAAAGCGCCGTTAATTTATCCTATTGCAAACGGAGGAATGGCAGGAAGATTATCAGCCGTTTTCGACGTTAATTCATCTATTATCGGAGATGGTTATATGTTAGGATCTTCAATAATAACTTTTACATTAAGCGCAACTGGCGATTTATTAGCTTCTATTAACGGAAGCGAAACGGTTACTTTTACAGTTCTTTGTGATATTCTAGGATATGGCTATATGGCCGGAAACGCAGACATTTCGGCTCAACCGACTGCAGCAGATATTGCAGGGGAGTTTTTTGCCACAATGGTAGATGGTACTTTTACGATGCGCGACGTGTTAAAAATATTAGCTGCGGTTGCCGCTGGAAAAACCAATATAACCGATTTAGGGCTTGGAAATGCCGTTGTTGAGTTTAGAGATTTAAGCGATACGAAAGAAGTTGTAACAGCTGAAATGACCGGTTCTGAAAGAACAAACGTGACTTTGGATTTGTAAAAAATAAATATTATAACATTTAAAAAATTAACTTATACTTAGCAAAATGAGTCAAAACATAGTTTATACAAGTATTCCAGCAATTCTTTCTAGTGCAACTGGATTGCAAGCGCAAATCGATTTAATCGATACTATTTTAGTTGGTATGTTATTAGCAATAAATACTGCCAATGCTTCCGGTCATTTTGAAAGTTACAAATTAGATACAGGACAAACAAAAAATGAAGTGACGTATCGTAGTTTAGGAGATCTTCAGAAAGCATATAATGATATGTTTAAAACTAGACAAATGGTTACTGCACAATTAAACAATAATCGACAAGGTAGAATTGTAAGGCTTGTTGATGGTAAAAATTTTATAGGAGGAAATATTAATGGAAACTATTAATAAAAAATGGTGGACTTCACCAATTGATTTTTTTAAACCAAAATCAAAAACTATAGAAGAATCAAATAGTGAAAATTTAGTAACGCCTAAATCATCTGCTTACTTTTCATCAAATAGTGGTAATTCAAGATTACTGTTTGTTTCAAGTTTTGATGGTGAAAAGAATTTAGGAGAAATTGGACCGGCCCAGCAATATATTCTAAATTATGTTCAATTAAGAGAACGTGGTTGGGGGTTTTATTTAACTAATGAAGTTGTACAGATTATTATTAATAGAATGACTGTATGGACAATTGGTAGAGGTTTGAAGTTAGAATCTGAACCTAATGAAATGGTTTTAAATAGTGAGGGTATTAAAATTGACCCTCAATCATTTTCTGATTTAGTTGAATCTCGTTTTAGTATTTATAAAGAATCTAAAATGTCAACTTATGACGGCATGCGAAATTTATCAAAATTAGAATCTGCATGTTATAAAAATTCAAAAATTGCAGGTGATGTTCTTGTTGTACTTCGTGTTATTAAAGGAGTTTTAAAAACTCAATTGATTGACGGTACTCATGTAATATCTCCAATGTATGGTAATGATTGGAACCCTCAAAAATTATCAAACGGAAATCGAATAATGAATGGTGTTGAGATGAATGATGCAGGGGAGCACGTCGCTTATCATGTTCGAAATGCTGATTTGACATTTAGTCGTATTCTTGCTAAGAATCCAACAACAGGTTTAACCGTTGCTTATTTAGTTGGAGGACTTGAATACCGTTTAGATAATTCAAGATGTATTCCGGCACTTGCCGGACTTTTTGAAACACTTGCTAAAATGGATCGCTATAAAGAAGCGACTATTGCAACTGCTGAGGAAAGTGCAAAAACAACTTTACAAATTGTACATGAAGCGAATAGCACTGGTGAAAGTCCATATTTACAACAAATTGTTCAAGCGCGCGATGTAAGCGCAAATGATGGCACTATTCCTGTAGATGTTCAGAATACTGAAATAGCAAATAAAGTTGCTGTAAGTACAAATAAACAAGTTTTTAATATGACACAAGGTTCAAAATTAGAACCTGTTGAAAAATCAAAAGCTGAGTTATATTTTAAAGACTTTTATTCTGTGTTTTTTGATTTAGTATGTGCCGCAATTGGAATACCTCCAAATGTTGCAATGAGTAAATACGATACTTCATTTAGTTCTGCAAGAGCTGCAATTAAAGATTGGGAACACACACTTTTAGTTGAACGTTATAATTTTTCTTTATCATTCAATCAACCGATTTATGAAATGTGGTTACACCTTGAAATTTTACAAAACAAAGTAAGTGCTCCTGGTTATATGATTGCTGACAGACAAAATAATTATATGGTATTAGCTTCATTTAGAAATGCAAGATGGGTTGGTGATAACGTTCCGCATATTGATCCATTAAAAGAAGTAACTGCAGAAAGATTAAAATTAGGTGATACTGGTGCGTCTCTGCCTTTAACTACACTTGAAAGTGCAACTGAGGTTGTTAATGGTGGAAGTTCAAAAGCAAATATGAAACAATATGCTAAAGAATTGGAAGAAAGTAAAACTGCCGGGATTGAAGTAGCTCAACCTCCAGTTAAAAATCCAATCCCGTAAGGTTGGATGCGGTATAATAAAAAAGCCTCGCAGTTATGTGAGGCTTTTTTATTGTTGCTATAATAATGCGGGCTACGCTCCGCGCGTAATATTTTTGGATATGGTTTGGGTTTAAAGTATGAATTGAATCCTATTTGTTCAGTTACAAAAATAAGTATTATAGCAGTTACTTTTATGTATACTGACAATAGGAGAAAAAGTATTATAAAAAAATAAAAAAACAATTCTTAATTAATCTTTTAGCGGTTGTCTCATTGATTCAGGATAACTATTTCTAGTTTCAATTATAACGGTTCGCAGGAATGCAGTTACTGTTAAACCTTTATTAGCTGCGATATTTATAATATCTGTTTTCAACTTCATTGATTTATTTTGTATTCTAAAATCTGATGTCTCAGAATTTTTTGCTGTTCCTTTCGCCATTGCAGTAAGTATAAATAAATTCCCCAATTAACGTAACTTTTTTTAAAATTATTTTTTACCCCTCTATTTTTACAAATAATATGCCAATAGAGGTTTTAATATACGGAGGAATTGATGAGTGTACATCTGCTGAGTTCATTGAGGAAATCAATGAAGCTTTAGCTGAAGATGTAAGTTCTGATATTGTTGTTCGTTTAAATACTCCTGGTGGATCTCCTGAGTATGCATGGGGAATGATTGCAAAGTTTTCTGAATTACAAGGAAAGAAATCTGTAAAGAATGACGGTAAAAGTTATTCAATGGGTTTATATTTTAATTGTTATGCTGAAAATTGCAGCGCATTAGACGTTACTCAATTTATTTTACATCGTGCAGCTTACCCTTCATGGGTTGAATGTGATGAGAATTGCTTCACTGATGCAATGAAAACAAATCTTGCAAACATTAATAAAAGTCTTCGTAAAGCATTCGAGTCTAAAGTTGACGTTGCAAAATTTGAGAATTTAAAAAGTGTAAAAGATAAGGGAATTACTTTAGATCAAGTATTTTCTATGGATAGCAGAATTGACATTCCGTTAACTGCTAAAGAAGCTAAACAAATTGGCTTAATCAATGAGATCATAACAATTACTCCAAGCATTAAAGCAGAAATTGAAAGTTTTGAAAAACGCGCATTTTCTGTGACAGCTAAATACAATGGAAAAATTGAAGCAAAAGAAGTAGAAAAATTTAATCAACCAAAAAATAAAATCATGACAATTGAAACGTTAAAGGCAGAACACCCAAGCGTGTATGCTCAAGTATTAGCTTTAGGTATTGCTCAAGAACAAGATCGTGTTAACGCATGCTTAGTGTTTATTGATGCTGACGTTAAAGGAGTTAAAGAAGCTATCGCTAGTGGTAAATCATTAAGCGCAACTCAAATGGCTGAATTTACAATGAAAGCAGTTAGCGCTGCAACGTTGGCAAAAATTGAAGCTGAGAACCCTGAAGTGAAAAACACTGCTGCTGGTGCTGCTGAAAAAACAGCAAAAGAAAAAGAGGTTGGTGCATTTGAATCAGCTTTAGATAAAAATTTAGGCTTAAAAAAATAATAAATGAGCAGTCAATCAATTACTTCAAATACTGGTAGCCAGTTATTTGTAAATACAGATACTTCAAAAATATTCTTAGGTGGTAATTACACTCGCCAAGAAGGTTTTATAAACAATTCAGGTTACAATCCTATTGTTTTACCTGCCGGTACAGTGATGGGACGTGTAGCATTTAGTGGAACACTTGCTCCATTCAACTCAGCTGCTAGTGATGGCACTCAGTTTGTATGTGGTATCCTAACAGATGATGTTAGTTTAGCTGCTGGTGCAACAGTTACTGCATCAATTACAGTTGCAGGGCGTGTAGCTCAAGATAAAGTTTCTTTCTTCCCTACAAGTTTTGGTATGACAATCGACACAGTTGTTTCAGGACGTAGAATTAAAGATAAAATCATGGCTGAAACTACCGGTATTTTACTTGTTGTTTCAACTGAAATGACTGATTACGACAATTCATAAATTAATTAAAACTTAAAAAAAAGAAAATATGCCAAGCATTTCGATAACAGACGCACAAGGTCTATACACAGCCAAGCTTATTGATGTTTACAAAGAACGTCCGAAGCCAGCTAATTTTTTACGCTCATTCTTCCCTTCAGTAATTTCTCCAACATTAGAAGTTTCAATTGAAGTTCAACGTGGAACTGAAAAAGTTGCTGTTGATGTATTCCGTGGTGATGATGGAAATCGTAACCAGTGGACTCGTTCAACTGAAAAGTTATTTATTCCACCTTATTTCCGCGAGAAATTTGATGCAACAAAATTACAATTGTATGATCGATTATATGCTGCTCAAAGTATTGATGATTCAGTTTTTGCTGCATTAATCAATGATGTTGTTGATCATCAATTACAACTTCAAGAAAAAATTGAGCGCGCAATTGAAATTCAATGTAAAAATGTTTTAGAAACTGGTATTGTTTTAAATGCTGGAACTAACACATCAATTGATTTCAAACGTAAAGCTGCTTCAAAAGTAGATCCAGGTGCTGGTAATTATTGGATTACTGGAACAACAAATCCTTTTGATCAATTAGAAGCTGGTTGTGTGTTTTTACGTACAGTTGGTAAAGTTCAAACTGGAACATTCAATTTAATTTTGGGTAATACTGCAAAAGCAGATTTATACAAAAACACAATCTTTTTAAATCGTCAAAACTTATTCAACTTAAAGTTGGATGATATGAGACCACCACAAAAAGAAGCAATTGGTGCTGCGTTCCATGGTCAAATGAGCTGTGGATCTTATCTTGTAAATGTTTGGACTTATCCAGAGTATTACCAAGATTCAAACAATGTAATGCAACCATACATCAATCCAAAATTAGGTATTTTATTACCTGAAGTTACCAAGTTTAAAACAGCTTTTGGAGCAGTTCCTCAAGTTGTAAGACCTGGAGCGATGCCGGTTGTTGGTGAATTTGTTTTCACTGATTATATTGATGTAGACAAACGTGCTCATTATTATGACATAGAATCTTGTCCTTTAGCGATTCCTTCAGCAGTAGATCAAATTTATACACTTCAGTGTGTTGCATAATGAGATACTTTAAAATTCATCCTAATACTTTATCAGTTGGCTATCCTAATGGAGTGCTAACTGATAAAACAAAGGAGTATCCGGAAGACTTATGGGAAGATGGCATTGCTGATCAACTTGTAAAAACAGGATTTTTAGTAGAAGTAAAGAAAACTGAAGCAAAGAAAAAATAGTTTAAAGGGGTTTAAACTTAAAATAAAAAGGTGAGTTATTAAAGTTACTCACCTTTTTTGTTAACATGGGACTAATAGATCAAGCCATAGCAGATTTACAAATCATTACTGGAAACGGCAATGATTTTGGTGTTCCTATAAAATTTACTTCAGCAAAGGATTCTAAAGTTGTTACCATAAATGGCATTCATAATAAAATTCATTTAGGAGTTGATAGTGTTGGAAATGTTGTTTATTCAAAAAATGCCACAGTATCAGTAAGTGAAGGTTTATTAACTGGTGCCGGCTATTCAGTAAGAAATGCATCCGGAGAAGTTGATATGAAAAATGACCTTGTTGATGTAAAAGACAGTTCAGGAGTATTAAAAAATTACATCATTAAATCAAAAATGCCGGATGAAACAATCGGATTAATAGTATTTGTTTTAGAAGATTATAAATGAGTGCACTTATAAATTATACAATTCCAAAAAGAACATTTGAACCTATACGCGATCGTATAGCACAAATTCTATTTGTCGAATTAAATAATCAGTATTTAAATTATAATCCTAATTGTAATGTTGATGGAGTTTATATTGAGCGAAAAAAACCAATTGATCAAACAGAATTAGCATTTGTTAATATTTCAGTTATTAATGGTGTTTTTGACAATAAAACACAAGGTAGTAAAGATGGGACCTATCAATATGCAATTGATATTTTCACAAGGGCCGCATCTGAAAGTAATAAACCTGGTGATAAAGAATCTCAAATATTACTTGAAAGTCTTTTAAGTATTTGCGATTATATTTTAGAAGATCCTCAATATAAAACATTGTTGTTTGCTCCGGGAACTATTGGAGGAATACTGGTAGGAGAAATGCAATTAAGGGAACAAAATGTTGAAGATGCAAGTAATGTATCAATGGGACGATTGATTTTAACTGTTAGAACTGGAGAAACAAATTTATTAAAATATGCTCCTATTCTTCAGCAAAGTTTTACCATATCAAATTTAGCTTACACAAATAAAGGTTATCAATATATTTCATGAGCGCAATAAATAGGGCTGCACTAGTTGCACTTTTAAATAGTAAAGTACTTACAGGAGGTAATCAAACTACTGCTCAGGGATTACGTGATACGTTTAATTCTATAATTGAATCAGTATTAAATATTATTGATGATAAAGATGCAAACGGAGGTTATTTAGGGTTAGATGTAAATGGAATAGCCAATGTTACAAAAATCAAACAATTAACCCCTCAAGGTTATTTTTTACGTGATGATGGAACTTGGCAGTCAAGCGCTGCATCTAAAATAACAGAATCTTTTACAATAGTTGGCAATACACAATTACTTTCATTCGCGCCTTTATTTTCTTTTGGTCATTATATAGATGGTCAATATGCAAGAGTTGGAGCATCTGGTAGAATTTTATCAATAGTTGGAAATTTAATAACATTTGACCAAGATTATACTGGACAAATGTTAGATAGTGTTTATGAATATTAAAAACAAATTATGAAAAAAACAATAATACTACTTTTATTATCATTAGGACTAAACGCCCAAACGATACCATTTAAACAAATTCAAAAATCAACTGGTACAGGCTCAACCGTTGTAACTAATACAGCTGGTATATTGACTTATACGGATATATTACAAAGTTCAATGATTCCAACACTAAGTACTTATATACCTTATACAGGAGCGCCTCAATCGTTTACAATGGGTAACTATAACGGTTACGCTAATAACTTTGCATCAAGAGCAACTAACGTTGTTTCGGCAGGCTCTACAACATCAATGACTGTTCTTTCTACAAGGCTACAACAATTAACAGGAACCAACACTCATACTTTTAATTTGCCAGACGCTACTACTTTGTTTATAGGGTTTACTTTTGAGTTTAATAATAATAGCTCTTTAGTTTTAACTGTAAATGATAAAGGCGGTAATTTAATAGCGTCAGTTCCTAGCGGTGGATACTGTAGAGTTTTAACTATTGCTGTAAGTACACCAAACGGAGCGTGGGATAAACATTTTTTAATGCCATCTAACGCTAGTTTTGGAACAAACCAATTAAATATTACAGGTGGACTTTCATCTAATGGAACTTACAACTATAACCGTAATTATTTAAGAGATTTGGATGCTAAAATAAGTAACATACAACAAACCACTTCAAATTCTACTCTAAGTATCGCATGGATTGGCGATAGTTGGATTGCAGGGACAACAGTTTGCCCTCCAATAGCTTCTTATTTAAGGTTCAAATTTGGTGATGCTGGTTGTGGATATTACGGGGTTGGTGCTGGAAATAATGGAAATACATTTGGCTCTAATGGTCAATCAGTAACAAGAACTAAATTTGGTTCATGGGCAAATAAAGTTGGAACTACTTATGTAAAAGCTGCTGCAATTTCTATAGATAGTACTTCAACGGTTGGAGATAGTATTTATTGGGTTGGTAATGCTACCGATTTTGTAGTTCATTATCAAAAGAAAGCAAGTGGTGGCAATTTTGTTATTCGTGTTGATGGCACAAATCCAACAACGGTAACAACAGCAGGAACTAGCACTATTGCATTTTCTTCTAAGACTGGTTTAACAGATGGCACACATACGTTAAGTGTAAAAGTTTCAACTGCTGGTAGTGGGGTTTTAATTTGCGGTGTAGAGGTTAATAGAAATACAAACGGGGTAAGAGTTCATAATTTAGGTTGCTCTGGCACATCTTCAACAAATTGGATTAATCAAGATTCATTAAGTTGGCAAACCGCAATACAACAGTTAAACCCAAATTTAGCAATTATAACATTAGGGGTTAATGATTGTGTGCAGGGTATAACAGTTCCTACTTATATAGGAAACATAACAAGAATAGTTAATCGAGTAAAAGCGGCTATGCCAAACTGTGATGTAATGTTATTTTCACAAGGTGATATAAGTGGGGTAACTACTTATTCAATTAGTTTATATATGGAAGCATTAAAAAATTACGCTTTAGCAAATAACTATGCTTACATTGATAACGTTTCTTTATTAGGAAATTATACACAAGCTAATAATAGGGGTTTATATACTGATGCTTTACATTTAAATTTAGCTGGTGGTAATGTTTTAAAATTAAACTTCTTAGACTATTTAATGGATGGTTTGCCAATGTATTATGATTACAATACTAATTTAAATTATGGTAAAAATAGTCTTTTAAGCTCGGTTGCAACAGGGACTTATAATACAGTCTTCGGTGTTAATTCAATGAGTGTAAATACAACAGGTTCTCAAAATAATGCTTTTGGTTATAATACTTTATTTAAAAATACAACAGGTTCTAATAATTGTGCTTTTGGAAATTCTGCTTTATCAGCAAATACAACAGGTTCAAACAATGTAGCGTTTGGATTTGGTGCAATGATTACAAATACAACAGGTTCACAAAATGTTGGATTAGGTTCACAGGCTTTAAATTCATTAACTAGCGGAGGTAGCAACGTGGCAGTTGGATACTTTGCAATGAGATTATCAACTGCCGCAAGTGGAAACTCTGCTTTCGGGTCAAGCGCATTACAAGTAAATACTGGTTCAACTTTTAACAATACTGCAATAGGGGCAGGTGCTTTAGCTGCAAATACAAACGGTAATAATAATACAGCAGTTGGTTATTATGCTAACGGTACGGCAACAACTGGAAGCGGTAATGTAATGCTTGGTAATTTTGCTGGGTATTATGAAACGGCAGGTTCCAGTTTGTATATAGACAATACAACAAGAACTAATTTAGCCACACAAAAGATACAGTCATTAATTTACGGTACTTTTAACGCATCTGTAGCTTCTCAACAATTAACTATAAATGGACAATTAAATTTAGGAAACGCTCAAACTTCTGTTGGTGGCTCAACAAGCGGAACGGCTAACTATTCACAACCATTTAGCGGAACGGCGTATAAAAAAGTAATTGTTTATTGTGCAGCTTTATTAGGAACAGCATCATATACTTTTCCAGTTGCATTTACACAAACACCAGCTATTGTAACAACAAACGGTCCAGCAGCAGGAGTTGTAACGGCACTAACAACAACATCAATTACAATAACAGGAGCTACAACAACAGGCTTTGTAATTATTGAAGGATATTAAAATAAATTAATTTTTTTTACTAAAAATAAAAATTATGACAAGAGAAACAATTTACAATAAATTTGTATTAATTATTGGCGATGTTGAAGATACAACAGAATTAAGCCAAGAAGAATTAAATCAAATTACAGATGAAACAAGCGCGTATTGCGATACGATTAATCCTGACAGAGAGTATCCTAAAGTTGTAATCAGGTAATGGCAAATTACATTTCAATTTTAGTTGTTTGGCTATTCTTTTTTAATAGCTTTATTTGCGATACATTTTCGCATGATGTATTAAGTTGGTGGACTTTAAGGACTAACTTATATGCCATTATATTTGGATTAGCTATATATTTAACAACTTTAAAACAAACAAGATTTAGCGAGTTTATTTGCTATGTTGGTTTAGGGTTTGCCGTTTCGGATGTTATTGATAGGGTTGTTTTTGACTGTAATCATTTTACATGGACTGATATTTTAATGATAATTTTAACTATATTAACATCATATTATAAAGTTTATGTCAGACAAGGACGTTGAGGTTTTAAAACGAAATGTAGATTTAATTCTACACTATCTTCATAATGATGAAGGTACAGGGACAAAGGGATTAGTTGCTGAGGTTAGCGACATTAAAAAATCTTTTATAGATTTTAAAATTAAATACGAAACATCACAAGCGGTTCGTAAAGCAACAATTGGGGCATGGGCTACGATTGGAGGTTTAGTGGTATTAATAGCTAAGTGGGTTGGTAGTATTATTATTAATCATTTTCATTTTTAAATTATGAATAAAATAATTGAAATAGCACAAGCGGAAATAGGGCAAGGCGAAACCCCTATAAACTCTAACATAACTAAATACGGCACATGGTTTGGACTCAATGGGGTTGCTTGGTGCGCAATATTTGTATCTTGGGTATACTTTAAAGCTGGTAACGCTTTACCTAAGATAGGTTATACTAAAGGTTATGCAGGTTGTCAAACTGCTTATGTTTATTTTAAAGCTAATGGGTGGTTAGTAACCGAACCAATTGAAGGGGATATAGTTTTATTCGACTGGAATAATGATGGGCGTTATGACCATACAGGAATATTCAAAGAAAAGATTAGTGCAACTAAGTTTAAATCAATTGAGGGTAACACTTCATTAGTTAATGATTCAAATGGCGGCGAAGTAATGGAAAGAACTAGAGATTTTAAACAAGCAATATTTGCACGTAAACCAATAAAATAATT
>Ga0181338_1000169_pt1 | contig 14176 bp, 14 predicted proteins | sample Sp13VDMM110SD_FD_122168 | JGI IMG/M metagenome (GOLD analysis project Ga0181338, IMG submission 122168) | Freshwater viral communities from Lake Michigan, USA - Sp13.VD.MM110.S.D | ecosystem: Environmental > Aquatic > Freshwater > Lake | place: USA: Michigan | collected 2013-04-23
AGTTGCTACAAAATTGCCTGCAAGTTTTAAATTACCTGTTCCATCATTTATTGTTGGAGTCCCTTCAAATTTAAGAGCAACGACTCTACCGGGCCATGATGGTGTAATTGTATTTATGTTTGTGTTACCTGAAATTGGATAAAATCTCAAATCAGATTCGTAGAGCGTTATAGTTGCCGCAGCGACAATAACAAAACTTTGAATGACAGTAGGCCATGTACTTGCAACGGAACTTCTTGTTGTTATTCCACTAACTATTGCGGACGCTGCAACTGTTCCAATATCAAATGCTTTATTAGTCGTGTCATGCACATTGATTCCGCACAAAGTTAGTTGTGCGGCATTAGGAATTTTAATGTTTGTGATAGTCCCACCAGACACAATGTTCAAAATGTACACACCAGTTATGTTTATATTAGTCGTTGCATCATCGCAATAGATGTTATAGAAATTTCCTGCTTGCCCATTACTATTGCAATTAAGAAATTGACAACCTGTAATGTTTATTGAGTTTACAGATGTTGATGTGGGGCTATCTATGTAAAAATGAGAGCCGTGTGTTCCTAAAAATTCGCACCCAGTAAAGTTAATGGAATTTGCATTTTGTGAATCGTTCAAATAAATACATTTAGCAGTAGTTACACCTACGTTAAATGGGTCTATTGACGCAAAGGTACACCCTGAAAATGTACCTCCAGCCAACCCCATATTACCCGTCATTTCTACGCCAATTTTAACCCCGTCAAATGTACAATTTGCAACTGTATTAAATGTGATGTTTCCGTTAGCCAAAGACGTTGTGGATGATTGCCCATAAATACCCCTAGCGTGCCCAAAAAATACATTGCTGGACATTTGTATTCCTTGAAGCCCCTCAAAGTGCAGACAAGCCACTCCATCTGTCATTGCCCATTGCCTAGCGGCGGAGCCAGTAGAAGCCGTCCACATAACAGGGCTAAATACACTATTAGATAAAAACACCTCACTTAAAGTTGCCCCTGAATGTATACCTGTGTGCATGGCATACATTCTTATATTGTCCATATTTACAACGCCATACACAGGGCTATAGTCAGATGGATCACCACCTAAATCAATTCCCTTATAGGCGTTATGAATAACGATGTTATGGATATTTACTCCACCATTATTTCCATTTTGAAACGATACGTCTGTAGTATTTATTTGAATAGCATAATTATAAACTGTTGGGGGTGAAGTGGTCACTTGGTTTGGATACCAAAAGTTTACGCCATCAAGCGTAGCTCCTCTACCCAAAGTCACCCCAACACTACCTGTATGGGTAATGCTAATGTTTGAACCACCAGCTAGAGGAACTAAGATGTCACAAGCACCGACGCCCTTTAATGTTGTGGCGGGTGGAACGACCAAAGTTCCAGAAATATAGTAGTTGCCTTCGGGCATCCACACAATCCCACCAGCGCCAGCAACTAGAGCTAAATTTATTGGAGCAGTGTCATCAGACACCCCATTACCCACCGCCCCGAAATCTTTCACGCTCACGGTCTGTTCCAGCTTTTCGCAAACAGGGTAAGGGACACCGCCAGTGAACGGTGGGTCGTATGTCACACCACAAGCATCTGCGCTGATCCCAGTGCCTTCGGGAAAGTTGTAGACCATCGAGCCTTTGCTGTCCTGCACCAAGATGCTGAAGTCCACGCCGTTGACGTAAATTTGGGCTGGGGTTCCTGCGCGTGAGATGTAGCCATTGAGCGTGCGCAATGGTTGCGCGGCAACGATGGTCAGTGCCTCGTCGTAGTAGGCCACGACTGGATTGGTCTGTGGATTCAGATTCGGCTCGCCGATCCAGACGTAGCCGTTCTCCAGTGGCTGCCCATCACGGCCTTGGAAGACCGGAAATGGAACTTGGATTGAGAGTGCGGACATTACTGGTTCTCCTGAATGATAGATTGTCGGTCAAGGCTGCGAGGTGTTGGGTTTGTAGTTCAAGGCTTTGGTGATTCTGGCCTTGATGCGACGATCCGCCACATTGTCCCGCAACAACTTCATGCCTTGCACAACCGGAAGTGGAATGCCTGAGACAAGGCCCATGGCTGCGGACTCGGCCAACAATGCGGCCACAGTGCGAGCCGTGCCTGAGTTATTGATGTTGGTCAATGGCGGAGTGGATTGGATGTATTTCAAGACCTGATTAAGGTTCCTGATTTGCTCCGCTGCTGCCACGCCCATGACCTGATCTAACTTGCCATTTTGGTCAAACTCGCGGATGGCTTTGTCGAGCTTAGCCCCACTAATTACCGGCAAGTTATCTGAGCCAATGCCCGACTCTGATTTTTCAAGAAAGTGCCGCACTGTCGCACCTTGAAGTTCTTTCCACGCCTGCTGACCCTCTTGGTCTGGGATGGTAGATAGGACACGCTTAATGTGTTGAATCTCGCTTGGTCGCGCCGATAGGATGGTCTTGCGGAAAACGTCTTCAATAGGCGTTTGTGCGTCAGACATGCCTTTCTTCTCAAGCAATAAGCGAGCAACGATGGCGCGATCTTCGTATTTAACGGCCTGTCGTTTGCGTTGGGCACGCATTGATCTGGTCATTTCTCCGCCGATCGGATCCCCAACTTCGTCAATGGTTCTCTTGATGGTGGTGGCCAATCGCTTATCGTTCGGATTAGCCACTCCAATGGCCGAGACTGACTGTCGGAATTCTTCTAGCTGACCCAAGGTAGTGCCTGGCACTGCTGTCAATCTACCGCCTTCGTCCATTTGGGCAATGCCAAGATTGACTGCATTTTGACGAGCAGTGTCTGGCACTCCAGTGATTCCTGACACACCTCTGGCTTGACTATTCAAAAATTCCAACACTGGTGTGGTATCTACCTGAATTTGAGCTTCTGGCGATTCGCGAAACTTGGTGTATAAAGCGCCTGTTTTTTGCTTTTCTAATTTCCACCCAGCCATGAGAGTGTCCACGACCTTAATACCAGTGTTGGCATAGTCTCCGGTTTCTGCTCCTGTGTCGTCCAGAACCTGATTGAGTTTACCTAAGGTGGCGCGATTATTTTCTTGTTGGCGCTCCAAGAATGGATCTTGGAAGCCTGGGGTTTTGGCCTTTTCTTTTTCGAATGCCAGCAAGCCCTGATCGCGTTTCACCTCGCCTTCGGATAAACGAAGACCGGCCATTTCCGCTTCTGCTGATCGCTGCAACTCCAGCGGGGCGGCGGCTGCACCGACTGAGACCCTCGCGCCTGCTGTCGGGGCGGCCACGCCTGTGGCTGTGCGGGCTCCGGTGGCCGTCACTGGTGCGGCTGGGGCCTCCATACCCAGAGTCTCGCGTACGGCCGCCGTGGCCGCTTGGACGGGCCTGGCGATGGCCTGGCCCGTTGCCATGGCTGCTTGCTGTGCAGCTGCTGTGCCACGTTGGGCTGTGGCTTGCATGATCGGAGTGGCAGTGCGTGCCGCTTGCAGAGCCATGCCTGGCGATGCGATCACCGGCAGGACTGGTGGCAGGACGTTGGACAAGACCTGCCCGACCGCCTGGACCTGCTCTTGGCCTGCTTGAGTGCGTGGTTGATAGGTGAGGGCTTGTGCGCCTTTAGCTGCTGCCTGTTCAACAGCATTGGCTGCTTCTGGCGTACCGAATTGGCCGGACAGGATCTGTTGAGCTAATCCCACTCCAGTGCCAGCGATCGTTCCAAGCATTCCAGTCGTTGCGCCAGTTCCCAGCGTCAGGGCTGTTTCACCCGCGCCTATAAGCTGCTGGCCGATGCTAGGCTCTTGTGGCGGCCGCACAATTTGCTGCTGCGTCACTGTCGTGGTTTCCTCTGACTTGGCGAGCTGGTACGCCTGCGCCACAGTGTCGAATTCAGGCGTTCCGCGCTTTGCGGAATTCTGGACGATCCAAGCTGCGTATTCGTCGGCCGTTGCCATTTAGCGGGCTCCGCTCACAATGGCGTCTGCTCGTGCGCGAACGTTGTCTGGCGGAGCTGCTGCCGGAGTCGTCGGAGTGTTCGTCGTCGGAATTCGTGAAACAGACTCTTGACGTCTTTCTTCTGCAATCTGTTCTGGGGATCGGTACTTTTTAGAAACATCGCCGACAATGCGCTGAGCAAAGTCGTTGAAGGTCTCGCCAGGCTTGGCGGCATAGTCCCCAGCGACGAAAGTGCTCTTGGCACGGGTTAACAGACCATTATTTTGAGACAGCCAATCTGTTTTGGCATTGTTGATCGAAGAATCAATGTCTTGCAGCTTTGCCGTGCCACGCAAAAATGATGCAAGTGTTGCAGCATTTGCATTTTCAGGTGGTATGCCTTTCAATGCTAATTCAATGTCTTTGTCCGTCGCAACACCGGGCGGCAATGACTTAATCGCCACTGAGTTTCTGACTCGGGTGTAATCATTGCGGATTTGAGTCCACGCATCTTGCTGGCCTAATTGGGTTGCAAACCATTCTGACGCTGAAGTTAGCCTACCCTTACCGCCTTGTGCAGCTTCGATGCGACTAGCAAGGTCAAGATATTGTGTTGCCGCTTGCTTTGAAACCGCCGCAGCTGTTGCCGATTCGTTAATGAGTTTTCTAGAGCCCTCTGGAAGATCGGTAAGGCGTGCTTGAATGCTCGACAATTTTTCAGCTATCGTTGCCTGCGTGGCCTGCACATCCAGACCCAGCTTAGCGGCTCGATTGCCGATTTCGTCGTTTATGTTCTTGATCTGTGCAACGTTTAGGTTCAGGCTGGCTTGTGCCAATGGGCCTGCATATTGAGCGTCGATTTTAGCCTTGCGTGCTTGCGCCTCGAGCAGTGCTAATCGTGCTGCCTCGGCCTCCTCTGCATTGTTGGCCGTTGCCAGCTTTGTTCGGGCATCTGACACTGCTGAGTCGGATTCGGCTTTGGCCTTGATCTCTGCGCTTGATGCCGTGGCAGCCGTAGTTCTGGCCTTGACTGACTCTTCAAAGCGTTTCGGATCGGCGACTGTCAGCGCCAGATTAACACCAGACTGAGCGCCTTTGATGTCGCCATTTTGCAAGGCGGTCAGGACGTCCTCGTAAATCTTGGTCGGCTCGCCTGAGTTTTTCTTGGCGTCAATAATGGTTTGCACGCGAGCCATTGCGATGTCGGGTGCGCCGTTCTCAAGAGCGTTCGAGATTTCAAAGCCCTGCGTAAACTCTGTGATTAAGCGTTGCTCGCCGACGCCTTTGCGCACATCCCCAAACGCTTCACGGAACTGCGGATACATGGCAATCATGTTAGTCCACGCCTTTTGAGAGCCATCGGCCTGAGCGGCTTGCAAGTCGTCGGAGAATTTCTGCCTTAACTGTTGCACTCGCTGCTGTTCAATTTGTTTGTCTTGCGTCTCTCGATATACCGCGCCGAGCTGCAAGCCAGACGTCAGACTTTGGGCTAAGTCCACTTGTGGGACTTGAGCCATGTAATTGATCGGGGCTTGGATTGGATTGATGGCCATGTTCTTGCCTCAAAAATTCGCGAACTTGATGCCGCCACCACCAGTCGGTGCGCCACCACCGCCACCACCAAATGCGCCTGCGCTAGCGGCTGCTCCGCCAATCGCGAGCAGGTCGCCAAATGTTTGACGCGCAACATTGCCCCTGGCGATTTGACCACCCGCCGTGGCTGCGCCTTGGTTCGCCAAGAGGTTGCCGATGTTGCTGGCTGACTCCATGCCCTGCGCACCTTGACCCGCTGCTGCTGCCTGACCAAGGGTAGAAAGCCCACCCAGTCTGCCGTATTGCTGCTCGATCAATGAGTTGAGAACCTGGGGACGGAACTGGGCCAGCGCGGCCTGTACGTTGCCGCCACGCAAGCCGCCGGTGGCTGATGCGTTTTGCAAGATTGCGCTTTCGCCTTGCTGGGTAATAGATTGAAACAGCGGGGATTGCTCAAATCCTGCCATGGCTGCACGTTGAGCTTCTGGGCCTTCCAAGCCGATCAGAGCCTGCTGTTCACCAATAGCACCGGTTCCTGCTGTGACATACGGCGTCATCAACGCTACCAACGCATCGAACTGCCTTCTCTGCTCATCAATGCCAGCTTGGGCTGCGGCTGCTTGGGTTCGCCCAGCCTTTTCTGCAGCTTTACCAGCTTGTTTCGCGCCGGTAATGCCGCCGACTACGCTACCAATGGCGTCGCCTACAAAACTCATTTTGAACTCCAATCCAGCCGGGTCATGCCCAGCACATAAACGTCTTTGAGTACGCCACCCTGCATGCACGCTGCACGCCTTCGGCCTTCTTCTTTGAAGCCGAGTTTGAGGCAATAGTTTTTTGCCAACTCCAGGCCTTCAATTACGTAGGCGGTCACGCGCTGGATGGGCTGCGAAAACGCCCACTTCAGGCAAGCCATGCCAAGCTCGCGTGAGTGCTTGAGAACTGATCGCTTCAAAAGCGCATGCAGTTCAATCTCGAGGGGAGAAAAGCGAATGGCCACGAAAGCACCAGCGAAGGTGTCGCCGACCCAAGCCGACAGGTAGGTGACGGCTGGGTGCTCAATGGGTGCTGCTGGCCGATGGTCGTGGCCGACCTTGAGGATGTACGGATCCGAATAGACCTCAAGCAAGTGGCCCTTCGTGATTCCTTCCGTTACAGCCAGCATCGGCGACTCCTGTTCAGGGGAAGCTGCTGGCGGCTCGGGTGACTCAGCGGTTTCATTTTAACACATCCCGATCAATCTTCGTATTCCCGATCTTCCCACGCTTGACAAACCCGCATGTCGTTGCAGATGAAGTTCAGTTTTTCGCAGCGACCACGGAACCCTGCGCCCTTGTCATAGGTCGCCAGCGGGATACGCTCAATGCGCACTTGGGTCATGAGGCTGTTGTCGTAGTATTCGCAATTGGAGCAATGCTTGCGACGAGCGTCCTTCTCGTCAACCTGCATGGCCTCTGCCAGACCGGCGTAGAACTCTTTGTTTGCGCCTGGCTCATTGGTCGGCACTTCAGGGCCATAGTTCCAGTCTGCGACTGCGACTGCGTAGTTCTTTTTATTTTCTGCGTTGGTTAAAAATTCTTCTTCCATCGGCAGGCCCATGAAGCCCTTCGGCATCATCATAAATTCTTTCATTTTCTGCTCCTTATGTGGCTGGGGTTTGCGCCGTCAATAAACCATTTGTAAATGTCATGCTGCCATCCGCACCCAATGCCGTAAGCTTGGCCGTCGTGATGGTCGCGCTAATGCCGCCCGATAACGGGTTGCCACTAGAAGCTGCCGTCAATCTGCCCTTGGCATCGACAGTTATGCTTGCAAAAGTGAAGTTGCCCGGAGTGACTGTGGTGTCGTTCAGGCTTATTGCTGGAGTCAAACCACCAGTGCTTGCAATAGGTGCTACTCCAGTAACAGCGGTCACTGGTGCAATGCCACTTGCTGCGGCTGTTACACGCCCTTGGGCATCGACAGTAAACGATGCGTAGGTGTAACTAGCTGGGGTGACAGTCGTGTTAGTAATTGCCAATGCAATGGTGCCTGCGCCATTAGTGACGCTAATCCCAGTGCCTGCTGTAAGTTTATTTTTCGCGAGTCCTGGAGTGCTACCAATCAGCAAGTCTCCATCTGTGTAAGTAGATTGACCTGTACCACCACTTTCAACCGGCAAAAGGTTAATGTTCTGAAAAAGCAACTCAAACTGTCTAATCTGCTGTTGGTCAGTCAGAAATGCAGAAAGCTGGTCTCGCGTTAAATTCAACCTGCGGGAAACGGGAGCGGTTGCCATCAGTACGCCAATGCTTCGATTTGTGCTTCGAGGCGCATGAATGAAACGTGTGCATCGCTGTCGCCTCGGAAGCGTTGAATGCGCCAATTGCGCATGTGACCCTGCTGGAACCACGCTAAACGCTTGGAGGTGCTTCCAATAGTGCCGACTGCGATGCTGCGATCTTGGCTCCAGGCCAGACCGTCCGCGCTGTAGCTGGTGCTGATCTGCGGGTTTGTGCCGAGCGCAACGCTACCGGTCAAGCTGACTAACTCCAAGCGGTTGAAGATCGCACCGTTGCTCTCGTTGTATGCGATGAGCGTGCCGAATTCCCAGCGCACTTGCTCTCCCCAGTGGTGTCCGGTGTCTTGCACCAAGTAGCCGATGGAGCTGGATTGCGGGTCTCCGACCAGCCATTTGTCGTAGGCGTAGACCAGATTTCTGGCGCGGTACTGACTGAACTCGACAACACTGGTGGTGAGCGTAAACCAGACCCGTTCTTGCAAAACCTCGGAGGCGGCTGCGTCATAGACCACGGTGCGATCTGGCAGGTGGATGTAGAGGTGTTCGTGAGCCTTATCGTTACGGGCTTCAAGCTTGACCGTGGCCAGTTGCTCCTCGGTGTAATTGAGCAGCAGATTGTCGATCTCTTGTGTGCTGATCTTTTGGGTCTGCGCTGAAACCCCGAGATAGATGCCCGGTGCTTCGTTTCGACCACCACCCAAGAAAGCGATGCGGTCAACGTAGACGCAGCAGCCGAATGTGCCGATCACACCCTTGGGGACTTGAGCGCCGTCGATGCGCTGAAATGGGAAAAGATCGCCGCCAACGTTGTCAAACACCTCGATGGTGTTGCGGTTCAGCGCATAGACCTCGTTTCGGAGTTTGAGCAAGGCCACCACGGGGTCAGGATCAACTTCGGACGATCCATATTTCAGCGGATTGACTTGGGTCGGATCGTTCAGTTCGGTGACGATCAGGAACTCGCCGTCTGTCGTCATGAAGTAACCATCGACCCAAACCACATCCAGCACCAAGCCCAAATCGGGGTCTGTGACTAGCGTTAATGTTGATCCATCCCAGTAGTAAAGCCGCCCACCTGATGCGATGGCTAGTAGGTCGAAGCTGTAGTCAAAGGTCACCAGCGTATCAGTTAGGCCTCCGACGTCTCCCAGCACGATCACAGCACCCGCGCTGCTGATTTCTACGAGCTTGGTTCCCATGATCCGGTAGCAGACGCCGTTCCAGTTGATGCCGCCACGGTCAATGCCTGGGCCTGTGCCGTTGGCCACAATGCCGTCGCCTGGCCGCAAGAACCCATTGCTGATGCCAGACTGCTTTGGCACTGGGACAAAGTTGACGGGGTAAGCGGTGCGCAGCTCTGGGGCGTTGTCAGCGTAGATGCCGTTGAGGATGGGTATCTGCATCACTTAGCCTTGTTGCGTTCAGAGATGCGCTTGGCCTTGGCCTTGGCATCAGCCTTGGACGATGCGCCCCACGCCTTGAGACTGAGCAGCAGCCGGGTCGGTTCGCCATCCTTGTACTCTGGGCCAGGGTTGCCGCCCATGCGAGCCAAGAACGATGCCCTGCGTGGATTGTCACCAGTCTTGACTGGTGGCTTCAAGTTCATGCCATCGGCCTTGGCAGCAGCACGGCCCTTGGCGTTCAATCCGCCCTTAGGGTTCTGGCCTTCTTTGCGTGCGTAGGCCGGGGATGGCTTGGTGGCCATTACGCCGCCACGCCTTTGATCACTGCAAAGTTGAACACCGGGGTCTCAGTCGTCGTGCCACCAGTGGTTCGAAATGTGATGTTGAAACTTCCAGCCGCCACCGCAGTGACCATCAGGTCATACAAATCAGTTCCTGATTTCTGGTTCAGGATGATCACATCGGTTGCCGCCACAGTGGTATTGGTTACGGTAAAGGTCGTGGCGACTGTTGTGCCTGCTGCGCTGAAGAGCGTGATGGCACCCGTTGTCTTGGCAAGCGTCACGCCTGTGGTGCGGCTTGTGATTTGGGTGACAGCACCGCCAGCGCCCGTTGCGTAGCCTACGCCTGCCGTGCCGGTTGATGCAATCACTCCCGTTGCGGTCAGGCTCGTGCCGGTGGCTGCGCCGATGACTGGTGTCACCAAAGTCGGCGTGTTGGCAAATACTGCCGCCCCTGTGCCTGTCTCGTCTGTCAGGACTGCCGCCAAGTTTGCACTAGATGGGGTTGCAAGGAATGTTGCGACATTCGCAGCCAGGCCAGAAACGCCAGTTGCAATCGGCAAGCCAGTGCAGTTTGTTAATGTTCCGGAAGTCGGCGTACCGAGAATCGGAGTCACCATGACCATGCTGGTGCTGGTGCAGGCGCTGATGTTTCCGCTGGCCACTGTGCCCAGCGCAGGTGTCACCAATGCAGGGCTTGTGAATGTTCCGGTGCTGACTGTTGGATTGGTGATTGTCGGGGTTGTCAGCGTTGGGCTGATGTTGAAGACCAACACGCCTGTGCCCGTTTCATCGGTCATTGCTGCAAGCAAGTTCGCACTTGACGGGGTTGACATCCAGTTTTGCACGCCAGCGGCATATACCGTTTCAGCGTTGATCTGATACCAAGAGTTCGTAGGCTGGTAAAAGCGAATCGCTGTTGCCGTACCAGCTGCCAAGGATGTCACACTGCCATAGATAGCCGATGCGCCATTCAAAGCGAGCGTCAACGAGGTGATCTGTTGCGTGGTCGTGATCAGCACCGAAGTGCCGTCAGGCACGCCAGTGTTCAATGGCAGAGTGATCGTGCCAGTTGCCAGCGTGCTAGCGGGTTGCAGCAGCATCCACTGGTCGTTGCTGACAGGGGTTGGCACGGTGATGTTGAAGCCATTGCCAGGCACAAACAGATTCACCGCCAGCGTTGGCGAGGCGAAGCTCTGCTGGAAAAACGTCAACAAACTGCCAATGGATGTTCGGCGAGCATCGCCATTGTTGGGCGAGTAAACAGGTAACTGGTCGCCGCTTGAAATTGTGTTCAGGACTGGCAGTTGATTGATCGTTGGCATGATTGTCCTTAATAGTACTCAATAGGCCCATCAGGGCCAGCAGTGACTGGGTTGGCTGGTGGCCTAATAAACGGGTTGTCGTAGACCCGCCACGGCTTGTTGCCAGCACCGGCAGGCATGGTGGCCGGCAGTTGCTTCTCAAGCGGGAACGTGGCCCTTTGCAGCAGGATGTCATAGCCCTGCTTGGCCGTGGTCTTGGTCTCCATCATCACCTGCTTGCCGTAGGACGGAGCCAGCCTGATGCCCAAGGCACAAATGATGGCCTCATACGCCGAATCAGGTACGAGCGTTTCCTCATCAAGGTCGCTGTCCTGTGGGCTGGATGGCAATGGATAGCCCAGACGGATGCCCTTGGCGTTCCAATCTCCCATCATTGCGTCAAGGCGGCGCAGGGCGGATTCAAGCTGCTCGGGCTGTAGATCAAACACATAAGACGCAAGCCCGATTTCCTCGAAGGCGGCGCTTATGAATTGTCGTTTTGTGTAGCCCATGCTGCTTCCTCGATGTGTTTCAGAAGTGTCGCATCCGACCAGCGTTTTTCGACCTTTATCCCGATCGCTTTAGCCTGTTGCAACATTTCTTCGCGGGTTGGTGGGCCTTCTTCCACAGAGGTTTCAATCTCATGGACTTCCACAACCTGTCTGCCAATTGGCGATGGACGCACTTGCTTGATCGCTTTGCGCTCAATGGTCTGCGCTTTTTTCAGCTTGCGCTTTTGCAGCCGCAGCTCGCGCCACGGGGCAAGAGCTTTGGTCTTGACGATTGCGGCTGACTTGATCATTTTTTCATCGGTGCTTTGCTTGGCTTGCCTGCGGCTTTTGCCGACTTGCTTGCCATCCCAAGTGCCATCGCCACAGCTTGCTTTTGTGGCTTACCAGATTTCATTTCCATCTTGATATTTTTGGAAACGGTCTTGTCTGAATAACCTTTTTTCATTGGCATTTTGCGCTCCATGTAAAACAGGCCGACATCTCTGCCGGCCTGTCTTGTTTAACCGCCGATACGATAAACGATGAAGGTATCAGCCGCAGTCTTGCGAAGACGGAAGCGTGCAGATGCCCCAGACGTTGCAGCCGTTGTAGCAGCACCCACAATGGTCACGCCAGTGTTGACCGTGATGGTCAAAACAAACGCAGCCAGAGTGAGAACGGTGAAGTCGAACGAATCACCAATGGCCCATTCGGTCGCCAGGTCAAGGTTTGCACCCGTTGGCAGTTGGATGCTTCGAGCAGTCGTTGGCGTCGCCGTCACGATGCCAGTCAGCACGTTGGCTGCTGTGGCAATCATCGAGGCACCATCAGCTATGTCAGCAGGCGCACCCTGAGGCTGCCAGTTGCCATTGTTGTTGATGTCAGGTGCAACACCCACCGAGTAGTACGCACCCGATGCGCCGGCCTGAATGGTCACGTTGGTGGCATTGGTGAACGCGCCAGACACATAAGTGGTTTGACTTTCAACCACGGTCAACAAGTCTTGTGATTCAGGAAAGTTTGGATAACCAACTTCCTGAAACACGCTTGCTGGCGAGTATGCTTGAACGGCAATCTTCTCGCCTGCTGGCACGGTAACGGTAGCAGTACCTTGTGCAAAAATTACGTTGTAGCTCATGATGGCTCCTTATGCTTGATTGAACAGCAAGATACCAGACATTTCTGGTTGCTTGTTGACCACGCCGAACAAGGTATCGAGACGATACTTGGTCTTCATGGTGTTGACGTCGTACTGCTTTTGCATGACCAGCTCGATGCCTTGGTCGGTGCTTGCACGCATCACTGCGACACCAGCATCAGACGGGACAGCGTAACGGCCAGGCAGAATCTCCAGAGCATCCTTCTGCCAGAAGCAGTTCACCGGTGCAGTGGTGGTATTCAAGCGGTTGATGGTGCGACCAGCAGCAGCGGTGACGATGCAGTTCTGGTATTGCAACTCAGCGTCAGTGCCACCCTGTGCCGAGATGATCGGTGGGGTGATGACGCAAGTGGTTGCATTGGTCACGCTCACGACACGGAAGGTCTTCGAGAAACCCGTACCTTGCTTAGTGATGTGATGCACAGCCTCAACGCCTGTGATCTCGATGGCAGTACCAGCAGGCAGGTCGGTGGTGCTGGACACGGTAATCGTTTGGAAACGATTATCCACGTTGGCAGTTTCACCGGTCACCGCAGTCGAAGTTGCGACAGGAACATAGTAATTCAAAGCCGCAGCCAAAGTGCTCATCGTCGGATCAGCGCCAGTTGCGCCGGTGAGGCGATTGGCGTAGTCCAGCTTGTAGGTCTCAAAACCAGCGACCTGGCCGACGAACGAACGCTCGAAGGCGGTGTTGGACTTGGTTCCAGCGAAGCTGCGGGACACAGAAGCACCACCAGCGCCACCAGCGATGTTGCCAGCGATGCCGTTGTAGTCGCGTGAAGACAGGGCCAAGTAACGGTCAAAGGCTTGGACGCCCTGCTCGTTCATGATCGAGTCGCACAGGGCCACATCGTCATAGTCACCAGCAGCGGTGCTCACGGTAACGACCAGCGAACCAAGGTTCGCAGCAGTGTTCATAATGGCGATGTTGATGTCGGATGCCAGCTTTTGCTTTGCAGCTTCGCCCAGACGACCTTCTTGCAGTGCATCACGCAGCTCAAGTGCGTCCAGGATGAACGGCACGGACTTTTGGAAGCCGAGCGTTGCAGGGACGGAAAGCTGGGTGTATGCGCCGAAATTACCGGTCTGGTCCATGCCATCGTACGACTGTGCGATGTACGGCTGTGGACGATAGATGACGTTGTTCGTCCGCTCCATCATCGAACCTTCGGTGTTGTAGATGGACACGTTGCGGGACAAAACCAGCGCGTCGTTGAAGCCTTCGAGGATGTCCTCGAACGCTACGCGCTCTTCCTTACTGAATGAATTGCTCATGGAAAACTCCTAGTGGTTTATTTGGATGCTGATCGCTTCTGCGCCTTGTACGCAATGACCTTGGTCATGTTGCCAGTACGGGACGCATCTTCTCTCAGCCGCTCAAGGGTTGAGTCTACTGCGCCAGAAACTCGTCCCGTACCGGACACGATTCTTTCTGGCGGTGGTGCTGCTCTGCGGTTGGTAACTTTCAAATCTTTCTCCAGTTTTGCAACCGCAAAGGCGAACTTTACGGGGTCTTTGATGGCTGCCAGCTCTTGCGCCTTCTTTGGATTCTTTCCGAGTGCGTAGACGACTAGCGCGGGATTATCCGCACCTTGAAGCATTACGCCTTGCTGGGTGACGTTGAACAATTCCTGAGCCATAGCCTCGGCATCGTCAAAATCTTTGACTCGCAGTTCGGCTTTCGCCTTACCGTAACCTTCCAGTTTGGCTTGCCAGGCTTTCTGCTGGGTCATAACTTCAGCTTCTTGTCTGGCGTTGACATCATCAGCCTGGCGTTTACGCTCAAACCAATTCGTCAGTGCTTCCTCGAACTTCTCGGCATCGTAATCGTGATC
>Ga0181338_1000170_pt1 | contig 14131 bp, 24 predicted proteins | sample Sp13VDMM110SD_FD_122168 | JGI IMG/M metagenome (GOLD analysis project Ga0181338, IMG submission 122168) | Freshwater viral communities from Lake Michigan, USA - Sp13.VD.MM110.S.D | ecosystem: Environmental > Aquatic > Freshwater > Lake | place: USA: Michigan | collected 2013-04-23
AAATGCGAGCGATAGACCTCGAATCTCGCCGCACATACCACGATACTCTGCATAATCTTTCGCAGCCCCCTCATACATTGCCTTAGCAATATAAAGACGGCGTTCCTCGATATCCTTGAGGATGAGGTTGAAATACTTTTCCATTACTGGCTCTGCTTACGCTGTTGTTGCGTCAATTGCTTGACCATGTCGGCTCGAAGCTTTTGTTGCGCTTGGTTGCTCTGGGCGCTAAGTTTGGCGTTGTTTTGTTGAGCTTGGCTCTGCAATCGGGCTGCTTCTTTCTGTGCGTCAACCTGTAGGCGTTGCTGCTCAAGCTGAAGTTTCTGCTGGGCAATCTGGAAATCCCGCACGCTGTCCGCTTCCTTGCGCTGAAGCTCTTGGGCGCGAAGCTGAAGCTCTTGCTGCTGCATCTGAAGCGCGGGGTCTTGCATCTGCTGCTGTTGCTGCGCTTGCTGGGCTTTCTGCTGATTACCCTGCATAAGCTGTTGTGCGGCTTGAGCGACCAGACGAGACAACTGAACCTCCATATCCTCCGGCATCTCGGCATCAGGCGCAGGCAGGGGAACACCAAGCTGCTCTTCCACCTTGACGCGGTAGCCAAACGCAATGTGCTGGGCAACGTGGGCCATGATCGCGCCCTGCATCTGCTGCGCCATCGGGTTCTGACCAATCGTCTGCATCACCATCGGGTCTTGCAGCATCGCCATGTGGGTGGCAATATGGGCGTCGTGATCCTGATAGATGAACGCTTCTGTAGGTTTGCCCGTCAGGAAGCTCATGTTCTCGGAGATGGGATCACGCGGTTTCTGCTCATCCGTGCCCGGGACAAGCTCTTCGGCGTTCCTGATGCCAAGAACTTCAAGCATCTGCCGGTGCAGTTTGGGCAAGTCATAAATCTGCGGAGCGCCCTGAGCTAGCTGGATAGCCGCTTGGTACTGCATGATCCGCTGCGCCATCGTCGCCGCGTTGGGGTCACTGACCGGGATGACCTCCACCAAGTCGTAGTCAGACTGCTTGGCCCCACGATCTGCCTTCTCAGGGTCGTAAGAATACGTAGTTGGCGCGAAGTCCCGAATGATCGCCTTGAGGAGCTTGAACTCCATCCGCAGACTGGCATGGACCCGAGCCTGCACCGCGCTCATCGTCTTCAAGGTCCGCTCAAGCAGAGCCAAGGTAGTGCCAACAGGAGCTTGCCCGCTCATGTCGCTGATCTTCATATCCGCAATCGCACCCAGCCTACGGCCCTCCTCAGTGATCTGATTAAGAAGCTGCAACAGAGTCTGGCTCGGCTCCTTGTACGGGAGCGGCATGATGTTGTCACGCACTGTCCCGGAGGGGACATCCACATCCCTAAACTCACCCGGAGCAATCGGAGTGTCATCGCCCTTGATCCGCAGACCACGAGACTTCAGGCCACCCGGCAGGTTACTCAGGGAGCCTGCATCAACAAGCTGCCTAATAAGAGAGGTGCCCGCACGGGCATAACCACCGATAAGGTGGATTAGACCAAGGCCATAAGCCCCAAAGCCGGGGATGTACGTGTACTGAACGAAGTGCTGACGCTTCTGCTTGCGCTTATCGTCTTCTTCCCAGTTCCGCCTAACAGCCAGCACGTTTTGCGTACCGCGCTCAATGGTGACCACATAAGGAAGGGCGATGCCGTCCTTGTCTTCAAATCCCGGCAAGTCATAGTCAACGTGAACCTCAAGGAACTGGAAGCGGTCGTCATCGGTAAGGGAATACCCTTGCTCTTCGGCCTTCTTCTTCTCAACGTCAGTGAAGATATGCACCGGGTCGCCAAGGTCTACGTCCCGGTAGAAGCCCGCAACCTGCAACTTCTTGACCTCGTTCGGCGTCTTCCGCATCACATGGGTGACGCGCTCGGCGTTATAGATATTAGACGCCCCGTAAGGCATAACAATATCTTCAGCGGGCAGGAAGATCGCAACCTGCCGACCCATCGCCGGGTCGTAGTAGACCTTCTTGAACGCAGCGCCAGTCAGGCCCAACGAGTACAGCATCCGCTCATGCTCTGGGCGGTACTCAATCATCTCGTCGGTCAGCTTGTAGTTCATGTCGTCTTTGACACGTTCCGCAGCCTCTTCCTTCAACTTATCTACAGCGCCCATGATCTGAGTCTTCACCGGACCAGCAGCCGGGAACGTCTCCGTGATCATCTCCGCTTGGAAGCGCACAGCAGCTTCCGTAAGCAGGGTGGAATAGACACCACACGCACCCGACCAAGGCTCGGTGCGCTCCTCATACTTCATGCCAAGGACTTCCAAGCCCTTGACAAAAGAATCCACCCAATCTTTGCGGCTATTGATATCAGCGTCAACAAGATCAATAAGGTCTGAAGCAAGACTCTGAAGGGCGGAGTCATCCATGAACTCCGCGAGGTTCGCATCAAATGTGTCCTCGTCTTTCTCGGGCATCAGGTCAATAACAACGCCGTCGATCCCGATCTCAACGTCATCCGGGTTCTCGATAGCGATCTCGATGGAAGGCCCGTCAGCATCCATCTCGGGGTCATAAGGGGTGAGGGCGCGGTCAATATTTGTTGCCATGATGTGTCCTAGTAATAAGCCGCTTTGCGACCCGATTTGAAGTATTTTGGCTCATCCGGCTCATCTGAAGGCAAACGAATAAACCCACCCATGCGCATCCGCATGAGCGCTTGAGTCACCGTGTCCACATAGTCGTCGTGCTCGCCAGCAGGGAATGCAGCCACTTCCTCGACCACCTCCCGTGCCCATCGCGTGTCGGGAGCCCATACCCGGCCAGACGCGAACATATCAGATACAGCGTTAAGCCGTACAACTTTATCGTTGGACTGGTTGGCTTTACCCCGGCTGGGGCTGAATTCGCTCACGGCAATGCCCATCGCCCGCAATTCTTGGATCAGCGGCGCTCCAGCAGCCTTCTTCTCAATCAGGCACGCATCGGGTTCCCACTCGTTGTAGTACTCAATAGCGCGTTTCTTCAGATCGGGGAATGACCAGCGGTTTTTTATTGCGTCCAGCAGAATAATGTGCGCGTTATCGTTGTCTTCCTCGTTGAAGAAGATGCCCCATGTCGTACAAGCGCTGTAGTCGCTAGAAGTCTTCGTCTCATGGGCGGTGTCCCAGGACTGGATGACGTACTCGCACTCCGGCGGGGTGGCGGGCTCCCACACGTTCCACATTTCGCGCTTGACAACAGCAGCAACCTCCGAGGTGGGGTTCTGTATGTACTGTGCTTGCCAATAGCGGGGGTCCATACCCGCCCGCTTCATCTTTAGCTGCTCCAGCGGCCATTGTTCGGGCCAAAGCGACTTTTCTTCCTCAGTATTCTCGTTAATGATGGCGGGAAGCTCGACAATTTCCCACCGATCTGCGTCTGGATTCTTGATTTGGTGGTCAATTAAGCGCCCCGTGAGGTCCATTTGACTCCAGCGAGTCATGATCACGATGATTGCGCCGTTGGGCATCAAGCGTTGCAGTGGGCCGGTCTGAAACCATGACCACGCCGCGTCAAATGGCGTCCTGGTACCTGCCTTGATGTCTTGTTCTGAGTGTGGGTCGTCGATCACGAACAAATCAGCGCCTCGACCCGCGATGCTGCCGCCTACACCCACCGCGTAGTACTGCCCACCCTTGCTGGTAGACCACTTGCCTGCTGCTTTCTGGTCTTCTGAAACCCTTGTCTCAGGGAAAACGGGGGCGTATTCTTCAGAAAGGATCAAATTCTTTATTCTGCGCCCGAAATCTTCCGATAAAGACGCGGTGTGCGTACCCATGATGATCTTTTTCTCAGGGAATCGCCCCAAGAAATAGGCCGGGAAGAGGTAGGAACTGAACTCCGACTTCCCCATCCGTGGCGCGATGTTGATAATCACCCGGTGTTTGCGTCCTGCCAGCACATCCTCAAAGATTTTGGCTAGTTTGCGGTGGTGAGCGCCTTCCTTGAAGCCGGGGTAGACGCCGTGCGCGAATCCCAAGAAGGAATTCTGGGCTGAGAACAGGCGGTGCCGCCGTTCTTTCTCTTCCAAGATGTCAAAAAGTTCCATCTTCTCCTGAACCGTCATGGTTGGGAGCGCCGTTTGCAGCGATTGAATCTGCTGCACGTTCAAGAAAGACAGATCAGATAAGTTCATCGGTGCTGGCGTTGGTTTCGGCTACGTCCACTACCTTGGCGTCAAGCACCCCCATGAAGCGGTTGAGCTTGTCCTTGATTTTCTGGTCAAGTTCGACGTTGGTCATCTCTGCGCTCTTGACCTCGACACGGTTTGTAAAGAGCGCGATCTCAGTTACCTTGCCCAGCATCTCCAGTGCCTTTAGCCGAACCTTGGCATCGGGGTGCTTAGTCTCTTCAAGAATCTGGGATACCGCGTATCCACGCAGTTCCTTGGCTTGCTCGACAAATGCCCAGTCGTAAGCGGTCAACATACCCACCAAGTGGCGTACGGCTGGCGGCGTCTTTAGCTGCACCAGCGCTTGTCGTTGTTTTGCGTCGGGGGCAGCGGTTGTCACCGCAGCAAACGCTTGCTGCGCCAAGGCAGCAGCGGTATCTATCTCGGTGGTATCTGCCGTAGGAGCGCCCACTTGCGCCAGCCACTTTTCCGTGGCGTCTTGCGCAGAAAGGATATCCATAGGCTGCGCGTCTTCTAAACGCGTATAGCCCGTTAGGTCCGAGATCGGTGGGGAATAGTCCAGCAAGTGATCCAACATATCGCAAGGCGCTTGCGCCCGAAGTTGCCCGAGTGTATAGTCGGTTTGTGTTCTCTGCAAGTGCTTCGCTTGCTTTCTCCCTGAGCGCCCATGCGCTCTTCAGGCCCCGCACCAGCGGGGCTTTTTTTGTCTACGCGTGTCTAACATTAGACAGAGAATCTCCGTCATTTTTATTATGGGGGTGGGGGGTAATTACTTTTGTTATACCGGGGGGTGTTTTGAGTTTGACAAAAATATGTAGTGTGGGGGCGTGGCTTTGTTTTGAGTTTGACAAAAATATATAGTGTGGTTGGGGATTAGTGTTCACACAACTACGCGGTACCTTGCTGCATACAGGGGGGATGGGGTATGGGTGGGGTCTGCTGGGGGAGTATCGAGTATCTCAAAACCCCCTTGTGGTAAAATAGCTTCAGCGGTTGGGGATTCTCTTGGCCGCGCTAACGGGACATCGTGTCCCATAACCCATCGGAGAAACGTAATGAACAAGAACGCTGCATTCCTTGCCCTCGACGCATTTGCCCACTCAGGCCCCACGCTAACGCAGGCATTGATAGATGCGGGCTACACCACCCGGGAGGATGCTAGGCCCGTCGTGGTCGAGTGGGCTGCGAAGCGTGCCCGTTGCCCGCTCGTCAAGAGCGAGCACCACCTGAGCAAGACCGCGCTAGTTCTCGACGGTGCCCACGCCAATGCGGAGAAGGCTCGGCGGGCTATCTCGCGTGTGATGAAGGCGCTGAAGGGTGAGAAGCGGGTTTCCAACAAGAAAGAAGCTGCCGAGCCTGTGACCGTGTCGCGAGCCCAGCGTGCCGCTGCAATGACGTTCCTCGCGTCGTTCGATGGCAAGACCCTGGCAGATCAGATCAAGGCTGCCAAGGCTGTGCTGACTGTACTGGGCTGATCCTTTTGGGACACTCTGTCCCATTACTGCTACGGAGCGTAGCCGCTAAGAGGACACTCTGTCCTCTTGCGAGTGCGCTTGATGCCTTCGTCGAGGGCGGCGTGCTACTGGAGAAAGTGATGAAGAAAGACAAGTCTGTGCAACGCACCGCCGAGAGCGCAAAGGCGTACAAGCAAGAGCGCAAGGCCAAGGCTCACGCGTCCGAGACGCTGCGCCGAAGCGAGTTCATCGAGGCGATGCGTCTCTTAAGGGACACTTCGTCCCATAAGGTCTGAAAAACGCTACCCATAGCGTTTTTTTGGTAGATACCACGCGTTACACCTCCGCTAGACGCGGTGGTGGACACGCTAAGTCCTTGTCCCACTTGGACTTCTTCTTCTTCTATACTATCTACCAATATAGGTATAGGTATAGTAGATGGAAAATGTTCGTCTGTGACTGGGACGCCTTGGGCTTTTCCTTTGGTCTGTGCTTTGTCTGGGCTTTCCCAGGAGATGCACCCACCTAGCTGTTGGTAGCTAGACCAAAACAGGAAATCCGTAGGCGTGACAAGCACTTACGCTGTCCACCACCGCGTCCAGCACAGGCGTAGCGCGTGGTAGCTACCACGTTTCGAGGGTTAACCCTTAGGAGAAAGGCAATGAAAAAGACCTGTCCCGGCTGCTCCGCAGCGCTTCCCCCCGCTTTGTTCCGTCGCTGGCGTGGTGACAAGATCGCCACGCACAGCGTGTGCAACCGATGCGCTCCCCCAAGAACTCTCTCCCAAATGACGCCCAAGCAGCGTCTAAACGCAATGGCACGCAGCCAACGCGGGGCAACACCCACGCTCGTCACGCAGATGAACGATAGGGAGAGAGTCCACCGCTACCGCGTGGTGCTGGCCCAGCACAAGTACGCGCACCACCAAGCCCTGCGCCGCGCCCATTGGAACGCAGCGATAACAGATCAAGTAAGAAAAGAATTGCGCTGGGCGAGGAGAGTGGGAGTTAATGGGACACGCTGTCCCATTACCCCTAGTTTCTTTTCCGAATACACCACGCTACTCAAACGCATGGTGGAGATACTCAACCGCAAGCCCCTTATCAAAGGCGCTCCCCTTAAACCCACGATGGAGGAATCAAACCCACTCACATACATACCCACCGACACACGCATACAACTGCTCGCGCTGTACTCAGACGAGCGACCCATAACCCGCAGAGCGCCCGCCATACTGGCGTGGTGCAGCCAAGCAGCGTAGCTGCAAGTAAGGAAAAGAGTGATGATTGCAGTTTGGTATGTGCAGGGCGCTGACCCTGACTCCCCCATGCCCGTGCTGTTTGCCACGAAGATGGCAGCGGAGATGTACGCACGGGAAACTTGGCCCGACGCTCACCCCGATACGCGTTACGCCCGCATCTTCTACAAGTCCGTATGGGAAGAGAGCGACATGAGAACGGGGGTACAGGAATGAGCACCGCTAAACGCATCAAGGCGTTGGTCGAGAGCTCTGCCAGGGACGGGTATTGCCTGTCCAGGGGCGTGTTGTGGCAGCACAAGCGTGTGAACGCTAGGCCCTTCCCGTTCCCCATCGGGAAGCTCTTGATCGAACGTCGGCTCCCTGACTCGGGGTTCCAGACCGACGCCCTGTATATGTACCCAGACGGATCGACGCTGGCAGTCAAGCGCACGATCTCCCACACAACCCTGACAGCAAGCGAAGGAGAAGAGAAATGAGAACTGCTGCAAGCATCAAGTCCCTGATGCAGATCAAGGACGTTACTGAAGAGGACGCCAAGGCGATCCGCAATATCTGGAAGAACGATCCGATCAAGCGGAGGGCGAGGGAGGACATTGACCGCATCCTGCGTACGTCTGGCGTCGAGTACCTGGGTTTCCACAAGCGCTCGGGGGAGGCGGTTAACTACTGCAACGCCGGGGATACCTACGCCACCACGGTGCTGTTCATCGGGCATCGCCTGATCGTGGGGTGCTGGGGTGATCTGGTGGAAACAAACAACATCCGCGAGGCGTAGCCCCAAAGGAACATTCATCAAGCAAGCTAATGGGACGCGTTGTCCCACAACCCGCAGCGTAGCTGCTAACTGAAGGAGATAGTGATGACTGAAGCGAAATACTGGCCCACCGTGGCCGATGCGTGGCGTACCCGTGCTAAGTCCCTGGGCCTCAAGCCCAAGAGCAAGGGCTACAAAGCCCAGCAGGAGGCATACCTCCAAGGGGTGCTGGCTGTGGCTACCGCCACGGGCGTGATGTCGATGGACCGAGCCAACATGCTGGCGCTGCTCGTCATGTGTGGGCGCATCGACAGCGTGCTGCCGTTCGAGGAGCAAGAGACGGCAGTCGCCTAAAGAAAACCCAGGGGAGACTACTCCCCTGGCTTACGGGACACGATGTCCCATAACCCGCAGCAACGCTGCAACAAAGGAGAAAGAACCATGCAAACAAAGAACACCGTGAACAAGATTCAAACAGAAGCCAAGCAACGCGTCATGCGCGAGGCTCACGCCTTGGCGCTCCGTGCTTCACTCCCGTACAACCCCGCCGTGCGGGCGATCCTCATGCTGCTCCCCCCTGCGCTGCGTGCCACAGCTACGGTGGATGTCAGCAACCACAGCAACGTCGTGCGTATCTACGCCTCCGTCCGCAACCTCGACAGCTTCAAGGACAAGGCGCTCACCACCTTGCTCGCCAAGTTCTGCGGGGAAGAGTGGCGGGCTAACAGCAACGCGTGGACGCTGGGCAACCAGCCCAACATGGACTACACGTTCAATCGGACGGTGGCGTGGGACACCAGCAAAGAGAGCCGCAGCGCCAGCTACAAGTGGTTGGAGAAGCATGACTCCCACTCCCTCCCCAAGACGTTCGATATGAGCGTGACGGTCTGTGCGTACGTCAAGGGTGACAGCGAGTTGTGCCGCATCGAGGAGCGTGGGATGAAGGAGGAGGTGGTGTCACGCCCCATCCGCGTGATCCGCTTCGGTGACACCGAGGTCGCGCTGGACTACTAAGCCAACCGGGGGGCTACGGCCCCCCATAAACGCAGCGTAGCTGCTAACCGAAGGAGAAGAGAAATGAACGGATACATCGCCTTTTACAAAGGCCGCAAGGCCGAGGTACATGCGGGTACTGCCTACGAAGCGCAACAGAAAGCCGCTGCGCTCTTCAAGGCACGCAAGTCCTACGAAGTCACCGTTGTGCTGGCCGAGAAGAACGGCGAGCAAGTGACGCACACCCCCACCGAGTGAAGGAGAAACGCAATGAAAGACGTAGACCTGATGTACTGCCGCCACGAAGACGAGTTCTCATGGTGGGAGAGTGATGCCCAAGGCATCCCGCTGGCGCGTGTCTGTGACCGTTGCTACAAGCTCAAGATGGCACGCTACCGCCCCGAGATTCTCAGCGGCTACACCCAGGCCGATGTGGATGAGCCCATCGAAGAGAACTGAAAGGAGAGAAGCAATGAAGCTTGTGCCAATACCGCAGAGCCGCATCTCAGCGGAAATACTTGTCCGTCATCATGGACCCGCTGGTGTGTGGGAGTTGGGGCGGTGCGTGGAAAGCAACGGCTCCGACTGTTTATCTTTTGTGCGTGATGACGGGACAGGCTACGCCGACATCGAGGGCACGCCCTTCAAGGCATACATCTGTGGCCGCTGCGCGGCCCGCATTCTGAAAGGAGAGAAGCAATGAAGAAGTACCACGTGACCATCGAAGCGACCATCCGCAAGACCATCGAGGTCGAAGCCCCGGATGAGGACGAGGCGCGAAACCAAGCGCACCAGTTGTTCACTTGTATGCCGGAAGATGGCGAGTACTACGCACAGGATGTGCTGGACTGGGAGGAGGTAGAAGAAGAGCGCGAGCCGCCCGAGGACCGGCCTTCCCACAGCTACATGAGCGCGAGCGAGTCCGCTATCGACGAACAAGCTGCCCTGTATAACGATTCCAACGACGACTGAGAAGTTAATGGGACGCCTTGTCCCACAAGGGTGGCCGCTGCCCTCCAGCGGCATTTTGTTTAAGGAGATACACAATGTTTGACATCAACACCATCCTCGCTCAAGCCCTTGCCGACGCAGTCAACGCTCGCATCACCGAGGTGCTGCAACAGCACGCCAACATCGTCGGGGCCTTGGCCGAGCGGATCGCGGAGTTGGAGCAGTACAAAGCCGCGTGTGACGTTGTCTTGGTTTCGCACAGCGAACGCCTTGTTGCTTACGCCAACAACCCCGCCATCGGGGTGGACACCACGCTGGCTGCGCGGATCGACAAGTTGGAAGGGCTCGAGTTCCGCATCGCCACACTAGAAGACGGCAAGGGTATGTCAGAGGCTCGCGTCGAGGCGTTGATCGAGACGGCTATCGAGCAGCATTGCGTTGACTACGACCACGACAGCTACGATCAAGTGGTATCGACGGTGGAGGATGCGGACCTCGATGACATCGTCGCCAAGGATGATGTGGAAGACATAGTCCGCAGCGCGGTCAACGATGCCGAGATCACCATCCGTATCCGTTAAAGGGTAACCCCCTAGTAGTTCCTGTATACGTAGGAGTGTCAAAGGTTGTACACTCCTATCCGTGGCCGCTGCGGTTCAGCGGTAATTTTTAAGGAGAAATCAAATGGCTCACGAAATCGACACCACTTCCCGCGCTACCGCTTCTTACGCCTCGACCGGCGAGGAGTGGCACGGACTCGGCCAGCGCATGTTGCCGGGTGCCACCGTGGAAGAGTGGCAAGCCGCCGCGAACATGGACTACAAGGTCCAGAGAGGCTTCATCCGCTACGCCACCAGCTACCTCACCCCCGACGCCCCGATCCACAACCTGCAGAAGGTGGACGACAAGGTGGTGCTGTTCCGCAGCGATACCGGCGCTCCCCTGGGCGTGGTGTCTGACAACTACAAGGTGGTGCAGCCCGCCGAGGTGTTGGAGACTTTCCGCGAGTGGGCGGGTGCGGGTGGCATGACAATCGAGTCGGCTGGCGTGTTGTTCGGAGGCAAGCGCTACTTCGCGACGGCGCGTATGTCAGACGCGGTCGCTGTGGATGGTGGACGGGATCGCATCATCCCCTACGCCTTGCTGTCCACCAGCGCGGATGGCTCCCTTGCTACTGAGGGTCGCTGGACTAGCGTGCGTGTGGTGTGCAACAACACCTTGAGCATGGCGCGTAGCGGGCAAGCCGCGTTCCGTCTCACGCATCGCAGCGCGTGGAAGCCGGAGCAGTTCAAGAAGGTGATCGAGACGGCGCAGGAGGACTTCTCTGCCTTCATGCAGTCCAGCCGCACGCTGGCAGCGTTGCAGATTCAGGTGAAGGAGGCGGAAGACCTCACGGCCATGCTGCTCACCACGGGGCAGCGCAACGCAGACGCAGCGCGGGAGAGCGCTGGGTTCAACCGCATCATGTCCCTGTTCAATGGCGGTGGACGCGGCGCTACGCTGGAGACGGCACGCGAGACGGGCTGGGGCTGGCTCAATGCGGTGACGGAGTATGTTGACCACCACGCCCGTGCGCGGTCGGATGAGAACCGTCTCGTCTCTGCCCTGTGGGGACCGGGCGATGACCTCAAGAACAAGGCGCGGGACTTGGTCCTGTCGGTGTAAGAGTGGTGTAAGGGGACATGGTGTCCCCTTACTTTTTTGGAAGGAGAGAAGAGATGCAGCTTGAATTGCTTGAGGACCAGAAAGAAGCCACGCGCTTTCATATAGCCGTGCTGGACCTTCTGGAAGAAGAAGCACCGTCCCCCAACTTGGCGGTCAACACGTTCATCGACATGGTCGCGTCCATGTCTGTGTTCAACGGTGTGGCGCTAGAGGATTTGCTCAGGGGGGTGACGCTGGCGTATGCGGCGTATGCCGGTGCGCTGCCGACTGACGAAGACACCATCAACTGATTCCCACAACCCAAGGAGAAAGTAATGCCCGTACGCATATCTGTTACGTCCAAGCTGGACGGCATCAAGTCGTGGTCCCTCACCGCAGTCACGGACTGCCCGGGGTCTGTGTCCCACAAGCGCGAGCTTGTCGCAGCCTGCCAGGGTTGCTACGCCACCGAGGGGAACTACCGCTTCCCCAATGTCCAAGAGCCGCGCATCTCCAACAAGGAGGACTGGAAGCGCGAGGAGTGGGAGGCTGACATGATCGGCGCTCTTGCCAGGGAGTACTACTTCCGCTGGTTCGATAGCGGTGATATGTACGACATCAACCTCGCGTGGAAGATATACATCGTCATGGCGATGACCCCGTGGTGCCAGCATTGGTTGCCCACGCGCATGGAGAAGTTCGCCAAGTTCAAGGAGGTACTCGACGCCATGCGCGAGCTACCGAATGTGGCTGTGCGTTTCAGCAGCGACAGCGTGTCGGGAGAGTTCACCCCCGGCGTGCATGGCTCGACCATCATTCCGTCCAAGGATGCCGTGCCTGCGGGCGTCGAGCCGTGCCTCGCATACGAGCATGGGGGTAAATGCAGCGGATGCCGCAACTGCTGGAACCCCGCAATTCCCATGATCGGCTACGTTGCTCATGGCCGCAAGATGAGCAAGGTCATTCGGTTGCACGCCGCTTGACAAATCAGAGGTGGGAGGGACACAATTCCCTCCCCAATGTCCAACTTTAGACAAGGAGCTTTTCATGACCGTCACCAGCATCCCTACCAAAACAAGCAAGACCGACAAGCCCAAGCGCATCAACAAGGCGGCGCGTGTGCGTGCCATGCTTGCCAAGGGTAAATCTCCCACAGCGATAGCGCAATCGCTGAGCGTGATGCCGCAGTACGTCTACGCTGTTCGTGCGTACGAGAAGAAGAAAGAAGAGAAAGCAAAAGGAACATTCATCAACACCCCGCGTAAAGTCGGGCGTCCCCGGAAAGTTCAGATCGCTACGGTGGTGCCTGCGCAGCAGGGCGTGCAGTTCGTCCCCACGTTCATGGCCGCTCCCCCCACCTTGTGGGAACGCATCAAAGCTGTGTTCGCTTGAGGAGGCAAGCATGAAACAACTGCCATACAACACCGGGAAAGTACTAATCGGGTCACAGTACCAGCCACGCCAGGAGTACATCATGAGCAACTTCGAGTACCGTCTGCAAGAGTCCATGCTCAAGAAGAATGAGCGTGCGGTAGCCGCGTTCGATCTGGTGTGCTGGATCGTCGCGACGGGGCTGCTTGGCTGGCTGTTCGTGGTCGCTGTGTGAAGTGCCCTGAGTGCGGCACATGGACAGTAGTGCTGGCAACGCGAGGGGCAGTACGGACGCGGGAGTGTGCGAACTTACACAAGTTCAACACAGAAGAGATAGTCCGTGGCCCTTCCGTTACTCAGTCCTCGACCGAGGCATCGTCGTCAACAATCTTCCGGCTAGAAAGAAAGTCGAGGAGAAAGAAATAGGAGAAGCATTGTGGTGAACAAGAAGATTCACATCCCCCGCATCCCCAAGGGGTGCGATCAGCAGGGGCGGTTCCCTGAAGCTAGCGAGATGGAAGAGGAGCCCCGCCCCATTGGGGGCGGGTGGGTTGACTGCGCGTTGGCAGTAGCTCTCGGCGCTGCGATTGCTGGGGTGGTCGCTCTTTGCTGGGGGTGGGTGTGAACCCGAACCTCGCGGACTTCCGACCATCCTACAAGACCAAAGTCAACGCGGGCGTCTACGCGATCATGGTCTTCCAGCTAGTGGAGGGGGCGACGGTGCAAGACATCGTTGATGAGAGCGGTCTGAGCCCTGCCACGGTTCGCAAGTACATCAACGCGATGTACAACGCGCAGGCGCTGCGGATCATTCGGTGGGATATGAACACGGCAGGCCGACGCAACGTCGCGGTCTACAAACTGGAGATTCGCTCAACCAGTAACAAGAACGCCAAGCGCCCTAGCTTCACCCCGGGTGAGCGTCAGGCCCGGTACAAAGCACGGCTGCGCGGTGCCAAAGCGCAAGCCCTTGATACGGTATGGAAGGCGCAAGCAAGAAACAACGAGGACCTTACCCTTCGTCCGCATGATAGGTCGCTCTGAGGAACCTGTTTTTAGACGAGAGTAAGGTCGCAGTCAGTATAACAAAGGAGAAGCAAATGAACAGAGAAGACATCATTCGCATGGCGCTAGAAGCTGGGTATACCCGCTACGACTCGCTTGCTGAACGCTTGCACGAATTCGCCGCCCTTGTTGCCGCACATACGCTTGCCAACATTGATCCGTCGAAATTCATGTCTTACCGGGAAGGCTTTGAGGTGGGTGTCGCTGCCGAGCGTAGAAAGTTTTGTGCGACGTTACGACAACTGCAAGATGTTTATTCCCTGCAAAGTGATGTTTCCGGCCTTCACGCAAGGAGTAAGGAATGAACCTTAGAGAAGCCGCCCAGCAGGCGCTGGATGCGTTGGAATCCGGGCCTGCGGCTCACATGAAGTGGGCCATCACCGCCCTCCGCGCCGCGCTGGCAGAGCCTGAGAACGACGACCCCGCCATCCACTTCTGCCACCGCTTCGCCATCCTGATGGAGTGCATGGTGTTATCTAACGACAGCAACCTCGACAAGTATTGGG
>Ga0181338_1000171_pt1 | contig 14053 bp, 19 predicted proteins | sample Sp13VDMM110SD_FD_122168 | JGI IMG/M metagenome (GOLD analysis project Ga0181338, IMG submission 122168) | Freshwater viral communities from Lake Michigan, USA - Sp13.VD.MM110.S.D | ecosystem: Environmental > Aquatic > Freshwater > Lake | place: USA: Michigan | collected 2013-04-23
ACGCGCTTCTGCAAACGCTTCTTTAAAAGTCCGAGCAGTATCGGAATCGTGGTACATCTTTTCTTTAGTAGCCATTAGTAAATCCTTCCGCGTGTCTTACCACGCATAGCGATACCATCGCCGCGAGATGAAGCAGTAGATACTGAGCCGCCTTTTTTCATGCCGTATTCTTTTTGATTCTGAAGAGCAGCTTTATCGCTTTCTCTCTTTTTCATAACAATACGACGACGTTCTTCTTGAATATTTTTTGGGCTAATATATCTGCCAGATTCTTTAGCCGTATCCTCAATTGTTTTACCAATTTTTCTAAGAGGAATATTTTCGTAATTCTTTACGGTTTTAGGCTTATCTTCAGATTTGCCCGGCAAATTTTTAGGTTCTTCTTTTTTAGTGGGTGTCTTAGCTGGTAAAGGCTTAGCATCCTTGCCGATAGATTTTTTAACTGGCGCTTCGGTTTTCTTCTCAGCTTTCTTCTCAGCTTTCTTCTCAGCTTTCTTCTCAGCTTTCTTCTCAGCTTTCTTCTCTGGCTTTTCTGCTACGTCCATTACATCGCGCTCTATAGCTTTTTCATCTGTAGTGGATGTATCTTTGTTAGTGTAATCAGATATTTTTCTAATTGGCTCTTCTTTTAACTCTTCTTTAATATTTGGTGAACCATCCCATGTAGACTTAGCTGGCATAGAGCCAAAACGCTTACCCAAAGAAGCATAATCTAGTACGCCATCAGATTTAGGGCGGTCTTCTGAATCACTTAATTTTTCTGTAGAGGTGGATTTACCACCAAATAATCTACCTATTCCTGACTTAATATCATCTAAAGAATATTCTTTTGTCTTTGGCATGTAACGACCATACGGGGTTTTATTATCTTCCGCAATTTCGTCGTCAGTACGTGTGCGTACTACGTTGCCGTCAGCAAATTTTCTAACTTTCTTTTTCATGACTTGCCTTTCTTAGTGCCAATTAGCTGTGAAAACGTCTTGCCGGTAACCATCTCAGCTATACGCATCAACGTCCAAATGGCGGCAATCAAACCAAATAGAGGGGATAGTAAGTTAAGAAAAGATAAAAACCCTACCCCAGCGGATAACACATCTAGCAATTGCTTGGCAACGTCGTTATTTTCCATGTCAGCATTTCCATGCACGAAGTGATTTGTTAATACGGCTGTTCGGATCGTTTGCGGTTTTCGCAGAAGTAAGCTTCTTTTTCATCCCTTCCATTCTGGAACAGAAAGACTTTTTCCTTGACCCGCCTTCCGGCTGTGGTGCTTTCAACCCGGGTTTCCCCGGATTGGCTGCGTTGTAGGAGGCTCGCCCTTTGGCGTTTAGACCACCCTTCTCGGACTTGCCTTCTTTCCTCTGCCATGCTGGTGACTTAGCCATAGAATATCGTTACTTTTGCCGATGTCGGTATTGTCACATGTACATCCGTTGTAAACAAAATACCTTCACCGGGGATAATGTTTGCAAAAGGGTTGTTTGTGTTGGCAGGAACATTAAATTGCAGTCTGTTAACGCCAGTAGCCCCACCGTCGCGGAAAATAATGTCCCCTGCCGTACCACCAGACAAGCACTGATACCCCTTCAAGCGGACGCGCCCAGACACTACAGTGCCTGTTGCCTCAACGTGAGCTGACTTAACGTCTGTTTGCATCGCCATGCTGGCCCCCTAATTAGTTTTGAGTCGAAGTAGGGTTAGCAGAGCCGTCAGAAGCTAAAACAACGTAGCTGATAATTACAGTAGCCGCACCAGTGGTTAATGAAGTACCAGCCATTGTGTAGGTAACAATAGCGTCTGTAGAGCCAACGTTTAACCAGCCGCCCGGAGTAGTTGCGTTTGCACCGAGGGCTACGCTACCAACAGAAGTGATAGTGCCGTTGGTCGTAAAGTCCGTGCCGCCAATGCTTAGTTTAAGGGTAGTAGCCGCGCTAAATACGGTTGTGGTAACAACTTTAACATCGGTAACTAGAGCACCTGCTGGCAGTACAAATGCGGTGCCGGTCAAAGTGCCGAATACAACGTTAGCTTCTTGAGCAACAACAGTAGCGCCCATGTTGCGAATTGTGCCAGCAGTAGTGCCGGTCGTGTTTTTAACAGTGCCCAATAGCCAAGGGCCAAGGTGAGTAGCGAAACCCATAGTATATTTTCCTTACATACAAGTGAAGCGCATCAATCGGTATGTCGTCTGCCGGGACAGTTTGATACGCCGGTTTCCCGGGATGTTCACTTTATAACACACCTATTTTAAAAAGCAAGTACAATGCGCTCATCATGCCCTACAAAGACAAAAAAGAACAAAATGCCTCTAACCGTGCAGGGTATGCGCGTAATAAAGAGGAGCGGCAAAAGAAAGCGCGGGAAAGTAAATTAGCAGCAAAAGAAAAATGGAAAGTATTTAAAAGTACACTATCGTGTGTACAGTGTGGACAAAACCACCCAGCTACCCTAGATTTCCACCATATTGAAAAGCACCCAGATAACCGCAAAGTTCATAAATTATTAACTAATAAAGCTTACAAACGGGCGGCGGAAGAAATAAAAAAATGTTTAGTATTGTGTGCAAATTGTCACCGAATCCATCACCACAACGAACGCCTAGAAAAGAAAAAAGGGGCCGAAGCCCCTTAAATTACCAAGCTGCTGAGTCGTCTTCTTCGTCTTCTTCGTCTTCTTCGTCTTCTTCGTCTTCTTCGTCTTCACACAAAACCCAGTCATCTGACTCATCATCGAACCAATAGACGTCACCTGACTCATCAACGTACCAAACGTTGTCGTCCTCATCAACTTCGGCCCAGTCATCCAAGTCTTCGTCAAAGTAGTACAGAACGTCTGACTCTTCATCGTAGAACCAAATAGTGCCATCTTCATCAACGTCAAACTCAACATCGTACTCTTCATCCAGCTCATCAACGATTTCCAAGTCCAACGCGTCTAACAATTCTTCAACATTTACCAACAAAGTAATAGATGCCATCATGATAATCTCCGTAGTCAAAAAAGCAACCAGCACAGGGCTGCGTAAATTATCCTACACTAAAAATATGACGGATTTGAAATAAAGCTACATACTCTCCATAGTCTCGTACGCTTGCAATAATCGCTTTAATTTTCGTATCTCTTCATCGCGCTCGTTTAGTTTTTTCTGTAGATGTTCGCTTAACGCATAAACTTCTGCAATTTTTTCAAACCGGTTTTTATGATCTGTCAACATCATGTTGTATAGACGTTCTGATGCTTCAATTTGCTTCTGCATAAAATCATTCATATCTTTCTCCATAAAAGAAAACGGGGCCGAAGCCCCGTTTAAACACCTGATTACACCTGATTAAGCACCGGGTGAAGCAAACATACCCAATGGATCAGAGAAACCAAACGAATAACGCTCACGAGCCTTGTAACGAACATTACCTGTATCGAAGTCACCGTCCATTGATTGTGTCAACGGGGCGCGTTCGAAATGCTTCATGCCGTTAGGAACGTCGGTAGTTAAGAACCAGCCGTTAGAATCGGTCAAGAAGTGGTTAACAGTATAACCTTCTGGGATCGAACCGTTGTTCTTCAGTGCATTGATATCGTTATCAGTAGTGCCGACGCGGAGTTCGGTTTCCAACAAACGAGTAGCAACGAACATCAAAGCAGGTGGGACGATCAGCTTTTTAGGCTTAGCGGCGATCAACAGACCACGTTCATCAGTCCAAGCAGCGATTTGAATAACAGCGGCTTCCAAAGAAGTTTCGTTCAAATCAGCGCCAGTAGCTGGTGTGTTGCTGTTGTAGCCACCGTTAATCAATGGATGTGATGCCGAGAACAGAGCAACACCATCACCACCCGGGAAAGCAGCGGAGAAGCCATTGTTCAGAACCGCAGCAGCTTTAACCTGCTTGGTATAAGCCATCGAACGTGCGAGAGCTTTTGTGTAACGAGCAGACAAAGAGTCGTACAAGTTATCTTCAATTGCCTCTTCAGTCAGGGAGAAGCCCTGAGCAATAGTTTCGTGGTTATAGCGAGCAGTCCAAGCTTCTTGACCGTTGTCGTAACGAATTGCACTACCTTCGTTTTTGACAGGCGCGGCGCTGAAACCTGAAAGTTTAGTTTCTTCTTCAAAAGAACGCTCGGAGGTTTCAGTTTCGTAAATCTCCTTGTGTTCTTCGCCGTAACGAGCATACTCCAAACCGAACAAAGCGTTCAGGCCGGGGAGCAGCTCTTTCAATAGTTGTGCGCGTGAAATAGCCATTATTTAAGCTCCTTATGCTATGTTATAGCGGTGTGTACCAAAGTTCAATTTTGCTAGAACTTCAGGGGTTTGTACCAATGCCAAAGAATCACCAGCTATCATATTAACGTTAGTAGTGTTCAGCACGTTGAGGGTTTGGGCAGTAATAGAAGTAACAGTTGCCGAAGCCGATGTAGCAGAACCGGTAAACTGTAACTGACCATTAGTGACTTTAAACAGATCGGTTCCCAAAGGAACAATCTGACCAATAGTTAAACCCGAAATTGATACAGAGTTAAAGCCGTTTGTTGCGCTAGTTGTATAGCTAACTACTGTGCCCGAAGAGGTAACTTGCGTATCTGGAACCAAACCCAGAATGCGGAAGCCAGCAGCAGCAGCAGCTTGGGCAGTGGCTGTAACAACAGCGCCCAAACCATTACCAGTCGAAGCCGAACCGGTATTAGTAGTACCAACCATGTTGCCGCCAACCAACAACGACGAAGCGGAACTAATAGTAGTGCTACCAGCAGCGGTAACAACAGCGGTTTGAATAACGATATCTGGATCATCCGCAACGATTGCAGTGATATCGCCAGCCGTTACATTACCGGGATAGTACTGCGAAAACAGACGTTGTTTAGTCGTTGGGTTTGTGTAGTAGCAGCCCAAGAAAACACCAACGGTAGTGTTAGTAGAATTCAAAGGATACGTAGTCAATGTAGCGTAGCCAGAGGACAATGTGACTAAATCACCAAAGAAAATTGGAGTAGCGGAGTTGTACTGAATCGCCATGTTGCGTGTCGATCCGGCGTACACTTGACCACCAATCAAGTTTACTGGTTTATAGCCATAAGGCCCCGCTACCAATGGGTAGGGATTTGTTTGTGGCATAATTAAACTCCAAAAAGTTAAATGTTATTTACCTCTACCAAAACTAACTTCGGTCTTCCGTTCATTAAACAGAGGCATACGAGGGTCGTTCTGGCGCATTAAATTGTTGTCTACAGCCTCAATCTGGTTGTCAGTCTGGCGTTGATAATGCGCATTACGCTGCTCTACAAACTCACTTGGGGTCTTGCATAACAACAACCCACCGACTTCAATATTGTCTTTAAAACGACTATTTGGGTCAGCTAGCAGTTGGAATTTTGGTTGTTCGGCTAACGTAACAGGCTCCCATCCTTCCCGCATTTTTGCGGAAATATTACGTGGGTCGGCATTGTTTAACGTTGAAACACGAATCCATCTGTACGCATAGCCGGGTTGCTTATCGGGTTCAGGCAAAAGCTCAGGTGGTGCCCACTGCTTAGGGCGTTCCTGCACGGCACGAGTTTCTAATTCACGGGTAAGTTTGTTTTCAGCCATTTTTGGCCTCCATTTTCATCATTTCACGAACATATTGCTCAGGTGTTAGACCGAGCTTCTTGGCGATACTCAACTGCGATTGCTTAAGCAGGATTTTTTTAGAACCCGTACTACGAGTCGCAGGAGCTACGACCGTGCTCGATTTTTCTGTACGTCCAGCAGGTTTAGGAGCCGCTTCAGACGTTGTATCTTGAAAGTAATCCGGAAAGCGACGACGCATGGTGTCATCTACTTTTGTCCAGTATTCGTCGGTGGACGTATAACTGTTTCCGTGTTGCTTGACTAGTTTCTGGTGTAGGCCAAGTGCTAAACTAGTCATCTCCTCATCCTGACCGAACCATGTGTTGCGCTCTTGCCACGCAGCAGCCCGTGGGTCAGGGCGAGGTACTTGGGCTTCCGATTCGCTTTTTACACTAGTTTTTTCATTTTGTAAAGAGGGCACATATTCTCGCGCTCTCTGTAGCTTATAGTTGGCATTAGATATTTTCTCTTGTGCCTCAACAAGCCTGTCAGAATCCCCCATATCATAAGCTTCTTTATAAGCCCGTTTGGCGGAATCCAACTCCATTTCTGCGGCGTTTTTATATACGTCTAGATAGGTTTTTTCACCCTCGGACAGTCGTCCTTTCAGAGCTTTATTTTCCTCCAGTACCCGTTTAGCGTACTCGATGGCTTCCTGCTGCTCTCGACGGGCTTGATCTTTCTCACGACGCTCGTCATGCCACACCTTTTTCATCTGCTTTAGGCGGATTTTGACTTTCTCGGAATAATCCTCTAGCTCATCTTGCTCAAGCTCTTCAACTATTTTCTGCGGTAAAGGCTCTTTACCCCTATCTTCAGGAGGGGTATCATCTTCAATCTCAAACTCAATAGGCTCTTCTTGCCCTTTGGCTAATTTTTCCTGTTGTTCATCAGGAAATTCATATTCAACTTTATCCATTTACTTCTCCTTATGCGCGGCTAATGCCACGAGGGTCTTGGACAACAGCATCAACTGTGTCTTCGTTAATCATGCGGAATTCTTTTCCGTGAATCTTTAGACGTGAACCGCTATTAGAACGAAGAACAACAAAATCCCCCGGCTTACACCACGGGCCAGTTGGATATCGTGTCTTGTCTGTATAGCAATCGGGGCCTAATGCCACGACAAAAAATACCGTGCTGAGAACTTCTTCATAGTGCACTGTGGTACCTGCTTTGACTAATCCACTTTCATACTTGTCGTCAACTTCAGGAAGTGCTACCAAAATTTTGTACCCGACAGGTGTAGGTAGTTGTTTAGCTTTATCTTCTGCTGATTGTGGTACTTCACCGTGCTCTGTTGCAATGATTAATGATTCAGTCATCGTCGCTACGCTCCATTTGGTCTGCAAGGTCTAATAAAAATCCTTCTGCGATGGATAGACCCCGAATCTCCCCGCATATTGCACGATACTCTGTGTAATCTTTTGCAGTGCCGTTGCTCACAGCGTGAGCTAGTTGCGCCTGTTTTTCGTTAATTTTGTCTCTAACGATTGCTAATGCTTTGTCCATTACTCACCTTTAGTTGGTTTTTTTGGTTGCGATTGTGATTGTGATTGACCACGTTGTTGCTGCATCTGCTGTCGATCTTTTGTAATTTGTGCCCCTAATCGCATACCCTCTAAACGCATATTGTTTTCATGGGTTGCTTTATCATTAGTGATCTTGGCACCAAGTTGTGCTCCAGCAATTTCCTTCTGTGCGGCAATACGAGCTTCTTCAATAGTAAGTTGCTTGAGTTTAGCTGCGGCGTCCACAGTAAGTTTCTTCTCTTTAAGTGCAAGTTCGCCTTGTTTAATTTCCAATTCTTTCTGTTGCATCTGAACAATCGGGTCTTGTGCCGCTTGTTGTGCTTGCTGTTGTGCCATTTCGGCTTGGTCTTTCTGTAACAATTTCTGTGCAGCTTGGGCCATTAGTTGAGACATCTGAACTTCAATCTCAGGCGACATCTCTTCATCCATCTTAGGCAACGGTATACCCATCTGCTCTTCAATCTGTTTGCGATACTCAAACGCTATGTGCTCGTTGATATGCGCCATCATTGCTGCACCCATTACTTGCGCTTGTGGGTTTTGTCCAACCATTTGCATAATCTTAGGGTCTTGCATAGCCGCTTGGTGTACTGCGATATGAGCCTGATGGTCTTGGTAAATAAACGCCTTGACCGGTTTCATATTTAGTATTGCCATGTTTTCTGACACAGGGTCTCTTGGCTTGTGATCTTCCGCGCTAGGAATTAACTTACCTATATTCTTAATACCCAGCACCTCCAGCATCTGCCGGTTAAGTTCTACTTGATCGTATATCTGTGGGTTAGATTGCGCCATTTGCATGACTGCTTGGTACTGCACTACCTTTTGCGCCATCGTTGCAGCGTTAGGGTCTGATACTGGAATTACTTCTACGTTGTCGTAGTCAGATTTTTTAGCGCGGCGTGAGCCTTCTGTTGGCTCGTACTCATAGTCCTCTGGTGTGTAGTTAGCGATGATTGTTTTGAGTAGACGGAACTCTTGTTTCATAGCGTAGTGAATTCGTGCTTGAACCGCACTCATCACCTTAAGAGTTCTCTCCAACATAGCCAGCGTTGTACCCACTGGGGAGTTAGCCGACATATCACTAATTTTCAGATCAGCAGCAGAGGCAAAACGACGGCCCTCATCTACAATCTTGTCCATCAACGCCATCAATACTTGGCTTGGTTCTTTATATGGTAGAGGAAGAATGTTGTCTCGTATGGTGCCTGACGCCACATCCACATCACGCCACTCACCGGGAGAAATCGGTGTATCGTCGCCTTTAGTGCGCATGCCTTTGGTCTTTAAACCACCGGGCAAATTAGATAGCGTACCTGCATCAACCAACTGACGGAGTAGCGATGTGCCACTCTTGGCGTACGCGCCAATTAAGTGAATCAAACCGAAGTGATAAAAGCCAAAACCGGGGATGTAGCCGTAATGCACAAAGTGATTACGCTTTTGTTTTAGTTTATCTTCTGGTTCCCAGTTACGACGAATAGCCAATACTTCTTGCGAAGATTTATCTATAGTGACTATGTAAGGTAATGCTATACCGGTCTCTTCATCATCCTCATCTACATCTTCAAAGCCTTCTAAGTCCAGATAGACTTGCATCTCTAATAGTTTGTAGCGATCATCTGATGTAGCACGAAAGCCCATCTTTTCAGCAATCTTCTTTTCTACCTCATCAAGCGTATTACTTGGCGCGGGCATGTCAATATTTCTGTAGAACCCAGCGTTCTGTAGTCGCTTTATTTCGTTCTCAGTTTTGCGCATAACATGCGTTACACGCTCGGCTGTCTCTAGATTAGATGCACCATAAGGCACAACCACATCCTCTGCGGGCACGAAAATAGCTACTTGCCTATCAAGCGACGGATCAAAATACACTTTCTTAAACGCGTTACCAGATAAACCCAAGCCCCACAACATACGCTCATGCTCACCACGATACTCAGTCATCACATCGGTGAGCTGGTAATTCATATCATTCTGTACGCGCTCGGCAGATGCTTTCTTCGCTGGGGTTTCTTTGCCAACAATTTGTGTTTTAACCGGGCCAGCCGCAGGGAACGTTTCCATGATCGTCTCACTCTGGAATTTAACCAAAGCTTCTGCGAGTAACGGGTGGTATACTCCACAGGCTCCTTCCCAAGGTTCGGCTCGTTCTTCAATTTTCATCCCCAATAGTTCTAAACCATCTACGTACGTCTGCATCCAGTCTTTGCGACTAGAGATATCCTCATCAAACTCACCTAGTAAATCTCCTGCAATCGTTGCTAAAACATCTTCAGGTAGTTGATCTGCAAGGTTGGAGTTAAACTCATCGTCCTCTTCTTTTCCCGGCTCAATCTCGATCTCAAGATCGCCCATGCCGATCGTTACTGATTCTGGGTCTTCAATCTCAATCTCTATAGCACCGTCATCTAGGGTCGGGTCGTTCATATCCGATAAACCTATCGGAGCTTGGTTTAGTGCTTTGTCAATGCTCATAATTTATCCTTAGTAATACGGGCGCTGCCGCTTAAATTCTCTAACTTCGTCCGGCTCATCCAATAGTGTGCGGATATAGCCACCTCGTCTAAATCTCATCATTGCCATAGACACCGAGTCCACATAGTCATCATGTTCCCCACCGGGGAAGGACGCAACCTCGTCTACAACTTCTTCAGCCCATTGGGTGTTGGGTACCCAGACTCGTCCTGATGCAAACAAATCGGCGACCGCATTGATTCTTGAAATCTTGTCGTTCCCTTTTGAGGGGGTGAACTCTTGTACTGGGATACCCATTGCTCGCATCTCGTAGATAAGGGGGGAGCCTGATGCCTTTTTCTCCACAATGATTGAGTCTGGTTCCCATTCTTTAAATTCTTCAATTGCTTTCCTTTTAAGCGACGGAAACTCTAGTCGGTCTCGAAACGCATTTAGCAAGATAATATTTGCCTGAGTTATCCCAGCATCATCTGGTTGATAAAACACCCCCCACGTCGTACATGCGCTATAGTCGGCCCTGTTGTTTTTCTCAAACGCCGTATCCCAACTCTGTAGCACAAACTCACACTGGGGTGGATTGTCGTATTCCCAAATTTTCCACCATTCCCTCTTTACTATCGCCGCAGATTCCGATGTCGGGTTCTGCATATACTGCGCCATCCACTTCTGGTTAGGAAGTTCTTCCTTTAGCGCCATCAATTCTTTTAACGACCAGAACTGAGGCCATAGTGGGTTGCCACTTGGTAGTATCGCAGGAAACTCAATAACCTCCCACTCTTCCCCGCCACGTTGCGCCGCGCTCTTTATTACCTGACCAGTCAAGTCTTTTTTCGACCAGCGGGTCATAACTATAATAATAGCCCCACCCGGCTGTAGTCGCTGACGCGGCCCTGACGTATACCACTCGTAGACCTTATCGTAGATTTCCGGGTTTACTTCAGCTAATGCAGCCTCTTGTTCGCTGTGTGGGTCGTCAATTATAAGAATATCAGCACCCTTACCAGTAACCGCTCCCCCTACACCAATAGCGAAGTAGTCACCACCTGCCGATGTGTTCCATCGACCTGCTGCTTGGGAGTCGGCCCTCAAGGATGTATCAGGAAATATCTCGTGAAACACCTCAGAATCCACTAAATTTCGCACTTTTCGACCAAAACCTACCGCTAATTCAGCAGTATGGGACGTCTGGATGACCTTTTTGTGCGGAAACTTACCTAAAAACCACGCTGGGAGCAGATAACTAGCGAATTCGGACTTAGTATGCCGTGGTGGCATGTTAATAATAAGCCTTTTGCACTCGCCGTTTGCTACTTTCTCAAACGCTTTCGCCATTCTAGAGTGGTGCGCCCCATCAATGAAGTGAGGCCAGACTTTATGGACAAAATCCATGAAATTATTAGCTGCGTTTTCTCTTTTCTGTATTACTTCATGCTCTTCTTAAGAAGCATAGAGATCGCGAAGCTGCGCTTCGGGCAGATTAGGTAGTGCCGTTAAGAGATTTTGCAGCTCTTGGGCGTTCATTCTAAAAATTCCTCACGCTTTGGAGCTTCTATTAATCCTAATTCTTCTTCTAGCGTAGTATCTTGGGGTATGTCGATGATGTTATTTTGCTGCGCGGCTAGCAAACGATTGATCTTGTCTGCAATTGCCGTCTTTAAATCATCTGAAGTGCGGTGGGTAATAGTAACTTCTGACTTTTCTGTGAAAGCGCCGACATCTGAAAGCTTGCCTAGTAGCTCAATAGCTTTTAATTCATAACGGGCGTCGCCGCACGAAGATATCTCAAGGAGTCGGTTGGTAATATACGTTCTTGCTTGTGTTGCATCTAAGACAACTCGGTGGTCATACTCGCTAAGGAGGGCCGAAAGCTTTAAAGCAACGTTGCCTTGATATAGAGCAGCGGGGTTGTATTGGTCTTGCGAAGTTTTGTGTTTTTGTTTATCTACTTGCTTAAATAGATCATGAGCTAGTTTCTCATCTTCCTCCGTCATCTCGAAGGGCATACCAAGCTCTGCCATAACTGCTGCGGTATTGGCGGCGATACGAACATTATCCTGCAAAGACGATGCGTACTCATCACCCAAATCTTTGGGTATAGGCACCGAGTCCGTAGGTTGTATATTAATTGTCATTTGTTCTGCTCCCGCAGATTTGGTTTGCCGTGTTGGATTTGCACCAACTTACCTTCCCTTGTCGGGCTGCGTGTCCTACCACACCGACGGCAAAATTCAGTTTTACTAACGGGCGCACTATATCATGTTTTTTAAAAAATAATACATCATTTAACTATTGCCCTATTTGTGCCGCCCAGTTTTTGGCTATAAGTTGCATTTCTTCTAACGTAGCATTATTTTTTATCGTGTTTGCTCTGTACGAAATTATTTGTACGTTATCCACCGTGTATCCTTTACTAGAGTCAATTCTGTCCAATGTTGCGTAGTTATCCAACAAAGATTTTTGGGGTAGCTTATAAGAAAGTTCTATTCCTAGAAGGGGGCAATGGGTAACAAACAGTGTTTGATAGTGATTAATGGGGATTGATCTACGCTGCTTCCTACGCTTAGGGCCACATTTGCTTCGGTTCCGCCTAACCCAGTAGTCAAACTCAGTAATAGGTTTAGATATTTTGGATTTTACAGGTTTAGGAGGCCCTACAACCGTTGGTTTTCGCCCTAAACGCACTGGGCCGCGTTCTTCTCGCTTCCGTTTAGCTGCCTTTGCTTTAGCTTCTGATCTGCATGCAACACACTCCCCATGTGCCACATCACGCTTAGTGCCGTGCCCGTGTAGGCACTCTCTACCCTCGTAGTATTTTAACCCAAGGTCTTTTGCGGTTTTACGGGGAGTGGTGTCTTTCATAGGAGGGTAGGGTAACTTTAAATTTTTTACAGAAATTTTTTTGGCTATGCGATTCAAAAAGACAAGGGGGGCCTTTCTATTTTGCGAAGTATATATAGTCTTGTGGAAATTGCAAGGGGGGTGGGGGTGTTTTGAAATCGTTTCATGTAACGTGCAAATCATAGTGTATGGGTCGGGCTAGCCCTTCTGACTATTTTGGGTGGTGGGTACTGGGTGGGATCGGGAAAATCTGGGTGTAAAAAAACCCAGACAATTGTCTGGGCTTGTGAAGTGAATCGGGTTTACTTAGATATAGATATGCTGAGAGTACGGTAAAAATTCTGCTTGTAGTTCTTTAAACGTGGGGTTGTTAGTTGCGAAGTCTCTTGCTACTTCTTGAGCGCGTTCCTTGTCCAGACCATGCTCGGTTAATAATGTAACCCACCGACCAGATCGGCGTCCCTTAGAATCTTCCGCACTATGATTAACGAATGACTTAATGACTAACCTGCCAGATTTTTTTTCGCTCATTTGTTTCCCCTAAGATGATATGCCCCGACCTGAGTCGGGGCTTTTGGTTTGATTAGAGTTTATCGGTCGGTATCGCGTCAACTAACATGTCAAGGATGGTTTGAAGTAGATCAAGGTCGGTACATTTACCCGCTTCAATCTTCACCGCTCCGCGAAGGGTTTTTAGTTCTTCACCATGTTCTTTATTTTCGGCGGACTGTTTCACCTTCAAAACTTTGTCCAGTTCTTTAACCTGTTTTGCCGCCTCCTTATTAGTCGGGTTTTTGGCAAGGGTTTGATATGCCGCTTCCATCTGAGCGCGGATCATGGTCGGCGTCATGTCTCCATGCTTTGCTAGTATCTCGGCGGTTTTCTTTTCGCGCTCGATCCGCTTTTTCTCGGCTGCAACTGATACCGCTTTTGGTTTGGTTAGACCGAAAAGTTCGTCAAGTAAACCTGAAAAACGGTTCCATGCTTTATCGGCAGCGTTTCCGGTATGCTCTGGGTTTGCCTCAACGTAACCTGCCACCCAACTAACTCTACCTGCTTCCCACTGATCAAAAGTTGGATCAGTTCCTAGCATTGCAGCATATGACTTCGCGTTTTCCAGATTAGCTAACTGGTTACGCGCAAACTGAAAACCACAGTCTTTGGCTGTTAATGCCTGATCTGCCGATAATGCGGATACTTGCTCCGCGATGATTTGTTTTTCCATCTTCATTACTCCCTAGTTAATCGACCAAATCGGTCTAACTTAATGACCCTACGTCACCAAGTCGAGGTCGATTATCTGAAAATTCTAGGTTCTTTTGGTTGTATCGTAGCAACAGTATTAAATTTATTTTTTAGTTGCTAAAAACCTATGATGACCAGATCGATCTGGCAAAAAAAGGCGGGAACGGTCATTCCAACGCCTTAGCCATTTTAGGCAATAAAAAACCCCGATTTCTCGGGGCTTTGGTTGGTCGGGGTTTATTACTGGTATTGAATCAATACTTCAATTACTCGTTCTAAACACTCAATACTTGTACAAGCTTTGATTTCGGCTATCGCTTCGTTGCGTAGTTCCTTGATCTCATCACGTTCGGCTTTA
>Ga0181338_1000172_pt1 | contig 13987 bp, 11 predicted proteins | sample Sp13VDMM110SD_FD_122168 | JGI IMG/M metagenome (GOLD analysis project Ga0181338, IMG submission 122168) | Freshwater viral communities from Lake Michigan, USA - Sp13.VD.MM110.S.D | ecosystem: Environmental > Aquatic > Freshwater > Lake | place: USA: Michigan | collected 2013-04-23
GCCTCGGGTGTACCAGCAGGAAATTCGTAGATCTTTCCGTCAATCACTCGTTCGATGGTCATTGGGTGGTCTCCCGTCCTTGGCTATCAACACGCACTCGGGGCATACTGAAGTATTGCTGGTAGGTCATGCGGTTGGGGTTAATCGAGACTTTGCCTTTGTCATCACGGGTGGTGATCGGGTTCGAATCTAAGTACCTACGCCATTGGGCTTCAGCGTAAGGCGTGATGGCACCATTGACGGCGGCGTAGTCGGCCATATATTTATTAAACTCCGCGTCGCGGCGGCGTTGCGCAATCTTAAATTCGAGCAGGGTCTTGTTAGTGGACGGCTCTTTGTCGGAGCTGAATGTGCCGAGTTGCATCATCTTTACATCCAAGTTCGACACGTTGGAGTCACCCGGGATGCGGTTCTGCTTCGCGGCGAGTGCGGCGAGTGAGTCGAACTCGTTGATCTTAGCACGATCACCGGAGGTGAGCTTCGCGATGTCTCCGATACCGAAACCCACACCGTAGGTGTAGCCCGTGCTGATCTCGGAGTTAAGCTTTAAGGCACGCTCAAGGTCGCGGATATCGTCCTCGATGCCAGAGGTGAACGGCGATATTTTTTCGCGTATGTACCTGCCCGAGTCGTTCAAATCGCTTTCGCGCTTCTTGGCCATTTCGATCTTGTTCAGACCCCTGTAGGAAGTCTTGGGGTCAATCGGCACACCAACGTCCATAGCTTTAGACACGATCGCATTGATGTCGCCGTTGCGCACGTGGTCGTCGATCTCCTGCTTGGTCCGAGTGGTCTGCGCGATTTGCTGTTGGATCGAGGTGCGCTTGCTAGTCTGGTCGAGGCGCACGTTCTCGTCCACGATCTTCTGTGCGCGAGCACGGTCCCTCTCGTTAAGTGGGTCGCCACCAAATGTCTGCAATGCATCCGACACGAGTTTGTTCTCGGCACGGAATTTCTCGCGTTGAGCTTCCTGTTGCGCTGTGACTAGTTGTGCGGGATCATTGAGGTTCAAGTTCAGACGGGTAGCAATGTCACGCAGTCCCTTAGTGTCCTCGAACATCTTGAACTTCATCGCGAACTGTGGATCAGTGAGGGACACACCGGATTGACCAGCGAATGCCTTCATCTCGGGAGTGGCTTTATCGATTGCAAGCAATTCTTTAACGCGGGCGATGCCGAGGGGTGCGCGTGGGTCTATGCCCTCGGATTGCACTTGCTTTTGGTACGCGGTCATCTGCGGAGTGAGCTTCGAGACCACATTGAGGCCGAGCTTCGCGGCTTCTTTCTCATCTTCCACGGCCTTGAGTGACAGCTCGTAGCGCATCTTAGCGAGTTGAGCATTACGATCGACTTCAGCTTCCTGAGCCTTGCTAAATGCGCCAGCGGCTGTGCCGAGGGACTCACCAAAGGACCCAGTTCGGGTAGGAGCAAGGAAGCCTTGAGCCAGCGCGAGGAATGTAGGGTCAACGCGGCCCTTACGATTCTCCAACGCTTGCTTCATCGTTTCGCGCGCGGCGTCTACTTCTGCTTTCGCGGCTTTGTAGGACTCCGATTCGGACCCCATCGCTTGTCGTCCAAGAGCCGAGAGCGAGACGCTCCCGATCTTCTCAGGGTCGATCTTCATCATCTGCGCGAGCAGTGGACTGTAGCCGCTTGTATCTTCAGTAGGTTCTGCCATAATTAACCTTGTCGTGGTTCTTCCATGCCGCCGAACTCGTCGGTTTGTCCTTGAAAGCCTGTGTTACTGCCCGAGAAGTAGTCATTGAAGCTTGGGCTACTGAACAGGTTGCCCAGTGATGTGCCTAGCGAGCTAAATGCGTTGCCGAATCCTGACGCGGCACTCGTACCGCCGGTTCCTGAAGCGAATAACGAGCCGAGACCAGCGATTTGAGCCAGTGGCGAAGTAGAGTACGCACCGGGAATTGGAGCGCTAGCTTTCTCAGACACTGTGCTCGGGACCTTAACGTTCGAGAACACGTTGGCCGCACCAGTAGCGGCGGCAAGAGGTGCCATGATGCTGGATTGCTCTAGCTTCTGCTCCTCACCCCCAAGGTTGTACAGGCGTTCGAGTTCTTTGAGCTTTAGATCGAGTTCCGAGGACGCTAAATTGCGTTGAGTCTCAGCGGCGTTGCGGTATAGGCCCGATTGGTCCATAGCGGCTTTGAGTGCGCTGTCGTACCCCGATGCCATCTGCTTAGTCTGTGCTCCGAGTAAGTTTGCTTGGGCATCCGCACCCATCTGTCCCATTGCACCAAACATTCGCTGGCTTCCCATACCGCCAGTCCCAGCGAAAGCTCCTTTAAGCGACGGAATCAGCGATCGCTGGAGGCTCTGCTGTTGAAGCCGTTCCATCTCATCCACCACGCCCGGCATCTTGACGCCCTGCGCGTTTGTGTACCCGCTAATGTAGGGATTCATGAAGCTTTGAATCATCTCCGGCGTGATTCCAGCGGCGGCTAGTGCGGCGGTGTCACCAGCGTCGCCCAGCATAGTCTCATAACCGCGCAACCCAGTACCGGTCCCGTCTTCGCCTTTGGCGTAGTCGAGAACGCCTGTTTGCAGGTCCGACATCGGTGCGACAAGTTCGTCCCCAGTCTTTTCAAGCAACTTGGTGCCGGGTTCGGCGAGGCCTTCGAGGTACGTAGTGTACCAGTCCGGGCCGGTCGTGTCGACTACCTTGGTCGTGTCGATATTCGGTAGGGGATCGCCTTGCAGAATGCTCATAATGCGCCTTTCAGATATGCCAAGGGCGATTTAGCCGCTGGAGGAATTGATTTAATTGAGCCGCCGCGTTTGTGCTTACGGATCGCTTCTCGCATAGCGTCCAGCCTCTTGGCACCCTCTTTGTTCGAGCCGTCACCCAGTGCCGCAACAATATCCGCGTCGAACACATATTCGCCGTCAGCGAGCTTGGCCGAGATAAGATCGTCCTGACCGCCGCCCGCGCCCTGAACGTAGTGGGAACCTTTGTGTGGTACATCGCCGCCTGACGCCGCCATTAATGGTGAAGTCATTATTTTACCACCATCGGCATATTTCTGTACAGTCCCCCCATTCATGTAGGGTTCGAGGACCTTGGAGTAGGAAGGTTCAGTGCCGTAGGCGTAGTAATCAGCTTCGGGAGCTTTGGGACCGCCTTCGACTCCTGAGGCGCGGCGTAGGGCCGATAACGCTTGTGCTTCTTGGAACATAGGTGTGTCTTGTGGTAGTAGTGCGCCAAGTCCAGCGAGTGGCGCAATGTTGCGGAATAGACCACCGAGCCATGTCTCGGAGATGTCGCTGTCTTTGGCTTTGTATGTAGGTTCGTTGAATGATGGACCGGCCATCAAGTTCGGGGTTTTCTTTTTGGGCGTGGCCAGTTTGGTCTTTGCCGCTTCTTTGCGCCTTTCGGCCTCTTCTGGCGTGAGGATTTCTCCCGTGTTCACGTCGATTGGCGTACCTTCTACCACCACAGTGTTAATATCGATCACTGTGCCGGGACCATCCACGCTGGTGATTTCGCCCGTGTCAGTATTTACTCGGACTGTAACCGTAGTGTCAGTATTAGTGTCCACCACAGTGTTCGTGGTCGTGTTGGTATTCGTATCAGTCGCAGTGTTCGTGTTTACACCAGTGTTCGTGTTCGTATTGGTAGTAGTCGTTACGCCGGTATTAGTATTTGTACTAACGGAGGTATTTGTACCGGTATTAGTGTTCGTCGTTGTAGTAGTCGTAACACCCGTGTTGGCATCTGTCGCAGTATTGGTCGTTACGCCAGTGTTCGCGTTAGTGCTAGTGTTGCTGTTGGCATCCGTAGCTGTGTTAGTATTTGCACCAGTACCCGTCGTTACCCCAGTACCAGTAGTTACTCCAGTACCCGTAGTTACTCCAGTACCAGTAGTTACTCCAGTACCAGTAGTTACTCCAGTACCCGTAGTTACCCCAGTACCCGTTGTCACTCCAGTTGCGGCATTAGTTGCCAAAGTCGTAGCAGTACCTACATCAACACCAGCGGCAACAGCCGCAGTAACCGCCGCATCGACAGCCGTCGTGACGTTGGCACCAGTAGTAACGGCCGCCGCTACAGCCGAAGTAATTGCGGTGCCAGCATCCGTACCACTTGTGATGGCAGTAGTAACGGCCGAATCAACAGCCGCAGTGGTGCTAGTACCAGAAGTAATTGCGGTAGTCACATTGCTGGCCACTGTAGTATCCACAGCCGCTCCCGTTCCAGTGGTGGTAGCTCCCGTTCCAGTGGTCACATTGGATACAGCAGTCGTTGCGGCATTTGACGCTGTCGTAGCGTCAGCTCCAGCGGCTACGGCGGCATTTGCGGCAGTGGCGGCTACTACGTTTGCATTGGCACCGGTAGCATTCGCGGCGTTGACCACTGATGAGATCGTGGAATCAACGTTCGCGCCGTTGCTAATCGCAGTGCCGACTGATGTATCGACAGCTTGGGTAGTGTTTCCAGTGGAAGTGAAGATCGATGCGAAATCGGTCGCGGCGGCAGTGTCGGCACCGGTCGCGGCAGAGCTGACCGTGGCGGTCGTGTCAGCTCCCGTAGCCGTTGCGCCACTACCCGCGACATCAGTCGCAGTGGTCTGGGCACCAGCTCCTGACGTACCAGTGTCGGTGATTTTGGTAATTGTCTCTGGACGGAATGAGCCATCGGTAGACGTCAGGCCTTCAGACGCGAATGCCTGTTGAATATCTGCGGAGACGCTTGAACCAGCGGTGAGCGATCCGGAGGTTTTAGACCCGATCGTACTGCCCGCGATAGATTTCGTCATGGCGGTCGCTAGGTCATCACCGGTAGCAAGCGCAACTGCTAGTTCCTCAAATCCTTCTTCTGCCCACTCTTTACCGACTGACGTAGTGGTCTTGCCGAAGACTTTCTCCATCGCCTTTTCATAGCCTTTGATCAGTGCCGCATCCGCGAGAGTTGCTGTGCCAGCGGTGATTGCGAACGCTTTCCAACCATCGGCGTTAGCTAGCCTCTCAGCCTGATCTACCGGTGTACCCTTTGCGATCTCTTCGTTGAACTTCTGACGAGATTGCGAACCCATGGACTCCGAAGCGTTCATGATAACGTCGGTGGCTATACCTGCGGTTTTACCCAAGATCTTAAACACCGCTCCACCAGTAACGATCGGTAGCACCTCTTGTAGACCTTCTTTAGCGACTTGAGTAAGCACCAATGGGTTATTGAAAACAGACTTGATCGCGGCGGCCGCCTTTCCAGCGTATGTATCCGCCCCTTGGATATCGTTTATGAAGTTATTGGTAGCTTGAGTGACACCGGGTATTTCGAGCTTTTGCCCAGTACCTTCGAGTGACTGGCCCAGTTGCACAAGCAAGTTATAACGCTCGGCCACTCCCATGTTGGCTAGTGCAGTACCAAGGTCAGCGATCTGCTCGCCACCCGCTCCGATCAACGTTGAAAGTGTTTGACGAACCACATCGCCTGATGTGCCTTCGAGTGTGTTCGCCCAACTCACCAAGTTGTTACCGGCCACATCAAGGTTTTGAGCCGATGTGGATACACCTCTGTCGCCTACACCGGCGATATCGATCATTGGAACTGTGCTACCCGGTGCGTATCTAAATCCACGTTCATCATAGGCGAAGCCCTTGTCGTCAACCCACCGGCCTTGATCATCCTTCCCAACAATAGCGGGTGCTTTGTTTAGGATGTCTTGGATCGACGCGTTTTTGAGCTGATCAACGGTCATCGAGTTGGCCGTATACGCTAACGCCGCCACCTCTTGATCGGTGAGCTTGTCGAAGGATTTTCCGGTCGTCTTTTCATAGGAGGTTACTAACCTGTCGACTTCAGTGTTGCGAGACTGCTGTTCAATAGCTTGATCAACACCCTTGAAATCGCCCTGATCAAAGTTACCAGTAGTGCCAGCTGTACCGGTAGTGACGTTATTGTTACCAGCACCACCTGTCACCGTATTATCGGTAGTTTGGGTGTTAGTGGTCGTGCTAACGCTTGTACCAGTACCAGTTCCGGTGCCAGTCACTGAGTTCGCGGCGATTAGTGCTTCATCATCAGTCGCACCAGCGGTTTTCGCGGCAACGAACGCCCCAGCACCATCAGTCACGCTATTCGTGATGGTCTTCGCAACGGTGGCATTCGACAGGTTATTGGCCGCATTGATGGTGTTGTTAAGTCCCGCCGCCGCGTTGATAATGGCGGCTCCGTTACCCGTGCCCAGTGCATTAGTAAGGTTCAGTGCGGCTCCGGCAGTCTTCAAATCCGAACTGTTGGTGAGTGTGCCGAGCGAATTCAACGCACCAGCATAATTACCCGCATCAATGTTCGTTACCACATTGAAAGCGTTTCCGGCATCAGCCAGCGAAATCGTGTCGGTGAGCATTGTACTGCCAGCTAATGCGCCTACCGTGGGATTCTGCAACAGCGAAGAGGCTAGTGCACCCAAGTTACCTTGGTCAATGGCACCGGCAACGCGCAAACCTGTAGCCACATCCGTGAATCCGCCAGCACCTGCTAGACTCGCGAGTCCGCCAAGTACGTCGCCGTTGTCGATGGCGATTGCGGCATTGATTGCCATTGCGAATGGGGCTACACCGGGGATGAACTGCGCAATCGCAAGTAATGGAGCGAAGTCGCTCACATTGCTACTAGAAGCTCCAGTAGTGTAAAAAACCGGCTTACCATCGGGTGTGAACTGTACCCGGTAGGCTGTGTTGCCAGAACCCGCGTAAGTCCCACCGAATGCGTTGCCGGTTTGACGCTCGCTGTAGGTGTTTGGTACTTCTTGTCCCGTAACTTTATTACCAAACGTCTGCACGGTCTGAGTACCCGTTTCGATAGCGTTGCCGTTATCGTCATAGGAATACGTCGGAACTTCCTTGGTAATCTGCCCAAATTGACTGATGTCGGTGATACCAATTCCCGCCAAGATTCCGGCCATATCTGCGGCGTTCGCTTGCGCTGTACCGAAGCCTTGACCTTGCCATTTATCGGTTAAATTCTGCGAGAGAATTTGGCCAGTCAACGTGGCCGTAGCTGATGACCCAGTGTCTTTTACCGTATTACCATCGGCATCAATAATCTGTCCGGTGCGCGTCAAAAATGTACCGTTATTTAGATCAACCGCAGTTGCCCTAATGTTCGCATTATTCGCGGCAATTTGATCAGCTTGCGCTTGCGCTTGACTATCCAAGAATGCGTCTTCTCCGGATACCTGAGCTAATCCACCGAGTGACGTTTGAGTCGAAGCCGTCGCCAAGTTGGTTCCAGCGACCTCATCGATGGCTTTAGCAAGCACGACTGGGTCTGACTCACCAGTCACGGCGATCTTGTTCGAAACTGCTAATTGTTGTAGCGGCGTGAGATTATTGTATGCATCTTCCAACTTACCAATATAAGCTGTTTTCGAAGCTTCATCTTTCAGATGGAACCCAGAAGCATCCATCAAGGACTTGTCATTCAGCATGCCAGACATTACATCAACCAGTGTAACGTTGCTGTTGTTAGCCGCTACCTGATTGTACAGATCGTCCATCACTAAGCTAGTGCTCGAAATAGCTTCATCGTATGAATCAGCATCTGGCGCGGCGGACAATATTACATTAACGCCGGAGTCCCCGAGCCTCGATACGATCTCGTTCAAATTACTAGTGATAGTGCTACGATCGACTCCAGTGGCAAGGTCGTTACCGCCAACGCTCAGTACGACAGTAGATCCCGGCGCGAAAGTCCCACCGCTTTGCTCGAAAACATTCAGCTGGTTCAGAACATCTGCGGTCGTTTGACCACCAATAGCCGTGTTCGTAACGTTCGTATCAAAAGCCGTGTTCGCAATATTCGTAAAATCATCACCAGCTAACCAGCTGTCACCGGCTAAAATAACACCACTCAGCTGATTATTGCCTGTGGTCGAACTTGTGTCAACTGCAGTGTTAGCTGAGGAAGTATCAGCTGTGCTTGAAACTTGGCTTAGTGCACCAGTGTTAGTCGAGTCCGTATTTCCGGATTGGCTTACTGTGCTAGTGCCGGATACATTGGAGGTATCGATACTAGATGTATCCGCTCCAGCAGTAGCTTGGCTTAACGCACCCGTGGATGCTGAAGAAGTTTCGGGCCGGTATGGGGCAAGTACCGAGTCAATTACTGCATCATCTAAGCCCATTTCTCGGAAAGTCGCGATCAGATCGTTCGTGGCATCTTTACCGCCAAAGACGTCGTACAGATTGGAGTAGTCATAACGATCCTCGTACTCGTTTCTACCACCATAGTCGTAGTTTAATGCCATGCTAATTCACCGCAGGGTTAACGGCGTTCACAAGTTGCTCAGCCCATTCGTGCCAGTCATCGAATTGATACGGTCCGGGAATACCTTCATTAGTAAACACGTCAATAGATTTAAGTCCTGCACCCCAATCTTGCCAGTTGGTGTTGGAATCCGGAACCGAGAGCTGTTGCGGAGAGTAAAGCTCACACATTAGGCTCGCCCACGACTCGAAAGTATGGTAGCGAGGGTCGTAGACCTGTGCGGGGTTAAGTATTTCAGCCATCAGTACGGTCTCACGTCGCCGAGATCGGCGTTAAGGATAACTTTACCAAGTTGGTAGTCGCCGCCAGTCACATTGGATACAAATTTCAGGCGCAGTTCACGACGCTGTTCCCGCATATCGATCTTGCCGGTCGACGAGCCAAACGTGTAGGCCGTACTTGTAACGTCGGCCGATTGTGCAAACGGACGCCCAGTAACGTACAGTTCCATGTCGCCGCTTTGGATGAAATCGGGTTCAACGCGTTCCAGCCTTAGCCATTTGTTGTCGCCCACTGGAGCGGGTTGTGAAGGACCGCCAGCCACCCATCCGAGATCGTTAGTCTCGAAGTACGACTCAATCGCTAGAGCCGTAGCACCCGACACCTTGTCCGTTCCGATCTCATGCTGGAATAGCGACACGAAATTCATCAGCGTAGCGACTGTAAGTACAAATCCTGCACCCCCAGCTAGCGCGGCCGAAAGTGTGTTGCCAACCACATAGTTAACACCGTGGCCATTAATAACTACCGTAGTCACAATGCCGCCAGCTACTGTAATATTGGCCGTAGCCCCAGTCCCGGCTCCGCCAGTGAGGGGTGTGTTGTTGAAGGTACCATTGGTATAGGCTGACCCCGCATTGGTGATCGTAGCGGTGAGAATCCCCCCTGATGCATTCAAGTTCCATTCAGCCGCGATGGGAAAGTGAAAGACCTGCGAGAAGAAACCGGCTGATCTCTGCGCTCCTCCCGCCTCTCCAGCGTCGTACCAGACATTCTCGCGTACGTTGTAAATGACCGCATCTGTACATTCGGTAGCTGTACCGCGTGGGTAAAACCACCAAATCTCACCAAATCGAGGGACTTTAGTAACCCACACCCTCTCACGTGCGTCGTAATTCAAGTTGTCGAAGAAATGATTCTGGTTGTACGTGTTTGGAATTTCTTTCACCACACCGTTGTAGAGCAGGAATCGGTCAACACCACACCAGTAGTAAATACCGTCGTATTCAATCACGGATTGGGAGGACAAAATCGAGGACTGGCTAGATATTAAGTCGTAACGCCAGAACTGCGCGGGCGTGCCCACACCACCAATGTAGGACACCCGGATTAGTGAGTCCAAGCTCCAAAAGAGGCCGGATGGGGCGTTAGAGCCACCACGCACTGGGAGGCCCTGCACGATTTTACCGGTAGCCACGGACACTTCGTTCGCGTCGGCCGACACCCAATCGTTCGCATTACCAGCCGAATTGTTTCGGATCAGTCCGTCGTTGCCGTACACGAACACGTAGGGGTGAAGCGTTACAACGCCCCCCGATACCGACACGCTATTATTGAACGTCAACGTGATCGATGATCCATTGGCCGTGGCTGGCGCGGAAATCACTAGCGCGGTAGTGGTAATCGAGACCACAGTCGTACTAGCAGGTATTCCGGTACCGGTAACCACCTGACCAGCACCAATCAAGATATTTGCTGTAGAAAGCGTAATATTAGCTGATCCTGAGGTGATCGTGGCCGCAACTTGTGTAAATACGCCAATGGGGGACATGCTTGTACCAGTGATGTCGCCGCCGAGCACGGGTGTATTAACGTTATTGTCGATAAGCAATCCATTTTGCCCGGGGTGCGCCAGTAGAAGATTGTCGCCAGACCCACTGACGTCGTAAAAAGTGTCGAACTGCCAAAGATTGTAGGTGTTGGCAGTGAACCCAGTGAGAGTCATGTCGGTAATACCCGACCCGATACCCGCGCTAGTAATCGGGAGTAACTGCAAGCCACCGGAGTAGCCATTAAATACATTGTTAAAATTCTGTTGAGGATTTAAGTAGATGCCACGAGATGGCCCAGCCAAGTCGTTAACTATCTCTCGAAACCCGCCGATCTTGCGGGGGCGGCCGCGCTGGAAACGGACCCAACGCCCGTCTTGATAGCAGTTCGCGTCAAATACGGTCCCATCCCTTTGAATGCCGGGTTTAGTATCAAGGGCGAAAACCTTTTTGGTCATGTAAACGTCCCTCCAGCGATTCCCGTTGAAAATGTGCCGGAGCCTGTTACGCTAACTCCAGTGGCAGTAACACCAACACGCTTGGTGCCAAGCACCGAGATACCAAGTTCGCCAGCACTGGGGCGAAACAGTCCGGTACTAGTTTCGGACGCAAAGTTAAGCGATGGAGTCCCGACTGTCCCATCAACCAAGCTCACAACAGTAGCACCCGCTTGCGTAGTATTGGCGTTTAAAAAGTTTATACCATCGCAGATCAGGGTGGCTTGCTGTCCCGGTGGAATTGTGGCCGTAAATCCAAGGCCGGTCGTGACTGTGAAAGTGAATCCAGCATCAACTAGCTGATTCGAGATCACGTACAAATTCACGATGGGTGGGAATGTGACTGTTACATTACTAGTCAACGTACCGACGTATTCTTGGATGTTGTTCGCCGCCTCATTGTTAGTTAGGAGCACAGAACCACCCGTGACGCTTTTGGTTAGGGATGTGAATGTGAATTGCGAGCTTACGCCGTAACCCACCGTAACGTAGGCAGTCCCGGTACACACGATAAACGCGGACTCGGTCGGGTTAAACGTTTTGGTGCTGTTGCCGTCGATCAGTTCTGCACCGGTGCAGGATATGATAAAAGACCCAGTGCCGTTGTTCTTAAAGAGTGTAAACCAGTTATTGCCAAGCGTTGCGGCGGCTGGAAGTATTGCAGTTCCGGAGCCGCTCCCCCAGACACGAGTTTGTGCCCGATCTGTCGTGGCGAACGTGGAGCTGGTAGTGATCGCGGCACTTGGATGGCTTTGGTTGAGTGTTACACCACTGGCGACGAGACCGTACCCAGCCAATGTCGTAGCATCAGCCGAAGACGTTCCAGTGCCGAAAGCGATTATGCCCCAAGTTCCTTGAGCGGTTGCATTGGTAGTGATGTAAATGTACTTGGATTCGCCCGCCGCCACCGATACGATCGTACCAGTACCCGCGTAATCTTTAACGGTGAAAGTGTTTGCGCCGATGTTCCGTATGAGTGCGTCATTCCCTACCGAAGTCTGGTCAGCGGGCGGCATGTACAGGTTTAGACCGGCAGTGCTGGCCGTGACCTGCATAATCCTTGCCGCGAAGTCAGAGTTCGTCGTGCTGTTCGATGGCCAATTCAACTGGGTGTTCGCCGTCAGAGTAACGGCGCGGAAGCTCACATCCGTCGGCTGGATGACGTCACCAGTGAAAGGACTGACGTAGCTCATGAATCCACCGCAATCGCTTGACGATCCGCAATGCGGAGTTTATCCTCTTCAGCCAACGTAGCCATGATCGCGTCGTATTGCGACTGCCACATTGGGATGCGCTCGTCGTTCTTTAGAAATGGCATCGCTTGCAGAAGCGAGCCGTACAGGAGTGCTTGTGGAGCGTAGATCGTGAACCAGTTAGTTTGGTTACTCGAGTCCAACGGCTGGACCCGCTCGTAGTACAGCACCTCAAACGCGTAGGCGATGGAGGGCGTTGGAGCTACAAGCCAATTCGTGTAGTCGTAGTCCGCGTAATACTTGGGGACCCCGGTAGCGGTAGGGTCCGGAAAATAATTCCGGAGGTACTCGTACTTGCGCAAGAGCACCGGTTGGCGGCTACCGGCTACTGTAATATTCATCGACACTGTCTTGTGCCACCGGGCGGGCTTAGCGATGACGGCCGTACTCGCCACCATGTTACTGGTGTTGACGGTAAGGTTCCCGAGGAATTTGATTTTCGACGCGATCACCTGCTCGGCAAGCATGATAAAAAGCGGAATCTTAACGAGAGTAGCGGTATCAGTACGTTCTAGATAAGACTCGATGTTCTCAACTAGCGTTGTGTAGGTCATTACTGAAGCTGTTGCCATAAAAGCCCTCCACACGAATTGCAACGTTGATTAGGATTATACCACGCCTTTGACATTTGGTCAATTCAGCAGAGCGCATTCGGAGGTACGCCTCTTGAGGAGTCCCGGCAACACCTTGCCGCCGCCCCGGGTCCACAACATTAACTGCTCTTTCGCACCCTCCCAGTCTCCGGCGTTAACCTTGCGCTTCAAGGTCGAAGTCTGAAGCCGTCCCACGCCGAGGTTGTAGCAAAAGTCCACAATCGCGTTGCATTTCCGAACGTCCGTGATTAGCCCCGGACAATTCCGGAGGACCCCGGGAAGGTAAGTGTGTTCAAGCTCCACCATCAGTAGCTCCCGTGCCGCAGGTTCATCCATTGGAGGGTCTTCCAGCGTCACCTTTCGCTTATCGGCGTAGTAAGTGCTCCCGTACCCGATCGTAGCTACGTTGGCCGGGCAGAGGTAGGGCTTGGCCCGATACCCCTCGTACCGGCGGCAGAGTTCAGCGGCAAGCTCTAGGTTCATATGCCACGTTGCTTCAGAGTGCGATCGAGGAACCAGTAATTAATGGTGCCGGACAGCAAAGCGGAGAAGTCGGGGGTCATCATCGTCCGGAACACCTCGACGGCAGGAGCACCGGCGAGCCAAGCGTTCCAAGCGAACCAGATGTGAATGAAGGACCAGACGAACAGGATCCAGTAGGTCACTAGGGGTCGGACGGAGGCCGAAAGGCCCGCCACCCAACCACCGGCGGCTTTGACCATCTCGGCTTGCTGGATGATGGCGTTGTTAAAGGCGTCCATGACCCCGACGTCCACCGCCGCTTCGCGCTGTGCCCCGATCTCGGCGAGCTTTTGCTGACCTCGGAGTTGTTCCAGTTCGCACTGCCGGGCGAACATGTTCAGCTCGTGCAATCGCTCGTTCTTTTTATCGAAGAACTTCAGCACTTCGGGTGCCATACGGAAAATACCGCCGAAGATGGAGCCGAGTAAGCCCCCGGATAAAATATCAAGCATAGTTAGTCCTTACAAGATTTAGATTTGTCGTCATTCTGCATGAGTTTGATACCACTCAGGAACCCAATCATGCCGCCGATCAGAGTAGAAAAAGCGGGTGAAATCATTTTGAAGATCTCGGCGTTGTCCACTTCCTTTGCCCACAGACCAAGCATAAAGCTGATTACCATGGCCAATACGGAAATGCACAGGGTGGTGCTTACCATCAGCGTGACGTACAGCGTCAACTTGTCCCGGGTGTCCGGCGAAGGCTTCTTGGGTCTGGGATTCGGCTTCTTGATCATTTCTTTTCTCGCTCAAGTGCATCCTTGTATCCATGTACGATTTTGGCTCTAAGCCACGTTGAATCGGCCGTGCCCGCCCACTCGGATATATTGTTCCATATCACTACCATGTCTGTGGACTTGCAATACTGGGCGTTCTTGTCTAGCCATGCAACCATCTCCCGGTGCCGCAGTGTGGGGTCGTGCACGGTGTAAGCGATTCCGTAGAACTCGCGCACGTGGCACCCTTGCTTGGACGACGCTCCTGCAATGACTAACAACAGGAGTAGAATAAGCCAGCGCATCCATGCCAGTGCCTAGATGCCGATTAATTTTTTAACGAATTCGCCA
>Ga0181338_1000173_pt1 | contig 13973 bp, 8 predicted proteins | sample Sp13VDMM110SD_FD_122168 | JGI IMG/M metagenome (GOLD analysis project Ga0181338, IMG submission 122168) | Freshwater viral communities from Lake Michigan, USA - Sp13.VD.MM110.S.D | ecosystem: Environmental > Aquatic > Freshwater > Lake | place: USA: Michigan | collected 2013-04-23
AGCGCACCTGTTGTTGTGGAAGTGGATGCTGTTGTATTAGTCAACGAAATTGCTGATGCTGTATTTGCACCTCTTCCCGTCACAGTGGAAAGATTGTCTGTTTTGTTTATTACATTAGCCCAATCTATAGAGCCTGAGAATGTATTTGCTGTGATTGTTCTAGCAGCAAAATCTCCGCTCGAATCTCGAAGAACAAGAGTATTTGCACTATTCGCAGAATTTCCTGTAGTTCTTGCATTCAATAGCGTTCCCGTAGTGATACTAGCTGCATCAAATGAAAATACACCAGATCCAAAATCATTAACTACATCAATGATTTCATTTGTAGTAGTCCTAAATTCATTGAACGTATTTGATAATTCTACTTTGATTATTGGCATGTTTTACCTGTAACTAGTTTAAGTAAGATATTTTTTATCTCTGACATTTCAGATTTTAATGATTGAATTTCACTTTTAACAGTTTCGATTTCAGATAGACTAGATGCCATGTTATTCATTCTATTTTTCTGAATCTTATACTTTAGGAGCATATCGCAATCTTTATTCAGTATTGCTTTTGAGTGTAAATCTCTTTCAGAAAATCCATTCTTGGCATCGCTTAATTCTATTTTACTTTTCATGTAAACTCATCAAGTTAGAGATAATACTTTTAGCTTTTTAATTCTAGGTGCAATTGCGATATCGTTCGATAGGAATACAACCTTTACTGCGAAGTATTTATATCCCGAATATGAGCGATTATCTGGTGTCACATATATCAAAGAGTTGTATAATAACTTATACATTTGTTTTCCTGATGCAGATGATCCTAAGTTACTATCTACAGTCAAAAATGTGTTATTTGCAATAGATGTCACTATTCTAGTATCTGAATCTACACGTACAGTATCTCCGATTTTCAATTGCTCAGTGAATTTAGTTGAACTTCCAACAACATTAGTTGATGATGAACTGATGGTAACTGTACCAGATAGCAGATTCGAACCTCCCGATTTTATAGAAGAAGGAACGATATATTTTTCTTGCGAATATGTCAATGGATCTTCATTGAAGTTGGTTGCTCCGTCCAGTACCATTTCTTGATAAAACTTAGAGTCAAACGAATCGTTATCAGATTCATTTAGAACTTTATAGTATACTTTAATATCTGTACCTACAGGACGATTGACATCAACATACACATTTAAATCATTTGCTTCAAATCCGTCAGCAAGTTCAACTCTACGTGAAATATATCGTGACTCTGATATATAAGGTCCAGTTGGATTCTCTTCACGCATTGATGACGCTGACACAGTAGATGCATTAGATGTAAAGTTTGATGCTACTGTCAACGAGTCATCACTTACAATTAGAACAACCTGTCGATACTCGTCACCAAATTTTACATATTCGCCTGTTTCAATTTCACTTGTGAAGTAAGTTCCGTATCCACTCACAATATTAGTATCAATACTATAAGAGACTGTTCCACTCAGTGTGTTTGATGTTAGCGCGTTAATTTTATTACCATACACAATCGATTGAGTTCTTTCCAAATCAATGACAGGAGAGATATATTTGTTTTGTGTATTCATACCAACTCTATACGTCATAGATTTAACACCAGATGAGATTTCTTGTGCTGAAGGTACGACAGATTTTTGAGAAGATAGATTCACCAGTTCGAGATTGTCAACATTAAAATAACTTGTTAACGATGACGAAGAATCGGATACACGTGCATCAATGATAATGCTTGTTTTGTCTGGCTTAATCTCAGCGATATTTGATATGATATTGCTGTATGAAATTTGATCTGCAACATTTTTATTGTTTAAGTACGCAATACCAGATGTTGCCGTATTAAACACAGCAACATAAATGTCATATTTTAAATCTTGACTCTTGCGAACTGACCAATTATAATCATTAGATGAAGTGAATAGAGTTCCTGCTGCCGGCTGCTTTTCAATTCTAGGTGAATTGTATGTATTGGAAATATCAATACTGCCTAGTTCTGCAATCCAAACTTGAAAATCATCTTTATTTCCTTCTGGAATAACAGAGAAGCAATACTCTACACCAGGCAACAAGAATACTGGACTAGGGAATGTAAATGCTGTTGGCGTGATTCCATTTGGGCTTACTGAAATATCAGATGATTTTACATAAGTTGTTGAATCGCCGATAGCTTTTCTTGTTGGTAATCCATTTTCCATTTCGCGGATTTGCATATAAACTTTAGCATCATCATTGCTAGACTTCGTTTTGAAGTATATTGATGTGCTTGTTACAAAAACACCATATGGATATTTAACATCATCAACAAAGAAACTCTGTGATAATGGATTTCTGATCGCTGATCCGAACACACCAACAGACTTCTGTAAACTTGTTTTCTCAACACTTGATGCAAAATTAATATCGTATGGTCGAGTATTGATTTGAGTGCTTGTGTTGATTAGAGATATGCCCTGAGATATAATCAATGCTTTTGCTGAAGTCGTTGCATCGACATCACTATTTTGAACATTATCAGATAGTTTAAACTCTCTCTGACCCACAAAGAATGTTTGTGCAGGAAGTCTAAACACGCCGGTGACTTCTCCTAGAGAATTTGCATAAAGTTCGCCCGTAGTGATTGCTGATGTATAAACTGTGTTATTGGCTGATAGAAGACCATAAGCATCTATCAAGTCGAACATATCCCTTGTTGTATATCCTAACTGAAGAGACACATTTTTACATTCAGAAGTCACTTCAACTCCATCAATAAATGCATACATTCTGGAGTATGGTTTGAGTCCAATTGCTTTGAACACATAGTCGCGAGTTCTCATGTAATGATTTACAGAAACATCAACAACTCTTGTTTCAGATTGAAGCTCAGTTGGTCCAACCTTTATGTTTGAGCTTATATTTTCATATTGAGACTCAGAAGACACATCAAATATTCTGCCAACTTGAGCATTAGCTTTTGTAGCTTCTTGAAGAATTGGAGTTCCAATCCAACGAGTTTCCCATGAATCGTGTTCTGTTTCCCATGCATCAGTTAACTGTCTCCAGTTGTCTGAATTTCCTTGCAAGTCAACAACAAGATTCTTCTCTGGATAGTTTATTGTATCCATCCAGTTATCTGTTGTGGGATAGACATTCATGATGCCTGTCCAATCGTATGATAGACTTTGAGTTAGATTCAACTCTGATGATGCATATGGATTGCTTGAGAATATCTCTGAAGTGTGCGTCAACAACACTTTATTTCCATCTGTGCGAGTCACATTGGATGATGTTGCAGAATTGAACTGCATAGGAATTTCGTTTAGATCGATTTGAGCAGTCGCGAATTTATCTTTTCTGTTAATTGACGTAACGATATCTGCACTTCCTACGTCCGCTACGTTGTATCCTGTGTATGGATCGACTAGAATGCCATTTTTGAATCTATCGATGCCATTCTCATCAACTGTAGAAATCTCAGTCGCTTGTCTTTCAAGTAAATTTAACGATGTATAATATTCGAGTCTATTAACTCTATCTTCGATTTTGCCTATGTCTCGCATAGTGTATCGACGATTTTTCTGTGACTCAACTACGACATTTTTTGGCTCAGACGGATATGCAGGAATATTGACGATTGCAACATCAAGAGTTCCAGGAATAGATGTGGGCGTTTGTGGATTAGGATATCCAGGACTGCCATCAAGAACACCAAATTCGCCTCTTTCGTTCAAAAATAGTCTAGAGATTCTTCCCTTATACAAAGAAAGACTTGAGTCGAAGTCAGAAACAGGAACTGGTATATGCAATCCGCCAACAGGAATCTGATATATGCCAGAATCATAAGGATTCGTTGTGTTTGCGCTATCGTCATTTTTTCTTAGTCTGAAGTCCACACAATTTCTTAGATTGTATACGATACCACTGCTAAGGCTGGTATAATTTGGAATTTCAGATGTGTTGATTGTTGTGTTCGATTCATTAACATCATCGACAGGATATGAGTCTACAGATAGATAGCTCAAACCCTGAGATGTGTCGTGAGAGAAGTAATCAAAAACGACTAAAAGTTTTCCTGTCGGTACTATTCCTTGTTTAGGCTTAATGACTGCATGTTCATATGTGTTATCTCTTTGCCCGTTATCGAACGTATATAATCCAGTAACGTCCGTGTTCGATGACGTTGGAATTAAATTGAATGCACTGCTTTGATAAATCGCTCTGACCTTGTACACATCGGATTTTCCTAGTGTGTATGGTCCACTTATTCCATTAGGATGGGTATTCGCTTGAATATAGACAGACTGATTCGCATAGAGTGTCTTTTTCATTTCTCTCGCGCTGGATCTATTCAACGTCGCAATGAACTTTGCTGAGAATGTTGAAACAGACTCTCTCAACTCAATAGTCAAACTAGTTGCGCCTGGTATTGTGACTGTCATCGCTCTGTCGGCAGAAGATGCTCCACTTCCGTTACCCGTCAATCGAATAGGAACTCCTGCGGGAAGCACTAATCCAAGACCAATTCCAGATGCGCCTGATGTATGTGCATTTGCCAAAGTCAATTGACTGTCACTCTCTACTGACAATACTCTATGAATCTCAGCTCCAATTCTGATGTGATCACCCGAATCGAACTTAGAAAGAAACTGTGTTCCTCCAGATCCGTATACAGAACTTGTGCCGATAGTCACTGCGACTGTGCCAACGACATTTGCGCAGTAAACAGTAGAATTTGGAACTAAAAGATAATTCTCATTCTTTTGTGTATCTGACAATAATCCAGTGCCAACAAAAGTCTCATAGTTGTCGCCAGATGTGACAGATGCTTGTCCTGTCGTGTTGAAGTCAATGCTGTATTCTTTCTTAAATGTAAATCCAGATTCGACATCATTGTTCACATCACGAATGCTGCGAATGGCTTCATAGGGCAGCTGGAATATTGCGTTATTGAAAGAAGATTCACGCAAAGCTGCATTTCCAAGGTCGTCTAGAATCACATCGCCAAATTTAGCTGATTGATATATCGAACGAACTTCGGTGAAAGAGTGGCCAGAATCCATAACGACATCAAAAAGATATACGTTATAAACAGCAGTCGGCGTTCCAGGAATACCGCTGACATAATCGATTGAACGAACTCTAGCTTCTCCAATCGAATTTAATGCTGAGTTCACTGATGTTCCAGAGAACGTTCTGCCTGTTATTGCGGAGTATGAGATTCCATGCAACTCAATTTTTGTTGCTTCCATCAAATCCCAAGATCCAACAGCTTCGTTGATCTGAATGTAGTTTCCGTAGTTTATCTGAGTTTTATTCTGCTCAACGTATTGAACATCTAAGCCTTTTCTCAATTCTATTGATTGCTTTGAAATGAACTCGTTACGATATCCTTTAACATATGCAGTGAAAGGATCAACTTCAATCAGAAGAAGACTTGTGTTTCCTCCATCACCGGATGAATATCTGCCTCCATTGTCTCCCTGAATCAAATGTTCACGGACTGTGATCTTTGGATTGGATAGAGTGTAGTCTCCAGACTCTTCGTAGGTTCTTTTTGAAATTACATCTTCAATCTTGTTCTCTAAACCAAATGTTTTTCTCTTCTTAACCGAACCATCTTCAACTTCAATCAGCGTGATGAATTCAGTTTCTGATGTTTCTTGACCTAGTTCGAGTTTAGTCAATACAGTTTCAATTTTTAAACGATCTGCGCCAGGCGCTTGATAGTTTGGAGTTCCCTGTGCGTTGTCGACCAAATCATTATCTTCAATATATCCGACAATTTCTTTGTTTGGAATGACGCCAATTTTATATGATGGCTCATTTGAGTATTTGTCAAGAATAATTGTTTGATTTGTGTGCTTTATAAAATGATCTGCGGTGTAGAGAATACCATCACCAACAGTAATCTTAGATGCTTTTGTATATGTTCTACTTCCAACAACATGAGATGTTGCTAGTGTTAATGCAGTGTTAGCATATACACGCGCAGTTTGAGACGATTCGTTTGTGAATATAACTTCATTGTTTTGAAATTGCTTAACTGTTCTCGCGTCAACCGCAGCAGAAACTTCTAAGAATATGGCAGCTCCGATTGAATCTATGGTGGTAACAGTTTCTGGTGTTGGTGATGATAGATTATATGTTCCTTCTGGCTCAGAAATATATATTTTAGATAGAGAAACGTCCCATCCTTGAATAATAGCAGTCGCATTTGCGTTGCCAATAGAGTTTCCGACAACAAGAGTGGAAAGTACAGACGGAATTGCATTAACAGTTAAAACGCCTGTTCCAGATGATGTGTAATTGATGTATAGAGTTTTTGGATCAGAATCTTCTACGTCTGATACAATTCCAACTTTAGCTTTCACTCCCGAGTTTGCGCCAACAACTTCTTTGTATAAGAAACTCGATACGTTTACTGTATTTGACGAGTAGCTAGATTGAAGTTTTACATAAGATAGGTCTAAATCTAATCCCTGCTCACATCCATCGATAATCGATCCTTCTTTAAAGAAGTAATCGCCAAATCTTTCAATTTGTTTCTGTAGCAGTGTCTGAGATTGGGTTAACTCTCTAGCCTGAACTGCGCGACCAGGCCTGAATAATATTCTTACGAATTTATTATCTTCATTAAAATCATCATAGTATGGACTTGAGTTAAAATCTAAACCGCCTGGATTTGACATGGATTTTTCCTATTCTTATCTTAAAATTCTACAATTAACTTAATGTCTTCAATCTGATCTGTTGCTCTTGCAACTGGAATTCTATTCTCAACGTACATGATATTGCCCGAGTACGGCTGAAGTCCAGGACTTTCTATTGAGAGAATAGTTCCATTAGCAGTAGATGTAGTTAAATTATTTCCAACTTGAAATGCACTAGGCAATGAGACAGTAGTATATAGATAGTTGTTTGCGCCGACTGTCTGATAATCGACAACATATGCAGTGTTTGCTCCATAAGTAATAACACCGTCTTTTAAGAACTCACTGCTTACACCGGTGAGTTGATACTTATAAGTCTGTCTATAAACTGGAGCTGTTGCAACTGCACCCGATCCATACAGAAGAGGATCTGATATGATGCCCAATTGTCTGAAATCATTTCCAGTGACAAAAGTGTTTGCTTCATTCCCATCCAAACGAACGTTCATTATGATGTACACGCCACCGAGTTCTCTGACCGGATCGGAGCCATGACCTCCGCGAGGAGGAATGATAGCTCTAGCAACTGCTGAGGATGTTGGTGCACCACCGCCTGATCCACCACCAGAGAATGAAATCGTCATGTTGGTGTAATTTGAACCTCTATTCAGAATGTTCAGTCCTGTAACTTGACCGGTGCCTGCATTAATTGTTGCAGTGAATGATGCTCCTGTTCCATTTCCAGTTACCGAAACTGTTGGAGATGATACGTATCCAGATCCGCCACTTTCAATTAAAACTACATCAACTGCTCCTGCAATTGCAGTCGATTGCACTGTCCACTGAGCCGATCCATCATCTGATGTTAGAGTTTTAACTGGAATATGACTCGGCGTCAAAAACTTTAAAGTATCCGAAGGAGAAACCGTGAACATGTACTTCCATTTATATCCATCAGAAGTGGAGATAACATTTTCTGAAGTTCCCGTTGGTTTGTATGTTGAAGGAGCGCCGCCGTTGTTGTACAAACACTTGTATACGTTATATTGATCTGTGATAACATAAAATTGCGCAGTTAAGATGTCTGTTCCTGATGCGCCCTTGTCATCATATTGATCATATGATTCGCCCGAAACCCATTCATATCGCTTTGTAACGTGCGATACGTCTCCTGACAATATTCTCTTCGCAGCAAACATAGTGTTCCATGGATCTATGTCTGTGTTTGCTGGTGTTGCTCCGGGACTTGGAGGATTGAGATCATCTACAAATTCTGTAGAATTACCCAAGTAAAAATATAATACTGTGTTTGAAGATTCACTTAAAGATTCTACGAATTGAATCGCGTTGTGAATTCTAAACTTATTTGTAATTACTGCTGGCATTATGCTGCACTCCGTATGTGGTCCGTTTTTATATTTATATGCTCAGTCTATACACATCAGCGGAAACAATATTCGCGCTAGGTGGAATTCTTATTGACATTTCAGTATTACTGCTTACTGTATCGATTAGAAGTCTATTTGTACCTGTAGAACCAAATCGATCAACAGTTACAAACTCATCTCCAGAAGAAAAATACTCTAAGAATATTGTATTTGTTCCTGTGACTGTATTAGTTGATATATTAACAGAAGCGGTACCTTCAACTTTAATTTCTTTTTCTACTTGATAATATACTGAAACACCGTACTGTGAATTGAAACTAGTATATCGATATGCTTCTATGAGTGGAGGCGGCAAAGATATATTATGCAACTCACCGATAGTTATATCAGCAAACACAGTATCTATTCCACCCAATCTGTCTTCAACTCTAAAAACTTCAAGAGTATCATCTGTGGATGAATTTATAATCAAAGACAGTCTAAGAACATCGTTAATTTTTATAATATCATCAGACAACATTCTCAAATTCAGATTATTTTTAATCGCAATTTCACCGAACACTTCAAGTCCGATGGGATGAATAATCTTCTTTAATACATTTTTGTACTTCGATATTTCAATACCACTTTTAATCACATATGAGTATTGTTGATAAAAATACGAATCTTGAATTTTCTTATAATCTATTTTTCCATTGTCATTTATAAACATGCCAGCAGTGATGCCCGAACCAGATATTACAGGAACAATAACAGCATCTTCATTTCCTACACCTATTGAAGATACTGATGCATTTGCATAATCGACACCAAAGTTTACGCTTTCGATTCGTTTGACTGCACCGACACCTAAAGAATTATTTGCGATATCGACAACGACATTAGCACCATATCCCATTATAGTGCTAATTGCAAGATTTGCGCCAGCGCCAGCTATTGTATCAGGAAAGCTAAACACAATATTATCAATATACTCTAGATTGTATCCTAGACCTCTGTCTAGCATTTTAATTCTAGTAATAGCACCGTTGCCGAACCATTCAGTTATTGCAGTATTTGTGGTATTATACTTAACATAATCGTCGTCTTCAAACAACAGTTTGTTTACTGTGCCGTCGCCATCTTCGAGATATATGTTATAGTCTTCAAATCCTATTGGCTCTTGAACAGATCCAACTTCAGCATTTGCTTGAGATGTGTAGTTGCCATAATCTATTTGAATATTTTCGCCTGGCTTGAAATTATCTCCGCCGTCTATTATCAGTATATTCTTATCTGATATCATTCCCAAGTTGAATATCGCACTGTCTTTCAGTACAATAGTAGGAATGTCAAAATAATTTTGACCTTTATTGACGACTTTAACTTCAGTGACATCACCAACTGTGTATGTGTTTGCGCCATCTGTGACTGTGTATGTGTTTGCTATATCTGACACAATCACAGTTAATCCTGTGCCGCCTGAGCCTGTATTTTCTGCTTCAGTTGCTGCGCCTATTCTATATCCATATCCAGTTTCTGCAAGCTGAATTGAATCTATTCCTGATCTATATGTTTCTGCAATTTTAAGTGCAGCAGATTGACCGGATCCGGATACAGTAAGAATATCACCCGGCTCGTAACCAGATCCGCCATAGACAATATCGTAGTTTGGTATAATACCGAATATTGTTGTCTCTAAAGGAAATCCATCAGTAGCATTCAAATCATATATCGCCTCATCAGCAATAAAAGTTCCTGAAACTAACGCTAGGCGCATTTCTGCGAGATATTGTGATCCGATGTATATTTTCTTGATGTCTATGACATTAGCAATAGATCCACTTGTTCTTCCTTTGATTGTCTTAAACAAGAAGTCAAATATCTCATCACTGGAATCATCTCCAATGATTCTAGCACGAATAACTGTTTCTTTTACAAAGTTTCCATCAGATACTCTTAGTATTTCATCTCCGGGATATGCAATTTCAACATCTTGATCATATAAAAGTTTCATGAAAAACTTATATGATCTCTCATGCCCCTTGGACTGATAATAGTCTCTGATCTTTTTTGCTAATAATCGTTTATCGCCAGTGTACGAAGACGGTATTGCACTATACAATTCATCTTTCAGATACTCTGAAAAAACATCAATACTTTTATCGACATCTCTATTTGATAAGATTTGATTGGCTTTGCGCAATACATTATCTTTAATATTAGTCAGAATGCCTATTGCGCCTGATGTTTCACCAACTATGTTTTCGTGAATCTCAAATGGAGAATTTCCCGTAACAACAACGACGAGACACGTACTTGATTTAATATAATTAATAGTTGCTGTATTTTTACTAATTGAGCCAACAACATCTTCATTCTTCTGAAACGTGCCAGAAGATATCTCATATGTTAATTCCGTAGTATGTAACCACTCATAATATGCTTTTAAAAACTCAATGAATCCTTCAGAAGAATTATATATTCCGTCCGGGATTACTTGCCTGAGAGTTAACGCAGGATTTAGTGAGTATATTTTTGCCATTATCTTCTAGTTAAACTGATATCGTTGTCGTCGATTAGATTGATGCTGACATCAGTCTCTCTAATTGTTATGATTTGTGTTCTTAATGGAAGAATATCAACTTCGCGAGGAATCACCGTTAATTTTAATGTTGTTCCTCCGTCGTCGAAAGACTCTGGAAAAAATGACGTTATATTAACTCTTCCTGTTTCATAATTCACTGTACCGATATTGGCAACAACGCCAATATAGTTTGGTCCAGATTGACGATATATTCTCATTATACCGCCGTTTTCTTCCATGTAGCAGTTTAAGAATCCTTGATAGGTGAATCCATTTGAAGATATCTTATTGCCCGCGGCATATGGATGAGTTGATGGTCTCGATTCGGTTGTGTTGTCGATAGGATTAGCAAAATCGATAACATACGATGCATTTAAGTTTAGCTGAACTGAGATTTCTTTTCTCATTCTAACACGAAGATATGAGCTTTGTATTGATCTTTCACTTGTGTCAATAACTCTAGATAATTGTGAGTATCTAAAATACTTAGAGAACTGTGATAACTGCTCATCTTTATATTCCATAATTCTTGATATAATCAACGAGTTTAAATTTGTTGAATTTAAAACATTCATCGAAGAATTATACTTCACATTAGCTTCAATCAAAAGATATATGTATTCGGGATCAACAATCTCGACGTTCATCGTGACGATCTTTTTGGGATCTAGTGTGTATGTTTTTAAATTGATTTTTTCTGTTTCAGTTAATATCTGTCCACTTTTTGGCTGAATTGCAATGAACACTTTACCGTAGTATGGAGGATCATTGTCTTCGCCGCCCCAAGCAATCGCAGATCGAACATTAAACTGCTGCATCACTAAAGATTCATAATCATCTTTAGTTACTAATCTATTTTGTGATGCGTAAGATTTAGGAGCGTTAAATTTAATTCGCTCAATAGATTCTCTTTCATCTCCGCCATATGAATTCGTTGTTACTGTTGCTGTTATTGTTACAATACCAGCACTCGACGCAGCATATGAAATTGACGATACATCATTGCCATTTTCGCCATCTGAAGACATATACTCCAAAAGAACAATATTTCCATCTAGCAGTTCTGTTCCAAACACTCCATTACCAAACTTGACTTCAAATAGTCCATCTTCAACTTCTTCTAGAAAATATACCAATGTCGTCGAAGATATATTAACGTAACTATCTGCTTTATTGAATGATCTTATTGTTGAATCGGATACTGAGTTTTGAACTCTTACGCGCAATGTTGTTGTGTCAACGTCTGAGTTACTAATAATGAATCTCTGTTCAGTATCAGCTATAGTTACAGTATATTCTTCTTGAACGAAAGAACCTTCAACTAGAGTAACTGTGTTTGCTGTATAATTTTCAGATGAAAATACTGTCACCGGTTCTAAATTTACAAACGATAAACTTCCAATATCTGTTACTGCATTAAATGATGTGTATCTCGGAATCAATACTGATGCTGGAGTTCCGACCGGCGCCACAGTTAGATTAGCAACTAGTTTAGATGATGTCGTTGATCTTGGAGTATAATTCAACGATCTTGCTGCTGCAACAACTGAATTTCTTCTCTGTGCAGTAGAAAGAAACGCCTCGTTAGACACCATATTCACATAGAATGAATTATAGTATGTGTTATAGGCAAGAACATCTAAAAGAACATTTAATCCAGATGCGTCAAAATTATAGTCTTTAAATTTATCTTGACCACCCAAGAAACTTTTAAAATTATCTTTAATGGATTGATAATCTAAGCCGTCTAGTTTTAAATTTGTTGGTGTTGCCATTTTGTTATCTTGTTACTGTGGATTCTAATGTTTGCAGTCCAGGAATATTTTTAACATAATATGTGATAGTTATATCAACACCATAATCTTCAATCAAACTCTCAATTGATACTAGCTCAACTCTAGGTTCGAATTTATTAATTGCATATGCGATGTCTTCGTTTATCTGAGATTCTGTGATTGGATCAGCTAGCTCGAAAAGATATTTTTCTATATTTGTTCCAAAATCTGGATCAAATGGTCTCTGACCAACAGGACTACGCAACAAGTTTATCAGAGCGCCTTTAACTGCTTTTTCTTCTGGAAGAGGAGGAACATCTCCTGTAATTGGATTTGCAATGAAATTCAAAGGAATATCTGAGAAGTAGCTACTTGTTGCCATAGTCGTCTATTTATACTTAATGGAATTATTCGTCGGAATTTTTAGTATCTTGAATTTCTTTTCTGCGTTCCTTTGCAGATTTAGCAAATTCAGCTAAAGCCTTCCGTGCGCGAGTGCCCGCAGCTTTATTTCCTTTTACTGTGAATTTTTCATTCTCTTTGACATAGCTTTCAAACAAACTTACCAAGCTATCGTGTGTTAATGTGGTTGACATAAGGTTTTCCTTTATTTTTATTGACAAATACTTGACACTGTGCTACACTCTCTGTGTAGGCTGTGACAATGTATACTTATAATCATATTCTAGATTTTAACATCTCTTTGATCATAGGATGATCAGGGAAATACTTATACAGAATAAGAACTGAATCCATACCGATATCATCAACGAATCTATCTGCATCTATCGCAGGTAGAGTCATGATCCAATTTACTGCATGATCAATGAATGTCAACTCTTTTGGTGCAGGACATTCTAATACTGGTGTAGTGTTTTCTACGATTTCATTCATTTTATAAATCTCCATTTATGTAATTTAGATGTAGCATCTACTACAAATCCAACGATTAACATTGGAAGCGTAGCAGTCAATTTTCTCATTATAGAATCTTTTGATTTCTTCGCCGAGTATGCGAAGAAATCTCTGAGTATTTGTATATCGTACTTTCCAATTAAGTAGTTCAATGCAAATGCACCATGAAGAAGTGTTTGACCATTAGCTGTGTATTCTTCGAAAAGTTCATTAATAAACTCTGCTGAGAAATACTCTTTTTCTAAGAAGTCGGACAACATGCCGCCATCAAATATAATTGATGTAGTACCGTAGTTGTTTACTATGTATGTACCGTCGCCATCGACCCATAGATTGTATACTTTGTCGTATGTGTTTTTAGCTGTCAATGGCAAATACAGAGATTCTGTTTTACCTAGCCAAGGATACATCTCCTCTGTCAGGATAGGATCAACTGAACATAGAGTATCATTGATATAGATTGGATGTTCAATCGTCGCAAACGGCTTTCTGTGCGGCTTAGGTGAATACAACATTTTGTGTCTTTCACCGCGAACGACTTCGATGAATCTAACTCTATTGCATGATGTCTTTGATCTATTGAACACCATGTCGCCGACTTCGATATCGGAGATTTTCTTCTTAGATCCATCTGCAAGTGTGATCAACGCTGAGAATATGAAACAACCGGGACTTGATCCGGGAACAAATAC
>Ga0181338_1000174_pt1 | contig 13902 bp, 19 predicted proteins | sample Sp13VDMM110SD_FD_122168 | JGI IMG/M metagenome (GOLD analysis project Ga0181338, IMG submission 122168) | Freshwater viral communities from Lake Michigan, USA - Sp13.VD.MM110.S.D | ecosystem: Environmental > Aquatic > Freshwater > Lake | place: USA: Michigan | collected 2013-04-23
CTCGTAAGCTGCCTATGCGGCAGTGAACATTGTTAGCGAAGAAGGCCTAGCGCTTGCCCTCTGCATCGCGCTCGTAAGCTGCCTATTCGGCAGTAAACACTGTGAGGCTGGCTGATATTCCTTTTCATCGTCGACCAACTACACTCGTAAGCTGCCTATGCGGCAGTGAACATTGCGATGGGTAGCAAAAAAAAATGCTGGCGAACATCATAAACTGCCTATTCGGCAGTGAACATTGCGAGGTGCGCCGCACGCCTTAGGTTGCACGAGAAGTTCCTCGTAAGCTGCCTATTCGGCAGTGGACATTGTTAGCAACCAACAATGGTAACTGTTGGGAAACCTGGTTTACTCGTAAGCTGCCTATTCGGCAGTGGACATTGTTAGAATCACATGTTTAACGACTCTGGCAAATTCATGAAGCTCGTAAGCTGCCTATTCGGCAGTGGACATTGCTAGTTACGCAACGAACAACGGCGTAGAGCAGTACCTAATCTCGTAAGCTGCCTATTCGGCAGTGGACATTGCTAGAGATTTGCAATGTGAGTGTGTTCTCGCTTGCACGCATACTCGTAAGCTGCCTATTCGGCAGTGGACATTGCTAGCCAATTCGCGGCGAATCCATGCGCGCCAATTTGGTTATCTCGTAAGCTGCCTATTCGGCAGTGGACATTGCTAGGGACCCTGTTTTTCACCTAAGCATTTCAATATCTTACTATTGCGTTTTCGAGCGGATGCCAGATCATCGGGGCTCCATTGAGCTGATGTTTTATCCGAAATTGAATATCTCAACATATTCAAAATGTTAGATAGCGCGAGCGGTCACGGCAAAGGTCTCCGCAAAGTGACCGCTCGAAAATAGCTTAAAACCAGGGGATCGTCGCGGTCCGACTAATGCCATAGGCATTAAAGCTGCCGGCAGTCGGGACCGTGCTGGTTTCCGTCATTTTCAAGTACAAGCGAAATGCTTTTTTCGAGGTGTCGCTTCGCAGATTCAGGAATGGCAACGTGCAGCGCTGCGCATCTTTATCAAGAATCTTTGCCTGGCTTTGCGCAAGCGTCAGCTTGTGTCTGGCCATCTGTCTACGTCTGAGTCGATCTGGATTAGCGTCCGGCTGAATGCGCAGCATCATGCGGTGCAAGGCATTGTCGGGGACGCTCGTGATAGCTCCGATTTCGAGCTGATCTCTCACGCCATACATCCAATCAATTGCCATGACCAGCTCAAGCTGCTTTGCATCTCCGATAATCCGCAATACATTGCCTACGCTATGGCTCGAAACGGCATAGCGCGGAAACGCCACCGCCACGTCATTCGTAGCCAACGTAGCCAAGCGGTAATGGAAGCGCTTGAAGAGCAGCGCCATTAACTGATTCTGATTAAAATCAGGCGATGGCAGGATTTTTAAATCAATGAACTTTTGCATTTGATTAGTTATCATCTTCCTGGTCTTTTTCTTTTTTCTTGTCTTCACCGCCACCGAAGACACCGCCGCGAATTAACACGGCCATCATGAAGTGCTGTTCTTCGGCCGTTGGCGCAACATCTGCCAGCAGCCAATTGTCGAATAGCGTGTAAAAGTCATTCTTGTCTTTGGGCTTACGAAAGGCGCTACCCAGCGAGGTTACCGTGCCGAAGGGTTCTACAGCAATTGGGCCAAGCGTAGCTGCTTCGCTGTGCCAGGTGTCAATTGTCCGGATGGCATTGCCAATTTTCTGAGAATGGAAAGCGGCCACGCCGCCAACGCTGTAGAGGGTTTTGCTTTTTTTGGATTTCTTTTCCATGACCATCTCTTGTGATGGGAAGACTTCCTGGCCGATGCCGACTTGCACAAAGGCGGTGATTTCAAGCAGTGTGTTGCGTTTGCCCTGCAGGCCTTCTTTGATTAGCGTGGCTACTTCGTTGAAGGCGGCTTGGTGTTCGGCTGGCACGTCGAATTTACGCTTGGAGAAATCCAAGGAGTTGAACGACCATTGCTTGTTGGGCTCGCCGAGCACGCGATGGGTGATCGTTACCTGCATCTGTTCTGCACAGAAGGCATTGCGCCAGGTAAAGCGACCATTGATTAAGTTGTGTGCATAGCGATTGGCCAGCTCAGTGAAACCGTGGGTTTCGGCATAGGCTTTGGTAGCGGCCAAAAGCTTGCCGCGATAGCTCAGATTGGTGCAGGCTGAAGGCGTACCGGCATCGCTCAGCACGCGCAGGGTAAAGGTAGTCCTCAAGGTGTCGCTGTTTTGAGGCAGCATCACGAAGTCAACCGTCTGAATATTATTATTCTGGATGTCTTTGAGCAGCTTCGCGCTATCTGTATCGGAGGATTTTTGACGGTTCGAGATGGTGCCCAAAATTGTTTTTTCTTGAACAACTAAGGGCTGCCAGTCGCTGGCGCTATCGCTTTTGATGTTGGCCCAAGATCCTCCGTAGAATAAGGCATCGGATGGACTTAGCTTGCGTTCAAACGAAAGCACCTTTGGCACTTTCTCTTCTTTGGCTGATTTTTTGGCTGATTTAGTGGTTTCAGTGGCTGGTTTAGTTGTCATACTTTTCTTGATTCCTGTATCTGGGTTAGTTGTCATACTTTTCCTGATTCCTGTATTTGGGTTATTTTTACAAGCTGCCTATACAACAGTTGGCTGACTGGTTTCGACGGGTGGCTGGTATTTGTTTTCACATAAATAGGTTTGGCCTAGCGTTACGCTGGTATCTGATTTGTAATTAGTAAACCAGACCACGTCTTCGATGGAGTGTAGGCGCAGTGGGGAAATCCATTCACCGGTTGAAAAGATAGGTTCAACAAATTGATGGTGAACGTTTGGATCTCTCGTGTTAGCGACTTCACCAGGCTTGTATAGTTTTGAAACAGCGGTGTATCCGACAGGGATTGGCACAATCCATCCCTTGCGTTTACGGAGCTGCCAGGTTGCCTTGGTTGGGTCCTTGAGGGGTGTGGCGTAGCTGACAACGCTCGATAGGTCTACCCAGGCATCAATGAGTGATGCTTGTGGGTCAGCGGCCTGCAGCTCAGCTAAGCGAGCCTGCAGCAGATCGGCGCGCGAGACGAGGATGAACCCTGGCAGCCAGCTGCGTGCCAGCTGCTTAAAATGCCTGCGTCGGCCTTCCTCTCCTTCAGGTACTAAATCAATCGTAGGTGTCCAGATCTGATTATCTGCAATTAGGGGCGAGACAATAACGTCACCGCCGGCTGCCCGCATTGTCTGGAGGGTAGCCATAACATGTGCGGCCAAGGCGAAGCGCTGAGGTGCTGAGATGTGTGCGTCGGCTAGGCGAACGCTAAGGACGAGTGAGACTTCCAGGTTGATGCGGGCTTCTTCGATTACGCTGGCAGATTCACCATTCGCCTTGAGAGGGGTGCGCGTTAAGGCTGGCCGGTTTTTGAAGCCAATCTTTTGAACTTGGGCTTCGTGGTCATGGCAGACTACGCCAATGCCGTCGATAACTAAGCCGGCTTGCGGGCCAAGGCGTCGTTCCAGAGCTAGGGACAGACCGAGGAATGAGGTGATCGAAGGAAACCCCCAAGTCAGGAAGCTGGACATGGCATTAGCATGTTGAATTTTTACATGAGGCATCACCATGATGGCTGCGTGCTTACATTCGAGTGGTGTTGTCATATTACTTGGCTTCCGATTTGAATTGCTGAATGGCTAATTTTTTCCAATTGGCGTGTTCCATATCACCCATGGGCAGGTCTGTGCGTAGTTGTTCATTCAGCCAGTTGCCGAACTGATGGGCCATTGCATCAAGCTGATCTGCCGTTGGTGTTTGGCTTACGTCAACCCATGCGCGTTGATGCTCAGGCAATTGACTGGCTGATGTCCAATCAGCTGGCCGCTGTTTCAGCACTGCAAACAAATTGGCCAAGAGGTCCAGTAGTTGGTTCACGTCATCGGTCACAATCTTGCGCGTGGCAAAATTTGCAGGCGGATCACTTTCGAGAAAGGTCTTTAAATCACCCACCAATTCACGCACGGCAGCCTGGCGCTCCAACTCATCGAAGATGGACTTAACCTTGAGAATGCTATTGGAATCGCGTCTCCGCCAGATAGGCGGCAAGGATGCCAAGAGCCGATATTCTCCGCCTGATTTGCTGTTTAACATGCTGACATTCTGCGGCTGTTCGCCGCCTATTTGAATTGTCAGCATTTCAGGATACATCACGATGGGCAGCGGGTGATATTCACCTTCCCTTCTGGCCTTTCGTTTTGCTTGATTCTCTTCAAAATCAGATTTGGTCAACTGATTGACGCGATGCACGAGCGATGCCGGCGAAAGGATGGTCAGTAGGTGGTAGTTGGTGTTGTCGTGAACGTCTGCGCCTGTCAGCCAATAAGGCTGCTTGTTCAGGGCATGGGACGCCAACACGTTGCAGGCCAGCGTGGCCAGTAACTTTTTGGCTATGGAGGCAGCTTTATCAGGATCGTCATGCAAGGCTGCAATCATCTCCTTGTTGCCAGCCTGGAGCAGTTCGATAATCGACTGCGACTGCATAGGCATCTGCAGAAATCCAGCGACGCCGAGAGATCCGGCATGGAGGACTGCGACGTCTTTAACGTAAGTTGCGCCCAAAGCATGCGAGCCCACCATGGGCAGCGCCGGCATTGTCGTCAAATCAACATTGAGAATGGCGGCGCTGTTGATGGCGGAATTAGTTTGCCGGCCCTGATGCGAAGAATATTTAACCAGCGCCGCCCGGTCAGCCATTTTGATGATTTTATCGAATAAGTCTTTGGGCTCAAATGGAGGCTTTGCCTGCTGGTTGGTTTCATTGATTTTGGGCTTAGGATTTTTAGCCAAAAAATAATCAATCATGGTCCGACGAATGGCAGCAATCTTGGTTTGATTTAATTTCATATTATTTGCAGTGATTGAGGCTTGGATTAACCGTTAATTGATTAACCGTTAATTGTCAATGTGGTTTATTGATTTGGTTTAGCGAAACCCATAATGACGTGATAGCGCCAGCCGTCGGCATTTTCGCGCAGTTGGGCTTGGCCAAAGATTTCTGCACATGCGCGTGGCGTCATGTTTAGCGCGGTGGCTAATTTATGAAGTGCATCATCGTAGGAGGTGATGCCCCATGCTTGGATATTGCGTCCTTTGACGAGTCGGTCTTGGATTTTTATATGTAGTGCTTCGATGGATTCGTAGACGTTGGCTTTCCGGGAGCCAATTGGTTTGGGGCGTAAGCGATGGAGCGTTGCGGTGGGCGAGCCTTCGGCTGGCAGCATCGCTACGTCAACGTATTTAGTGTCGTGCGGGTCTTCGCGGAATCGCTGTCTAGCTTGCAGAATATGCGTGGTCAATACTTTGATGGGAGCTAGCGACCAGCAGGCTGCAGCGTTTAGATCTGGTCTGGTTGTCGTCACTTGTCGAGTGCCGCCGCCTGACTGTGTTTGGATTGATCTAGCTAGCATCATGGCCTGAATCTTGTGGTGTTCGAGGTCGGTCAGGTTTTGTTGAGGGGTTGCCAGGGGCAGCGTGCGGGCGAGTAGACGGGGGCGTGCATCGACGACGTGGTATTCGTAGTTGTATAGAATCCGATGGAGATTATGGCTGGTTAGTTGAAAGGGCGAGGGGGCAGCTTCTTCAAAGCCTGGATGACGGTAGGCTGGGCCATTGGGGTAAATGAAATGGCTGATATTTTCAGAGAAGATTGCAATATTTGGCGTTTGAACGTCGATGGTGCGATGACGGCCGATGCGTCCGCCGGCTTGGATGATGGAGCGCATGGAAGATGGGTCGAGGATGCCCCAGTCGTAGTCATGGTCTCTGCCGACTTCGACGACGGGTGAACCGACGACGATGAAGAGGTGATGTTGGGCGGTTGAGTCATCTAGGCGTTGGCGAATATCTGGTAAATTAAATACAGCTAGTGGGTCTTTGCGATCTAGTGCTTGGTCTAGTTGATTTTCCAGCGCAGACCTAATGAGGAGCGGATGCTGGGAATGGTAGACGCATAGATGCACCTGTAGATTGGATGGTGCGCCCAGTGCGAACATGGCCAAGGCGGTTTCGTAAAGCGGTGCGATATTAGCAAATCGTACCAGGCCGAAGCTGACTTGCTTTTGGGTTTGAGGGTCTACGGTGTGATAGCGATGATGGAGCTTCTGCGCATGGTTCATGATGGCGACGGCAAGTTTCTGGCTAGCCGTTGCCATGCTAGGCGAGAGATAGGGCAAGTCGAGTAGTTCGGCTCTGCGTCGAGGGTTGGCGGCAGCGATGTCTAGCTGATCATGGCGTTGTTTCGCAAATTGCTTATGGGCAGCAACGAACTCAAGTTTATCTTGGCAGGCGGAGGCAACTTGCTTAAATTCATCGACCCAGATACAGGGTATTGCGGACAATTCACTTGAGCTGTCTTGGTTTTGTTCAAAGCAATGCCTACCGCTTCGATATGCTTCAAATAGGCCCTGTACGAAAGCTGGCGGTAGGGTGGCGGATGATAGGAGGACGCGAGCGCCGAGCATGCCGGCCCAGTGGACTAGGCGTGTGATGGCAGGGAAGTCGCTGGTGTCAAAATCGTCGGGTTCATCTAGGACTAGGTCGCCGCTCATTAGGCAGAGCATGGGCGCAATCTGCCAACCGCCGCGCTGGCTTTCGGTGGCCGGCATGAGCTGATCGATAGTACATGCAATGATAGGCGCAGACAGTAAGCGTTTAACCTTTTCATCTGACATCAGGCGTTGCAGTAGCGGATGCTTGGCTGTTGCGCCTTGGTAGCTGACGTAGCTAGTTTCGCTGAGTAGATTTTGCGCAGATGCGGAACCGCAGACTTCTGCCTGATCTGCGTAGTAATTAAACATCTCCTTGCTTGGCGTGCTGCCAATTAGCGTAGCCAGCTCGGTGTCGTCAAGGCCTAGCTTCGTGTACATCTTGCCGGTTTGCAGGGTTAGGGTGCGCAGGCCCATTGCAAACGCGCAGCGAAAGCCTTTTTTGGGGTCTGCTAAGGCGTTCATGATCTTGGCATTGCCCAGCGTCTTGCCGCAGCCTGTTGATGCCATGTTGATTACAAAGGCTCCGTGCCGCAGTGCCACGCGGCGGGTTCGAGCTGCTAGGTTGACGGCTTTGTTTTGCCAGGCAAATTGCGCAAGCTGGGTGGGTGCTTTGAATTGTTTTTTATTCACAAGACGAGGCAGCGCGTCTTTTAGGTGAGGCATGAATGCGGCAAGCTCTGCGCCATGGCGTGCTACGCCGATGAGGTGTTCGTCTAGTGGCTGAAGGCAGCCGCCGCCGCTTTTGATGTTGGCCCATAAATCATTGCCGGCTGTTACTTTTGCGCGATCAGGATGATCGGCATCGCCCAGGCGCGAATAGTAATGGTCTGCGAACATGAGACAGAGGCGGCTAACGTGCATAACATAAGGATTGCCGATAATGGCAGGCATGGCTTGCTGGCAAAAAGGCAGCAGGCGCTTAGCCAGGTTAGCTGCTTCAGCTTGCCAGGCAGGCGTTGTCACAGATAGCCCGTCTGGAAATTCCCAGTATGCACGCAGCGCTGTCTTGGTTGCATTGCAAAAATTGGGTTCGTTCCAGCGTGGGCCAATATGACTGAACAGATCGTCCAGCCAAGTCTCCTGGAATTCCGAGATGCCCGTAGGCGCATGCGGCGGCGTTAGCATGCGATGGTGGGTCACAACCAACCAGCCCACAGCTTGAGCCAGTGGTGCGTGTTGCATGGCCTTGAGCACGCTGTTGGCGTCTAGCATCAGGCCATCGCGCTGCAGGTGTTCACCTAGCCAGCGCTGATGATCATCGGCGGTTGGCGTGCTGAGCCGGGTCAGCCATTGTTCATCAGTGTCGCTGCCTACAAATGCCTGAAACAGGCGAAGGGAAACCCATTCGTGCCGAATCAGGCTTGGCTCACGCAGACCTTGGCTGCGTAGTTTGCTCTGGAAGTAGGCAATGGCTTTGCCGATGTCGTGGAGCAGTCCCGAGAGAGCTGTCAGGGGTGTGATTAGTTCTAGATATTTTTGATTTGCTACGCAGGCAGGCGTCGACTCATCCACGGCTAATCGCATCCCGTGCTCAAGCGTAAGATCTCCTCCGCCAGTCGCTCATTGCTCCACGCCTTACAGCGCTCAAGGGTGCCGTGGTCATGCTTAGTGAACCCTTCTTTTGTTAAGGTGGCCACTGACGTAGGGCCATATGCACGAATTGCAAACGCTAGCTTGTCGCGTTTGGCCTCAAGCCATTGACGGCCACCTTCGCTGACAGCTTTCCAGTCGAGAGGGGTTAGGCGGACTGTTTCAGCATTTTTCAAGTCCTGTACTTGCGCTTCAAGTTGCTTGATGGTTTTTTGCGCCAAGGAGAGCGCCGTGCTTGCTTTAGCGGTTTGTTTGGTTGGTGCGCTTTTTTTAAATTTGGTTTTCATGTTTCACTTACTTCATCTCAAGATGGACTGTGCCAATCGCCTTAAGCTGATTAACAACAAATTCCTTGACCTGCTCCCTCATGATGATCAGCAGGTTGCTGTGATTGCGTGATGCATCCAGGCTTAGCTTGAGGGCGTTCTCAATAGCCTTGTCGGCTGCCTCCTTGAATCGCTTAACCAGAAAATCTTGCACATCATCCTTGGATAGCTTTAGCTCATTGCCGAGGTAGTCTTGGACGGCTTTATTAATGTCCGCCTTGGAAGGCATGAGAATGTCGCCACGATGACGGCTAGACAGATTATGGAGTCTTTGTTTAAGTTCGGCAATTTCCGCGTTTTTCAGGTCTAGTTGATGTTGATTGTCTTCATTCATTTTAAATCCTTGATGTCACTACATCTTGGGTCAGCGGCAATTTGTTGATTAATATAGGTTTGACAGGTGGTTGATACGGCGTACCGCGCGGTGAATTCAAAACAGGGATTACCCTTTTCATCCCAGGTGTAATTCGCGACGATGTCACCGCCGTGCCAGACGGCCACTGGCCCGACGGTGACGCTGTCATAGCGCCAGGGTTGATAATGTCTAAGGTGATCTAATAGTCGGCCGAGGCTTTTGGGCGGATAATTCATGGGACTTGCATTCCTTAGTAGAGTGCGCCTTCGTACCAGATGTGACTGGCTGCGATGCTGGCGTGGTAGCTTGGGTCAAGATCGTTAGCGAACTTGTATTTCTCTATAAATGTAAAGACAGGATTACCAACCTCATCCCAGATATAGTCAGCGAGCAATTCATCTTTGTACATAATGAACGTCGGATAGACCAAGACCCGCTTGTAGTGATGAGGCATGTAATAACTAAGGAAGAGAAATACCCTTGATGCGGTCCGTGGGGCCTCGCTAGGTCTGCCGTCAAACCCCAGGCTCATCTGTAGGTTGCTCCCGTCAGTTCGCATTCACGGAGTACAATGGTGGCCTGGTTAATCATGGCTCGTAGCTGATTCGTCAGGGCTGCCGCTTTATCCGCTGGCCTAATGAGTACGTCAACTTCGGATAGGTCGCTGGAATCGCCAGACATATTCCATTCGGCATCCTTCAGGGCTTTGCTCACTTGGCGTAGCAGGGCCGAGAAGGCGACCATGGTCGCGTACTCATTTTGGGTTTGAGGCGAAGGATTGCGCTGGAGCTGAGTGGTGAAGTGGATCAGAATGGTGTTAGCCGCGTCTTCGACTTGGCCAAAGATATAATTTAAACTGCCGCCGCTCATCTGGGTTGTCCTTTCTTACATGTTGCCTGCGCGAAAAACTTTTACAACGTCGCAGGTCGTTTCGGCCTCGCCCTTGTAATCAAGGAACATAAGCTTATTGTCGTCGTAGGTGCCTGGACCTTCCCAGGCTAGAAGGGCTTTGGCTGAGCGCGCATACTCGTAACAGCTTTTGGTCTGGATATACAGGTCGCTGCCATCGACGTGATAGAGGTTTCGTTCAATTCGCGTGACGGTGCCTTTGTAGTAATCGGTGGCAACGGCAACGCTGGCGAGTAAGAGACTGGCGAAAACGATATACTTTTTCATAAAGCGCCTTGGTTGAGGTGATAGGACTACTACAACTGAGATGGCTGAAACTTTCAAGCCAGCTGATACTAAAGTAGCTAGCCCAGGTAGCGAACGAACTTCACTTCGTAGCTATCTGGGCTAAGTCGCTTCATCAGAGGCTGCCAGCAGCTGCCGTCGCGAAAGCCGCAGTTGCCGTTGAGATCGAACCATGTTTGGACTTCAGTCTTGGTCCAGGTATGGACGTGACTGGGGTGCCAGGCTGGACCTGGTGGAGTGGTTGCCGGATGAGGTGGCATTGGAATCCTATCTGCGCAAACGCTTGCGTTAAAGTTTGATTATTTCGTCGTTCCCAAGGGGACCGCGACGAACACATCGGATATCTGGCCAGATGAGCCCAGGGTTGACCGTGCGAGGGTATCCGGCATTGGTGCAAGCTTTGGTCTGTCGATATTTTGTAAAAAGTAGTACACAGGCAAAGATTGCGATTGCACCAACGATAGCTGCTACGATTAAATCTAATCTTGCCTGCGCCGCTAAGTTGGCTTTTTTATAATTTCTCATTTGGTTCCGATGCCGTGATCGGCTGGCTTGATTGGTCGATGCGATGGATTCGCCGTTCAGCTTCAGTTAGATCCGAAGGAACCCAGCGGGCCTTACTGACTTGTTCGAGCACATACAATGTAACGATGTTTTGTTTATTTTTTTTCATGGTAAGCCTAGATGGCGTTAAGAAATACGGTGGCATGTTCTGGCTTTTTGAAGAAGGCGAATGGCACCCACTCGGGCGTGGCGTCAATGGCCCACCAGCCATCGAAGACCCTGGAACCCTTATTACTTGGTTCGATCTCGTAGGATTCTTCGATCATGGTCGATTCTTTGAATCGAAGCTTCCTTCGCGAGAACGGGTTCAAACCATCGGTCAGAATAGCTTCGGCCATGGCGCGGCCATCAAGCTCGCCAACATAGAAAGCCTCTTGGTCCCATACGATTGACCGGATTGTCTGGACGACCCAGGTCTTATCCTTGGCCGTGCGCATTAGCTTCAGCGCTTTGCCTAAGGCTCCAAATTCAAATTCGGCACTACCCATGTAGTCCCATTTAAAATGAGCATCAATGCCTTTGCCTGAGCCAGGGGTTGGTTGATAATTGATGCGCTGGATGAGGTGAGGAAAATATTGTGTAGTCATAATGGGTTTACAATCAAGGGTGGCAATTCTTTCATCATTCTGATGAGGCAGTCGCGGCATTCATGACTGGGCCTCTTTCGTTGTTCGCAGGTAGCGCAAAATTAGCCAAATAAAACTATACAGCTCGCTGTTGTTGGCGGCACTGGAGGAGAACTTGTAACTGTTCTCATTGAATGGACCAAATTGATATTCTTCTGGAAATCCTTGAAAGAAACAGTTGCCCCAGATGTCGCCAGCATGGCTGGTTTTGTCTTTTGGATCTGGATAATCTATCTCGAAACCTGTTAGGTCAGCGCTGACTGAGGTAGTCGATAATACGGATACGTTCCAATCGTGGAAATTATTGCGCAATAAAAATTTGACATCCAAATCTGGATAGCTCACTAGGTAGACAGGAAGTCGATAGCCTTTGGATTTATGTTCGCCTATGACTTCGCAGTTCCAATAATCTGAATAGGAGCCTTTGTTGCCAGGCCTGGTCCATATCATGGTGGGCAGGGTCCATCTTACGAAGTTCAGCTGGCAGCAGACTTCGGGGTCTAGCTTTTTCCTCTCGCGTTGATAAATCCAAAATGCAACCCAGGCATCTAAGTTGCCAGGCACAGGATCGTCCAGCGAGTCAAACGGGTAGCTGTCTTCCATGGATCTCCTACAAATCTTTCGTCGAGATAAACCACGTAACCAGAAATGATAACGTTCTGATGGGTGCGCTGGAACGAGAACCTAGGTGGATTCTTCCAATAATCATTGGATCTCCGCGCGTGGGACGATTCCGGCTAGGGGAACAAACCATGTCATCGAAGACGAGGCAGTCCATCGCCTGCTTCGTCGAGATCATGATCTCTGGTTTTACCAGCTTGAAAGGGAAGTCAACGAGCGCATGACTGGTAGTCTCCGCGATATGCACCCATTGGTCTTTGCCTTTGTCATCCTGCCCTTCTACTAGCTTTTTACGCCCAAAGTTAGCTGAGGCATTTACGAAGGAGCCTTCGCCGATGGGTAGAATCTCGGCGGTCTGATCTACTGGAAATGGTTTTGACCATTTGCTTTTTTCAGTATTGGGACTTGGCCGCGCAGCGGTTGTTCGAATTGCAAATACGTCAACATCTTGAAAATTTGGAATAATGGTATAGCCAGCCGCTAGCGCGCTGCGGACCTTGCCGTAGAACAGCTGCTGGTCCTTAAGCTTGTTCACCTGCTTCAGAAAAGGCGAAGACTTCCACTTATGCTTCTTGGCTTGCTCAAGGTTGGCCGAAGCTTCGGCGAGTTCAGTGTCGAGCGTCGTCAGCCGGGTATCCATCCAGACGATGAGGTCTTGTTGGGCCAGTTGCATCTGGGCAGGATTGCTGGCTACGGCAATCAAATGTTTTTCAGGTGCTTGATTCATGGGATATCTTTCTTATACAATTCAATTAACTGTCAACTATTTTAGTATGGAATATTCGATTCATTGTCAATAATAGAGATGTTGAATCAGGACGACTGGACTCTCTGGATGGTGCATCGGCCGAGGTCTAGTGCGGTGAAGCTCGCAACCTGATCAGGCGGGTCTACGCGCTGGAGGTTGATCAGCTGACGTATCGTATCGGTGATGGCCTGCGCCGCAAGCTGATTGCGCCATAGCGATGGCTGCAGCTTGCCCATTACGGTTTCCTTGGAGCGGCCACCGCTGACGTGGAGCAGTTCTAGGTTGCCGTCTACATAGGCGGCGGACCCTTCGATGCAATAGCTGTGTAGGCCGTAGGCGACGCGGCAATGGGCATAGTCTGGGATGGGAAAGGATTGGACCTTTGAGGATGAACTCTGGACAAGCATGATGATGTCAACGGCGGTAGGGCAGGTTGGTGTCTTGGTTTGATAGACTTCGACGCCGTAGGTTTTTAGCAGCACTTCGTAATGATCCATCCCAAGGCACTGCATGTGGGACAGCGGATCTACCTTTTTGGGTTGGCACGTTGCGGTGGCGAACATGCGACTCCAGCGGGTTGATGCCACGAAGATGTCGATATCTCGTGCAGGCTTGCCTGCTGCCCATGACCATAGCGCACCTCCGACGATGTAGGGCCGCCACGGTTCCCAGAGCTTCAGCATGGCCAACGCGCCCAGCATTTGCTCTCTGATAATTGCTGAATTATCAACACTCTCAAGTGAGCGAAACGGATGACCGTTCATGGTGAGCCATGTTCATTGACTGTCTCGCTGGCCGCCATGGCATAGTCACAAAGGATTGACCATACCAAGCGCGCGCAGATTTCCTGTGTTTGATCAGTCAGGCTTGCGTTGCCGTTGAGGTGAACTGACACCTTATGAGATGTAGCCCCAACTGTAACGTGACATCTTGATGTGTTACGATCTTCCCGTTCACAATATATTTTCCAAGTGACACCATTGTGGATACCAGCATCAGCTGCGGTGTCGTCTTTCACCTTCAGCATAATCGACGGCAACTGGCCGCGTTGTATTTTCTGCTTGTCTGTCATAGTTATAAATTCTTTCTGGAAAATGTAATTTTTGATGAATCCAGATCGAGCAGCTTGTCCAAAACGACAAGCGTATCAAGCCTTAAGGTGGATTCTCTCCCGTTCGCATATTCCCATGATGAATATTCCATTTTGAGCACAATAGATTGCAGCTTAGGGTAGGCTGCGATATCGGCCTTGACGGCTTGCTTGATGATATTAAGGTCAAACGTCGACTCAATCATGAACATGTTGTCGATTAAATTGCAGTGGATTAAAATCCCATCATTGGTTTTGTTTTCTTGATAGACAGCTTC
>Ga0181338_1000175_pt1 | contig 13878 bp, 30 predicted proteins | sample Sp13VDMM110SD_FD_122168 | JGI IMG/M metagenome (GOLD analysis project Ga0181338, IMG submission 122168) | Freshwater viral communities from Lake Michigan, USA - Sp13.VD.MM110.S.D | ecosystem: Environmental > Aquatic > Freshwater > Lake | place: USA: Michigan | collected 2013-04-23
TAAGGCTTCCCATCTGGCGGGAACATCATCCGGGAGACCGGATTCGCTTCGACGCCTAGCGACGATTTCAGCCATCCCAACAGGTTTCGATCCGTTTCCGTTGGCTTTTGCGTAACCAGCTTGTCGCGGGCTTGAACCACGCTCATCTGTCCACCGCTCTCCGTTGAGCCATGTTGAGCCGTGAGGTCCGAACCCTTCGGACCAGACACCCCAAGCGATTTGATCAGTGAGTCTGCCGACAAGCGTTCCATGATCGATCTTCTTTCGGGCTTTCAGGTAAGCGGCCTCGGCGGCCTTGCGGGATTTCTTGAGCGGGTAGAGGGACCAGAATTCATCAAAGCCAATGATTTTCGGAGAGCGCGCTATAACTACGTTAGTAGTTATCTCTGATTCTGACTCTGAAGAATGCCATGGCAAACCGCTAGCTTTTGCTACGCCGGTTTCCTTATCTTTCAACGCTTTAGCCTTTCCGCCAAGTGAACCAACAACGGCACGTTGGTTTGACTTTTCGGACGCTTTTTTCAGTTCCAACGTAAGGCGTTTGTTCGTGATCGACTCGCCTTCGACGGAGAAAAACTCCATGACTTCGGCCGCGATCCTGGCCCAGCGCGAAGGCGTGCAGCCGACCAATCTCGCCAGCTTCTTAGGGTCGTTAGGCAGTGTTCCGCCTGCCCGCCACATGGTCATCAGCAGGAGCAGATAGGCCCCGTGCTGTTCCGTGGTCAGGTGCCGCGTGTCTCCCAGATAGTCCGCGACGTAAAACTGCATGAACGGCACGCTCATGCGTTTGGTCTCGCACGGCCCGCAATGATGTTGCTGATATGAGCAGCAGAAACGCCAAACTCACGCGCAAGAGCAGCCCTGACCTCGTTCGACCTAGACCGTATCTCGCGAATAGCGGAATCGGGTAGAACATTTCCGTTCCATGCCCGCAGACGGCTTTCGCGACAATGGCGGACGAATCCCGGTGCGTTAAGGTTCTGCTTTTGAGTTCCCCATGCGAGATTATCAGGTCGGTTGTTTCGGCTGTTCTCGTCTAAGTGCATACACACATGGCCGTCCGGGCGTGGTCCGTTAAAGGCCTCGCAGATCAGCGGTGCAACCTTATACGTCTTCCCTTGGTACGGAAGAATGTAACGGCCCTCTGACTTTACCCAGACGCCTAAAATGGGCGGACCACCGCCATAAACGCGAAAGCCGCCGTGAGGCATACGCCCCTCGCGGGGAATACATCTCAGGCGGCCAAAGCTAGACACCTCGTAAGCGGGAAGTGTCGGTGACTTAATCCAGATTTCTGTCTCGCTCATAGCCGCAACGATATACTATCGCGGCAACGACGCAATCCCCTAAAATGGAATTTTTGATCCATCCCCAAAGGCATCTTCAGCTAGACGACCCGCGCGCCGGGGAACGCCCTCATCACGTCCGCCACGAAAGCTATCGACCTGCTCACGGTCAGACTGGCTCTTGCCGCCCTGTAAGGTCACATCATTAGCCCGGATCGTCAGATAGGTCTTGCCGTCGTGTTCGCGCTTGGAGAGGTCGCCAGAGACCGTTACACTGGCCCCCTTGACCAGATATTGCGACAGCGCCTCGCCCCGCTTACCCCACAGCGAGCAATCAAAGAACAGGGTGGATTTCTCTTTCCCCTGACGGTCATCAACGGCAACCGAAAAGCCGGTCACGTTATCCGATCCGGCCTGACGGTTCTCAGCGTCGCGCGTAATCCGTCCTGCAATCGTGATATTCTTCATTGGTTAGTTCTCCTTAGGGGGTTGTGTTGGGAAGAGATGGGCGTGGAGTGCGAGATGACGACGGAAAGAATCGTCTTGGGCTCGGCGGGCTAGTTCCTCATCCTTGCCTGTAGAAGTCGGAATGCCGTCGATGGATTTGCGGCCACGTCGGGCGAGTGGGTTATACGGGCTCACAGGCGGGCCATCTGTCGGTATTCAGCGGCGCTATGGGGGATGAACCCGATCCGGCAGTTTCGCTCTTCAGTGGCCTTGTAATAGGCCGTTGTGCGACGGACAGAGGCGTAGGTCACGCCAATGCGCTCACAATGCTTCTTGATCCCGTGAATGACCGTCGTATGATCCATGCCCCCGAACGCTCTGGCAATGGCCGGATAGCTAAGGTGCGGACACTGCACATAGCACTCAAACATGGCCTCTTGGCGCGGGTGTGAAATGCGGTGGCCCCGATGAATGCTCATCATATCCGCGTAGCCTAGGCCGTGTCGTTTCGCGACCTCATTGATAACGTCTCGTGCTGTCTTTCTCATGGCTTCCTCTTCTCGAATGGGCGGCTTGCAAACTTCTGCTTTATGCCGGTTTGGAATGGACGACCGCGAAGGATCGATGGCTTTCGGGTCTCTGCTGAAGATTTGCGGATCAGGCGCTTGGCCTTCGCAATCATCTTCACGTCTCGGCGGGTCTTCATACCGTGGTGGTGACGGCACAGAGGCTCCAAGTTCTCGTCGGAATCCTTGCCGCCGAGGGCTAGAGCGATAACGTGGTCTATCTCAAGGTCCGTGCAGACAAAGCAATCGGGATAGGCGCACATTCCTCCGTGGTGGGCTAGGATGCGACGGCGGCGGGCTGGGCTCATTCCCTTGCGGGGATCGAGTTCGACGGGCTGGCGGTTCATGCGGCCTTCACCCACGCAACCAGCTTACCGCCCTTAACAGGCTCACCAACCCATCGTATCGTCAGGGATTGGCAGAGAGAGTCGTCCTCAACCACCTTGCAAGCCGTGAGGGCATCAGAAGCGGCCTTCAGGAGGTTATCTAGGTCCCTCCGTCGATTGTCTGGGCGGGTGGCGTCGAAGATGACGACGTAAGGTCCTGTGATCGTCTGAACCTGACCAATCCGCAGCGCCGCCTCCGTGATCCAGACGCGATAGTCTGCGCTCTTGATCGTTCGGCCTTTGAACTGACGCCAGAGCCGGTTCGCTGATGGCGGATACGGAATTTCGACGGACAAGAACCCTATCACGCCTTCTCCTTAACGGGCTTAGGCGTGGTGACGCGGCGGGGCTCTTCAAAGCCGGGCTTGATCGTCAGGAAGGATTCGAAGGTCAGGCTGGATTTGCGCTTCTGGACCTTGCGGAAGCGGCGAGCCTTATAGGCATCATCCACCCCGTCGCCGTCGTTGCGAATTTCGTTCAGCCACACGCCCGGCTCGCCGGAGAGCGTGTCATTTCCTATAGCGCGCACCGTGTAGATCGTCCCGAGAACCGGAGAATCTCCCCACCACATGTGAGCGGGATCGGTCCAAACGCACACTACCTCGTCGCCGACACGAAATTCACACACGACGCAAAGCCTCCCTCACGGCAGCAGAGTCAACAGGCGGCTCATATCCCATGGCTTCACGCCACAGGTCTTCCTTGCCCGTCCAGTTGGCAAAGATTGCTCCGGTGGACTTCCCAGCAGCCGAAGCGATTAGACGCATGGTCGATCCTTCATAGCTTCCGGGAGTCTCCCAGAGCTTGCGCGCTACGGCCAAGATAGCTTCTCGGGTCGCGGCTTTTGCCAGCTTTCGCTTGTTCGTTTCGGTCATGTCGCGTCCTCAATGTGAGAGAACAGAATATCACCGAACATTTTTATATCAAGCCTTGACGTGAGGCATATGTCCGTGTTCTCTGGCTTCAACAAGGAGAGAGCAGATGACCTTCCAACTTGATACGACCGGCGACGTAGGGCCGATGCCTGCTGGCCCGATGAACGAGCGGTTCCTGAAGTGGTCCGACCTCTCGCCCTTCACGCAAGGCTATGTCGAGGCGCTGTTTGGGGCGCATTTCATCACGCGTCTTGCGTTCGACATGCTCGCCCCGGAAACCCTCGCGCGGATCATCGCGGACTGTGAGGCGCGTTCAGCCCGGCTATTGTCGGTCTACTGCGACAAACGGGGCGGACACGAGTTCTGGGAGGCTCGCCAGATCGGCGAAGCGCCTTCCGATTTCCCGCCCCTGACCGTCCAGCTTGGAGACGACGGCAAGGTGAGGTTCGCATGACCGTCTTTGGCGCAGTCAACGAGTTCATGCGGGATTATCAAGACCGCCACGGCGCTAACGACGCATCCCGGCAAGAAGCTTGGGATCGTGTCCGTGAACTGGAAACCATCGCAGAGAAAACCGCAGCCTTCTGCAAGTCTCTCAACATGACGGATGACCAGCCGTTTGACGTTGCAATGATGGCAAGCGGAACGCGGAAGAATGATGAGGCAGAGACCGCGCTGATTCTGGCGCTTATCGAAGAGGAGGTGGCAAATGCATAAACTGAATGGAATCAAAATCGGGGACACTGTTCGTGTCACGTTTGAGGCTCAGGTGCGATCAAACGGAGCCCTTGGCCCGAGTTTCATCACCAACGCCTGTATCCTCAATTTCACGCCGATGGCGGTCGATGACAAAGCCTTCCAAATCGAACGCATCGAACAGCCTCTTGCTGTTGGGGATCGGGTTCGCTGGCTTGAGCGAGATTGTGAAGTTCTTTTGCCTCCACGGGAAAGCACCGAAAATGGGCTTGAGGTCGTCATCTGGAACGACCGGGAAGGATACCTTTCGGTAAAGCTTGAAGAAGTTGAGCTCATCCCATGATCGACACATCAACCGCATACATCCCTATCGCACAGACGGCAGGGCGTGGGCTCTCGGACCTTGCCTTTGGCGTCCGCAGCATTGAGCGCATCGTCAGTGCGACACCGGAAGAAATCAAACGTCTAGACAGCCTGCTTAACGCTCTGTCGGACGCTATCAATAAGTTGGAGAATGGAAGATGAGTAGTTTGGTTCACTCCGGCCAAGAGGCCGTCGTACCCACCGAGCAGGCGGACAATCCCGCCGGTCACACGCCGGGGCCGTGGTTCTGGGCCGTTGACAGCAGCAATCAGCACACCGCGTTGATGCGCTCAGGAACGGGCGGCTACATCGCCACGGCGCAGGCAGATATTAGTGATTATGGCTTGCGTGTTGACCCGTGGATTGACCTCTCGGAGGTCGATGCCTGTCTGATTGCCGCCGCTCCGGATTTGCTGAAGGCGCTGAAGGCTCTGGTCGATCTAGACCTGACTTATAACGGCCCGACGATCGTAATCCCCGCCGCAAGTCATGCCGACGCTATTCGTCTCGCGTCAGAAGCCCGCGCCGCCATCGCCAAGGCTACGGGAGCAGACCAATGAAGTTTATGCCCACATGGATGCCGTTCCAGAACTTCAGATGGCTTCTCGGAAAGCCGACCGAAGCCCCCAAGAACACCGCCTTCGATCAAGCCCGTGGAGAGGCTGAACGCCTAGCCCGTCTTGCTCGTATGGCTGGCCCTGAGCTTCCGGCTGATCTGGAACGCAGGCTTGAGATCGTCTCTCGCCGTCGTGAGTTCCTGAAGGTGCAGATCGACAGGCTGAAGAAGAACAAGAAGCGTCGGTCTCAGTATGAACCGGAGTTCGTCAAGCTGACGGCTGAGCGCGGTCATATTCTGACGCGGTTGGGGATGATGCCGTGAGCTATCTTTGGATTTGGTGGTGGTCATTCGATGACCACTTGTCGGCAGCGATTGGAGCGCCTGACCTTGGACACTTGCCTTTCTGGGTTCCTGTTCTGATCAGCATTTGCGCCTCATGCGCCGACTCTGGTGTAGCATCGACGGTCAAGAGAAAGCTTGAGGAACGGGAATGAGAGCTTTCCTCCCCCTACCTCCCTCAGCACCCTTTGCGGTTCACGACGGCGGCCGAGTGTTCCTCAGGTACTGGAACGGCCCACACTTTCCCGCCGAGCCTAAAGAGGTTCAGGCATGGATTCGGTTTCTGGAAGACTCCGACTCCTCCGACCACAAAGCCGCTCTTGCATCCCTTAAGGCTGCTGTAGAGGCTCAACAGAAATGGAGTGAAGATGCCGTTCAATGACACACAGACAGGCCAGCTAAAGGCTCCGCTAGATCGCTCCGTCGTCAAAGAGCGTGAACAAGCCGGGCGCAAGCTTTCGTATATCGAGGCTTGGCAGGCTATCGCAGAGGCCAACCGCATCTTTGGGTTTGACTCGTGGGACCGGGAAACGGTCGTCATGCAGCAGCTTGGTGAGACGCGGACGGTTCTGGACAAATACAACAAGGAACAGTTCCGCGTTGCCTATATGGCCAAGGTCAAGGTGACAGTTTGGACGCCAGACGCAGGACAAGGCGTCATCCGAGAAGGAACGGGCTTCGGCTCTGGTATCGACAAAGACCCGGATCAGGCTCACGAGAGCGCCATCAAAGAGGCTGAGAGCGATGCGATGAAGCGCGCCCTTATGACCTTCGGAAACCCATTCGGTCTGGCCCTTTATGACAAGACGCAAGCCAACGTGGCTGAGGCTCCAGTCCCGACCATTTCACAGACACAAGCCGATGATCTCGAAGCGCTGATTGAAGATGTCGGCGCGGATCGCGGAAAGTTTCTCGATTACCTGAAAGTCAACGCCTTGGGCCTGCTGCCTGCCTCTGATTTTGAATGGGCAATGAAGGCGCTTGAAGCCAAGAGGGCAAAATGATCAGCCTCAAACAGCATGGGCGCGAGGTGTCCGACCTGTGGCGTTCCATCCGCGCTATCGCTGGTGAGGATGACGAAACCGTAGTCGATACGGTGGATGGCGAGGGAGGCGCGATTTCTGCCCTTAGGGCGGCCATTCAAGCGGCAATCGAGGCAGAGGCGCACGCTGTGGCCTGCAAGGCTCTGGAGGCCTCCTACGCGGCTCGCAGGAAGGTTCTGGAGGACAGGGCCGAACGCTACCGGCAATCCGCTGCTGCGTTCCTTCAGGAGGTCGGGGAGAAATCTATCCGTCTCCCAGAGGCTACGATTTCATGGCGCGCGACAGGTCCGCAGCTTATCGGGGACATTCCCCCGGCCGCAGACCTTCCCGACGATTGCGTGAAGTTCCAACGCGTAAAGCATGAGCCGTCAATCAAAGCGGCTTTGCAGGCTGGGCGCGTAATCCCCGGCGTGTTCCTATCGAATGGCGGCGTTGGGCTGACCGTTCGCAAATCTTGAAACAGAGAGAAGCAAAATGACTGACGTAATCAACACCGGCCACCTCACCGCGTTCATGGAGCGCCTTGAAAAGCTGGACGACGACAAGACCGCTATCATGGCCGACCAGAAGGAGGTTTTCGCAGAGGCGAAGGGTTCTGGGTTCGATACGAAGATCATGCGGAAGGTTCTCAAGCTGCGCAAGATCGACAAGGCCAAGCGTCAGGAAGAGCAGACCATGACGGACCTGTATCTGGAGGCTGTCGGGGGATGACCGCGACCCTGATCCTTGCGACGCCAGAGCTAAGGCAGAAGGCCTGCAAATGGATCATGGCCGCGCCTGACAAGTCCCGGCTGCGTCTCGATGAGCCAAAGCGGACAACCGCGCAAAACTCGCTGCTGTGGTCACGCTTGACTGAACTGACCGAACAGCGCCCTGTCCATAACGGACAGAAGATGACCACGGAGCTTTGGAAGGCGGTTTTCCTTCAGGCCCTAGGCGCTGAGATGCTTATGATGCCGACACTGGATGGCGACGGGTGGTTTCCTCTTGGACACCGTTCGTCCCGTCTGTCGGTCCCTGAAATGACGGCTATGCTCGATCTGATGGATGCATGGGCCGCACAGAATGGAGTGATATTCAGCGCATGACCGATTTAATGAAATCAGTCTCGAAGGAAGAATTCGACGCGTTTTTGAAAGCCTATCCGCGCGAGCTGAAGGCCGATAGCTACATGGCCGCAGAACCACCTTTCGTTACATACAACGATTTTGAGCGCGCTCCGTATTGGCCTGATAGCGTCGTGGCGTCGTCTGTAGGCGGAGTGTCTGGGTTTCAGGTTCTTGTAGACATCAACTCTCCCGTCCCCGACAGTGGAAAGCGCGAAACCGAAGAACCTCTGCTGGATAATAATGGGGCCGAGTTGCACGAAGGCGACCGAGTTAGCGTACATTGGGGCGGATCGTTTTCAGACGGAGCCTTCACACCCAACATTCGCGAAGAGACCATTATCATTCGGAATCGCGGCACGAAGTATGAGCGATGGAGCTTTGAAAGCTGTCACAACCACGCTCGCGGCTTCGACATGGAGAAGCTCGCATGATCCTCGAAATCGACAATGACGAATGGGAACACCTGAACAAAATCCTCGGAGGCCCCTATGAGAACGTCACACGCGTTCTTGGCTCTGGCCTTACCGGAGAAGGGAGACTGAGGCTGTTAGCCAAGGTTCAGGCCATCAAGCCTCCCCGTATTTACAATCCTTCAACACAAGGTGACGGACAATGACCAACGCTCTGAAGACCATTGACGACGTTCTGGACCCGCTGCTTCAAGCGGCTAATCGAGTTCGACAGGTACGGGACGCCCTGCCTCAATACCTCTGGCAAGTCGTTCCGCCGCAGCTTCGGCTTCCAATGGACCAACTGTTTCTCTGCGTCGAGAATTGGGATCGGTTTGTGGGCCAGCAGCGGGAGCTAGGCAATCTGCCTCCGAAGATTCAGCCCTTGTCTCCCGAGATGGAAGCCGAGCGGAACAGGAGCATGGGAGGCTATGGAAATTGAATCTCGGCTCATCATCATTGCGACAGGTGTTTTTATGGCGCTCGCTGTCGTGTGCTTGGCCTACGATTACTATCGTATCGTCAATAACGTAGCGCTACGCATGCGATCTTGCAGACATAAATGGAACCTTGTTTCGGCGGGTTTCAGGCGCGGCACGTTTAGGTGCGAAGCCTGCGGGCTTGAACAGAGCGTGCAGAACAGGAGCATGGGGAGAGAACATGGAAAGTGACTCCCTCACCATAAAGAACGTTTGGATCACTGGCGACTATTCAGCGGCCATCTATCTCGGCCCACCTGAAGCCAACATCATCGGAAACTGGTTTCCCATTCCCGATCCGATCAGAGACTTGGAGCGAGCAATCCGCGCGCGCTTCGACCGCTGCTGCCACTCCAACTAACCACCAACCAAAAGGAATACGAAAATGCTGTTTAGCTTCATCACCATGCCCTGCGAATCCGCCCCTGAGGGTGAGACGGTTCTGATCCCCGCTTCGTCCATCAAGTTCATTCGCGACAACCCGGCCAAGCCCGGTAGCCTCGTCTACTTCATCGCTGGCGGTCTCTCGCCTATGGAGGTTGGGAACGACTTCAACACCCTGCGCCTTGAGTTCGGCGTTCACGTCAGCAAGGGCTTGACGCCTGAGGCATAGCGTGGTTTCTGGATGGGCGAGCGAAACACGGTGAATCTCCGGGCCGTAGTCGCCTTCGGGCTTCGTGTGCAGGGAAATCGGAGTCCTGCCGCTCGCCTCTGTTCGAAGCAGAGTATAGGCTGACGTTGTAAGCATCTTCCTGCCACTCTTCGCGGAGCCAGCAGAGCGCCCCGGTGGATTCGTCTGCCGGGGCGTTTGCTATTTGCGGCCGGTACGCTGGACCTCAAACTCTGCAATCACGTCGGCGCACTCCATCCGCGTCAGAGCGCAGCGCGGGCATTTACCAGCGTCAGCTAATGCGGTCTCAAGCCTCGTCAGCCGTTCGCGGAGCTGAGTATTCTCTTCCTCTAGGGTCATGCGGCCATCTCTCGTGCCTTCTTGGTCACCGCCAGCCGCCGAGAAGTCCAGCCCTTGCCAAAGGTGGTCCATGTTGAAAGCGAGCGATAGAAGCGATCACGGCGCTTATCCAGCGCGTCGATCACAGAGGCCGCATCAGCACGTTGGGTCAGCACAACCGTCTGATCCCCAATAATGCCGTCTACGGTGGCTCCTACGGCCTCCTGTAGCCATTCAGCAGCACGGCGGGGGCCAGAGTTAACGGCGATGTCGAAAACGACCATATCGACGCCTGCGGGCAAGTCGTCACCACGCACCTTGTCCCAGTAGCCTTTGCGATAGATCGCCTTCAGGTCCGCATCCGTGATGTTGCGAAGGTCTTGCTTCGTCGCTCCGGGTTTGAATGCCTGATAGACCGCCAGCGTCACGCCTTTCATGGTCGCGCCTCCGGGGTCCTTGGGATGGTCAGCCCAGCCGCCTTCGTGTTTCAGTGTCTCGGCAAGCACTTTAGAGAAGCGATCCGTAACGACCTTGACGCCATTTCCATGCTGCTCAATCCAAGCCGCGACGGTGGCCGGCCCCGCCCAGCCATCAACCTTGATACCGAGCTTTTCCTGCACGACTTCCACAAAGCGTTTATTGTCGGATTCTTGAGTCATGGGTTGCGCCTTACGTCGGGTCGTGATTTAAAGATCGTCCGTGGGCATCCCAGCCGGGTTGACATGGATGCATCTAGCCCACCACTACGGCTGACGAAGGCGAAAGCCAGAAACGCGAAAGCGTCCCGTGGAGCTTCCCAAGGTGGGGAATAACTGGAAGCCTAGGCCCGGCATTTTTCTTACTTTTCTTCTTCTGGCGCGACCGTATCGCCCTGAATGTCCCCCGTGGTCGTGACCTTGTCCGCAACCTTGCGGCCGCCCATCGTCAGAGCCCCGGCAATCGCGCCAAGTGCGAACGTGATCAGTTCCTTGTTGGACAGCGGGACGGGGAAGAAGACGAACGCAAAGGCTAGGCCGCCAATGATCGTTAGGGCAAACCAAGTGCTGATCGTCTCGGCGGCGGGGTGAAAGTCCTTCCAGACGCTCATTTCTCGTCCCCGGCTATCCGTGCGATCCGATGCCAAAGGCTAGGGCCGCCCAAGGTCGCGAAGAAACCAAGGAATCCGCCCGTCGAGAGGATGGCCGCCCAAATCTCATACGGCGTGTGTTCGATCAGAAGGGACTGGACCGTCATGGTCATTGCAGCCCCTGCAAGGCCCAAAAACGCCCGCTGTGGGTATGTCAGCGTTGGGCCGAAGCCGAAGGCCATGGAGAACACGCATAGGATCAGCGCGCCCCTGAGGACAGCCGCCATGACCGCAAGGCGCGACAGCGTCTCGAAAGGCCAACTTGCGCCGACAATCAACAGGAAGGCAAAAGCCGAAAGGGCTAGTCCTACTGCGACCGTCTTCCGGTGCAGGTGCGGGTTCATACGTCTTCCCTCAGATTGATATTCACTCGCTTCGCATAGGCTACAACGCGCTTGATGATTACCGGACCCACTGCAAATGCAAGACCGGCGATGAGAAAGGACCAGAAGGTAGATTCTGAGGGCGGCGCATCGGGAAAGAATCGATCCACGACGTAGGGGCCGACAAACAGAGTCACCAGAACGGAGATGAATACTCGCCATGCCTTTGCCCTCAGCGACAGGTGAGCAAAGTCTGGTTGCAAGGCAACGCCAGACAGTCCCCCGGCGAACGGGGCAGACACAGCAAGCAGGGTCTCAATGAGCGCAGAATCACCGGTCACGCGCGCTTTTCCAGCACCGCTTTACGATACAGACGACCAACCCAACCAAGCCGGGCAGGGCGAACAAAAACATCCCGAATAGATGCCAGTAAGGAGCTGATCCGCTCGACAACATCATCACCCCCTGCGAAGGCCAGAATGGCCGTCGAGATTAGGAAAAGCCCCTGAAACACCGGAACATAATACGTTTCAACCGAAACGCCTAGGTAGTAAGACCACCAGAACCACGCGCCATACGTCGCGGTTGCCAGTGCGATGGCGCAAAGAGTCGCAATCCACCAAGTAACACGCTCGCTCATCATAAGGACGGCAATCGCACTGAACACAAAGGCATCCACGTAGGACGGGATTTTATAGAACAGAAGTGGGTCACCATCAGGCGGGGACAGGAAATCTTGAGCCACCTCAGCCGCAAAGGTGGCGACAACAGAAAATGACAAGGCCAAGGCATAGGCCCTCACCGTCCGACTAAGGACAGCAAGGGCCAGAAGCACCCCGAGAAGGAGCGCCTGCATTATCACTTCTTGCCGTCGTCCTCAGGAGCAGAACGGCCACCCGGTTGATCGGGAGGACCATCGCCCGGAGGCGGCGGGGGAGGCGGCGGGGGAGGGTTGGTAACTGGACCGTCGTCAGGATCAGGCATGTCTATTTCCTTTTGGTAGGCCGGGGAGGCGGCGGGGGTGGCCTCGTTACCGGTCCTGCTGTCTTACTAGGCTTGGGGCGGTTCGTCATGGGTAAGTCCAGTTCGGTTGCACGGATTTATTGACACCCGTTCCCTGGTCGAGAATGTCGCACCCGCCGGGAAGGTTGCCTTGGATGATGTAGTGATCGGAGGGGCCGGTATCGACGGCTACGGAGTAGAACTGACGATAGGTCGTGGTGTCGGGGTCGCGACGGAAGATGCAGCTCTGAACGAGGAAATCGGACGACCCAGCAAGGAAGGAGATACCCGCGAAGTCAACCGCTTGAGTCTTGCCGTTGCGACGAATCTTGACGCCGATGATGCTGACATCCTTGTTGGACGGATAGTGCAGGATGCCCTGCCCGCCGTTGTCGTTGATGCGCCCTCCGGAAATACTAACCATCGTGCACTCGGCCATGTCTACGGCTGGGCGCGGCAAGAGGGAGGCGTAGCCGCCGCCCGCCATGTCATACCCCGCCGCCGCCATGCTGTTTCCGATAAGCTCAAGATCGGTAGCATCGCGAAGATAGGCGCAATTAATCTTGGGGCTGTCAAGAATGTTACCGATATACTGATTATACCACGGCGAGCCAAAGCGGGACTGAGACGCGAAGCCCTGGGTCATGATGCTATACTGACCCTTCTTGATGTGGTTGAAGAAGACGATACCGCCCTCACACCCGCCTTGGTAGCGATGACCGGCTAGAGCGCCTTGGATACTGTCGGCAGCAAAAATCTTGTTAACGCCAACCATATTGTCCAGCGTGTTTGATTCCAGAACCCCGGTCAGGACGTAATTCCTGATCTCGTTCATGATCACCAGATTATTGCCGCTTGGTGTCGGCAGTGTCGTTCCGCTGATAGAGACGCCGCATGATCCGCCATTGATCCAGCACCGTGAGACAAAGCAATTTTGAGTGTCGATCAGGGAGATTGCGTCACCGCCGGAGGTCGGGACGGCAGGGCCAAAGCCCGTAGCTGGGCGCGACGTGAGGGTCTGCGTTTCCGATACCGTGTAGGTCCCGTTGCCCCCGGTGCCTGTGTCAAAGTCAGTGATGACCGTATTTGCCGCGACCCCTGCGCAGGTGATCGTCTGGCCTACCGCCCACGCGCCGCTAGCGGTGTTCGACACCGTCATCGTGTCGCCCGAGAACGACACGGTGCCAGTCGCTGCTGTGCAGTAATCCAGGAAAAGGCTGACGATGTTGACGTTAAGCTTATTAGGTCCCTGAACGCGAAGAATGGGCTGGGAAAGATTGGTGCTGTAAAGACGAGTCATCCATCCGTCGTCACCGTAGGCGGTCAGATTCCCCGCCACGTCAATCACATCATCCACGATGATGATCGACGCTACGTCGCTGCGAGAAGTGAAGTGAAGCGCCTGTTTCCCTGAGGTAAAAGCATCCCGTACCGCAGAAGTGCACGGGACATAGTCCGTCCGAATGCCGCCATTATCGAGAATGTGGTTGCTCTCGTTGAGCTTGTCGGTAAGGGCACGCAGACGAGTATTGGCAACGTCGAGAGCGATACCAACGGCGTCTGACCCGCTGGCCGACGCCAACTCAACCAGAGACACCGCCCCCACGTTCTCAAGGAACGTGGGCTCAGGGTTGCCTCCATCCCGATCAAGCTTGCTAGCCGAATCTCCGACCGTATTCGACGGCGCGAGGTCGTCAATCGTATCCAGTTGGCCGAGTGTGAAGGAGGAGACAGCAGCCGAGAACAGAAGCGTCTGATCTGCCCATACAGGCACAAACTGACCCGAGCTGTCAGCATAAACCGGGTTGGCAAGAGGAGTCGTCAGCGCCTCATCCGCATAAACAACGGCAAGCGTCGTCGTGCGGTTGACGTAGAAGAACA